>Ga0181525_10002076_pt1 | contig 16748 bp, 12 predicted proteins | sample PEATcosm2014_Bin_48_FD_121100 | JGI IMG/M metagenome (GOLD analysis project Ga0181525, IMG submission 121100) | Peatland microbial communities from MTU Mesocosm Facility, Houghton, MI, USA - PEATcosm2014_Bin06_10_metaG | ecosystem: Environmental > Terrestrial > Soil > Wetlands > Peat | place...
ACCAGTTGCTTTTTCTTTTTCGAAGGGACGTCGTACTGCCAGATGGCCTTTTCTTCCATCCAGGCGAAGCGCTTTCCGTCCGGAGCCCAGGTGATCGACGGCATGTGCACCGGCGCGGGCATGTTCTGGATGGTGACCGGCTTCTTCTCGGCGGCGAAACCGGCAACCGCGAGCAGCAATAGGGCGCAACGATTCCTTCCCATAAGACTGCATTGTACATCCACGACTCCCGCGCGCATCGCTGTCCGGCTGTGTGGCATGCTAAAGCAAGCTCATGGAATTCGTTAGCGGCAATATCGGATGGATTGAAGTGATTTGCGGCCCAATGTTTTCGGGCAAGAGCGAAGAGCTGATCCGGCGCCTGCGCCGTGCCATGATCGCACGCAAGAGAGTGCAGGTATTCAAGCCGGTCATCGACACGCGCTACGCGCCCGACGAGATCGTGTCGCACGGCGATCTGCGCATGAAGTCCGAAATTGTAAGCGCGGGCGGCGAAATCCTGGACCGCGTGGATTGGCGCTCAGAGGTGATCGGCGTGGACGAGGCGAATTTCATGGGCGAGAGCCTGGTGGAAGTGGTGCAGCGTCTGGCCGATAGCGGCAAGCAGGTGATCGTAGCCGGGCTGGACACGGATTACCTGGGCCGCCCCTTCATCCCGATCCCGGATTTGCTGGCGTTGGCCGAATCGATCACCAAGACGCTGGCCATCTGTGTACGCTGCGGCAATCCGGGCAAGCACACGCAGCGCCTGCGCGGCGCCGAAGATTTGATCGTGGTGGGCGCCGCGGATATGTACGAAGCCCGCTGCCGGCGGTGCTTCGAACCAGGCATTCCCAAGCAGACCGAGTTGGATTTCCTGAAGAGCCGCAAGGCCCCGCCGCAACCGTAGCAGCCTGCTGCTATCACTTCGCGGGCTTCTCGTCGCGCGCCTTGAGGCTGATTTTCACCGGGGTGTTGGCCGGGAGAACCACATTCGCTCCACGCCCAATGAAGGTCGAGTAAATACTGAACGCGGCGCCGGTGATGGCGATACTCGATGCGAAAGCACGTGGACCCACCTGCGTCAACACCGTGCCCAGCAGGCCGAACCCAACGGCCCCGGATTCGGCGCGGCCGCCGATGTCCCAATCGGGAACGCCCTGGGCATTGTAGTCCTGATGAAACGACAGCCCGGCGACCGCCGCCGCGATGGCTGGAAAAATGAACCGGGTCTTAGGGCTGCTCACGTGGGCGGCCCCTTCCGAGTCGATAGCCAGGTGCGCATCGTAGCTCGTCTCCACGCCATCCAGGTACCCTTGGATGCTTTGCTGCGGACCTGCCGGCAGCTTGATCTGCTGAAACACAAAAAGCAACTTCCCGCCGCGATGAAAGAATCGGGCGCGCTGCGCCTGCACCACATCCCCGACAAGACGGCTGCCTTCCGGAATCAATAAGCTATGATCGGCGGAGAAGACCGGCCGGGTCACCTCCGCCTCCACTGGCGTTCCTCTGCGGGAGTTCGCGGAACTGATGGGCGTGAGCAGGCGGGCGGTGACTTCCGTTTCGCCGGATTCGGAAGTGGCCGGCCGGCCGGCTTGCGCTTCGATCGGGACCGGCGCCAGGCCGGTCAGCGGCTCCTGCAAGACGCCGTTGAAAAGCGTGCCTGCCGACCAGGCTTGCCGGTGATAGGGAAGCATTTCGACCAGGCGGGATTTCAGCCGGCTCAGCTTGCCAGGCTCTTTGAAAGCCAGTATCGCCGCCCGTTCGGTTTCAAAGCGGTCGCGAGCCTCCTGGAGAGGGGACTTGCGCGCCTCTCCGTTCTTCGGCTGTTTGGAGACGCGCATGGTGTGCGCGGTTCCGCGGGCGGGATCGGTGCGCAGAGACAGCCGTGAACCGTCGCCGAGCACCAGGGCGTCGAACTGCGCGCGCACTTCCCGGGGCGGCGTCAAGTTGCCATTCAGGAGCCCTTGAAGGCGCCTGCCCAGCGGCACGCCGCCGATCTCGGCGACATGCCCTTCCACCACACTCCCGGCCGGAAGCACCAGCCGGTCGAACACGTAAATCGGTTCCACCAGGCGTCCCTGGACCGGTTCGCCTACCTGCTTGATTAGGACACGCTTCTCCAGCGCGACGCGCAGAGGAACGCCGGAAGGAATGGCGGCGCTTGCCCGAGCGCTTGGAGCCATGGGAGCCTCTTGTGCCTGAACGGCGGCAGCGATTGTCAACAGGGCTATGAATCCTCGCATCACCGATTTCTCCTAAGTTTGCAGTATAAACGAACGGACTTCCGCAAGGGCCGCAACTGGTTGATAAGGCCGGCAAAGCCGGCCCAGCAGCTTCCTCAGTAGGCAACTGTAGCGGACGGCTGTTACACCACGATGACTGCTGGGTTTTGAATCCGCGATATCGTCCCACATCGCGTCCCGTCCCGGCTGAGTGTACGATCCATTACTATAACTTCGCGCGGCCGGTCAGAAGCGCAGAGTGGCTTTGAGGCGCACCGGGTCGAGCAGCAGATCGATCGCATTGGCCGCGCCCACTACAAACAGATCCGCATTCCGCATCGCATCCAGGGCGCACCCTTCGCCGTTATCGACGGCGATGGCCAGTCCCCCGCTCTCCCTTACGGCTTTCAGCATCAGCCGGTCGTTGTTGCCGTTGCCAAAAGCCGCGACGTGCCGCAGGTCGAACTGAGCCACGTACGCGGCCTTCTCGAGGTCATGGCTGTCTGTGAGCAGTTTGTGTGGCGTCGCGATCCCCGCCAATTCCCTCTCGGCCGTGCCAAATGAGTCGGCAGTCACAATGTGAAGCTCAACCAGTGTTACTAACTCCAGTAGCTTCCTCTTGACCTCCGGCGCGATCGAACCGCCGCAAGAATGGGTTCCCGTATAATCGCTGATAACTATGCGGATATCACGCTTGCCGAAACCGGGGATATCGACCACGATTCCAGGCTTGTCCATGGGCTAGTATGACACTTATCATGAAACTCGCCTTCATCGGGGCGTTCATAAAGAGTTCGGTTGGAGAGTTGCCTCGACCGCGCTCGAATAATCCTTGCCCAGCGGCCGCTCAAGCGGCTTGTATCCCGGCCTCTCGAACAACAGACGCGTGTGCTGGGGATCGGCTCCCACGATACTCACGGCGAATGTGCCGTCGCTGCCGGTAACGCTCCGGTGTGCGGCTCTACCCTCGGCCTGCAGCGTTACCGTCACATTCGCCAGCGGCTTCCCACCGGGGTCGTGGACCCGTCCCCGGACCCGCACGACCGGATCACAGGCAGCCAATGCAACCAAAGCGCCCATGATGATACAGGCCTTATTCCGCGCTAGCAGGGGCTGCATTCAGGCGTCCCCCTTTCTGACGTTGTGGGCGATGTACGGATAGAGAGGGCCGGACGTGGGTTCACCGGACATATACCAATCTTCTACAATTGAGGCCTGTTGCTCGACATTGTAGTCATGCCACGGACCTCCGGCGGCATAAGCATACGCGTTGGCGAGAATGCACTGATTGTACACGGAATTGAACACATAGCTCAGCGCAAATTTGCTATTCTTCCCTTGCCAGACATGGGCCGTTTCATGGACCAGCACGTTCCGCGCGGCGCCTGTCAACGAACCGTAATCGTCACCCACGTTGATCAGATAGGCGAGGTTGACAAAACTTCCGACGTACGCAAGTGGCACGTCGACCAAAAACGTGCCAGGAGAAATGCCAAGGATTGCCGAAATAAGCGAGGTCGGAATCGTGAAGGCTCTGCCATCCTTGCCGGCCGCGTTGGTTATCAGAATCCGAATCCGGTATGGCAAAGTGTCGCCGAACACTCTGGACACAATCGCGTACTCGGGCCCACTCATCAATCGGATGCTCGTCGGCAATTTGATATTGCTTCCCATGATACGCTCCTAACGGGCCCAGAGCCCTGCTTGATAGTGAACAAGCCGGCCAAATCGTTTCAGCGAATTGCGAATTCAGCCTGGCGGTGAGCGAGGGTACGCTTCTGCGCGCGCAGCCAGGCTCATTGCCGCAAAGCGCGCACAGGGTCAGTGCGCGCGGCGCGCCACGCGGGCAGGAAACAAGCCGCCAGCGCCGCGATCGCCATCACCACCAAGGCCAATCCGAACGCCAGTGGATCTCGCGGGCTCACGCGGTAGAGCAGGGTTCCCATCAGGCGCGTCAGGCTCAATGCGGCGGCCGCGCCCAGCACAACCCCGCCCGCGGTCAGCGCGAGTCCGTGGGACAATACCAGCCCCAACAGATTCGATGTGCCGGCGCCCAGAGCCATCCGCAGCCCCAGTTCCCGCGTCCTCTGCGAAACCGTGTAGGACATGACACCGTACAACCCGATGGCGGCGAGCAGCAACGCCAATCCGCCAAATACGCCCAGCATCGTCACCGCCACGCGCTGCACAGCCGTCGTGCGGTCCACCTGCTCTTGCATCGTGATCACTTCGCCTGGCGCAAGATTCGGGTCCAGCGCATGGATCTCGCGGACCAGGGCGCTGTTCACGGCTTTCGGTCCGAGCGATGTTCTGATATTCAGATTCAAGCCATTGGCATTCTGGCGCAGCGCCACGTAGAAGAATGGCTTTTGCGCCTCCCCCAAGTTCCGGTATTTTGACAGTTTGGCGGTGCCCACCACCTGCATCCAGCGTCCTTTCACTTGCAGGCGGCTGCCGACCGGACTGCGCCCGCGCCAGTATTTGGCCGCCATGATCTCATTCACCACCGCAGCCAGGGGCGCGGTCTCATTGTCCGCGCGCGTGAACTCGCGGCCCTCTACCAAAGGGATGCCCATGGTCGCGAAATACCCGGGGCCGACCTCGTTGTAATCCACCGTAGGGTCTTCGTCCGGGGCGGCTACGTAACCATCCACTGCGATGGGAGCGGAAGAATAACCCAGATAACCGAACGGCGTCACGCGCGCGAACGCCACCGATTGCACGCCTCCCAGCGATTGCAGGCGGTCCGTGAGCGCGTCCTGAAAAATCCTGGCGCGCTTCGTATCGTATCCGGCGGATGTCAAATCCACCCAGGTGGTGAGCACCCCATGAGTGGTGAACCCGGGGCTGGTGTTCTGAATCGCGCCAAGGCTCCTGAGCAGGAGCCCCGCGCCCACCAGCAGAACGAAACTCAGCGATACCTGCACGACGATAAGGCCACCACGCAGAACCGCTCGGCGGCTTCCGCCCACGACCCCGCCCGATTCAGCCTTCAGCCCGGAAACCAGGTCGATCTTGCTGCTTTGCACCGCGGGCAGCAGCCCGAAAAAAACAGCCGAGATCAGGCAAACGCCCGTGCTCAAGACCAGCACGCGCCAATCGATCTCACCTGGCAGGCGCATCATGACACCGCCGCGCGACGGGAACAGCAGCGGGAGCAGGTTGCGGCACCAGTTTGCAACCAGGAGCCCACACGCCGCCGCGATTGCCGACAGCATCAGTCCTTCCGTGAGCAGTTGTTTCAACAGCCGTCCGCGGCCGGCGCCGACCGCCAGCCGCACTGTCATCTCATGCCGCCGCCCGAATGCTTTTACCAGCAGTAGGTTTCCGACATTCGCGCAAGCGATCAGGAGCACGAAGCACACCACTGCCAGCGCCACAGAGAGCGTTGGGAACAGGGTGCCCGCGTTGTTGAACGGCGTCTTCCACAAGGGGAACAGCCGCACGCCCCGGCCGCGGTTGGTGGCCGGATAATCGTTCTCCAGTCGCCTGGCCACCGCGGATATCTCCGCCTGCGCCTGTTGGGGAGTCACGCCCGGCTTGAGCCGCACGAAACCCTCAATCCAGGGCGCACCCCGGTCTTCGAGTTTGTATTCGCCGGCGGAAAATCGCTCCTGCATGGATACCGGCACCCAGAACTGCATCGCCCATCCGACGAAAGTGCCATAGAAGCCTTGCGGCGCAACGCCGATGATGGTGTGCGGCATGCCGTTCAGCATCTGCGTCCTGCCGATGATCGCCGGATCGCCATGGAAACGCTCTTTCCACATCTGATAGCTGATGACCGTCACGGGATGAGCATTACGACCGAAATCTTCGGCTGGCTCAAAACCTCGCCCCAAGGCCGGACGGACTCCCAGGGCATCGAAATAGTTGGCCGAAACAACGCTGCCTCTTGCACGATCGGCCCGGTCGCCGATGGCCAGCGTAACCCCGGTGATGCGATCCACGATGAAAGCGTCAATCAGCTTGCAGTTCCTTTGAAAATCCTGGAAATCCGGCCAGGACAAATCGGTCGAGTCCCCAGGCGCGCCGGACACGCCGCGATAGGTCCCGGCCACGGCCATCATACGCTCCTGGTGGGCTACTCCCGGAAACGGGCGAAGCAGAACTCCCTCGATCCAACTGAATACCGAGGTGGTGGCGCCAATTCCGATAGTCAGGCAAAGGATGGCGAGAATTGAAAAGCCCGGATTGCGCCGGAGTATCCGGAGACCGAAGCGCAGATCCTGCCACAGCACCTGAAAAAACGGCAACGAGTGGGCTTCCCTGTAAGCCTCTCTCACTTGCGCAACGCCGCCAAAGCGGCGCCGGGCGGCTGCCAACGCCTCGTCCGGGTTCATTCCTCGGCGGAGGTTTTCGGCCACTTCGTTCTGCAGGTGAAAATCGAATTCTTCGTCCATATCGCGTTCCAGGCGCCCCGATCGAAACAGACCGGAAAGCCGGCTGAAGAATACACGGATGGCGGTCATACGGACTCCTTGGATGGCTTGACAAAACGGCCGAGAATATCGGAGATCCTCTCCCAGTTCCTGGCTTCCGCGGCGAGTTGCTTCTCGCCGGCCCGCGTAATGGAGTAGAATTTTGCGCGGCGGTTGTTATCGGACGTGCCCCATTTCGAAGTGACCCATCCCATCTGTTCGAGGCGCAGCAGCGACGGGTACAGCGAGCCCTGATTCAGCGCCAGCGCATCTCCGCTGATCTGCTCGATGCGGCGCGCGATCCCCCACCCGTGCTGCGGGCCCAAGGTATCCAGGGTGCGAAGCACCATAAGCCCTAGCGATCCATGGAGGACGTCCGACTTCTCATTGTCCATAGCACGACCTTTTGGTAGCCTACAGGAGTTTACTACGGGCGCACACCTGGCGTCAAGGTCAGAATGGTCTCTCGATAAGACCGGCTGGATTGGAACCGGTCTCCTGGAATCCTGTATAATTGTGGGGCGGGCCCTCGGCCTGCGGCGGCCTCTCAGGCCGCCTTCTTCAGTGCAGTAGTTGCGATTTGCAAGCGTAGGCGGGGCCACGGGCCCCGCGCAGGCCGGGGGCCTGCCCACTATTTGCGCAGAAATTCGCGCCCCGGGGAAAGTATGCGGCATTAGGCGTGGACGCCCGCCCCACAGGCTTTCCCCCGCCGAATTTAAGCGCCCTCACAACGCGTTATGATTGCGAAATCGGAAAACTGGGTAATGCGCAAGGCACTATTTTCGTTCGGTGGGCCCGCGCGATAATGCGCTGCGCATGGCTGATCAACGCTCTGCTAAGTCTGCCGGCCTTTGCGGCCGCCCCGTCGCAGGCGCAAGTCGAGCAACTGATTCAAGCCTTCGGACCTGTAATGAAGCTGCATCCGACGGAGCGTTACCTGATGGACGATCCGGAATATATTCTGAATTCGGGTAAGACGGCTCTACAGTGGGGTCTCGTTCATCATCCCGACACTTACGAGACTTTTTCGATTGAAGGCGTGCGCACCGCCGCGATTGTTTCGGCGGCCGCCCTCCCCAGCGTGTGGCAGCAGGCGCAGCACGATCCACGCGCGTCGTGGCCTGATTTCCGTTGCTGGTTGCACCTCCCCGACAGTGTGATTTCCGGAAATCAGTCGCGCGCCAAGGCATTCGTCTCCGTGCTCCAAGGCGCCGATGGCACTTATCTCGATCTTCAGTTCTGGTTCTTCTATGCGTACAACGGACCGGCCAAATTCCACCTGACTGTCGGCCGGGTCGTCGACGATCACGTCCGGATGAGCACCTGCGGAAGGCATTACGGGGACTGGGAGCACGTTACGCTGCGGTTGGTCCGCGCCCGCGAAACATCCGGCTTGCCCTGGCGGCTGCAGGATGTATATCTCTCGCGGCACGCATTCAGTAAGTGGCTGGGCGGTATCTCCGCGCTGCGCTTCTCGGGCCGGCATCCCATCGTTTATGTCGCGCGTGACTCTCACGCGCACTATCCGTCCGCCGGTGTTCAATACTACCGAAGAGCCGCCTACAAAGACTTCGGCATTGGGAGCGTCGCGGTGGACCTGGAGGACTGGACCGGCAACGGCCCGGCATTCGATACGTCCGAGCCCGGCCACTACCGGATCATTTCGACGAACATCCAAAGTTGGCGGCTGGCTCCGCCGGCCTGGTACGAATATCCGGCGCCCTGGGGTCAGTACGAGAAACTGAAGTTCTCGTACGGATTGTTTTATACGTACAAGGAAGTCGGAGGCGGACCGCGAGGGCCGGCATTCCATGGAGTGGATGACTAGCAATCCGGGTTCCTGCCGGACGGCCCGCACGGCCCGCTTACCGCGGGGCGCCTGTCACTCATAGCGTAAGGCGCGTATGGGCTCCACGCGCGACGCGCGGCGGGCCGGCACATATACCGCCAGCATAGTCACCAGGAGCAGCGCGGGCGCCACCAGCAGATATGCCAGCGGGTCGCGCTTGGTCACGCCAAAGACGGCCATCACCAGCTTTTCCGCCCCCAGGCTGGCCACCAGCCCGATGCCCAATCCGGCGAGCGCCAGCAGCAGCCCCTGCCGCATCACCATGCGTACCACCGATCCGCGATCCGCGCCGACCGCCATGCGAATGCCGATCTCGCGCGTGCGCCGCGCCACCGAATAAGCGATCAGTCCATACAGTCCGAACATGGCCAGGATCAGCCCGATCAGGCCCATCGCAGCCACCAGTTCGTTCAGCATGTAAACGATGGATGCGCGCGCGTGATACAGGTCCTCCACCGTGCGCACGTCGAATACCGGCTGATCGGCATCCAACCCATGCACCAGCGCGCGGATCGGCTCCGCCAGACTGCCGGCCTCGCCCAAAGACTGCGACACCAGAGTCATGCGCCCGGCCGGGTATTCGTTGAGCGCCAAGTATAAGTATTCGGTGGGCGGCTCGCCAACCCAGAAGTACTTTCCGCTTTGCGCCACGCCCACTATCTGCACCCATTTGCCCTTGCGATCGCCCAGCCAGAAGCGCTTGCCGACGGGATCCTGGTTCGGCCAGTAATGCCGCGCCAGAACCTCGTTGACCACCGCCACCGGCTGCCCTCCCTGGATGTCGCTGGGCAGGAAGCCCCGGCCGCGCAGGATCGGTATCCCCATGGTTTCGAAGAATCGGGAATCCGTCCAACTCGCGAAGACGCTCACGCTCTCCTTGTTCTTCGGAAGCTGGTAGCCTTCCGGCCGGATGTCTTCCTGGCGTTGGTTCGGCGAGAACGGCACGGAGCTGACCAAGGTGGCAGACTTGACCCCTGGCGTGGCGCTCGCGCCGTCCAGCAAACGCTTGTAAAACCGCTGCGCCCGCGGCTTGTCCGTCAGGACCAGGCTGGGATCGAAGCTCATCATCATCAGGTGATCGGTGCGGAAGCCGGGTCCGCCGGCGATGGAAGCATGGAAGCCGTGATACAACATCGCCGCCACTATCACCAGCACCAGAGAAAGCGCCACCTGCGCCACTACCAGGGCGTTGCGGCCCCACAGCCGCCGCTTTTGCGCGCTGTCGGCGTCGGCGGCCTTCAGGACGCGCACCAGGTGCGTGCGGCTGGCCTGCAGAGCCGGCGCCAGGCCGAACAGAACCGCGCTAAGCACCGACACGGCCAGGCTGAAAAGCAGCACCCGCTGGTCCACTCTGACCTCGATGACGATCGGCAGATCGGAGGGCACCTGAATACGGCTCAGGAATGCCGCCCCGGCATAAGCCAATAGCAAGCTCACCGCCCCGCCCGCGAGCGCGATGGCCAGGCTCTCGGCCAGCAACTGGCGGATCAGGCGCAGGCGCCCCGCGCCCACTGCCAGCCGGATGGCAATTTCGCGGGTCCGCGCGCGGGAGCGGCTCAGAAGCAGGTTCGCCAGGTTGGCGCAAGCCACCAACAGGACCAGTCCCGCCAGCCCCATCAGCATCACGGCCAGCGAGGCATCTTGCGGATCGTCCTGCACGCGCGCCTGCATTTCGGTCTGGATTATCAGCCCGCGATCGCGATTGGTGTCCGGATAGGTTTGCGCCAGCCGCTTCGCGATGGTCGACAGTTCCGCTTCGGCTTGTAGCCGGCTGACGCCGGGCCCCAGCCGCGCCTTTACGTCCAGGCTGCGGTTATCGCGCCGTTCCAGCAGGTTCGATTCCGGATTAGCCGAGAGCCGCGGCGCCATGGCCAGCGGCACGAACATGGCCGGCCGGATGTATTGATCCATGCCGGTGAAGCGCTCCGGAGCGACTCCGATCACCGTAAAATCCAGTCCGTCCAGCCGCACTTTCCGGCCCACGATGGAGGCATCTCCGCCCAACTGCTTTTTCCAGAAATCGTGGCCCAGCACCACCACCGCGTCGCGCCCGGGAACCTGGTCTTCGCCGGGCTGGAATCCGCGGCCCAGCGCCGGCTCCACGCCCATCGCCTGAAAGAAATTGCCGGAAACCAGCATGCCCATGCGCATCTGCGCGACATCCCGCGCGGAAGCGGCGAAGCCGAAGATCTGGATCTGGTAAGCCGCGAGGCCGGCGAAGCTGTGGCTGGTGTCGCGGAGGTCCATATAATCGCGATAGGAAAGCGCTCCCGGGGCATCGCTGGGCGTTTTGCTTTTGAGCGTGACCACGTCGCCCGGATGCGCAACCGACAGGGGGCGGAACAGCAGCGCGTCGGCCAGGCTGAACATGGCTGAATTCACTCCGATGCCGAGCGCCAGCGAAATCACCGCCACCATCGTGAAGCCCGGATTCCTGCGCATCATACGCAGGGCGTAACGCACATCCTGCGCACCAGTTTCGAGCCACGCGCTCAACCACACGCCGCGGGCCGCCTCCTTGGCCGAGAGCACGTTGCCGAAGTCGCGGCGGCTGGCGCGCGCCGCCTCCTCGCGCGAGACCCCGTCCTTTGCCCGCTCCTCGGCATCCAGCGCCAGGTCGTGCGCAATTTCGTCATCCAGGTCGGCGTCGCGTCGGCCCTGCCGCCAGAAATCCAATCGCATGTCGCCTCCTACGCCGGCCGCATCACGCGGCCGATGGTCTTCACCAGCAGATTCCACTTGGACTGCTCGGCCAGTAGCCGCTTCTTGCCCGCCGTGGTCAGCCGGTAATACTTGGCCCGCCGGTTCATCTCGGAGGCCTTCCATTGCGAGGCGATTAGGCCTTGCGCCTCCAGCCGGTGCAGGGCGGGGTAGAGTGAGCCCCGCTCAATCTTGAACAAGTCCGCCGAACTGTGCCGGATGGCCTGCCCCACTCCGTGGCCATGCTGCGGCCCCCATTGCAAGGTGCGCAGAATCAGCATGTCCAGCGTGCCCTGCAGCAGTTCGATCTGGTTCGCGTTCGCGTCGCCGGTTGGCATATCTTTCTAGAAGACATTCTACTAGAACAGTCCGCTTATGTCTACTAGACGATCTTCTAGAGCGGAATGTTCCGTGGTTTCGCCCCTCGCTATTCCGCCCCCGGCTGTAACGCCGGACTTCAGCTGTTTTTATTTTGAGAGTTTCACGGCCGCCACCGCACCCTTTGTTTTCACGCTGATTCCGAGAAACACATGCGACGCCCCGTGCGGATTCGGATTCTGGTTCTTGCGATGGCCCTGCCCGCCGTGGCTGGGTTCGCCGCCGCGCAAACCCCTCAGATCTTGGGTATCGGGAACGCCGCGCCCTTGCAGCCGCTCAGCGGCAGCGTGGCCCGCGGCGAGTTAATCAGCATCTACGGCTCGAACCTTGCCAACGGCGTCACCCTGTCGTCTTATCCCGCTGCGCCGCTGACGCTGGACGGTACCTCGGTCCAGATAGGCGGACTGGCGGCGCCCATCCTTTACATCAGTCCCACACAGGTCAATGTGCAGGTCCCGTTTGAGATTCTGGCGGGCGTGCCCTCGGTGAATGTCACGGTGACCGTGGGTCCGTTGACCAGTGCGCCTTTTCTGACCGGTGTGGTGACGTCGGATTTGGGACTGTTCTCCGCGCAGGGAAGCGATGGGCCCTCCTCGGCCAATACGGTGGTGGTGAATACGACACCTGGAGCCACTTTAGTCCTGGAGGCGACGGGCCTGGGGGCCATTAGTCCAGCGGTGGCCAGCGGCACGGTTCCTTCTACCGGTGCGAGCCATGCATTGGCCACGCCATCGGTCACGATGAACGGCGCACCGGCGGTGGTCTTGTCGGCGACCTATACCGGGCTGGGCCTTTACACCATCAGCGTAACGGTGCCGGGCAGTGCGGATACCGGATCAGTGACCGTAGTGTTGGGCGGGATCGGCGGCGCGATCGGGCCAACCGGACCTACCGGCGCTACGGGCCCGGCCGGTCCATTCGGCCCGACCGGCCCTACAGGCGCGCCAGGCGCCGCGGGGGCGTCCGGGGGACCCGGACCAACCGGAGCACCGGGAAGCGCGGGACCCCAGGGCGCTACCGGGCCGACTGGCGCGACGGGAAGCCTCGCGCCCGTAACCAACTACAGCGCGGTTGCTACCTACGGCCTGGGCAGCGTGGTCTTTTACCAGGGTTCGACTTATCAAAGCTCCGCCAACGGCAACGTGGGCCATCTGCCTGCCAGTGGCGTGGGCTGGACACTGATCGCGCAACAGGGCGCTTCCGGCCCAACCGGGTCGACCGGCGCAGTCGGTCCGACGGGCACGGCAGGCTCGACGGGAGCGCCTGGCGCGACGGGTGCGGTGGGCGCCACAGGTGCGGTTGGCGCAACGGGTTCGCCGGGCATCATGGGGGCGACGGGGGGGCCAGGACCAGTCGGCCTGCCGGGAAGTCAGGGCGTTACCGGCCCGACCGGCGCGACGGGAACGCTCACCGCGGTGACAAACTATATCCCGGCCAACCCGTACAGCGTGGGCGACGTGGTCTTTTACCAGGGTTCCACTTACCAAAGCACCGCCAACGACAACTTGAATCTTCCCACTAACCTCGCCACCTGGACGCTGATCGCGCAACAGGGCGCCGCGGGGTCAACCGGAACCACGGGATCAACCGGATCGACGGGGCCGAGCGGCGCAACAGGTATGACCGGAGCTACGGGGGCAACTGGCGCAACAGGCGCAACAGGCGCTACGGGAACCACGGGCACGATCGGCGCTACGGGTGCCACGGGAGGTACGGGCTTCGCGGGGGCAACGGGGCCTACGGGCTCCACGGGAGCAAACGGGGCCACGGGAGCAACCGGCGCGAGTGGCGTTGGAATCGCGGGCGCAACCGGCGCCACGGGTGTGACCGGCGTTACCGGCCCCACCGGCGCGACGGGAACGCTCACCGCGGTGACAAACTATATCCCGGCCAACCCGTACAGCGTGGGCGACGTGGTCTTTTACCAGGGTTCGAGTTACCAAAGCACGGCCAACGATAACTTGAATCTTCCCACCGACGTCGGTACCTGGACGCTGATCGCGCAACAGGGCGCTAGCGGGTCAACCGGGACCACGGGATCGACCGGCGCCACCGGTACGACCGGCGCTACGGGATCAGCCGGCGCAACCGGCGCTACGGGAACCACCGGCGCAACCGGCGCTACGGGAACCACCGGCGCCACCGGGACTGCGGGTGCTACGGGCTTCACGGGAGCAACCGGACCCGTGGGAGCGACCGGCGCTACGGGGACTACCGGCGCAACGGGCGCAACGGGCGCTACGGGCTTCACGGGTACGACCGGAGCCATGGGAGCGACCGGCGCTACGGGAATCACCGGCGCCACCGGGACTGCGGGTGCTACGGGCTTCACGGGGGCAACCGGACCCATGGGAGCGACCGGCGCTACGGGGATCACCGGCGCTACGGGCGTAACCGGCACAACGGGCGTCGGAGTCGCGGGCGCGACAGGCGTGACCGGCGTTACCGGCCCCACCGGCCCTTCGGGCGCGACCGGCACAAATGGCGCTACGGGAACCACAGGCGCAACCGGACCCACCGGCACAACTGGCACCATGGGAGCCACGGGCGCCACCGGCGCTACGGGAGCCACGGGCGCCGGAACCACAGGCGCGGCCGGCGCCACGGGACCCACAGGCGCGACTGGCGCGACCGGCGCCGGCGGATTGTCGTCTACCGTCAGCTACCCTTGCAACTTTACTTGCACTCAAAACAAGCTGGAAGTGCTGGTGAATGCATTCGGCGCCGCGCAAGCCGCGGATGCCTCCACCAGCCAGTTAACCGGAATTGTCGGGATTGCTTCCAGCCATTCGCCGGGTTTCCCCGTGCCCGTAACGGTTTACGGCACGGCCACCTGCCAATTCGACAGCAGCTCCGCCATCACCGTGGGGCACTATGTCCAGGCCAGCAGCACCACCGGGGGAGACTGCACGGATGCGGGCGCCACTTATCCGACATCCAATCAGATCGTCGGTATCGCCTTGACCGATGGAGCCGCCGGGTCGACGCAGACGATCCTGCTGTTTGGCATTGAGATCCGCGGCACGTCGGGCGCCGGCGGCGGTACGGGTGCGACTGGAGGTACGGGCCCAACCGGCCCAACTGGCGCCACGGGATCGACTGGAGCTACCGGCCCCAGCGGAGCAACCGGTCCAACCGGCCCAACCGGCCCAACTGGCGCCGGGACCTCAGGCGCAACCGGATCTACGGGCGCCACCGGCGCGGCCGGCGCGGCCGGCGCGACCGGCGCGACCGGCTCAAACGGCTCAAACGGTCCAGCTGGCCCAACCGGACCGACCGGGCCAACTGGTATAGGCGCCACCGGTCCGACTGGCCCGACGGGAATAGGCACCGCCCTATCGGTAGGGTCTCCCATCACATCAAGTGGCACGCTCGCGTGCCCTTGTTCGGTCGTTTATGTCGTCACAGACGGTAAAACGGTAACGCTTCCCCCCGCCACCACGAGCGGCCAGATGATAATCCTGTTGGACGTCACGACCGGCCTCGGTATCACCATAGACAGAGCCGGAAGCGACACTATCTTCAGCAGCGGTGGCGACGCCGGTCTTACGTCCCTTGGCCCGTCCGCTAGTTTCATGTTAATCAGCGACGGCAACCACCATTGGGTTTCCATGACCCAATAGAGCTTTTGCGAGACTTTTAGTACTGCGGCGGGATCGAGCCTGCTTCCAGGGGGAGTGATCGCTATGACTACACATCTGCCGCTCGCCCTATCGGTTGGAACGAACGGCGTCCCGAACTTTCTGACCATCGACGTGGAAGAGTGGTACCGCGTCAACTATGAAGGCGCCGCTGCTACGGGACTGACCTGCCCGGCGGGATGGATGGAACGCGTCACCGATCGCCTGCTCGATATCTGTTCCGCCCACGGCTGCCGCAGCACCTTCTTCGTACTCGGATCGGTGGCCGAAGCATACCCGCAACTGGTCCGGCGCATCGCGGCGGCGGGACACGAGGTGGCTTCGCACAGTTACGGGCACCAGCCCGTATGCGCCATGACCCCCGCGGCGTTCGAGGAAGATCTCCGGCGCTCCTGCGGAGTGCTCGAATCGCTGACCGGACGGCCCGTCCTGGGGTTCCGGGCGCCGTCTTTTTCCGTGACCCGCGAGGTGCTGCCGTGGTTCTATGCGGCTCTGGAAAGACGCGGGCTGACGTATTCCTCGTCGGTATTTCCCGGCCGCACATTCCTCTACGGGATCCCCGGCTTTCCGCGCCGCGTACACCGTCCAGTGGTGGCCGGCCATCGCACCACCATTACCGAATTTCCCTTAACCAGGGTCGAAATCGCGGGGAGGACGTTGGGGCTTTATGTGCGCCTCTTCCCGGGCTTTCTGCTACGCAGGTATATCCTTGCCGAAAACGCCGCGGGCCGGCCGGCTATGCTCTACGTGCATCCGCGCGAGATCGACCCGGCGCAGCCTCGCCTGAAGCTGCGTTGGACGCAATCGAAGATCCATTATTTTGGCGTGCGCGGGTGCGAGAAGAAGTTGCGGGACCTGCTCGTCGCGTTGCCGGGTTCGCTGATGTGCATATCCGATGCGTTGTGTGGGGCGGACCCCCTGGTCCGCAACCTGGTCCGCACGGGTCCCCCTGGACCCGTTCCTTGGGCGTGATATGGCGTTCGAGTTTCAGGTAAGGACCACGGCGGAACTCATACCGGCGGAGATCTCCGCGCACACGCGGCTGTTCCGCGAAGTATACGGCAAACCGTGCCCCGAAGACCTCTTCCTCCGCAAGTTTGCGCGGACCGGCGTGGGCGGGTCCGTGCACAGCCTGATGTTTCACGATGGCGAACTGGCGGGCGCATTCTCCGCCATCCCGGTCCGCTACCGCTTCTTCGGGCGGACGCTGCTTTTCGCGAATACCGCCGACCTGATGATCGCCCCCCGCCATCGAGGTTCGCTCCCGCGCCTGCAAACATTGGCCGAAGGTCTCTATCGGGGGCTGGCGCGCGAGGGTGTTTCGTTCGTCTTCGGCTGCCTGCGCGACGAAGTGTTCCAGATGCACCGCGCGGTGTCGGGTTGGCGCGCCGCCGGAAGGATCCGTTATTTCGCGGCGCTCTTCCGCCTTCCCTGGCTGGGACCCGCGTCGGCTGTGCTGCGCGCCTTAGCGCGCCTGCGGAACCGGTTCTCAGCGACGCCGCGTGCCTCGGAGGACGCTGGATTTGGCATCGAAAAAGTGAATGACTCCGCATTC
>Ga0181525_10002077_pt1 | contig 16748 bp, 12 predicted proteins | sample PEATcosm2014_Bin_48_FD_121100 | JGI IMG/M metagenome (GOLD analysis project Ga0181525, IMG submission 121100) | Peatland microbial communities from MTU Mesocosm Facility, Houghton, MI, USA - PEATcosm2014_Bin06_10_metaG | ecosystem: Environmental > Terrestrial > Soil > Wetlands > Peat | place...
AAAAGCCAAGATATCGGTGCCTTTGGCCGATTCGTTGGCTATTGCCTTCATGCGGTAGCGCGTTCGGGGCACACTCCAACCCTGCACGTACTGAAAGTAATCCGCGATCAGGATTTCAGCGAAATCCCCAGCGCGAATGCTTGGTCCCGGAGCTGCTATCTTATCTGGAAAGACAAGCTGTTCTAGGTACTCCTTTCTTGAGAGCCCCGTCCCTTCGCGAGCCTCGTCCAATACTGCATCGAGGCAATAGTGTTCACGAAAGTGCTTCGCCCAAGCCTTGAGAATGTTTGGGTCTGAGGCGTGCGCGAACTCTAGGACCTGAACCTTTTCGCCGGTAATGGTAGAGAGGGTCTGGCCGGTTTCCTTGAACCACGAGATGTGTGGCGGCAACGCCATAGTATCTCTTCCTCTACTCCGACGTGCCCGGGCGAGCCGTGTAGACGACTGCGGCTGGAGGAGAGCGCTCAGAAGCGACTCGTTCGTATCATGGTGACCGTTTGACGAACAGTGGTGATGCTTTCTAGCCGATCCAGGATACGAGCATAAAGATAACATAATCAGGCGCTTTTCTCGTTTCGTACCAACGTCCGTACCGGCAAGTCGGCCGGCGCCTGGAGAACATAAACTGACCGAATTGCGTTGCCCGTTGATGAACGTGTCGCTTTGTCAATGGACACGCTAATGCGGCAATTGCGAGGGGACTCTCCGTGCATTCCGGGAAGGTTCGTTGGTCCAATCGCGGGGAATTGAAAAAACAGAAAGTGCTATCCGTGGCGGACAACAGGGAATACTCTCCTCTCCGCTACCTCAGATCTGGGCGGGCGTTTGGCGTTGCCATTCTGTGCATTCAGAGCGGCAATACCGGCAGGTGAGCGGCCTTTCCCTGGCGGAAGAGCCAGTCGTCTTTTCAAATTCCGTACGAGCACGGGAATCGTTTTGGGATGACGTTGCCTGTTGTAGACGAGCGCCGTCTCCACGGCCCAATCCACACCGGCGATGGGCCGGGTTGTCAGTTCAGAATCCAGGGCTGTTCCTTCTCGGATCAGGGCGAAGCCGTATCCACCCTTGACCAATTCCTGCATCTCGGTCGGGTGGGAAGCCCGCGAAAACTCTCCGATCTGGACTCCGCCCTTACGGAGCAATTCCAGAAGCCGGGCATGGCCTTCTGGATGCTGTTGCGGATGGCGCAAGACTGAAAGATTGCTTTGCAAGTCCGTGGGCCAGAGCGCCGCCTTGCTGGCAAGCGGGTGGTCGGCGCGGAGGCAGGCTACGAGCCGGTCACGGCGAATCGCTTCCGCATGGAGGCGAGGATCGCTAATCGGCAGCGTCATGATCGCCGCGTCGATTTCTCCCAAGGCGAGTTCTTCAGAGAGTCGAATCGTATCGCCGTGTGTGGGCCGAATCGGGCAACCTGGAACGATCTCCCTATGCATTTCGCAGACCGCCCGAAACAGCTCTGGATCGGCAAAAGGAGCGCAGCCCATGTTCAAAGTGCGGATTTGGCCGTGGTCAATGGCGACCAAAGCGGCAAGGGCTTCATCGCGCGCATCGAGAAGTCCCTGGGCAATCGACTTGAAGGCGATCCCGGTCTCGGTGGGTTGGATGTGACCATCCTTGGCTTTTCGGAAAAGCCGTATCGCAAAGTTTTCCTGAAACTGCTTTGCTTGAACACTGAGATTCGGCTCGGCTGTGCGGAGGTGCTCCGCCGCGGCCCGGAATCCCTTGTGCTCCAGAACTGCCAACAAGTACTTGAAATGTCGAAATTCAGCCCAACTGTTCATAACGCTTTGCTCCTGGGGATGGCGCACGAGAGGACCAAAGCGAACAAATCGGGCAGCGGCGAGCGGTGAAACTCGATCTGTGTAAAGCATTTTTACCTGAAAGCGGCCCAGTTTTCAACAGTCTTTTTCGCCAGAGTCAACGGTTTAACGAGGAATTAACAAAACCGTGAGCGACTCCGCGCCTGGTACTGGGGTGATAGCTGCCACGTATCACCTGATAGATAAAAAGTATTGGACAACAGTCTCGATTCGCCAGAGGCTGGTTAAAACGCTGGGCTCCGCGCAGCAGCCGGGTTTGCGGCTTGCGGCGATCACGGCAAAAGCGGATCCCGAACGATCCCCCGTGAGGTGAAATATGCCCATCGCTACGCTCAGGAACGATGACTTTTCCCGTAGACAGCCTGCAAGCCACAGCGCCGTTAACCTTACAGTTGTTGGATCCTCTGCTCGACCGCCGGCCAAATTCGGAGTTCAAAGCGTAAGCAGTGACCTGTACCCATCGGACGAAGACGCCGCACTGAACGACCACAACGATGAGCGTCTTTTGAACGCGAGGCAAGTCGCCGACAAGCTCGGTGTCTCCGAACGCTGGGTCCGCGATCACACCACACGGCGCAACCCTCGCATTCGCGGCATCAAGATGGGAATGCTCATGCGTTATCGGCGAGCCGACATTGAAGCCTTTATGCGAGAGTTGGATGCGCAACCCTCTTCCCGCAGCCTCCGATTTGGTGTATGAATGAAGTGTTCTCCACGACCAGGTCCGGAAGCAGAAACGGAGAACGTGCATGGCAATGAAGTATCAGAAGGGCACCGTCTACCTTTGCGGGGAGAAGGTGAAGATGTGGTACGGCAAGTACCTCATTTACGGCAGAGATCAGGATGGAAAGGAGGTTCGACGGCATCGCAATGTTCGGGTTTGTCCGAGGGCGAATACACCCAAGTGGAAAGCCGAGCAATTGCTGCGGGAGATCATTCAGAGGGAGGCCGGAGCAACGGTCTCGCCCCGAACGCTTCCAGCGGACGATTCAGTCACCTTCCGCTGGTTCGTCAATGAGCGATACATCCCGATGCGGCAGGGCAAATGGAGCCCCGCCTACCGAAAGACAAACGTGTATCACATTGAGCACTACTTGATCTTGCAGTTCGGTGATCTTCCGCTGCGCAAGCTGGACACTTTTGGAATCCAGGTTTGGTTGAACGGCATGGCGGACAAGGGCTATTCACAGACGGTGGTTCGCCATTGCTTCACGAATATGCGCGCGATTACTCACATGGCCAAGAAGCAAAAGTACCTGGCCGAAGATCCCGGAGAAGACGTGACCATGCCTCAGACCAAGCCAGTTGAAAAGCCCGTGATGTCGCGGGAGCAGATATTGGCGCTCATCGGTGCTATCGAGGATGTGCATGACCTGTGCCTGTTGCACGTGGGCATCTTCTGCGGGCCGCGCGCCAGCGAGGTGATGGGACTGCAATGGAAGTCCTGGACCGGAGAGGCGCTCATGCCTCACGGGACAACGTACGAAGGGAAGTTCTACAGCGGCAGGCTCAAGACACGGGAGAGCAAGGCGCCTATTCCGGTCCCGGAGCAGGTACGGCCCGTCATTGAGGCGTGGCGCCGCATTTGCAGCGACACCTCGCCGGAAGCCTTGATGTTCCCGACCTTCGGCCGCGGGGAACGGAAGGGCCAGGCGGTGCCGCGCTGGGGCAAGAATTTCCTCAAGTGGAGGCTTCGCCCGATTGCCAGGAGGATGGGAATTCCGGATCGCCTCGTCACCTTTCAGGTGATGCGGCGGACGCTGGGAACCGATATGCAGAAGCACGGGACGTTGAAGGACACCCAGAGCATGTTGCGGCACGCCAGTATCAAGACGACCGGAGACGTGTATGTGCAGACCATCGAGCGAAGCGTTCTCGATGCCGTGAATTCGCGCACGGCGGCGGTGCTCAAAGGCTGGACAGCGCCGGTTGGCAATCTGGGGCTGAAGGGACGCAACGTGAAGGGCATGGAAGCAATTCGGCGAAGTTCGGCGAAGGTGGAAATGGAAGTTGCTGTAAGTTGTTGATTTATTGGCTCCTCAGGTAGGACTCGAACCTACAACCCTTCGGTTAACAGGGGAATTTTCCAGTTTGCACCGCGTTGCACGGGATTGCACATTCGCTGATTATAAATGACTTAGATGGTTTCCATTTGCACCGCGACGCACCGAAAAGCATGAATTCTCAATCCGAACAGCCACCAAAACAGCCACCACTACCCCCCTTCGGTGTCATAGTTAAATACAGCGGAACATGGGGTGGGAGACGATGGCAAACGCGATGGTCAAGAAACCGAAACCGATCAAAGGAATCTTCGAGAGGCCAGTTGAGAGCGGCATCTGGTGGATCAACTATTACATAGATGGCCGACGATTCCGAGAAAAGGTTGGTCGGCGGTCAGACGCAGTCACTCTCTATCAGCGCCGCAAGACAGATGCCCGGATGGGCGTCAAGATGCCGGAGGTCCGCGCTCACCGTGCGGTGCTCTTCGAGGAGATCGCGACGGACGCCCTCGTCTACTCGAAGGAGCACAAGGCCTCCTACCCCGGTGACCGCTCGACAGTCGGGAAGCTCCTGCCCGTCTTTGGCAAGGTTCCCCTCGGCGACATCACTCCGCAGTCCATCAAAGCGTACCTGGATACGCGGGATGACCTGACGAAGACGACAATCAATCGCTATCGCGGAACAATATCGATGATCTTTCAGGAAGCCATCCGCAACGGTAAAGCAAAGGCCAACCCTGCACGGCTGGTCCGTCTCCACCGGGAGGACAACAGCCGGGTTCGATTTATTTCCTTTCCAGAAGAGGCGGTCATCCGCGCCATCATTCGCGAGCGGTGCCCAATTCATGAACCCGAGTTGACCCTGGCCCTCGAAACTGGAATGCGGCGGGGTGAACTGTACTCGCTCGATTGGGACCGCGTCGATCTGGAGCGCAGGCAATTGCTCTTGCTGAAGACCAAGAACGGGACTGCACGTGTGGTGATTCTCACCGCCGCCGCCGTGAGCGCCGTTGATGAACTACGGAAGCGCCGGAACCCGGATTCACCCAAGGTCTGCCTTACCCGATACGGAGAGCCGATGATCTCCCCCCGTGCCTGGTTCGAGTTGGTCATGGAGGAGGCTGTAAAGAAAAATCCTTCGCTTCAGGACGTTACGTGGCACATTTTTCGACACACATACATCTCTCGCCTCGTCATGGCCGGGGTCGATCTGAGGACGGTACAGGAACTCGCCGGACACAAAGACATCAAGATGACCGTGCGCTACGCTCACCTTGCCCCAGCGCACAAGTTAGCGGCCGTAGACAAACTGGCCGAGTATCGCCTCAAGCAGGAAAATGCTGAAGGCACAGTGACGCCAAGCATCAGTTCCGTCGCTGCGTAACCGATGCCCAGCTACCCTTGCGGGCGCGAGGGGCGGAGATCCTTAGGAAGGGTTTCTAAAGGGTAGGCGTTGCGGACAGGACAGGTCCGCTTGAGGGGTAGCGCAAGACGCGCCGTTTTTACCGCAGCGCACCTGGAGCGTAGGCCAGGAGTCCTCACTATTTTCGTTTTTAGGGCATATCGCTAATAGCGGCTGGGCGCTATTTGCGCCCGTGAAACCAAGGAATGTCGGCGAGTCAATATAGTTCCATCCTTGAATGATATTGGCGAGAATGACCCTGCTGATCGCGGGGACACTTCGTGTTCATTCTGGCTGACTGCGGCCCAGCAAGGGGCCGCTAGGCCGGTTGTCACCGCAATGTTTTCTGCTGTACGAGTCTGCATTCTGGCGAGACAGAGTAGCCGCTTCGGCCAGCGATCTTTCATAATAAGGTCATGGCCGATACCTGGTTCACATCCGATTTTCACTTCGGGCACTTCAACATTATTCGCTATTGCAATCGTCCGTTTGAGAATACGGAAGAGATGAATGTGTGCATCGCGGATCGGATGAACGCGCACGTCAAGCCAAACGATACGCTCTTTTTTCTTGGGGATTTTTGCATGGGCAGCGTTGAAAAAGTGATGGCCTATCGCAAGCGCCTGAACTGCAAAACGATCCATTTTGTCGAGGGGAACCATGACAAAGTGACGCGCAAATCTCAGAGTGTCTTTGCTTCCTGGAGTTCCTTGTCCGAAATTCATGTGGGTAAGCAAGGAATCGTTCTTTGCCATTATGCGATGCGCGTCTGGCCGCATTCTGGACGCGGCGCATGGCAGCTCTATGGCCACTCCCACGGCAACTTGCCCGATGATTCACTAGCGCTATCGATGGATGTCGGAGTTGATTCTCACAGTTTTTGTCCGTGGCACTTTGAGGAGGTAAGGGCTATCATGAAGAGGAAAGCCATCGCTGGAGAACAGTCGCCAGAGACGAACCACGGTGACCGCGAGAAAAGTTAGAAATCATGCAGCCCCTATGGCCGACATGGTGCCTTCCAGCTCTCCCCCCCTTCACGTTGGCGCTCAAAGAGTGGGCAGAAGCGGAAGGCGTCAGCGTCAAAGCGATAGTGTTCAGCGTACTCGAAGAGTTCTTAAAACGCCTCAAGCGTAGCGAGTAGCTACGGCACGAACTGCGTCTGGAGATTTGTGCTCACCGTGGCTTTGTGCCGAGCTAAATTGATGTTTTTGTAACGGGAGAATGCTCAGTATGCCGATTTACTCAATTGGAAGCGATATTGCGGTTACTGAGGTCCGGGTCAGCAACTTTCGCTCATTGGCAAACATCGAAGTGCGACTTAGCGACTTGACGGTACTGATCGTGGCGAACAACGCTGGCAAGACGAGTTTCCTCGACGCGCTATTCTCAGCTATCGGTGCTGGCCGCAAAAACTTTGGCCAAGACGATGTGCATCTCGCCACAGGTGAGGCGTTCGCTCCGAAAGATCGCCAAGTCATTATTGATCTGAGAATTCGTCCCATCGGACCCGATGGAAAAGTTGCTGAAAAGTTCCCGGAAGGAAGCTTCTGGACAGCTCTTTGGGGCACAGGCATTGCTCCCGACGATGTTGATTTCACGGAGTCCATGTCGTTTCGTACCTCGTTGGCTTGGAACGTAGCCAAGGGCGACTATGCTGTTGAACGCAAATTCTTAAAGGAGTGGCGGCCCTTCAGCGATTGGCTGGCAGCGCCAACCCAGGATAAGGCGCTGACAGCGGCTCAGCTCGAACCTATGGCCCTTCATTATATTGATGCCAAGCGCGACCTTGAAGATGACCTTCGTCGTCAGGGATCGTTCTGGAGACGAATGACCGAAGATCTTGGTCTTTCCAAGGCTGAGGTAGACGAGCTGGAGGCGGAACTTTCTGGAATCAACCAACAGATTGTTGAGAGGAGTGAGATCCTCAAACATCTCAAGACCAATTTGGAGGATCTTCAATTTGTCGTCTCGGCTGACAATGCCGGTATTGAAATTGCACCAATTGCACGGAGATTGCGCGATCTATCGAAGGGGGTTGATGTTTCTCTTTCGACAGCGGGTGCGCAGTCCTTTCCGCTCGCGCGCCACGGCATGGGAACCCGAAGCCTTGCGTCACTATTGGTCTTCAGAGCCTTCGCTTCGTGGCGCAACATCAACGCAAAAAAAGGCGGAGATCAGGTCCATTCAATCCTGGCGCTAGAAGAGCCAGAATCGCACCTACACCCTCAGGCCCAGCGTTCCCTGTTTTCTCATATCAAGGACATCTCAGGACAGCGTGTAGTCAGCACACATTCTCCCTATTTCGCCGGCCAGGCGCAACTTGAAGATCTGCGTCTCTTCATCAAGAAGGGCGGAGATACGGTGGTAACCGAGTTGAACCTGTCTGAACTCGAAAAAGAGGACGATAAACGCAAGCTACAAGATTCGGTGATCGAATCGCGCGGGGACATCCTGTTTGCTCGGACACTGGTACTTTTCGAGGGGCAAACCGAAGAGCAGGCATTGCCGATCTGGGCTCAGAAGTATTGGGGAATGTCGATCCACGAGCTTGGCTTTAGCTTTGTTCGGGCCAACGGTACAGACTATTTCCCATTTATTTGGCTGGCCAAGAGTTTAGGGATTCCGTGGTATGTAATGGGGGATGGAGAAACATTGCCTGTCGCAAACCTCGAAGCTGCACTCAAGAAAGCAAAGCATCCCGATATTGCCAAGTCTCCTATGATCGTAGTACTTCCAAAAGGTCATAACTTTGAAACCCAGTTGTTAGAAGATGGCTACCTCGCAGAGATTGAAATTGCGCTGAATAATGTGCATGGGAGTAATGATTATCTTGACAAGTTCATCAAGATCAGACACGGACTCCCTCTGCCCAAAGGGAAAGGAAATCGCGATTACAAAAGCGCAGGAGGTCGACTTCGCGCCGCCGCAGATGCGATGAAGGACGAGAAGACTCGATTAGCTCGCCCATTGGCTCGGACGATATGCAATTTACCTGATACTGCGCGCCAGTTTCCTTCATATATTCATCGGCTTTTCGACGTCATCAGTGCCAACCAAGGCCTGAAGAAGGCGAGTCAGAAAACGACATGAGCACACCTACAAAAGTAAGGTTGTCACAACAGCAAATCAGCGTGGTTAGCCATGTTGATGGACCATTGCTTGTAGTCGCAGGGCCAGGTTCGGGCAAAACACGCGTACTGACTGAGCGCATAAGATCGCTGCTCATAAATGTTCCTGGGCATTTTCGCGTTTTGGCACTAACTTTCACCAATAAGGCCGCCGACGAGATGCGTGAGCGCCTTGCCGATTTAGGAGAGGCAAAGCAACGGATGTTCATTGGCACCTTGCACAGCTTTTGCACCGAGATGTTGGCTGAGCGAGGAAAGCTTGTTGGCGTTACAGGAATGCCCAACATTTTCGAACAATTCAAGGACCGCAAGGAGATTCTACTCAAGGCAATTGAAGACGATCCGTTGCTCAAAGAAGAGATCGACCAAGAGCCCGATGCAAAATCGCGTGGTCGCAGAGTTGACGACTGGCTTCAGACCATCTCCAGGATTAAGGCCCATCCGATCAGTTGCGCGAGGATCGACGACGAACTAGATCAGGCGGTGCTTGAGGCCTATGATGCCGGTCTGCGATCTTGCAACGCATACGATTTTGACGACCTACTACTGCTAGCCTATCGGCTGCTCAATGGCAATCCTAAGCTAGCAGACTTCTACCGCAGGCTTTACAAGTTTGTTTGCATTGACGAAGCCCAGGATCTCAATGAGGCTCAGTATGCCGTCCTCTGCGCACTATGCGGCGACTCCTTCAAGAACGTACTGATGGTGGGAGACCCTAAGCAATCCATCTATGGGTTCAATACGTCGAGTCCTGAATATATGGATCGCTTTCGCGATGAGTTTGGTGCCAAGGTCGTCGATCTTACCGAGAATTTTCGGTCATCGAAGGCGGTTGTCGAAGTTGCGCGCGCACTTGACCCCAAATATTTGGTTGCGGCGCAACTCCCTATCGCTGGAGACAAGCGGTTGCTCGTTGGGAAGGACGAGGATGACGAAGCAAGGCTAATCGTAGACGAGCTTCAACGGCTTTTCAAAGACGGACATCCCGACGTGGAAGGTGGCATTCAGCCGTCGAAATGCGCCATCCTGGGCCGAACTCGGTTTGCGCTGTTGGCAGTGGAGAAGGAACTGCGCGAGCGCAAGATTCCGTTCTACAAACGCCTGACTGCCAACCATGAGAACGAGTCTGAGGCAGTCGATGATTTTCAGTTAGCCTTACGGGTATTAGCTAACCCCAGAGATCGGCTCCACTTCGCAGCCATCGCAAAGAAGTGGAGAGTGACAGAGCCAATAGGATTACCTGACTCTGTGACGGCGCTGGATTCAATGGCCAAATTGAGTCCAGATGCTGGTGAGCGCTCCGGAGCCGTCGTAAAAGCCATCGAGAGTATTGTACGAAATTCAGCAAGGTTCGATCTAATGCCGGCGTTTGATATGTTAAAGAAGTACGCCGACGGCTTAGACGAAAATGATAGGCGTGTAATCTACGAAGATGTCACAGTATTTCAGCAAGAGTGGGATCAGTATCTAAGATCTGAAGGATCTGCGCACACCATAGCAGGGTTTATGAGTAGCAAGGCTCTTGGCGCAACTCAAAAGGCGAGCCGCGAGGGAGTTGCCTTGCTTACTGTGCATTCTTCCAAGGGACTCGAATTTGACGTTGTGTTCGTCGCAGGCATGGCAGAAGGTACATTCCCGGACTATCGCGCGACGGGGGGGAGAGAATTACTGGAGGAGAGCCGCAATGCGTTCGTAGCAGTGACTCGATCAAAGCGGCTACTCTATCTCACCTATCCGCAGAATCGACAGATGCCATGGGGAGACTCTCGGCGCCAGAAGCCTTCGCGCTTCTTGAGTGAAGCCAAATTGATTGTGTCTTAGAAGATCACTATATACATATGCATATTGAGGCAATCATCCTGAACTTGATTGGCACAGCTAACTTCCATGCTAACCTTAAATACTTGGAGACGATTGCTCCAAACAAGTCAAGAATTAGCGAAAGCAAAGCCTGAGTCCGATCTTGTGTTGTCGAGACACCCACCTTAAGCAGCCAGTCCATCAATAAGCCTTACAACCGAATGCCCGCCGCCAAGTTTTTCCACTCGCACTTGTACGACAATACGGTCGATCATCGCAGCAACGTGCGTAATGACCGCTACTTTGCGCCCGCGACTGTGAAGCGATTCAAGTGCATCCAAGGCAATGTCCAGAGTGTCCTGGTCAAGCGAGCCGAAGCCTTCATCTATAAAGAGTGTATCCACGAATGATGATCGCCCTTCAAGCCCGGAGAGCGCGAGCGCCAGCGACAGGGATACCAAAAAGCGCTCACCACCCGAGAGACTCCGCGCTGCGCGCAGTTCATCTGCCATATCACGGTCCACTACATGAACCGCAAGGTCAGAGTTGACGCCCTGAGCCAACTGGTAGCGCGGACCTATGGCGCTCAAATGATCGTTTGCTAGACGGATCAAGTGTTCGAGGGTAATGCCCTGTACGAACTTACGGAACCGAGAACCATCGGTCGATCCGATGGCATCGTCTACCGCCTGCCATACGGCAAGTTGCGTACGCTTTGCGTCAATCTCCACTCCGAGTGCTTGTGCCTCTGCTTGTGCTTTTTTATCGCGCTTTAGCTCGGAAGCATCCTCACCAAATCGTTGTAGATGAATGTTGATTTCCTCATTCAACGCATTAAGGGAAGCTGATAGCTCAGGCGCGCTCACGCTCTCGTCCACGCCTTCACGTGCGGTCGCGAGGTCCTGCGTTCTCGTTGTCATATTTGCAACGGCTGTTTTTAGATCATCATCGATCCTCTGTAGGCGCGACCGTGTATCTGCTCGATTGTCACTCGGAATCTTCAAGCGTTCGAGTACCCAGTCGGACGAATAGCCCGATGCATTGCAGTCATTATTGAATTCTGCCTGCATTTCCTTCGCACGTCTGTCAGCCTCAGCACTTGCAGCCACTGCTTGTTCGTGCGCTACGACCGCCCCACGATGTGCTGATGCTGTCGCACTATGTGCTGCGCTTGCACTGTTCTGACCCGCACTCGCTGCAAGCCGAGCATCGTTGAAACGAGTGCGATGCGTTGCAGTCACCTCGCCATTAAGGAGTGCGGTTCGCAGTTGCCGCTGCTCTTCCAAAGCCGTGTTTCGTGTTGCCAGATCAGCCTGGGAGCGCGTCAACAATTCGCCCTTGGTTAGAAGGATTGCGGTCGCCTCAGTGCATTGAGGCTTCAGTTCCTGCACAGTGCGCTCAAGCGAAACAATCTTCTCCTTCAGTTCTCGATAAGCAGTTGCCTTGAGGTGCAGTTTCATGCGAGTACCAGCCGCATTTTGTTGTAAATCCTCTGGGGAAATTCCGGCGGAGGTTAAGAATGGATTCAATTCGCGATCGATTGTCTCTATCTCACGAACAATTCCACCTAATTCTGCGACTTTTTGTTGCAAAGCAAGTTCGGCGGCATGATGCTCTTCGATTCGTTCGCGTTTGGTGCGCTCTTCTGTTTCGTATTGCGTTTGCGCACTGTTCCTCTGTTTCTGTACAGCATCCATCTGCAATCGAATCTTCTTGGCATTTGCAAGAGAACTCTTGGCTTGATTCAATACTGACGCTGCTTCACGCCCGAGTATTCCCAGCTCATCTTTCGCATTTAATCCCAATGCCAGTGGCAAAGGATTTACCAACTCGAAGGCAACGACTGACGCAGCAATTGCCGGACGCAGCTCAGTGAAATCTTTTGTTGCTCCAGCAACGTCCAGACCAGAAGCAGCTACGCTACGATCTGCCTCGCTGAGTCGAGCAGCTGACGCAGCCTGTCGCCCACTTTCATCAGTGATAATGTTAGCCGCGAGCGCAATGGAGGTGTCGAGTGCTTGCCGCTGACTTCGTAGCGACTCTGCCAATGTCTCAAGTGCGCCTGTTGGACGCTCTGCATCGGTAACTTCAAGGTATGGATGTTCTGCGGCACCACAGACGGGACAAGCCTCACCCGGCAACAAAAAGCTGCGCAGGTGAGAAGCCTGCTCGGATACACTCTGCTGAGCAAGTTCATCGAGTGGCATAAGCTGGGCGCGGGAGGCAATGTCCCAATCCATCTGGACCTTCGCAGCGTCTAGGTTGACACGCGCCTGTTCTTGATCTGCCACCGCCTCTGAATGTTTACGTTCAGCTTCTGCCAGATTGTTGGAAGCTATTGCCGCTCGTTCTGCAAGACGATAAGCCTCGCGCAAATCGGATACCAGTTGCGCAAGGCCAGCCTCAAGAATCTGGAGTTCACCCTCATTCAAATCGTTCAGTTCATTGCGAAGTGCATCCCACTGTAGTCCTAATTCTGTGCGCAACAGGTCGGCGGTCTGGATCGCGTTTTCTGCTTTGGTTACATCCGCCTGTAGATTAACCACTGCCGTCCTCGCCGTCGCAGTATCCTGTGCTGCTGTGCTGCGAGAGAGCATTTGCTCTTCATGCCGTTGAAGCAGTACGAGCACGTCATCCAGTCGCTCTGCCAATGGCGCATTTCCGCTCAGTCTTTCCAGTTGTTGAGTGGCCCGCTCTTGCTCTCCGGTTGCTTTATCTAACTTACCTTGCAAACCGTCGAGTGCATCCTTCTGTGTTTTGGTCGTAGACTCAACTTCTTCCGCTGTTCGCTTACTCGATTCTGCTTCAGTTTGAGCGGAGATGATAAGTGCATCCAGTCGCTCGGCTTCCGTCCAAACGGGTCCAAAAGCCTTGAAGACGGCTTCGGCCTGACGCGCATCTTCTTCTGCCTTTGCCAACAAATCCTGGGCAGCCTGCGCTACGCCTTCCGCGAGCATCTGTTCGCGTTCCGTATCTGTGACCTTCTGCACTGCTCCAGGCAGTGCTTTAGCGGCCTCCTCAGATAGAAGATACTGACCTCGTAACGGTTCGACAGCATCCAACTCAGCGAGGGCAGTGAACTCTTCCTGGGCCTCATCCTTCTTTTGTTGTGCGTTTATACGCTGCTCTTCAGCGTGGTGCAGATTCCCCTCTGCCGTTGAAATATTCTGCCGTTTTTTCAACTCGTCAGAGAGCTTCGTACGCTCGCCTTCTTGTTCCTTGATAATCAGCGTAAGAGACCCTTGAGCATTTTCAAGTGCAAGCCGTGCGTCAGCGGAAAGCATCCCGATGTCGAGACGCTTCTGATCTAGCGCATCTACTTCACGGCGCAGTTGATCTGTTCCTTGCCGCACGAGTGTGGAGATAGAGCCATATATTTCTGTCCCCGTGACCTTTTCAAGCAGTTCTGCGCGATCACGCTCGTCTGCTAAAAGGAAAAGGTCAAAATCTCCCTGGGCGAGTAGAACTGTCCGGCGAAACTGCTCGAAGGTCAGGTCAGTTCGTGCCTCGACCTCCTTCAAAACAGAAGTGATACCCTCGGCGACAGCACTATCATCGTCCAAGCGTTTCAGTGATCGCTGCGGGTCTTGCAGACGTCCATTTGCTTTACCCCGAGCGCGCGCAACAGCCCATCGCGCACGATAGCCAATGTCGTCCTGCCCGATAAAGTCTACCTCGGCAAAGCCTGCTGACGCTCCGCGTCGGAGGATTGCTCGACCATCGCTAATTGACAGTTCTTTGCCGCTCGGATCTGGGACTTTTTCTTGTCTGCCCACTGCAACACGCGGATACTCTCCGTACAACGCAAGGCAGAGAGCATCAAGAATGGTGGATTTACCTGAGCCGGTTTCGCCGGTGATGGCAAAGAGTCCGGCACCGGCCAATGGCTCCGCCGTAAGGTCCAACTCGAACGGGCGCGCAAGACTTGCGAGGTTCTCTCCACGAATAGCAAGGATTCTCATCCGCTTAGACCTCCGCCTGTACACGATGAAATACATCAAGGTGGGCAACCGTTGGTTCAACGTTAAATTTCTTCAAAAAGGCTAGTTTGAACATCTCTTCTGGATTTCGGTCTGCTAGTTGTGTAAAGGGATCAGCCACCGCGTCTATTTGAGCAGCATCTACAGCAAGCGGTTGTACCCGTGCTTCGACGATGCGCACAGGAAACTCCTCGGCAATGCGATCCAATTCCTCTCGATAGCCTGAAAGCAATCCCTCACGTGCCAGACGCACTTGCACGAAAGGCCGAAGATGAAGATCAAGTTCGCTCGCTAACCCGAGTTGTGCCAAATAATCGTGTAAATCGGCGAGCCGTATCTCCCCTGTTGCTGGGAGACGCAAGAACGGCACAGGCCTTTCTATCGGAATCTGCTCCTTCGTTATCCCAGAGCTGTCAATTGAGAGCAGCGTCACACTGTGCTTGTAAGGCTGCTCAGTGGCTGAAAGTGGGATAAGCGAACCGCTATATCGCACCGTATCTCGACCTACGCGCTGCGCTTTGTGCAGATGGCCAAGCGCCACATAGCTCGCCTCGACAGGAAAAACATCGTGTGGTACTGCGTGCTGGCCGCCCACTAGAATCCGTCGCTCAGCGCCTTCGGACTCGATAGCGCCCATCACATGAAGGTGACCAGTGACAATCAGCGGTACACCCTGGAGCTTTGGCCGGATGCTCTCAAACAACTCGTCATATAGTTCTTTCACTGCCCTCACCACGGGTGAGCCAGCCTCGTCTTCCAGCCGCGTCAGATTCGGCAGGCACGTCGCAGTAGGGTATGAGACAGCGAGAATGTGGAGAAAAACATCTTCATGCTCATCGGCGAGCACAATGTGGTGTCGCTCGGCGTCGATCCTGCCGTCCTGCCGCCGCACATTCCCGACTACCCGCACGTTGAAACGTGCAAGCAACGGATGTGGAGCCTCCAGCCGACCTGCTGCATCGTGATTACCAGCAACGATCACTGTCTTCATGGATGGTCGCTCACGATGCAGCCGCTCAATTGTCTCGTAGAATAACCTCTGCGCCTCGCCGGACGGATTCTGGCTGTCGAAAACATCGCCCGCCACTATCAGAACATCTACTTCCCGTTCAGCGACAATTTCGATCAACTGGTCAAATACGCGGGCCTGCTCATACTCACGCGAGTACCCGCGCAACGTCTGCCCGATATGCCAATCGCCTGTATGCAGCACACGAACCATTGCTAAATCTCTCCCACATTTATTAGCGCACAACTACCCATCAATCCGCAGTAATAAATATCTATGCCGACTGCGCCAGAGTATTGATCTCCAGTTCCAATGCCCCCATATACCCCAGAGGTTGCTCTGGGAATGCATCATCATTTGGTGGCGAATCAGGCACGAGCGGGACCACGTTGAGCTGGCACATTCCTCGTTAGCTTGATGGTCCTGGGCTGGTTTACTCTCAGCGTTTTGTGCCTGTTCGCGGGTGGGGTGCCGGGGGCGGAGCGGGCGGCCCGTCGCAACAGGAGATGTGTACTCTCATCTCCCGCGCTCCGAACTCTTTGCCGCAACCCTTCGGGCAAGGCCGCAGAACCTTTTTGCGTCCGCTTTTGGTGGCGTCACCGAACCAAGCGCGGGCAACGGCCGCCGCGTCGATGTGAAATTCGCAGTTGGGACAATCAAGCCCGCCCTTGGGCTTCGTCGCTACCTTCGTCGTCATGGTCCCTCTTGCGGGCTTGGTGCCGGATCAACGCGCCTGGTCTTGCGGTGCGCTTGAATCACTTGACCAGTATATCACTAATTATAGTTTGTGGTGGTTATTACGGTTGCTGGAATTCCTCTGCAATGCTGATTCGGTACGCCAGTCTTCCCCAAAGAATGAAGTCCTCGCGGCAGTCGAATTCATCGCGGCGCGGAAATGTCAAGTGCGCGCCGTCTTCAAAAACAATATGGCGGGAATGAACGGACTGAATCGTGCGCGGCGGACTGGCCCGATAGCCGTTGAAATCCAGTCTCTCCAGAGTGATTCCCGGCTTTCGCAAGACGCGCTTTAAGTGTTCAATCGAGCGGATAAAGGGGCGCTGCTCCGGTATTGGCTGTCCGGCCTGATTTATGAAGACGGTTTCCATAGTGGTTCCTTCATGTGTTGTGCCGGATGCGCTCCGGCGGGCGGTTGCGCTTCGCGGATTCAATCTACCCAAACTCCTGTGGCCGTGTGAATAGCGGTGCGGGCTTGCCATCCAACTCCGGGGAACTTCGCATCCTTGCCTAGCTCTTCGGCTCCCCTGCCTATTTTTCGCATCTCCTCGGAATAGCTATCTGCATAGATGAGCAATGCCTGTAGCGCAGTTAGCAGTACTGGCGCGGACTCCTTCTTTGCTGCTCCATCGCAGCCAAACTCTGCTGCGTACCCTTCCGAGTTGGAAAGCAATTCCATCTTGCTTGCATACTTGTTGCCAACTTGATGCGGGGTGCCGTCTTCGTCGAAATTGACGATAGACCAGCATCCCGGCTCTACTTGCCAATAACCTAACTCTGCAAACCGTGTGCGATGAACCTTTGGATACGGCGTAATCATGTCTGTCACCTCGTTTGAACTGGCCAGGATGCGCTCCCGGCTGGCGGTTTA
>Ga0181525_10002078_pt1 | contig 16747 bp, 12 predicted proteins | sample PEATcosm2014_Bin_48_FD_121100 | JGI IMG/M metagenome (GOLD analysis project Ga0181525, IMG submission 121100) | Peatland microbial communities from MTU Mesocosm Facility, Houghton, MI, USA - PEATcosm2014_Bin06_10_metaG | ecosystem: Environmental > Terrestrial > Soil > Wetlands > Peat | place...
GACCCGCCCGGCGGCGCGATTGAGCAGCCGTGGCTGGCGGCGGCGGACGTGGACGGCGGCGGCAAAACGGAACTGCTCCTGCCGCAGAACAATTTCATCCGCGCCGTCGTGCTCGAACAGGAAACCAAAATGCAGGACTCGACAAACAAGCCGGCCTGGGTCTTTCGCGTGAAGGATCAGATCAACGGCGCGTTCAGCGACTCGCGCATCGTCGGCGCGACGGCGGTGGTGAACGGCACGAATGCCGTGCCTTCCCTTTTCCTGCTCGACGCGGAGCACAAGCAATTGACGCTCTGCGAGCGTGACACCAACGGCGTCTGGCGCGTGACACGCAACGTGGATTTGCCCGTCTCGGATTTCAGCGGCCTGCAATCCGTCGCGCTCGGCGGGACGAACGTCCAGAGCGTGGCGTTTCTCGGCCAGAACGCGATGGCCTGGATGCCGCTGGCGGGCGATGTCTGGGATTTTACCGCGCTCGACGGTTACGACACGACCATCAAGGACGGCTACCTGAACGACGTGGTGGCCGGCGATTTGACCGGCAGCGGGCGGAAAGATTTGGTGTTTCTGGAAACGGCCAAGAATAATCTGGATATTGTCAGCTTCGATTCACATCACAAGCTCGTGCCGGCCATCCGCTGGCAGGTGTTCGAGGAGCACACGTTCCGCGGCGCGGCCAACGCGCTGCCCGAACCGCGCGAGGCCCTCGTGACCGACGTGACCGGCGACAAGAAGAACGACCTCGTCGTGCTGGTGCATGACCGGATTCTGGTTTATCCGCGGCAATAGCGGTTGAAGTGCCATGCCGTTGCCGTCGAAAAGCCGGCCTTTTTCGTGTGCCAAAAAGCACACAATAAAAACCAAAAAATGTTGAGCGTCTGAATCCGTTTTGTTTTCCAATGGCACCGTTCGCAACAGCGCCCGGATAAAATAATCGGGCGCGCGGGCATGAAACTGAAATCTCATGCGGGGTCGTTGGCAAATCGAAGCGGAAACAAAGTGTCTCGTTCCGGCTTCCCTCACGGAGAAGAATTGTCCCTGCCCCCGGCGTTTTTATGGCGCACGCGGTCATCTTCTACCCTCGCCGTAAACTTGGAACGCGCCCCCGGTTCCCCGCGTGTTCCCGCAAAATCCCGGAATTTTCCCCCGCTGTCCCGGCCTGTTCCCCCGGACATCGCGCCATTTCCCCCGCACAATTATCGGGTTCCCCCGCGCATTTGGCGTGTTCCCCCGGTCAATTATCCATTTCCCCCGGAGACCGGAGCCTTTCCCCCGCACCTTTTTCGTCTTCCCCCGAAGTTTTGGCGTTTTCCCCCGGACAATTATCCTGTTCCCCCGCGCCATTTCCGGGTTCCCCCGCCACCGGGCGCATTCCCCCGGGCATTTGGCCGTTTCCCCCGGAGTTTTGGGGCGTTCCCCCGGCCATTTGGACGCGCCGAACGCCACCGAAGCGGCTTGTTTTGAGCAATTTAGGCATTTTCACCCTCTCGCAGTCAGTCAAACCATGAAATAAACACAACATACATAAAAACATGAGCGCACAAAAAACAACATTCCACTTCCCCCTGTCCATTCTCGTGGGCGAGGGCAAACTCATCCTCGATGCGGCCACCGCCCATCCCGAACTTGCGGCCCGCTTCAAGGCAGGTTTTCTCACCGGGGCCGTCGCGCTGCTGGCCACCGTCAAGCAGCAGGTCACCGGCCAGAAACAGAAACGCGGCGATGTCGGCGTCCTCTCGCGGGCGCAACTGGACGAGATCCACAACTTCCAGCATCTGATCCACATGGCCAAGGAGACCGCCAAGCTCGCCTTCAGGGGTCAGGACGTGCTGCTGTCCCAGGAGTTTTACGTCGGCGTCAACCAGCCCAGCGACCTCCAGTCGCAGCTCGCGCGCGGACGCACCGTCCTCGCCTCCCTCCAGTTGGCGGCCAATGCCGACGCCATCGCCGGCCAGGGCTGGACGGCGGACGAAACCACCGCGCTGGACACCATCATCACCAGCATTGAAGGCGACAAGACCCTGCTGGAAAACGCCAAGGGCGCCAGCCTCGGCTCCACCGGCGTGCGCAACGCCAGCGCGGAGCAACTGTATGCCGCGCTGCAAACCGTGCAAAACGCGGCGAACATCCAATGGCCGGAATCCGACCCGGCGAACGCGGAAGTGCGCGCCGACTTCCGTTTCGGCAAATTCCCGCCCAAGCACAGCGCCGCCGATGCGCCCGTCCCGCCGGTTCCGCCGGTAACGACGGCCACCGCATCGGCACCAGCGCCGGCGGGATTGACAACCAAGTCGTGAGTCACGGCTGCGCCAAAAAACTTGCGCGGACAAACCGCCGGATTAAAAAATCGTGGATGAATCATGAATGAACGGGTCAACGCTCTGGAACACGCCTTTGCCAACGCCCATCTCGGCGTGGAGGAGACGGTGGAGTTTTTCCGGCTGTTGCGGGAGTCCAACTTGACGTTCGTAGCACCCTACCACCCTGAAATCGAGGGCAGACACCAGGTCCAGAGCGACGGCAAGATGATCATCACGATATGGATGTTGAACGGGGAGGAAGTGATCCCCATTTTCACCTCGCCGCAGCGGCTGGACGAGGCGATGGGGTCAATCGGGAAGCCGGGCCAGCTTTATTGTGCCGGCGGGATGATGGGCTTGGAGCTGTTCCGGGGATTTTGTCCGCCGCACAACAAATTCCGCGTGGCCATCAATCCCTTGTGCGCGTGCGGGACGCACTTTTTGGATCCGGCCAGGGTTCAATCCATCGTGGACGGGTCGGGACTCTACATCCCCACGCCCGGCGAACTGGCGATGGGCGGGCTGTGCATCTCCCTGCCGGAAAGCCCAAGCCAGCCGGCGCGTTTGCGCGGGCCGCTGGGGAAATTCTTCGCGACCATCCCGGAAGTCAGGGCGGCGTGGCTGTTCTACGAGGAGGAACCCAAGCCGCCGTTTGAAAAGGTTTATGTCGTCGGGGTGGCGGTCGTGGGTGGCGACGCGGAGGAGATCCGGCAGGAGGCGGCGCTGGCGCTCGGCGGCATCTGCCCGCCGAACTGGGGTTCGCGCGCGATCATCATGGATCCGAAGGACCCGGGTTACGCCGACATCATGCGCTGCCAGTCGTTCTACCGGACGGCGGACTATGTGCCACCGGCGGCAGTGAAACCTCCCAACCCGCCGCCCGCGCCGGTCACGACGCAGGCGAAATCGTGAAATGATTTTTGCCGCTATATGAAGGAATGGAGAGGACATCGTTGGATGCAGGGCTGCGGCAAAATGGGAAGCCCTGCCTCTGCATATAAACGCTGCGGGCGACAGTGTTAATGTCCTCATCGCCCAAAACGAAGCGGCCTCCGGCAACGGGGGCCGCTTTTTAATTGCGCGGATTTTCAAGGGACGGGGGACGATTTGCGTCAGACCGCGAGCAACTCGCAGCCGTGGATGAAATGAAGCGTTCTCCCTCTCCGCTTTGGGGAGAGGGCCGGGGTGAGGTGTTTGCTGCGGATCTTTTTTGGCCGGGACAATGGTTGCGGCGGCAGGGGCGCGCCGACTTTGTAACTGTCCGGCAGGTCGCGGAACAGCGCGGGCTGCTCTTTGGCCAGCACGCCGGCCAGCCAATGCCTCATGCCCGACAGCAAATGTTCGCGCCCGGCCGCGCTTTGAAACTTCCGCTGCCAGAAGGGATGATTGGCAAAGACCAGCTCCACGCGCTGCGCGAGTTCTGCCGCGTAGTTTTCTGGAATCTCCATGCGGAAATAATCCCGCGCCTCGTCCAAAACCAGCCACGCCACATACAACGGGCAATGGCTAGTTTGCCGTTCAAAAGGCGTCACCGGCGCATAATTTTTCTGTTTCATTCGCGCTTAATTTATCCCATGCCGTGCGACAAAGGCTGTCCAAGCTTCATATCATTTTGCGTCTGCAAATTAGAGCGATGATAATGGTCAAACGAGTTGGCCAGTCCGTAAAAAGAATCGCCAAAATAATTATCAGTTCAATCAGCAGTTGTAAAATTTCTTTCAATGCCCGGAATTGTGCGGCGAAGTGTGTTTCGCGTGCTTTATGCGCGAGCCTTGTTTTGCAGGCGGACTTACCGCCGGTTTTGCTGCCATGACTGTTTGCAGTTGCCATGGAGCAAAATTGACATTGGTAGCTTTCAGGATGAAGTCCTAACGCGTTACGAAAATTCTGCCCTTTGGTAACATCACTTTTGCCGTTTAGGATTCGGGGATTTTTTTGTTTTGGAAACTTCAGCAGCAGCTTGCGCGGGCGATTCCATCGGCCAACGTCGGAAATGTGCTACCCAACAAGCTGCCCATTTCTCCATGATTTCCGTGCGCCGTTTGTTTTCGTCATGGACAGCCTTGCGCGCAGCGCCGCCGTCTATCTCTGTCAGCATCCGCTCAAAATCATCTTCACCATATTTTCTCGGCTCGTCTAATTTTACTTCAACAAAGACCGGCATTGCTCCGCGAAATTGTTTTGGATGTGATTTCATTGCTTCCCGTATCTTTTGGATACGCGCATTTGTGATCGTCGCTTCTGCTTTGGGTTGGGCCATCTGCGAAGTTTCCCGAAAATAACGCTCGTATCGCCATTTCAAAACCCTGTCGAGTGTGCGCTTCGGATTTTTGAAAGCCTCTGCCCGGCGGCGGAAGTGTGAATCCAAAGCCGAAGTCAAACGAACAAACCAATGACTGTCAGCATGGCATAGCCAGTCTTTGATGCAGCCCATTTCAAAGGACTGTTCCATCCGAGTTAAACGAAAATTGTCTGCGTCAGACCATGCTTGGATCGGATAAGCCAACGCTTCCCACTGCGCGGAAAAAACATCCGGCGGCAACCGTTCGAGCAATACCGCTTGGACTTCATCATCAAAAAATGAATCCCGTCCATCCCATTTCAAAAAAAACTTTTCCTTTGGCTCGCCTGTGACTGTGAGAAACAGATGGATTTCAAATCGCCGCTTTGCTTCAAGCTCTGACATTTTGGCGTAGTCCGGCATAAATTTACTCTGCGTTTTCCACGATTTTAATTTCGTCGGGCGTCAGGCCGTAAAGCTCATATACCAGCGCGTCAATCTGGCGATCCAGCGCGGCGCATTTGTTTTCGTAAAAATCTTTGTCCTTGTCGCTCTGCGCGCGGGCAAGCTGCGGCTTGGCTACCAGCATTTGCTCCACCAGCGAAACCAGTTTGTCGTGCCGCGCCTTGTCGGCGGGCTTTTTGAAATCCAACATTGCGATAGGAAAATTTGCCAATTGTTCTTTTGTGAACCACGGGTAAAGCGTGTCGTAAATCCCATATTTGTTTTTGATATACCAACCGCCAATACTTGAAGATAAAATTCCAAGCAAGAAGCGCAGGTCTGCAAAATCTTCATTCAACTGGATTGCAACATAAACCGACTGGTCAAGAATGACGTCGCCTTTGATAAAAGTGCAAACCAGTTTCGGTGCGATTATTTTTCGTATGGCCAGCTTTGGATTAAAAAAGAATTCTGGCGTCCGGGCTTCGGCAAGCCAATCGCCGTATGAAATATAATTTCCATCCCAATGATAATTATACCGTTCCAGATGTTTGCCTTTAATTTCCGGGAAATAAGTTTTGTCCAATTTTTTTGTGGCGTGGTATGACTGCTCATCCTTGTCGCGTTTCGTCTGCGTTCCGTTGGAAAATTTACTTTTGCCGTAACCGTCCGTGCGATATGCGTGAACGCCACGATTTAATCTGCAAAATTTACCCAAAGGCGCGGTATGCGTTTCGATTTTTGCTATGACTGCGGCGTTGTGGTTTGAATAGCGAACATCAATAAAGCCCAACTTACTGCAATCTTCGACTGTCAGCGAATTTAGCTTTTTCAACTCTGAAGGTGCGTCAAACTGAAATACGGGAAACGCTTTTTCAGGCTTGTCTCGGCGAACAAAGACTACCGAATTTTCGATTGTCGCCTCGGCAAAAGGTGGATAATCGAAAACGGTCACATTCAAAAGTGCCGTTTTGGAAAAAAGAAAATCACGCAACTTGGTGAAATACTTTCCCTTTATCCAAGAGTCAGAAACGATCATTCCAAAAACTCCCCGCTGCTTGAGTAGCTTGATTGCCCTTTCAATAAAATAAACGTAAAAATCCGTCTGATATTCAGAAGTCTCAAATCGCTCCTGAAAATACTCTTTGCGCGCTTGTCCTGCGCTGTATAAGTAAGGTGGATTGCCGACAATCGCATCAAAGCCACCTTCAAATTCAGACACCGGCAGGGCTGGCGACGGAATGGCTTTGTCTTTCTTGGATTTCTTGTAACTGAAGCTGCCATGCAGCGGCACGCCGGGCACGGTGTAATCCAATTCGCCGGGTGCGGCATCGTGCAATTCGCCACCGGAAGTTTTGCGGCGGAAGATTTGCGGGAAACGATCTTCAAAATCCATCGGATTTAATTTCCGCTCCTCGACCGGCTCGAAAAGTTCGCCGCTCAAAATGTCCGTGCCGATGAGCGAATTGCCGCACACGATGTTTTTATTCAGCGTCGGCAACAAGGCTTGCTGCTCAAAATCCAAAATGTATTGCCGCGTGGAACCGGGCGTTTCGTCTTGCAGCAATTTCAGATAAAGCGAAAGTTGCGCGACTTCCACGGCCTGGTTGTCTATGTCCACGCCAAAAATGTTGTTCACCAGAATTTCCCGCTTCTTTTGCAATGACAGGTGCAAACCGTCCTCGCGCTTCATCACGTCGCCCTTTTTGGCTTTGCCGGGATTCTCGTTGTAAAATTTCGTGTGGTGGCGGATCAGCAAATCATAAACGCCCAGCAAAAACGAGCCGCTGCCGCAGGCGATGTCGGCAAACCGCATTTCGGCAATCTGCACGGGCGTCTTGCCTTCAATGAGTTTGCCCACGGTGTTTTCCACGATGTAGCGGACGATATATTCCGGCGTGTAATAAACGCCGCCGGCCTTGCGGACTTCCGGCTTTTCCTCGACGCGGGCGCGTTTGTCCGTCGCCACGATCACCTTGCCGAGAAACCGTTCGTATATGCTGCCGAGAATGTGAATCGGGATGGTGTTGAAATCGTAGGCGGAATTGACGTGCGAAAGTTTTTTGCAAATCTCGCTGAATTGATTGTCGTCAACCTTGAAAGTCGGCGTGTCGAGAATGTCGTTTTTCTTGAAGACGATGCCATTGTAAATGCCATCCAGCCGCCGGGACGCGGCAATGAAATCGCCCCACGCGCCGCCGCGTTCGCCAAACCTGGCGACGAGGTTTTGCGGTTCAATCAGCTTGTCTTCCAAAAAGCGGATGAAAACGAGCCGGTCCAGGGTGCGTTGCGTGGCTTCGGTGAGTTTATCGCCGTCCAGTTCGGGATTGTGGTTTTTGAAAATGTGAGCGAGCGCGTCGCGGTGCGCGTCCAGTTCCTCCAAAAACGCCTCGTCAATGCTTTGATAACTGCCGCGCAGCATTGCGCCGCGTTTTTTCGGGAGGCTTTCGGCGTATTTTTCCAGCGCGCCGCCCGCCACGGCTTCGCGGGAAAAGAGCCAGTAAATTTCCGCGAATTTTTCCTGATCGGCGTATTCGGTGTATTTGAATTTTTTCAGGTTGTGCTGGAGCGCGGTTTCCAGGTTCGGCTTGAACCGGCAGTCCACAATCTCGAATTGCTCGAAATCAAACAGCGCGGCAACCGGCGTCTGGCTGTTCCAGCCGTAGCGGATGGTCTGGAAATAATTGTCCGGCGTGGCAATGTCGCCAAACGGCTTTTTGGCTTCGATGTAGAATTTTACGTCACGGAAATTCGGCGCGAGATAGAAGGCATAATCCGCGCGGCGTTGCGAGATGCCGTGTTCCTTGCGTTCAATTTTGACTTCCTGTTCGTAGGGGTTTTTTTGCCGGTCGTGGTTCACGTCCCAGCCGAGCGCAATCAAAAATTTATCAATGAACTCTTTGCGGACTTCCGCTTCCTGATACTTGGGCGAGAGGTAGAAATCTTTTTGCGCGTCAAAATCCTTTGCCAGGGATTTCACCGCGGCAAATGCTTCATCGAAGTTGGACGCCATGGCGGATGAGTGTGCGCCGGAAATTTGGCAGCGTCAATCTGCGAAGAAAAGCCTCCGCCACCCCTTCAGGGCGGAATAATTTTTTTTGGCGATTACCCGGCGTAGGTGCTTGCGCACGGCGCAACAGCGCACCAACACCGGGCTAATTTCCGTTACGCTTTCAGCGTATTTGAATTCGCGTCAAGTCGTGGAATCCGTGTCAAAACTTTTTCGTGTGGTTCGGGTATTTCGCGGTTAATTTATCCAGAAATGAATCCGGTTCCCGCCGTCAACATCGAAGCTAAATTTCTCGTCATCGGCTACGGCAACACCTTGCGCGGCGACTGTCAAAAAAGATTGAATTCTGCTGCAAGTGGCGCAGAATCAGAATCGAGGGAAGTTTCCCTCGGTTAAAATGTTTTTTTCAATTTTGTCCCTTGAAACGCCGGAAAAGGTTTCGGCGCGGAATTTGTTTGCGGATGTGGCGCGGGCGGGCGTCGGTGCGCCATGAACATCCAGCCGTTTTCGTTGCTTGAGATTTCGCTCTGCGGATACGCCATCGGAGCCGTCGGCGCGCTGCTCCTGATGCGGCGCGAGAAGCTGGCGAACGTTTTTTCCTTTGGCATGGCGTCGCTCTCCGCCTTGGGCGGCTTGCTGGCCGCGCTTGCATTTCTGTCCGCCGGGCCGGGCGCGGCGGTTGCAAAGACTGACCTGCTGCCGTCGTTCATTCCCTACATCCAATTCACCGTGCGGCTTGATCCGCTGGGCGCGTTCTTTCTGCTCATCGTTTCTCTGCTGGGCGTTGCGCTTTCAATTTATTCGCTGGGCTACGCGCGCGGTTTTTACGGACGCAAAAACGTCGGCGTGCTCGGCGCGTTCTTCAATCTGCTGCTGCTGGCCACGACCCTGGTTTTTCTGGCGGGCAACGCCTTCTTTTTTCTCATTGCGTGGGAAATCATGGCGCTGACGGCGTATTGCCTCATCAGTTTCGAGCACGAAAAGGTGGAGACGCGAAACGCCGGCGTGCTTTTTTTCATCATGTCGCACATCGGCACGGGTTGCTTGATTCTCGGGTTTCTTCTTCTGTTCCAGGCTTCCGGCAGTTACGACTTTGACGGCTTTCATCTGCTCGGCAACACAATGTCGCCGGGCAAACGCGACGCGGCGTTCCTGCTCTTTCTCGTTGGATTCGGCGTCAAGGCCGGCATCGTCCCGCTGCACATCTGGCTGCCGGCGGCGCATCCGGTCGCACCGAGCAATGTTTCCGCGCTCATGTCCGGCGTGATAATCAAGACGGGCATTTATGGACTCACCCGTGTGCTGTTTGATTTTCTGGGCACGCCGCCGGATTGGTGGGGCGTGACCGTGTTGAGCATCGGCACGATTTCCGCCGTGCTCGGCGTGCTCTATGCGCTGATGGAACACGATTTGAAACGCCTGCTCGCCTACCACAGCATCGAAAACATCGGGATTATTTTGATGGGCCTCGGCGCGTCGCTGATGTTCTTGCACAGCGGTCATCCGGTGCTGGCGTCGCTCGCGCTCATCGCCGGGCTTTATCACACCATCAATCATGCGGTGTTCAAGGCGCTGTTGTTCCTCGGCGCCGGCGCGGTGTTGCACGCCACGCACACGCGCAACATGGAGGAAATGGGCGGGCTGGCGAAACGGATGCGTTGGACGGCGCTCTTTTTCCTGGTCGGCGCGGTGGCGATTTCCGCGCTGCCGCCCCTGAACGGATTCGTAAGCGAATGGCTCACCTACCAATCGTTACTGCAAGGTTTCGGCACGACGACGAGCCTCGTCCGGATCATGTTCCCGATCAGCGGCGCGATGCTCGCGCTCACCGGCGCGCTGGCGGCGGCGTGTTTCGTGAAGGCGTTTGGCATAACGTTTCTGGCGCAACCGCGCAGCGAACACGCCGCGCACGCGCACGAGGCGTCGTTCACCATGCTGCTGGGGCAGGGGATTCTCACCGCGGCGTGCGTCTTCCTCGGATTGTTCCCATCCATCTTTTTAAAATGGCTCGATCCGGTGACGCAACAACTTTCCGGCCAGCAAATCAGCGCGCAGCTTTCCGCGGCGAACGGCATGGTTCTCTCCAACACGGCGGCGCAAGGCGGCACGGTTTCAATGCTCGGCCTCGCGCTGTTGGGATTGTCGCTGCTGGCCGCGCCGCTGGTGCTGTGGCTGCTGTTCGCCACGCGCGCGAAAACCAGGCGCGGCCCGACGTGGGACTGCGGACTGCGCGGGCTGACGCCGCAGATGGAATACACCGCCACGGGATTTTCAAAACCGATCCGGATGATTTTCAAGGCGCTGTTCCGACCGCGCCGCGAAGTGCAGCGCGAATACGATTTCTCGCCGTATTTCACCACGACGCTCCGCTTTGAAAGCCACGTCGAGGAAGTTTTCCAAACGCGCATTTACCGCCCGCTGAACCGACTGGTGCTGGGCGTTTCACGGCGGCTTCGCGCGTTGCAGGCCGGCAGCATCCAGGCCTATCTGATTTACATTTTCATCACGCTGCTGCTGTTGCTGATTTTTGCGTTATGAACTTCAACCCGCTGAACATTTTGTTGCAGACGGTTTTGCTGCTGCTGCTCGCGCCGCTGTTGAGCGGCTGCATCCGGAACTGGAAGGCGAAGCTGCAAAACCGCCGCGGCGCGCGCGTCTGGCAGCCCTATTTCGACCTCATCAAGTTTTTCCGCAAGGACATGGTGATTTCCGAGCACGCCTCGTGGATTTTTTCATTCGCGCCTTACGTTGTCTTCATCACCGCGCTGGTGGCGGGTCTGCTCGTGCCGATGGTGACCGTGCAGGCGCCGATGAGCCTGTTCGGAGACGTGCTGGCGCTGGTCGGCCTGCTCGCGCTCGGCAGGTTTTTTCTCGCGCTCGGCGGACTCGATCCGGGCAGCGCGTTTGGCGGCATGGGCAGCAGCCGCGAGATGACCATTGCCGCCGTGGCCGAACCGGCGATGATGCTGGCCATTTTCACCGTCGCCATCACCGCCGGCTCAACCGACATCAGCCACATCGTCCAGGTCGCGCAAAGCCCGACGTGGAAGGTGCTCAACCCGACGCACGTCATGGCGTTCGCCGCGCTGTTCATCGTGCTGCTCGCGGAAACCGGACGCATTCCAGTGGACAATCCGGCGACGCATCTGGAATTGACGATGATTCACGAGGCGATGCTGCTCGAATACTCCGGCCGCTACCTCGCGCTGATGGAATGGGGCGCATCCATCAAGCAACTCGTTTTGATGACGCTGCTCGTGAACATCTTTTTCCCCATCGGAATGGCCACGGACACAACGCCCGCCGCGCTCGGCATCGGCGCGCTGGTTTATGTCGGCAAATTGATTTTGATTGCCGCCGCCGTGGTGGTCGTCGAAACCACCAACGCCAAGCTGCGCCTGTTCCGCGTGCCTGATTTGCTGGGCGCGGCGTTCGTGTTGGGCACGCTGGCGCTGTTGTCCACGTTTTTATTTCAATGATATGAACCCACCACCCTCCGCCGAAATCGGCCCGCAACTCATCACCCTCATGGCCGCGCTGATGCTGGTGTTGCAATTGTTGCTGGCGGTGCAGCCCATGCTGTTCACCAGCGTCCGGCTCTACGCGATTCAATCGCTGTTTCTGGCCGGCATCGCGGGCGTGGTCGCGTTCTTCGACAATGCCAGCCACGTTTATGTCGTCGCCGTGCTCACCGTGATCGGCAAGGTGATTTTTCTTCCGTGGCTGTTGAACCGCCAGTTGCGCCGCATCAAAATCGCGCAGGAAGTCGAGCCGCTGTTCAACGCGCCCGCGACCATCATGGTCTGCGGCGGGCTTACCCTGCTCGGTTATCTCGTGGCGCGGCCGTTCACGTCGCTCGAACGTCTCGGCAACAACACGCTCGCCATCGCCATCACGCTCGTGCTGACGGGATTTTTTCTGATGATCAACCGCCGCAAAGCCATCAGCCAGGTGATTGGTCTGCTCACGGTCGAAAACGGTGTGATGCTCGCCGCCATCGCGCTGACGACCTACGGAATGCCGCTCGTCGTCGAGTTCGGGATTTTCTTCGACGTTCTGGTCGCGGTGATGATTCTGGGAATTCTCATTTACCGGATCCGCGAAACGTTCGCCTCGATGGACACCAGCAAGCTAAATCAGTTGAAAGGCTGAAGGTCGAAAGCTAAAGGCTAAAACAACATGAGCGAGAAACCGCCAGATTTGAAGTTGAGGACGAAGGCATTTGCGCTTCGGGTAATCCAAATGTATTCCAAACTGACGAAGAACGATGCCGTCGCACAGGTGCTCGGCAGGCAGGTTCTTCGTTCGGGCACATCGGTGGGCGCAAATTATCGCGAGGCATCGCGCGGGCGCTCCAAAGCCGAGTTCACTTCCAAGATAGGCGACTGCCTGAAGGAAATCGAAGAAACCGAATACTGGCTTGAACTTCTGGTGGACAGCGGTTGCGTGCCAACGTTGAAGATGGCCGGATTGCTTGACGAAACCCGACAACTCATGGCCATATTCACCACCATAGATAAACATTCCAAAGGAAAATTTTAGCCTTTAGCTTTCATCCTTTAGCCTTTTCTATGCTGCTGACCCTCATCCTCATCGCGCCCGCCGCCGCCGGTCTTGCCAACCTGCTGCGCGTGCCGCGCCGAGCGATTTGGTTGTTGAACGTTCTCGCGTTCGTCGCGACGTTGCTTTTTGGAATCGCGCTTCTTGGCCAGGTGCTGGCGAATGGTGTCGTAACAGAATGGAATGAGTTTCTTTACGCCGACGCCTTGAGCGCCTGGATGGTGCTGCTAATTTCAATGGTCTCGCTCGGCGCGTCGCTTTACGCCGGACGCTATTTTGAGCGCGATCTGGCAACCGGCGCGATCACGCCCGCCCGCGTGCGCGAATTTTTTGTGCTCACGCCGCTCTTCAGCGCGGGAATGTTCCTGGTCGTGCTCGCCAACAACCTCGGCGTGATGTGGGCCGCCGTCGAAGCCACGGCGTTGTCGTCCGTGCTGCTGGTGGCGCTTTACAACCGCAAGACCTCGCTCGAAGCCGCGTGGAAATACATCATGCTCGGCAGCCTCGGGCTGGCGCTGGCGCTGCTGGGAACGGTTTTCGTCTATGCCGCCGCGTGCAAAAATAATTCCGGGCCGCTGCCCAGCTTCAACTGGTCGCATCTGGTGACGGTGGCGGACCAGTTTGATCCGCGCATGATGAAAATCGCGTTCCTGCTCGCGCTGGTCGGCTACGGCACGAAGGCCGGACTCGCGCCGATGCACACCTGGCTGCCCGACGCGCACAGCGAAGCGCCGTCGCCCACCAGCGCGATGCTCTCCGGCGTCTCGCTCAAGGTCGCCATCTACGCGCTGTTGCGGTTTCACATTCTCGCGAGCGCGTGCCTCGGCTCCGGTTTCAGCCGCCACCTGCTGCTCGGCTTCGGCCTGGCCTCCATGTTTCTGGCGCCGCCGTTCATTCTCGTCCAGCGCAACCTCAAGCGGATGCTCGCCTATTCGAGCCTCGAACACGTCGGCCTCATCTGCACCGGCATCGCCATGAACACGCCTGTCACCATTTTCGGCGCGCTGCTGCACATGGGCTATCACTCGCTGACAAAACCGGTTTTGTTTTTCGCGGCGGGAAACATCGGTCAAACTTTTCATTCGCTCCAATATCGCGTCATCGGTCATGGCGTGGTGAAAGTGTTGCCGGTCACCGCCCTTTTGATGGGGCTGGCCGCTGCCGCCGCGATCGGCCTGCCGCCGTTCGGATTGTTTTTCAGCGAACTCACCGTCATCAGCGGCGGATTTGCCGCTGGCAAAACGGTTGTGAGCGTCCTGATTTTGCTGGCGCTCATCGCGTCGTTTTGCGGCGTGCTTCAGCAGCTTTCGCGCATTCTGCCGGGCGTGCCGAAGCCCGAATTTGCCAATCAAAACCGTGCCGCGCGATTTGACGGCGTGCCGGCCATGGCATTGCTGCTCGTTACCTTGCTGGTCTTCAGCCTGTGGCTGCCCGCGCCGTTGTTGCAGGGAATCCACCAGGCGGCGGACATCATCGGAGGGAAACCATGACCTTGATTCTCCTCCTGCTCATTCCGGTTTGCGCCGGTCTGCTCTGCCTGGTCTCGCGTTCGCGCGAATCGTGGGAGCGGTTGAACCTGCTGGCCTTCGCGGCGCTCGTGCCGCTGGCGTTGAAAATCGGCGCGGACGTTCTGGCGCACGGCACGGTTTCGGCGCTCGGCGGTTTTCTCCGCGCCGATGCCTTGAGCGCGCTCGTCATCGGCCTCACCACATTTGTGGCGCTGGCCTGCTCGATTTATTCCGTCGGCTATTTCCAGGCTGACGCGCTGGCCGGCAAAATTACCGAGGCGCAATCGCGCCGTTATCATGTGCTCACGCCGCTGTTCGTTGCCGTGATGCTGCTCGTGCCGCTGGCCGACAACCTCGGAATCATGTGGGTCGCCATCGAAAGCGCCACGCTCGCGTCCGTGCTGCTCGTCACGTTTTACAACCAAAAGACCTCGTTCGAGGCCGGCTGGAAATACATCATCATCGGCAGCATCGGAATTTCACTCGCGCTGTTCGGGACCATTTTCACCTATTACTCGGCGGTCAACGTGCTGGGCGCGGACGCGCATCGCGGGATGAATTGGAGCGTGCTCGTCGGAATTGCGGACAAGTTCGATCCGAAGGCGATGCGGCTGGCGTTCATTCTCGTCCTGCTCGGTTACGGCACGAAGGCCGGCCTCGCGCCGATGCACACGTGGAAGCCCGATGCCTACGCTGAAGCGCCCGTGCCCACCGCCGCTTTGCTCGGAACCGCCTTCGTCAACTGCGCCATTTATGCCATCGCGCGTTTCGACGTGCTGGCCGTGAAATGCCTCGGCCCGGATTTTCCCGGAAAATTGCTGGCGGGCTTTGGTGTCGCGTCCATTCTCGTCGCCGCGCCGTTCATTTTGACGCAACGGAATTTCCGCCGCATCCTCGCCTATTCGAGCATTGACCACGCGGGCATCATGGCTGCGGCGCTCGGCTTCGGCGGCAAACTCGGCGCGCTCGGCGCGGCGTTGCACATGCTGTTTCACGGCGTCACCAAGCCGCTGATGTTCTTTTGCGCGGGCAACGTGCAGCAGCATTTTGGCACGCCGTATTTCCGGGGCGTGCGCGGCGTCATGCGCGTGCTGCCGTGGACGGGCGGATTTCTTTTGATGGCGACGCTCGCCGTCACCGGCACGCCGCCGTTCAGCATTTTTCAAAGTGAATTCCTGACGTTGAGCGCGGGGCTGGCCGCCGGGCAAAACTGGACGGTGTTTCTTTTCATCGCCGGATTGGTGACGATTTTCGCCGGTTTCCTCGTCCACATGGCAAAGATGAACCTCGGCGAGCCGCATCCTGAAAATATCCAGCGCGTGGCCGGGCGTCCGTGGAAGATTGGCGCGATGGTCATGGTCGCGGCGGTAATCATCGTTTTCTGCTTCTGGCTGCCGGCGCCGATTTATCAACTCGTCCAACAAGCCGCTCAAATTCTAGGAGGCGCGACATGAACATTTCACCCGAATTACTGCCGATTCTCACCGGCCTGCAAAAACGGTTTGGCGACCGGATTGAGGCCGTTCATTCGCCGCGCGCGAATGAAATCTACGTCCACGCGAAACTGGATCTGGTCGCCGGCTTCACCGCGCACCTTTGCCGGAACCTGGAAGCCCGGCTCGTGAGCCTGTTCGCCGACGACGCGCGACAGACGGACGGCGCGTTTCACCTTTACCACGTTTTTGCGCTCGACGCGGCGCACGGCTTCATCATCCTGCGCGCGCCGGTGCCGCCGGACAAACCGGAGTTTGCCTCGCTCGCGAACGCCATTCCCGGCGTCAACTGGCAGGAACGCGAAATTCAGGATTTGTTCGGCCTGAAATTGATCGGCCATCCGAACCCGCGCCGCTGCGCCTTGCACGACGACTGGCCGGAGGTGCATCCGCTGCGCAAGGATTTTGATTTGCGGACGCAATTGCCGCCGTTTGAGGGCGAGCGCCACAAGTTCATCCCCGTTGAAGGCGAGGGTGTTTTTCAAGTGCCCGTCGGCCCGGTCCACGCGGGCATCATCGAGCCGGGGCATTTCCTGTTCAGCGTCGCGGGCGAGCCGGTGTTGCATCTGCAATTGCGGCTGTTCTACGTTCACAAAGGCACGGAAAAACTTTTTGAGAACCTGCCCGTGCAACATTGCGTCCGGCTGGCTGAAAGTATTTCCGGCGACTCCGCTTTCGCCCACGCGACGGCCTTTTGTCACGCGATTGAACGGGCTGCAAATGTGGAAGCGCCGCCGCGCGCGAGATTTCTGCGCTCGATTTGCCTCGAACTTGAGCGGCTACACAACCACATCGGCGACATCGGCGCGATTTGCACGGACGTGGCCTTCGCCACCGTCAATATGCATTGCATGAGGCTCAAGGAGCGCGTGCTGCGCGTCAACGAACTGCTCACCGGCAACCGCCTTTTGCGCGGCATGGCGTGCCCCGGCGGCGTGCGCTTTGATTTCGACGCGGACCAACTCAAGGCGCTCTCGCAACTAATTGTCGGACTGCGGCCGGAATTTGATTCCGTTGTGGGGCTGATCGAAAAGTCGTCCTCGACGCTCGACCGGCTTGAAAGGACCGGCGTGCTCAAGCCCCAAGTGGCGCTTGACCTCGGCGTCGTGGGCATCGCGGGGCGCGCGTCCGGTTTCGACCACGACTTGCGC
>Ga0181525_10002079_pt1 | contig 16747 bp, 14 predicted proteins | sample PEATcosm2014_Bin_48_FD_121100 | JGI IMG/M metagenome (GOLD analysis project Ga0181525, IMG submission 121100) | Peatland microbial communities from MTU Mesocosm Facility, Houghton, MI, USA - PEATcosm2014_Bin06_10_metaG | ecosystem: Environmental > Terrestrial > Soil > Wetlands > Peat | place...
GACGAGGCGCCGGAACATCGCGACGATGGCCGGATTGGGCGTACGCAGCGCGGGCGGTCCGCCGTATTGCTCCCAGCCGCCGCCGAGGGCACGGTACAAGGCGGTGAACTGCTCGGCCGCTGTAGTCTCGGCGACTGCATACTGTCCTTCCAGATCGTATTCCGTGCGCTGCGCATCGACGACGTTCAGGAAATCGGTCAGGCCGCGGTCATAGCGCTCGGTGGCGAGTTTCGTCGCGCGCTGGCTTGCGGCGACCGCCTCGCCCAGGCGCGCAAGGCGATCCTCCTGCGACTGGAACGCGTCCATGGCGGTGTCGACATCCTGTACCGCCGCCTGCACCGTGTGCTTGTAGTTCACGAGCGCTGCGCGCGCCTGCAGATCGGCGATCTCGACGTAGGAGTCGAGAACGCCGAAGTCCAGGAGCGGCAGTATCGCGCTGTAGCCCGCTGACCAGATCCGCTGACTCGATTGCGGCGTATAGGCCAATCCCTGTCCTTGCACGCCCAGCCCCGCCGAGAGGGACAGGCGCGGGAAGAGGTCGGCGACGGCAACGCCGACGCGCGCCGTTGCCGCGCCCAATTCCCACTCTGCGGCGCGCACATCCGGCCGGCGGCGGATCAGATCCAGAGGCTGCCCCGGGTCGACTTCCTGGGGCAGACGCGGCAACAGGCCAGGACGCGACAGCTCCTCCTTCATTTCCTCGGGAAAGCGGCCAAGCAGTACCGCAATTGTGTAAGCGGCGGCGTCGACCTGGGCCGCAAGCGGCGCAACCTGCGATTCCACGCTCGCGCTCTCGCGCTGCGCGAGGGTCAGGTCGAGTTCGTTGGTAATGCCCCTATCGAAGCGCGCCTGCACCAGGCCCAGCAGATCCTTGGAGGCCTGCTCGTTCTGGCGCAGGACAGCCAGTTGCACCTGCAATCCGCGCAGGTCGATATAGGCACGCACCACGTCTGCAATCACCGCCACCTGCACGGCGTCGCGCGCCGCGGCCGCCGCCTGGGCGTCGAATCGCGCCGCCTCGATCTCCCGGCGGAATCGTCCGAACAGATCAATGTCCCATGCAGCGTCAAATCCCGAGACCTGGGTAATGCGCGTTGCGCCGCCGAGCGTATGGTCCGCCGATTGCAGGGGCGACGGCGCGCGCCCTCGCGTCATGTCGCTGCCGGTGCCGCGTCCTCCGCCCGATCCGGCTTCCACGCGCGGCAGCGCGTACCCGGTCAGCGCGATTTCGAAGGTGCGCGCTTCCTGCAGGCGCGCCAAGGCGATGTCGAGGTCCGTATTGCCCTGCAAACCCCGGTCGACAAGGGAGTCGAGCTCGGGATCGGACAAGGCGTGCCACCACTTCGCTGGATCGACAGGATTGCCGACTGCCGCCGGCCTGGAGGCGAAGGCGTCCGGCTGGTCCGCCTTCGGCTCGTGGAAGTTCGGGCCCACGGCACACGCGCACAGCGCACACGACACAGCGAGCGCGAGCGCGCGCGGAACAAAGCGCAGGCTTTGCGGCACATTCATTGGGGGGCGCGCGAGGCCAGGCCGGTGGCCGCAGGCATTTCATTCACCGCGACCGTGTCGCCATCGCCGATCTGGCTGCTGATATTCAACGCGACCTTGTCGCCGTCGGCCACGCCGGAGCCCAGTTCGACGACATTGCCCTCATCGCGCGCGATGGTCACCTTGCGGAATCGGACCTGGCCGTTGGGTTCGACGATCGCGACATGCGGGCCGCTGTCGCGGAATACCATCGCGGCCGCGGGCACCTGGAACAGACCGCTTTGCTGCAACTGAAAGGACACGTCCACATACAGTCCCGGCACCAGCGCGCGATCGCCGTTGGGCAGGTCGACCTCGACACGCAAGGTGCGCGCCTGCGGATTGATCGCCTGTGCGGTGCGCGTGACCTTGCCGTCGAAGGACTTGCCCGGCAGGTTGTCGGCGCGCACCAGGACCGGCGCACCCGGCTTCATGAGTTCGCCCGAAGCGCTTTGCGGCACGTCGACAAAAACGCGGATGGGACGGTCCTGGCTCACCCGGTACAGGGGCGTAGTCGCGGCGGTGCTGCCGGCCGTGACGAGATTGCCGATGTCGATGCGGCGCTCGACGATCGTCCCATCGAACGGTGCCGTGACTTTCTTGAATTGCGTAAGCGCTACGTAGTGATCGACATCGGCCTGGTTGAGCGCAACCTGCGCGCGCGCCGCGTTCAGGCGCGCCTCGGCACTGTCGAAATCGGCCTTTTTCTGGTCGCGCTCCTGTTCCGACACGACGCCCTTGGGCGAATCGCGCCAGCGCTCGTAGGTGGTGGTGGCAAGTTCCGCCTCGGCCTGGCGCACGCGCACTTCGGCCTCCGCCGCATTGAGCTGCGCGCGTGCGGCGACCAGTTGCGCATCGAGCTCGGGCGTGTCGATCGTCGCGAGCGTCTGGCCTTGATGCACATGGTCGCCGATGTCGGAATACCAGTGATCCACGTAGCCGTTGACGCGTGCATAGATCGTGCTTTCGAACCATGCCGCCGTTTCGCCCGGCAGGCTCAACATGCGCCCCTTGCCGGACGCATGCACCGCGACGACGTTGACGGTCGGCCGTCGGCTCGCGTCCGTCACGGCATCGGCGGCGAGTACGTGCTGCTGACGCCATTTCAGGGCAAATACGGCCACGAAACCGACGGCAAAGACCACTGCGACCCCGATCACGGCGCGGCGAATACTGCGTCCCGTAGTCGGATCGAAGTGGACGGGAGTTGTCGAATCGTCCGTCGTGTGGCGCGCGGGCGTTCCGCTTGTGGGTTCCTGGCTCATGCTGTTCCTTGCGCCGAAGGCGCAGGCATCGGAGGTTGCGGTTCGAGGGGATCTTGCAACGGGTCCTGCTTGCGCGGCCGGCGCAGCAGCCGGTACATGGTCGGCACGAATACGAGCGTCGCGAAGGTGGCAAACAGCAATCCGCCGATCACCGCGCGCGCCAGCGGCGCGTTCTGCTCGCCGCCCTCGCCGACGCCCAGGGCCATCGGAATCATCCCCAGCACCATTGCGCCAGCGGTCATCAGCACGGGGCGCAAGCGCGTGTAGCCGGCGCTGACCGCCGCAACCAGCGCACTGTCGCCCGCGTCCATGCGCTGATTTGCAAAGGTAACCACGAGAATGCTGTTTGCGGTCGTCAAGCCGATGCACATGAGCGTTCCCATCAAGGCAGGGACGCTCAAGTGCGTTTGCGTAAGAAACAGCATCCACATCACGCCGCCGAGCGCGAAGGGCACCGCGGCCAGCACGATCAGCGGATCGATCCAGCTTTGGAAATTGATGACCAGGAAGAGGTAAACGAGAACCACCGCAAGCGCGATCCCCGTGAACAGCCCGGAAAAACTCTCCTGCATGGTCTCGACCTGCCCCGAGAGCGTGACGGAAATCGCCTTCTCGGCCGATGGCCGGTCGGCGTCGAGGACTTTCCCGATGGCGCTGGCCGCCGAATCCAGGTCGCGGCCCTGCACATCGGCCTGCACATCGAAGACCGGGCGGATGTTGTATTGCGAGGCGATCATCGGTACGCGCTCGCGCCCGAAGCTGGAAATGTTCATCAGCATCTGCGGCGTTGCGCCCTTGCTGTCGGCGGTCACGGGGATCGTCCACAGGTCCTGCGCCGAATCGAATCCGTAGGCCGGCATCTGCACGACGAGCGGATAGCTCACGCTGTTGCGCGGGTCGACCCAGAAGTTCGGCGAGCTTTGTGCACTCGAATTGGTTGCGACCAGCAGGTTGTTGGCGGTCGCCTGCTGGCTCGCGCCGACCTGTGTCGCCAGGGCGCGGTCGACATTGACCGTCAGCGCGGGGGCGTCGGGAACCTGGTGGACATGCGCATCCACAATGCCGGGAATCTTCGCGAGGTCGCGCGAGATCCTCGATGCCAGCTGGTACGTCGCGTTGCTGTCATAGCCCGCGATCCGCACGTCGATCGGCGCCGGCTGGCCGAAGTTCAGGACCTGGTCGACAATGTCCGCGGGTTGGAAGAAAAACTGCAGGTCGGGGAAGCGCTTGGGCAGTTCCTGGCGCAGCAGCGCGATGAAACCTGCCGTCGGGCGGTGCTTCTCATTGAGCGAAATCAGCACTTCGCCGTCCATCGGACCGACCGTGGCCGTGTCGCTGAGAGCGATGTTGATGCCGCTGTAGGGCAAGCCGATGTTGTCGAGGATGACCGCGATCTGGTCGCGGCCTACGAGATCGCGGATCGCGCCCTCGACTTGCGCGAAGTACTCCTGTGTGCGCTCCAGGCGTGTTCCCGGGGGGGCGCGCACATGCAAACGCATCTGTCCCGCGTCGACCTGCGGGAAGAAATCACGTCCCAACATCGGGAACAAGGCCAGGGAACACGCCATCAGCACCAGGAAGAAGACAACCGTCCGGCCTGCCTGGTCCATCACCCACGAGACACCATTGCGGTACGCCTCGCGAAAGCGCATGAAGCGGGACTCGAACGCGACGTGTATGCCACTGAAAGCCGCGAGGACGTGGCCGAAGCGGGAGCGATGCTCGCGCGGCACGGGTACGTGCGCCGGGTATTCGTGCGCCCCGACCGTGCCGCGCATCAAGTGATGGAACAGCACGGGCACCAACGTGAAGGACAGCGCGAGACTTGCCAGCAGCGACGCGCATACCGACACCGACAGCGGCGAGAAGAGATATTTCGCGGTGCCCTGCAGGAGAAACACGGGTACGAAGACGATGCAGATGCACAGTGTCGAGAGCACGGTGGGCAGTCCGACCTCGCCGGTTCCCCGCAGGATTGCCGTCTGCAGCGATTCGCCGAGGCTGACATGGCGCTCGATGTTCTCGATGACAACCGTGCCGTTGTCGACCAGGATGCCGACCGCGAGCGCAAATCCTCCCAGCGTCATCGTGTTGAGCGTATAGCCACCCGCATACATCACGAGCACGGCGGTGATGATCGACAGCGGGATCGCCGCGAGGATGATGAGGGTCAGGCGCCAGTTGCCGAGGAACAGCAGGATCATCAGCGCGGTCAGGCCGGCCGCCATCAGGCCGCCCATGATCACGCTGTTCAAGGCCGCCTTGACGAAGATCGACTGGTCGAACACCGGCGTGACCCTCACGCCGGGCGGCAGCACCTTGACGATGTCGACGAGTGCCGCGCGCACGCCGTCGATCACGGCCAAGGTGGACACGCCGCCAGTCTTGCGGATCGTCATCAGCGCGCCCAGCGTGCCGTTGACGGAAACCGAATTCGTCTGCACCTGGAAGCCGTCGTGCACGCGGGCGACGTCGCGCATGAATACGGTCCTGCCGTCGATATCGCGGATCGGGAAGGAATTGATCGCGTCGATGACATCCGGACTGTTGTTCATCGCCAGCAGGTAGTCCTTGGAGCCGATCTTGACATCACCCGCCGGCAGGATGACGTTCTGGCGCTGCAAAGCCTGGCTGACGTCGGCCGGCGAGAGTCCGCGCGACTGCATCGCACGGGGATCGAGGTCGGCCATGATCACCCTGGGTTTGCCGCCATAGGGATACGGCACCTCCGCGCCATGCACCACGGCGAGCGCGGGGCGGATGATGTTTTGCCCAAGATCATTGAGCTTCGTGTCCGGCAGTGAATCGCTCGCGAGACTCAGCTGGATGATCGGCACGTCGGTCGCCCCGTAACGAAGGACGAGGGGCGGCGTGATGTTGGGCGGCATGTACTTGAGCACGACCAGCGCGCTGCTTGCGAGTTGCGAAACGGCGCGGGTCACATCCGCGCCCTCGTGCAGGTAGATCTTCTCGACGCCCACGCCCGTGTAGCTCGTGGCCTCGATGCGCGCGATGTCGTCCACGAGCGAGGCCAGCTGGCGCTCGTGCAAGGTGAGGATGCGGTTCTGCATGTCCTCGGCGCTCATCCCGCTGTAGGTCCAGACCACGCTGACCACGGGTATGTCGATCTCGGGAAAGATGTCGACCGGCATGCGCAGGACCGCGCCGATGCCGAGCAGGCAAACGAGGATCAGCACCGCCGGGACGGTGTACGGACGCCTGAGGACGAGAGCGACGACGGACATTGCGCCTAGAACCTCCGGAAACGCGCTATTGTCGCCCTGCCCCGCGCTCGCGGGCGAGGGAAAGGGCTGGCCCGAGGCGTTTCATGTACCGACCGACCGTCTACATCGTCGACGACGATGCCGCGATCGCGCGATCGATCTCGCTCTGGCTGGGTTTTCGCAGCCTGACGACGCGCGTGTTCGATTCCGCCGAGCCCTTCCTCGCCGAAATCCACGCGGACTGTCAGGGTTGCGCCATCATCGACGTGCGCCTGGGCGGAATGGATGGCCTGCAGTTGCAGGCGCACCTGGTCGCGCGCCGGATCCGGCTGCCGCTGATCTTCCTGACCGGCCACGGCGACGTGCCGACGGCACGCGCCGCCCTCAAGGCGGGGGCCTTCGATTTCCTGGAAAAACCGGTCGACAACGACCGCCTGATCGAACTCGTCGGCGGGGCGCTCGCCGCCGATGAGCGCCGCTGGCGCGAAGGCGCCGAGCGCGACCGGCTGCGCGAACGCATCGCGCGACTGACGGTGCGCGAGCGCGAGGTCATGGAACAGGTCGTCGCGGGACGTCACAATCGCGAGATCGCCGTGCAGATGGGCATCAGCGCGCGCACCGTCGAGGTGTACAAGGCCCGCCTCATGGACAAGCTCGACGTCGAGCGCATTGCCGACCTGATCCGGCTGTCGATGAGCAGCGAGGATACGCATCCTTCGTGACAAAGGCTGACGGTACCTAGCGCCGCGCCGCGCGCTCGGCGACGCGAAAGCGCAGGCGGAACAGGTCCGCCATGCGCCGCACCTGCAGCTTTTCCATCAAGCGCGCGCGCTGTTCGTCGAGCACCGCCACGGTCACGCCGAATTCCTCGGCAATTTCGCGCTGCTGGCGCCCGTTCGTGATGTGCTCGAACAGCTCACGCTCGTGCCGGGTCAGCGTGCCAACGCGCGCCAGCACTTCGTCGCGATCGTGATCGCGCGTGAGCTGCTCGCAGTCGCTGCGCAACGCGCGGGCGACGGCTTCGAGCAGGTCGGTTTCATCGATCGGTTTTTCCAGGAAATCGATCGCGCCCTGCAGCAGGGCCGTACGCGCGATGGCCGCGTCGCCCTGTGCCGTCATCAACAGCAAGGGCAGGGAGCCGTCGGAGCGCATCATGCGCGCCTGCAGGGCCAGACCCGACATGCCGGGCAGGCGGATGTCGACCAGCGCGCACGCGGGTCGCTGGCACGCGGGAGCCTGCACGAAATCCTCGGCGCTGGCAAAGACGGTCGTGCGGTAGCCGTGCAGGCGCAGCAGCAGCGCAAGCGAGTCGCGCACCGCCTCGTCGTCCTCGACGACGAATACATGGCCGGCATTGGGAATCTCGTTGCCCGACACTTTTTATCCTGCGCTGCCCTGCAATGGCAGGTCGAGACAGAATGTGGTGCGTGCGCTTTCCGCGTCGAACCACAGGCGCCCTCCCTGGCGTTCCGCGATGGATCGCGACAGCGCGAGGCCCAGCCCCATGCCGCCCGGCTTGCTGGTAGCCAGTGGCGCGAACAGGCGCGCGCGCACTTCCTGCGGCACGCCCGGTCCACTGTCCTCCACGACGACGCGCACCGCCGGCCCCGATGCGCCACTGGCGCGCGCCGCCTTGAGATGAATCTCGCGCCATCCGGTTTTTCCGCCCAGTGCGTCGCACGCGTTGGCGACCAGGTTGCCGAGGATGGCTCCGGTCTGCACCGCATCCGCACACACGGGCGGCAGGCCGGGTTCAACGCTGACGCGCCAGTGGATGTCTTCCCGCAGCAGGCGGTCGCGCAAGTGCGCAAACGTGTTGTCGAAAAGGCCGGCGACATCGACGCTGTCGGCGTGCATGGTGCCGGTGCGGAAGAACTCGCGCATGCGCCGCAGGTACTGGCCGGCGCGCGCGCTTTCGAGCGAGATCTGACCCAGGGTTTCCAGCAGTTCGCGCTGCTCGTCCGGCCCGCGTTCGGCCAGCACCTGGCTGGCACGCGCGTAGGTGCCGATCGCCGAAAGCGGCTGGCTCAGGTCGTGCGCAAGCGCCGCCGCAAGCTCGGCAGTCGAGGCAATGCGCTGCGCTTCCGCGAGCGCCTGGCCGCGCTCGCGCAAGGTGCGCTCATGCTCGGCGATGCGCGCGGTCGAACGGGCGCGCTCGTCGGTCAGCGCGCCGAGATACAGCGCCGATATCGCCATCGTCAGGATCAATAACTGGAATTCGAAGGCGGTACTGGTGCGCGAGCCGACCATCGTCAGGGCAGCCAGCAGACCCAGTTGCGCGACCGGGATCGCATTGGCGGCGCCGAATACGCCATAACGCATGGCAAACGCGGTCATGGGCAGGAAGAGCAGGTACGACATGCGGAATTCATCCAGCGGCTTGAGGCCGAAGACGAGAATGAGCAGCGCCCCCATCGCGACCGCGAAGATCGCACCGTTGCGCGCGGCGCGCCAAAGGCTCGCATGCGACGCCGGCCGGCCCGCGCCGGCGCCCCACAGCAGGATCGCTGGCATCAGCACGACCATGCCCAACAGGTTCGCCACGCAGGTCCGCAACGCCAGGATCGGCATGGCGGAGAAATTCAGGTCCGTCATCGCGATCTGGCGCAGCGCGTCGACGAGGCCACCGAGAATCGCGCAGCAGATGCACACCAGCAGCAATACGTGCACGTCACGCGGGCGCACCTGCGTGCCGCCCCAGGCCGCCCATCGATGCAAGGCCAATCCGCCACCCCAATAGACCGCAGCCATGCACAGCGCGGCAGGCAGCACTTCGATGCCGAACGACGTCGCACCGAACCACCATGAGGCCACGATCGCAGCGATCAGGAACGGCAGGTAGGCATTGCCACCGAGCGCGATCAATGCCAGCGCAAAGGCAGGATGCAGGTTCCAGGGCTGGACGCCGTAGCGGGCGTGCGGAAACAGCCGCACCGTGTCCGCCAGCACGTAGGCCACGCAAAAGGCGACGCCAACCCAGATCCGCACACCGGCGAATCGGCTGACGAGTGTCGCGCGCAAGCGCGCCATTCGCGTCGGCGTGGCGGGTAGCAAGGCGTCTCCGTTTGCAACCATAGAGGCGGATTGATAGCAAATATCACGAATCGCCGCCGCCCGTGATGCGCGTATGGGTTTCCCTTACGGTAACCGCCCGATGCGCGGGAACGGCGAGGCACTTAACCTTGTCTATGGAAGGTTGGCTCTCCGCGGCCTTCCACGTGAAACGCGAACCCCTTTCCCCCCGTTCTGTTGCGCCGATCGCCGACCAGCGCAACTTGCCGGGGGGGTTTTCTTATTTGCGTAACACGGAGTTAAGGGGCAGACTTGTCCCGAAGCCGCGTCCACCGCACGCTTGCGGAGAGCGCGCAAGGAGTTAGCAAATGGACATTCTGCGCTGCACCCGCGCCATGCCAGCCGCCTTGGCAGCATGCGGCGTGGGCCTTTTGATCCTCATCGCCAGTCCCGCCGAGGCAATGCATCCGGGCTCTCATTCTGGCGGTCACGCTTCCAATTCGAGCGCCGGTCGTCATAGCGGCAGTTGGAGCGGCAACCACGGACTCTATTACGGGCGCTCCTACGGCTACGGCGGGTACGGATGGCGCGGTGGCTATCCGCGCTGGGGCGGCTACGGCTGGGGCTATGGCTTTGGCATCGGCTTCGTCGATCCTTTCTGGTGGGACCCCTGGTACGCGCCGGTCTACGCGGGCGGCTACAACTACGGCTACGTTCCGCTGCCATACCCGGATGACACCGACCAGGCGCCACCCCTCGTGGCCCCGCCCGCCGCGCAGCAACCGTTTTACTGGTACTACTGCGCGGAATCGAAGAGCTATTACCCGTATGTGGGCCAATGCCCGTCCGCATGGCAAAGGGTCACGCCGCCTTCCGCACCGCCCCCCTCGAGTTCGGTGCAGCCCGGCGCGCCTACTCGCCAGTGACCTGCAGCACCGTAGCTGTTGCGTCGAGGACGCGCACCCCGACGGGGATGGCAGCGCGGACGCTTTGCGTCACGACGCAATAGTCCTCGAAGATCGTCAGGATCCGGTCGAGCATGTTGATTTGCGCAGCCTGCATCGGGATCCGCAATTCCACATCGATGCTTCCCACACGCAGGCGGCCTTGCGGGTTGCGTGCGTGGTGCAGGTGCGCGGTGACTTCCAGAGGACCGGGTTCGTTCTTGAACTTGCGCAGGGCAAAGAGCAGGCTGGCTGCCAGGCAGTTGGCCACGGCGGTGCCAAGGAGCTGCGTGGGACTGGGGCCGGCGTCGGCGCCGATCGGTGCGCCTTCGTCGGTTACCAGAACCGGAATGGAGTCCTTGTCGAAGCGGACTTCAAAGCGATAGTCCTGCTGCTGGCGCAGTTGGATCACCGTGCTGTTCGATTCACTCATCGGGGCTCCGTTCAGAGTGCGGTCGCGGCATCGAGTCGCAAATGACTCGCGGCGCGATCGAATTCGGCAGTTCGCACCTGGCCGCCTTCCATGTGCGCGCGCTCGGGTTCGATCCAGGGCAGGCGCCCGAGGCAGGGCGCATCCAGCAGGCGTTCCAAGGTCAGGAAATTGCGATCCGCCTGCGCCATGGCGGGATCGATCGCATTGGCGATCCACCCAGCCAAGCGCAAGCCGCGCGCGCGAATCGATTCGGCGGTAAGCGCCGCGTGGTTCAGGCAACCGAGCCGCAGACCGACCACCAGCACGATGGGCAGTGCCAGACGCACTGCGAGGTCCGCCGAATCGAATGTCTCGTCCAAGGGCACGCGAAATCCGCCGACGCCCTCGACGATCACGACATCCGCGGACGCGCGCAGGTGATCGAAAGCCGCCAGGATCGGCGCAAGCACGATGCGCCGGCCCTGCGTCTGCGCGGCGATGTGCGGCGCGACGGCATCGCGCAACAGGAATGGGCACAAGATTTCGCGCGGCACCTCGACATTGCCGGCATCGGCAATGCGCTCGACGTCGTCGTTTTGCCAGCGACCCTCGGCCCACCGCGCGCCGGCGGCAACCGGCTTCATGCCGACGGCCCGCGCCCCTTGCTGCACGTGTGCACGCAAAAGGGCGCAGGTCGCGAAAGTCTTGCCGACCTCGGTGTCCGTCCCGGTGACGAAACACGAAAGCAAGCCCGGCGTCACGACGGCCCGCGCGCCCGCGCTGCGTGGCGATTCAAGGTTTCCACCAGGCGCTCGACTTGTTCGCGCGTATGCATTGCCGAGAGCGTAACGCGCAGTCGCGACGAGCCGGCCGGGACCGAAGGCGGCCGGATGCCCGCGACCCAGATCCCCTCGTCCAGGAGCGCCGAGGCCGTAGCCATGGTCCGCTCCTTGTCGCCGATGACGATCGGCTGGATCGCCGTATCCGAACGCAGCAATTCCCACGGATGCACGTCGGCGCCCTCGCGCAGGCGCCGCACATTCGTCGCCAGGTTCGCACGCAGGACGTCGCCTTCCGCGCCAACCACGATGTTGAGGGCCGCTTCCAGGGCGACCGCAAGTGCCGGCGGGGGCGCAGTGGAGAACACGTACGGCCGCGCCCGTTGCACCAGCCATTCGATGACGGTCGCGTGCGCCGCGACGAAGGCGCCGGCAACGCCCAATGCCTTGCCCAGAGTGCCGATGTAAACGATGCGATCCGAGCACAGCCCGCTGGCCGCGAGCGATCCGCGCCCCTGCGGGCCCACCACGCCGAAGCCGTGCGCGTCATCGATCAGCAACAAGGCGTCGTGGGCGTGTGCCAGTTCGAGCAGGCGCGCGAGCGGGGCGATATCCCCGTCCATCGAGAAAACCGCGTCCGTGACGATCATCTTGTAGCGCGCCGAACTGGCCACCAGCATGCGCTCCAGATCGGCGACGTCGGCGTGGCCATAGACGCGCCGCCGCGCGAATGCAAGGCGAATGCCGTCGATCAAGGACGCGTGGTTGAGGCGGTCCGAGAAGATTTCGGTTTCCCGGTCGGCGAGCGTCGCGATGACCGCCATGTTCGCGACATAGCCCGTCCCGAACAGGAGCGCACGGCACTGCGGAATATGTGGCGATTGCAGTTCGGCGAAACGGTCTTCGATACGGTGGTGCGCAAGGTGATGGCCGCTGATGAGTGCCGAGGCGCCGCTGCCGCTGCCCAGCGCGTGCGCCGCATGCGCCAGCGCGGACGACACGTCGCGGTGGGACGCAAGCCCCAGGTAGTCGTTGCTGCAAAACGCGAGTACTTCGCGTGGTCCCTCGGCCGCCATCACGCGGATCCAGGGTCCCTGCGCCGTCTCGACGACGCGCCGCGTGCGCAGCAGGTGCTCTTCCCGCAGGCCTTGCAGGCGGCTTTCCAGTTCGTGCAAGGGATTCATGCGGAGAGCGCTTCCTCCAGCGCAGCGCGCGCGCCGCACGCGAGAAATTCGCTCTCTTCGCCGTTGAGCACGTACGGAGGCATGAGATACACGGTACGTCCGATCGGCCGCAGCAGCAAGCCATGGCGCCGCGCCGCCTCGAAGTAGGCCCGCGCAAACGCGCCGGCGGACCCGGCATCCAGCACGTCGGTGCGCACGTCGAACGCCCAGATCATGCCGCAGCGGCGAAAATGCTCGACGCGCGCATCCAGGCGCAGCGGCTCGAGCAGAACGTCCATGCGTCCGCCCCACGCGTGGTTGCGCTCCAGCACACCTTCCTCCGAAAAGATGTCCAGGCTCGCGAGGGCCGCGCGGCAGGCGAGCGGGTTGCCCGTGAAGGAGTGCGAATGCAGGAACCCGCGGGACGTCTCCTCGGAATAGAACGCCGCATAGATCCGAGGGCGGGTGAGCACGGTCGACAGCGGAAGGTAGCCCGCGCTCAAGCCCTTCGACAGGCACAGAAAATCGGGCCACACCTGCGCCTGTTCACAGGCAAAAAAGGTGCCCGTGCGGCCGAATCCCACGGCAATCTCGTCGGCGATGAAATGCACGTCGAACCGGTCGCACAGGGCGCGCACTTCCCGCAGATAGCAAGGGTCGTGCATCGCCATCCCCGACGCGCATTGCACGAGCGGCTCGACGATCACGGCGGCAATGTCTGCTGCGCGCTCGGCGAGGAGACGTTCGAGATCGCGCGCCGCAGCACGCGCTACATCGGCCGCGCTTCTGCCCCCGGGCCCGACTGCGGCACCGCGCGCGTCGGGGCTGGCCACGACATGCGCCACTTGCACGAGCGGCGCGTAGACGTCGCGGAAGATCGCCACGTCGGTGACGCCGAGCGCGCCCAGCGTCTCGCCGTGATAGTCCCCGCGCACACAGACGAATTCACGCTTTTGCGCCCGGCCTTGGTTGCGCCACGCATGGTGGCTCATCTTGAGCGCGATCTCCACGGCGGATGCGCCGTCGGAGGCATAGAAACAATGGCCGAGCACACCCCCGGTCAGCGCGGCGAGGCGCTCGGACAATTCGACCACGGGCTCGTGCGTGCAACCAGCCAACATCGCATGCTCGAGACGGCCCAGCTGATCGACGATCGCGGCATTGATACGCGCATTGGCATGGCCGAACAGATTGACCCACCAGGAGCTGATCCCGTCGAGCAGGCGCTTGCCGTCCCGCTGGATGAGCCACGGACCTTCGCCGCGATCCAGTTCGACAAGGGGCAGGCGCTCGTGCACCTGCATTTGCGTGCATGGGTGCCACACCGCACGCAGGCTGCGCGCGCCGAGTTCACCGGTCCCGGTGCCGACAGTGGATCTGATTTTCTTCACCATGGAATTTGAGCATCGATTGCATAACGCGTCGCCCTTTTTCCTCATGGGAATAAAGACGAGGCCGCATTCGATACTATCGGTTGACAATACTATTGTAGTCCGTTAGTATATCCCATGGCGATTGCCTCCTTTCGTTGTCCTAGTACCGAGGCATTGTTTCAAGGGCACCGCATTGCTCGATTCGCCAATATCGAGGATGCGGCAATGCGCAAGCTTGCGATGCTCAATCGCGTGGTGGACGTCAACGAATTGCGCATTCCGCCCAACAACCGGCTTGAGCGTTTGAAGGGCAATCGAGCCGGCCAGTGGAGCATCCGCGTGAACGACCAGTGGCGCGTCTGTTTTCGCTTCAAGGAAGGTCGGGCGTTTGACGTTGAAATCGTCGACTACCACTAGGAGGACCAAGGAATGCGCGAAGTTTCGTACCCCACTCCCGGCGAAATCCTGATGGAGGAGTTTTTGAAGCCCATGGGAATTTCGCAGTATCGCCTGGCAAAGGAGATAGACGTCCCGCAGATTCGCATTAGCGAGATCGTAAACGGAGCGCGAGGCATCACGGTCGATACGGGACTTCGACTTTCCCGTTTCTTTGGAGTCAACGATTCGTTCTGGACCGGACTGCAACTTGATTACGACGCGGCTCTCGCACGTGACGAACTTGCCGAGGTGCTGGAGCGTATTACGCCATTTGCGCAACGTGCCTAGCGGCCTGTAACACCTGATTCGGGAGGGAAAGACCACTACCGAACCACCTCGGCCCAGTTCCGGCTCCGTTCAACGGCTCGGCGCCACTCGTGCAACATCGTCTCGCGACGATCCGCCGTCCACTGCGGTTCGAAGCGTCGGTCGACGCTCCACAATGCTTCGATCTCGCCCGGATCCTTCCAGAAGCCCACCGCTAGTCCGGCCAGGAATGCCGCCCCGAGTGCCGTGGTCTCCGTGCATCGCGGGCGAACAACCGGAACGCCCAGAAGGTCCACCTGCATCTGCATCAACAGATTGTTGCGCGCCGCTCCCCCGTCGACGCGCAATTCGCGCAGGCGGGGCAAGCCCGACTCTTCCGTCTGCATCGCCTGCAACAATTCCGTCGACTGCAGCGCGATCGACTGCAGCGCAGCCCGGGCGATATGCGCACGCCCCGAACCGCGCGTGAGACCCAGCAGTGCGCCGCGCGCGGCGGGATCCCAGTACGGCGCGCCCAGGCCCGTGAATGCCGGCACGAGCACGACGCCACCACTGTCCGGCACCTGCTGCGCGAGGGCCTCGACTTCGGGTGCGGATTCGATGATGCCCAGGCCGTCGCGCAACCATTGGATGACCGATCCACCGGAGAACACCGCGCCTTCGACCAGATAATTCGTTTCGCCCCCTTGCATGTGCCAGCCCACCGTCGTGAGCAAACCGGGGCCCGGAATGCTTGCCTGCGTGCCGGCCTGCAGCAACAGGAAGCATCCCGTGCCGTAGGTGTTCTTCGCCATGCCCGGCGTGAAGCAGGCCTGGCCAAAGGTAGCGGCCTGCTGGTCACCGGCAATGCCGGCAATGGGGATGGGCGCGCCGAAGTATTCCGTGTGGACGGCGCCGATCTGTCCGCTCGACGGCACGACCGAAGGCAACAGGGGGCGCGCAACACCTTGCCACTCCAGCAGTTGCTCGTCCCATTCCAGCGTCCGGATGTCGAGGAGTTGCGTGCGCGAAGCGTTGCTCGCGTCGGTCACATGCAAGGCACCCTTGGTCAGCTTCCAGATGAGCCAGGAATCGACCGTGCCGAAAGCCAGCTCGCCGCGTGCCGCGCGCTCCCGCGCGCCGGGCACATGGTCGAGCAGCCAGGCGAGCTTGGTCGCCGAGAAATACGGGTCCAGGACGAGGCCCGTCCGCACCCGGATTTCACTTTCCAGGCCGCGCTCGCGCAGGCGCTCGCACGCAGCCGCCGTCCGCCGGTCCTGCCAGACGATCGCATTGGCGAGCGGCTTGCCGGTTCGCCGATCCCAGAGGATCGTCGTTTCACGCTGGTTCGTGATGCCAAGCGCAGCGACATCCGCGGCCTGCACGCCGGCACGCGCAAGCGCGCCTCGGGCGCAATCAAGCTGGGTGCTCCAGATCACCTCCGGGTCGTGCTCGACCCAACCCGGCTGGGGATAGATCTGCGGCAGTTCGCGCTGGTCGAGGGCGACAACCGCCGCCTGTCGATCGAAAAGAATGGCGCGGGAACTGGTCGTTCCTTGGTCTAAAGCGAGGATGTATCGCGGCTCGGCCATGGAGGATCGCTGGTGAAAAATTGCTGCGGCGCGCTTGGAAAACCTGAATTCGCAATTTCAAAAAATGAAGGGTACGCGGTCTGCGGAATGGCGCAGAAAGCCGCATGGTATTCATCCGTTCGAACGATGCAAACGCAGGTCTACTTGCAGATATCGGATCGCCTATCCCGCGCGGTCCACGAACCGGCGAGCAGCGGCCATGCGCATGCAAGTGAGTGAACAAGGCGACGAAGTCTTCATCGAACTGTCCGGCGTGGCCGGTCGTCACCAGCGCATCCTGCAAGCCCTGACCGAAGGCCCGATCGCGCGTGCAACGGCACCCGATGAACAAGCGCTGACGGCAACCGATATTTCCGTGCGCGCGGGTGCGAACGAAATGCACATCCGGGTGAAGACGCGCGCGTCGAACCACTTCCAGGCGCTGTCGATCTACCACTACCTGCGGCATGTCCTGCTGGAGCGCGACCCGGCGCCGGCTGCAGACGCGCTCGCCACCCCGCACTAAACCGCCCAGCGTCATTCCTGCGTTGCAGCAGGAAGTCATTCAGCCGATCTTCGCAATCCGTTGGCGTTTCCATCTGGAAGGCCGGCGATGTCCGGGCAGCGGACCCGCTCGCTCGCGCCTTTTCGCCAATTCGACGGCTCAGGCGCGACGCTCGCTCTCCGCAGCCCGGACATTCCGGCCTTCGCATACGGAGACGCCCGAGCACTGGAAAATCGACGCAAGCACCCTCCTCTCAGCGAGGAAGGTGCCTTATTGGCTGATCCA
>Ga0181525_10002081_pt1 | contig 16733 bp, 10 predicted proteins | sample PEATcosm2014_Bin_48_FD_121100 | JGI IMG/M metagenome (GOLD analysis project Ga0181525, IMG submission 121100) | Peatland microbial communities from MTU Mesocosm Facility, Houghton, MI, USA - PEATcosm2014_Bin06_10_metaG | ecosystem: Environmental > Terrestrial > Soil > Wetlands > Peat | place...
AGCGTGATGGTGCCGGGCGTCAGCGTCGAGCGGATGGCGACACGGTTGATGCCGCACTCGGTGTCGAGGAATTTGTTGTTGGTCGTATCCAGCTTGTCGCTGCAGAAGCCGCCCCGCCAGGTGGCCGGGCCTTCGACCTGGAAGTCCACGCGCGCCTCGTCGGTCGGGCAGCGGTTGCCATCAGCGTCCAAGACCTCGAAATCCACCAGGACCACGTCGGAGCCATCCGCCTGCAAACCTTTCGGGCCGGTATGCACCGTGAGCTTGAGCGCTTTGGGTGCGCCGGCGGTCTTGAGTTCTTCTTGTGCGACGACTTTGTCGCCCTTTTTCGCGACGGCTTTCAATGTGCCGGGCGCAAAGGCGATGTTCGTGAAGGCGTAAATGTAGCCGGTGTTGCCCATGTCCCTGTTCCCGCCGTTAAACGTATCCACAAAATCATACGGCTGTTTCGCGACACCAAGGGATGTTCCGTTCAGGAACAACTCAACCTGATCGCAATGGCTCGCGGCGACATAGACGGTTTTCACTGTGTTCGACGGATAAGTCCAGTGGCCGATGATATGGATGTCCGGCGTTTCGCTCTGCATCACGCGCGAGACAAAATACAATTCCTTGGGCAGGCGCACACCGTCCATCTTGCCGCTGACGCGCAGGACTTCGCTGCCGTCCTGGCGGCCGTCGGCGTCGGAGTCCGTGAAATAAATGGAAGCGTAACCGGACCATTTCGAGTGCGCGGGATCGGGGTTGTCTATGCGGTTTTGGAAATAGGCGGTGTAGCGCGTCGCGGCGGCGAGGCAGAAGGTCTCGGAATTCCAGTGCCATGTGTCCTGGCCGGCGCCGGGGTTGCGCGCGACGGGTCCGCCCTTGGGCTTGAATCCAAAATGCGGCGGCGAATAATCATCCCAGATGCCACGCGCGGCCTCGTCGCGGAAGTCCTCGGTTTCAACCAGCGGCGCCTTGTCGCGGCGATCCACGGCGTAACCGCGGAAAATCTGCCCCTGATTGGTTATTTGGTCGGTCTGCGGCGCCTGGCCGATCATGACGCCGTAATATTCGGACACGGGAGTGAGCGCTTTGTTCGCATCCGCCGCGTCATTGTCCCGGGTTCCCATCACGCGCCCGCCGTTGGGATCCCACTGCTTGCGCAAGTCCACCATCTGTTGCATTTGTTCCGGGGTGACAATGGTGTTGCCCGCCTCCCAAAAGAGGATGCTGGGGTCATTGCGGTAAAATATCATCGCGTCGCGCATGACTTCGACGCGCTGGTCCCATTGGCGCCCGGTCACGTCCCTTTCCTTGTCGCCCGCCGGGCAGACGATGGCGATGCCGTATTTGTCGCACGCCGCCACGTCGGCGCGCTGGGGCGAGACGTGCATCCAGCGGATGTAATTGGCGTTGCTGTCGCGCACGAGCGAAATGGTAAGGTCGTGCATCCAGTCGGGATACGCGCCGCCAAGTCCCGGCCAGTCATCCGCCGAGCGCTGCGAGTAACCGGTCAGCCACACGAAATGGTCGTTGAGCCACACGCCGCCGGTGCCCGCGCCGCCTTTGAATTCCGCCTTCCGGAAGCCGGTCTGCGTCTTGCACACGTCCACGACCTGGCCGTTCACCGTCAGGATGGAATACACGTCGTAAAGATATGGGTCGGTCACGTCCCAAAAACGGGCGTTCTTGAGCGGGCCGGTGGCGGTGAAAACTTCGGTCTGCCCGCCGACGAGGTCGGAGGTGTCACCTTCAAATTTCGCCCGCACGATGCCATCGGCATCCACCACCACCGCCGAAAGGGAAATGGAGGCGTAATCGCTCGTCTCATTCCGCACCTCGGCCTCGACGTGGATGTCGGCGGTTTTTTTCTTCACGTCAAAGTTGTCCGGGTAGATGTAAATGCCCGCCGTCTGGAGATTTTCATAAAGCGGCAGCGTCTGATAAATACTGCCGGTGACGATGAGCTTCGCGTCGCGGTTCAGCCCGCCGAAGTTCGGGTTGAAATCCTTTACATTCCACTCGAAAGGCGTGCCGGTGGCTTCCTCCTTGTAAGAGGGGCTGTTGTTCACCTCCACCGCCAGGACGTTGTCCTGTCCGCCGAACCTGGCGAACTTCGTGATGTCCAAGCCGAGTGCCGAGACGCCGTTCTCATAAATGCCGATGGGCTGGCCGTTCAGGAAGAAATGGCCCGCCTGCCTCATGCCGTCGAATTCGAGGAATACCTTATGGCCGTCGGCGCTCGCGGGCAGCTTGAAGTGTTTGCGATACCAGCCGATGCCCATCATTTTTTCGCCTTGGTCGCCGCCGCCGTGGCTGATGTAGGTGCGGTAGGAGTCGGTCTCGTTCCAGGTATGCGGGAGGCTGACGTCCGTCCACGACGAGTCGTCGAAACCCGGCTGGTCGGCGTTGGTCTGGTTGCCGAAAATAAATTTCCAGCCAGGGTTGAAATTGTAGATCGCGCGCGGCGAGGCAGGCGGAGTAAATCGCGCGGCAGCGGCGGCGGGTGCTGAAGCCGGTGTGTTGCCGCAGCAACTGCTTGAACTGTTTGACCTGCAGCCGGCGAACGACAAGAGTGTCAGAGCCGCGCAACCGGCGACGAGAGTAAGTTGTTGTTTCATTTGGTGTATAAGATTACATGGTGAAAGCCTATGGCAAGGAAACCCGGTCAATCACGGCTCCGGGATCAACGGCTCGAATTTTGAAGGTGTGCTTGCCGGCGGCAAGCCCCGGCAACGGCACGCGCGCTCGAACGTAGTTGTTCTGAACAGCGAAGCTCCGCACCGGGCCATTTTCGTTTTCCGCGCCGCTGGAGCCGGGCACTTCGATTATTGTCGGGACGCCATCATCCACGCTTGCGGCCACGCGCAGTTTCATTCCCGAATAAATGCGGAATGTCGGCAGGAAATCAATAAACGCCTCTCCATCGCCGCCTTTGGCCTGGAAATCATATTCCAGCGCAGGTGCGTTCTTGTCATCTTCTTTCCACGAAACTACCGAGCTTGCGGGCAACAATGCCATCGCCCGGCCCGACGGTCCGAGTCCTTCAACGATGCTCCAGTTTGCCGCACCCTGTGGCGATTGCCGGTCAGCCGTGGCGACGGCGCGCCAGCCTTGCCCTGCGGGAGGTTCATTGATGACCGGAGAATTGTTCGTGGTCTGACCGGACTGGGACGTCTTTTCACCCCACGGCCATCGCACCTGACTCGACCATTTGGTCAAATCTGTTCCGGTGACAAGGCCGGGCATCATGTAGTTCCATTTTCCACCGGCGATTTTCGTGTTGAAGTTTTCCACTTGTGATTCAAGGTCATTGCGCAGGGCCGTTATTTTGTTTTGGTTGGCGGCGACGTCAATGCCGAACTGAATATTCCGATCCGCCATGAAAATCAGACCCGCCGATGCCAGAACGCGCGCGGGAAAACCGACCAATTCCGTGTAAGCGTCCCGCGCTTCCGCCGGAACTGCGGCCGACAATGCTTCTTCGCGCTTGAGCAAATGGTTGTAGTCATTTTCGAGTTGCGCCGCCCGCTCCGGCGTCAGTGAGAGCACCCACGCGCGATTCATCAACTCGGGCTTGCGGATGGTTCCCAGTTGGTAAAAGTCCATGAGCAAATCCGCCATCGGCTGCGCAAATTTTTCACCGAAGTTTCCCGCCGCGAAATCATGGAGAAATGTTCGCTGCGCGCCGCAGTCGAACCCATCTGGATTCCACGCCAGCCGCGAGAAATAATCAATCCCGATTTCCATCGGCTTGATGTCGCCGACGTTGATGACCCACAAAGTGCGCGCGTTGTTTTCAAACGCCTTGTGCAGTTCTTCCCACATCAACGCGGGAGCTGTTGTGTTGATCCATGTGTAAGAATGCGGCTGTCCATAATAGGAGATGTGCCAATAAACGCCTGATCCGCCGGAACGCTGCTGTTCCTGGGGGTTGCCAAGACGCCGGATGTAGCCAAAGTTGTCATCCGTCCAAACAAGCGTCACGTCGTCCGGCACTTTCAACCCCGCGTCATAAATCGGCAGCACTTCCTTGTAAGGCACGAAACATTGCGCGATAGGCCCCCATTGCTTGGTGACGTATTGATCCAGCAACTCGCGCTGGTCGTGAAAGATCTCGTCCATGAGGTTGATCTTGCCGGGCAGGTCGTTGGGTGGCCGCTCCATGGCCGCGTCGTGGATGCCGCGGATGCCGAGCGTCCAGACGGCCTCATATTGGCTGCGAGCCTTCGCATTTTCCTCCCAGATGGAGTGGATTGCGTCGCGATTAAGACTGTAGTTCCATCGCCCTTTTTCCGTTTCATTCCAATGCACGTTGTTAAAGAGCATCGGCTCGCAATGCGACGAACCCGCGACGATTCCAAACTTGTCAGCCAGCGCGGCATTTTCCGGCACGGAACCGAACTCCGTGCTGCACGCGTGCATGGCCGGCCAGATGTAATTCAGGCGGAGGCGCAGCATCAGATCAAAAACTTTTTCGTAGGTCTTCGGGCCGATGTTGCCAAATTGCGGGTCAAATGTTTTCGAGGCCCACGGATTCAATCCCCAATCCTCGTCGTTGATAAAAATGCCGCGATATTTCACCGTCGGCGGGCCTTGTTTTGAAATGTCGCCTTGCAGTGCGAGGTTTTTTCTTTGCTTCACCGGCACATCCGCCCACCAATACCACGGTGAAACACCAATCATCTCCGACAGTTGATAGATGCCGTAAATCGTCCCGCGCCGGTCGCTGCCCGCGATTACCAGGGCCGCGTCCACGCCGGGCAGGGGATTCTTCACGATTTGCAGGACATAACTTTCCCATTCGCCGCTGACACCGTTCGTCGCCAATTTCCCTTCCGTCGCCAGCCGGTCAATGATTTCGCTTTTCCCAATCGTGCCGATGATGACGCCGATTTTGCCATCCGGTGACAATTGATTCTCAACCGCCGGTTTAGTCCCAGTCACCCGTTCGAAGTCATCCGCCAGATCGCCCGTCGCGCGCAGCACTGCTGGCTCGTCATTGGTCTCAACAAATATCACCGGGACAGTCTTGCCGTCGGCCAGAATCAAATCACTCGCGCCGGGCGAATCCGTCAGTGCGAGTTCTGCCGGTCGCACCGAAAGGCACGCGCAGACACAGGCGAGAATAATCAACAGACTGCGCATTTTCAGTTTGTCGGAGTCACGGTTTTACGGCTTTGATGGTGATGGAGCCGCTCTTCAAGCCGGGAGCCGTTGCCGTCAAAACAATTCTACCGGAAGGACTGGTCGCCCTCACAAATGCGATACATTCGCCCAGATAGGCCTGTCGCATGGTCGTCTGAAACGGTTCATGGCTGGAATTATTCGCGCTGTCCACGGCGGCAATGGCACCCGGCCCGGAAATGTTGAACGAAATCAAATCGTCCGCGCGCGGGATATCAATGCCCTTTGCATCCACAATCTTTGCACGCACGAATGCCACGTTGTCCCATCCGGGAGCAAGTTCTTTGGTTTCTGTTGACAGGACAATTTTCGCTGGCTTGCCCGCCGTGCGCAGTTCGTCAGTCGCAACAACCTTTCCGTTGTTGCGCGCCAAGGCCTTGAGTTCGCCAGGCGCGAAAGGCACCTGCCAATTGCGCGGCGAAGCGTCGGCGTTGATGGTTTTTGCGCCTAGCGATTTGCCATTCAGGAACAACTCGACTTCCTTGCAGTTGGAATAGACCTCCACGTTTTCGGCGTGCGGCTGCAAATTCGCCGGCGTCCAGTCGGCGAACAGAACCTGGCTGAATCTTTCATCCGCGCCGGCGGTGCCGGGGTCGGTTGGCATTGCGTCCGTCCGCCCAAGGCGGCGTGTCATGAACACCATCGGTGCGTCGCTCCACCAGCTTTGGCGCTCGAAGGCCACCGGGCGCGGCCCGCCCGTGCGGTCAACCAAACCCGAACCGTGACCGATGGCTGGCCACCGGCGCGATTCACCCAGATAATCAACACCCGTCCAGAGAAATTGCCCGGCATAGGGTGGGTTGTCGCGCAACGCCACCCACGTCGCACGGTCATGGCGGTTTTCCGTGCCGATGATTTTGCGCGTGGGCTTCTGGTCGTGTGCGGCGAGGATTTCGTTCTCACGGTAATTTTGGCCGACCACGTCGAGCATGTCCGCCAGGCCGTCGTCGTAATCGTGGCTCACGTTCGGGCGGAACAACGCTTGCGTTACCGGACGCGACGGATCGTTCGCGTGAAACACTTCCACGAGGCCGCTCAAGATGGCTTTCGCTTTCTCCTGCTGCGGCGTGTCGTGGATTTCGTTGCCGGCGCTGTAAAGGATGATGCTCGGATGGTTCCGGTCGCGGCACACGGTGTCGGCCACGTCAATCTTCGACCAGTTGGTGAAATAGAGGTGATAATCCGCGAGGCTGTGGCCAGCCAAGTCGGGTTTGGCCACCGTCCAGCAGTCGAAAAGCTCGTCCATCACGAGAAAACCCATCCGGTCGCACAAATCCAGAAACTCGGGCGCGGGCGGATTGTGCGCGGTGCGGATGGCGTTTACTCCCAGCTTTTTCAACTCCGCGAGCCGCTGCTCCCAGACGTCCAGCGGCACCGCCATGCCAAACGCGCCGCCATCCTCGTGGACGGCTGTGCCTTTGACTTTGAAGTTCTTCCCGTTCAACCAGAAACCGGTGGCGGCGTCGAAATGCGCGTCGCGGATGCCGAAGGTCGTCGTCGTTTCGTCCAGCGTCGCGCCGGCGAAAATGACCTTGCTGACGGCATGGTAAAGCTCAGGGTCGTCGAGGTTCCAGAGTTGAGGGTCGGGCAGGGCGATTTGTTGCGTCAGCACGGCGGTTGCGCCATTGCCCACGGTGCAATTCGTCTCGCTGGTGGCGACGGACTTTCCGCCATGCGAAACCAGAGTGGTCTGAACGGTCACTTCGCGAGGCGAGTTAGATTCATTCGTGACGGACGTTTCAACCTGCACCGTCGCCTGCGCCGCCGAGACCTGCGGCGTGGTAACGAAGACGCCCCACTGCGGAATGTGAACCGGATCCGTGACTACTAATCGGACGTGCCGGTAAATTCCCGCGCCCGCATAGAAACGCGACGCCGGCTGCGCCGATGTGTCCGCGCGAACCGCGATGACATTGTCACCGCCAAACTTCAAGTATCCGGTCAGTTCATAGCTGAAGCTGACATAGCCGTAAGGCCTGTGGCCGAGAAGAACGCCGTTGATCCACACATCGCTGTTCTGCATCACACCGTCGAATTCGATGAACACGCGCCGGCCCTGGGAATTATCCGGCAGCGTGAAATGTTTCCGATACCAGCCGATGCCGCTGGGCAGAAACGCGCCCGCGCCGCCGGCCTTGTTCGTTTCCGAAAACGGCCCTTCAATGCTCCAATCGTGCGGCACATCCAGCTTGCGCCACGCGGAATCGTCAAACTGATTTTGCTCCGCGCCGGTTGCGTCGGCCTTCAGGAAAGACCAGTCGGAATCGAAGTTCTCGGTCAGACGGGCGTCCGCCGCCTGCGAATTGTTTGAAAATAACGTGACAAAAAGCGCCAGCGTTGCCGTGAAAAGGTATTGTGCGGTTTTCATTTGGAATCAGACGCACAGCATCCGGCAAAGGTGACAAAAACGCAATCACCCAAACTGGGGATGGCATCTGATCACCGGCTTTGCAAAGACACACTGGCCGATTCCAGATCCGGCGCCGTGGCTTTCAAGGTGATGCCGCCGGGACTGGTCGTTGTCTGTAAAATCGCCATGCCCCGGCCTTGGAACGCGCGATGCGTGTCGCCCCGGCAATCTTCATTGTTGTCCAAGTCGCCGTTCCCGATGCCGAGGATGTTGACCGGTCCGGTCATCTCAAACTTCACTTCGGGGTCCGCATCCGGGACGCGCACGCCGTTTTCGTCCACAATCCGGAATTCAACGTGGCAGACATCCTTGGCGTTGGCGTGCAGTTCCGTCACGTCGGGCAGCAGTTCAATCCGGCTGGGCGCACCGGCGGTTTTCAATTCGTAATCGCAAACGTCCTGTCCATTTGCGCGGCCTACGGCCTTGAGCTTTCCCGGCTCGAAGGGAACCTTCCAGCTCAATACGCCATTGACGGCCTCGGTGAGTTTTTTGGTTCCAATGACCTTGTCATTCAACATCAGGGTGACTTCCGGACAATTGGCGAAACAACGAACGGTCTGGGTTGAATTCGACGGCCAGTTCCAGCTTTCCACGCCGGAAATGCGGGGTTGTCCGCCGTTGCCGGAGGCGACGCAAAGATAAACCATGGGCTTGTCGCTCCAGAGGCTTTGCCGGAACCAGCCGACCGGCTTTTTGAAACCGCACAGGTCGAGCAATCCCCAATCGCTCGCGCGTTCCGGCCAGGCGTGTGCCTCGCCGAGATAGTCAATCCCCGTCCAGAGAAACTGGCCGGAGATGTAATTATTCGTCTGCACCGCGCGCCACGCGGCGTATTGATGGTTGTTTTCGCTGCCGTAAATGATCCGCTTCGGAAATTTTTCATGATCGGCGGCATAACGGGATTCTTGGTAATTATAGCCGACGGCGTCGAACAATTCCGGCAGGTTGACGGCGTCCGACATTTTGATGTTTGCCAGCGCCGCCGTGACGGGACGCGTGGGGTCGAGCGATTTCACGGCGGTGATGAGCGGCTGGGCGCATTTCAACAGGTCGCTGGCCGGCGGATTTTCGGGTTGATATTTGTCGCCCAGCACCGGATCCGAAAACGGATCGTTGGCGTAATCAACTTCGTTTCCGACGCTCCAGAGGATGATTCCGGGATGGTTGCGGTCGCGGCGGACCATGTCCTGGATGTCCGTGACCGACCATTGCGCGAACATCTCGTTGTAGCCGAAATGGTCGGGCACGCCATTGTTCCAGCCGGTCACCCACTTATTTTTCCCCGGTGTGAATTCGTCAAACGCCTCGTCCATCACCAGAAAACCGAGTCTGTCGCAAAGATCCAGAAGCTCCGGGTCTGGAGGATTGTGGCTGGTGCGGATGGCGTTCACGCCGATTTCCTTCAGTTCGCGCAGGCGGCGTTCGAGGACTTTTTCCGGCACCGCCGCGCCGAGCGGGCCGGCGTCGTGATGCAGGCAAACGCCCTTGAGCTTGGTCGAAACTCCGTTGAGGAAAAATCCCCTGGCCGGGTCGAAGACTGCGGTGCGGATGCCAAATGGCGTCTCCGTTTCGTCCACGACAGTCTCGCCGGATTTGACGTAGCTTTTCAGCGTGTAAAGCATCGGTGAATCCAGCGACCACAATTCCGGCCGCGAAACTTTCAATTCCTGCACCAGTGGTTGCGACGAATTGCCCGCCGCCGATTTTGAGGTGGTCAGACTCGCGACGATTTCGCCGCCGGGCGCGATGATGTCCGATTGCAATGAAAATTTCCGTTTGTCGGCGGAATTGTTTTCAACCGTGGTTTCGACGCGGACAGTTGCCGAATCGCTTTTGACTTTTGGAGTCGTCACATAAGTGCCCCAGTGCGCGATTCGTAGTTTGTCGGTGATGACGAGCCGGACGTTCCGGTAAATGCCCGAGCCGGTGTAAAAACGCGAATCGGCAAACCGGGAATGATCCACGCGCACCGCGACGAGGTTGTCGTCGGAGCCGAATTTGATGAACGGCGTCAGGTCGAAATGGAAGCTGGAGAATCCATACGGCCGCCCTCCGACAAGCTGGCCGTTGATCCAGACTTCCGAATAATCATAAACGCCGTCGAACTCAATCGTGACCACCCGGTCCTTTTGATTCGGGTCGAGTTGGAAATGTTTGCGATACCAGCCGATGCCGCCCGGCGCGTAACCGTTGCCGCTGCCGAAGTCGGCGCCGAACGGTCCTTCGATGCTCCAGTCGTGCGGCACATTCACCTGCCGCCAGCCGCTGTCATCGAACGCCGGCATCATCGCCGACGCGAAATCGCCCCTGCTGAAAAGCCAGTTGGCATCGAAATCCTGCGTCACGCGCGCGTCCGCCGCTGCGGCGGGGAAGGGTGCCATTGAAACCAGGATCATGAAGGTTGCCGCGGCGAAGACTGCCGCCCGTGAGAACAAAGAATGAAGCGTCATCTGTGATTTGATTGGTTCGGACGAAGATTACCGCTGACGCTTCCCCGCAACAAGTCTGCGCTCAAATCAATTTTTGCCTGTGATCTCGGCGATGGTTTTCAAAATGAGGTCCGGGCGATAGGCGAACCGTTTCAAATCCGCCTCCGCCGTCACGCCGCTCAACACCAGCACCGTCTCGATCTCCGATTCGATGCCGGCGATGATGTCCGTGTCCATCCGGTCGCCGATGATGACGGCGTCCTCGCGGCGGCAATCAATCTTCTTCAGCGCGTTCCGCATGATGAGCGGGTTCGGCTTGCCGACATAATACGCCTTCGCGCCGGTCGCCAGCTCGATGGGCGCCATCAACGCGCCGGTCGCGGGCACCAGCCCCTGGTCGGTCGGTCCGGTCACGTCGGGATTCGTGCCGATCAGCTTCGCGCCGCCCAACACCAGCCGGATGGCGTGCGTGATTTTGTCGTAGGTATACATCTTCGATTCGCCCACGACGACGTAATCGGGGTTCACGTCGTTCATCGTGAAGCCGGCGTCGTAAAGCGCGTTGGTGAGGCCGCTGTCGCCGATGACGAACACGCTGCCGCCGGGCTGCTGGCTTTTGAGGAACGCCGCCGTCGCCAGGGCGCTGGTATAGAAATGCTCCTCGCCCACCGCGATGCCGAGCCGCTCCAGCTTCTGCTGCAATTCGCGCGGCGACCGCTCGCTGCTGTTGGTGAGGAACAGGTATTTCTTCTTCCTGGCCTCGAGCCACCGGATGAACTCCGTCACGCCGGGAATCAGGCGGTTCCCGTGGTAAATGACGCCGTCCATGTCGATGATGAACCCGGCTTTGCTGCGGACTTGGTCAATCGCATCCATTTTCGTCCGCAAACTTTAACCGTGTTCCGGTGCGCGAAGCAAAACCATTTCCACTTGGGTGGTGAGGGCCGGGGTGAGGAGTCGAATTTCGAATACGCCAAATTATTTTCCGACCTTCTTTTTCCCGGCCCTTGTTCGTAGTGGATTCAATTTCTTTTGCTTTGCTTCTTTTTCCGTCAGGACAATCGGAACACGGTTGGCGGCTTGAGCTTTTTGAAAATACTTGTTCATCCAGACGACTTCCGTCCGCTTGTGGCTTTGACCGGATGAATCTTTTGTCGTCGTCTCAATGATTCTGTGATTCCAACCTTTCTCTTTCGTCAACAACTCCGCATACAAATCATTTGCGTATCCGCTGATAAAAATCATGCAATGGGAGCGATTTGCCAGCTTTAGCAGTTCTCGGTGAAATTCCACATTGTTTTCATCGTGAGTGTAGCCGTTGGTTCGGTCAGCCAAATAAGGCGGGTCCAAATAAATCAGGGTGGCTGGCCGGTCCAGATATTGGGCGAGCAAATCTTTTGCGTTTTTATTCTCAACGCGGACGCCGCGCAACCGCTCGACAACTTTGGAAATTCGCTCCGGCAAATTATACCAGCGATTCACCCGTGCGTCGCGCGAGTCGCGGGTGTATGAATCCGAATAGGAAAATCCGCCGCGCTCTTCCCCGAAAACCCCGTTGATGGCCATCATGGCGGAAACCAAAAAGCGGCGCGCTCGCTCAAGCTCGGTGGCGTTGGGTTCTCCTGACCAAACCGCTTGCCGAGTGTGACATTGCTGTTGCCAAAACAAGCGACCTTTACGAAATCATCCGCACCTATGATCAGCTTGAACGCCCGGCAAAGCTTTTGGAGTTGGAAAAGCTCGTTTCTAAAATTTTCGGTCGCAAAGAAAAGGTTGTGGTCTGGTGCAATTTCATCGGCGCGCTAAAACTCATCCAAAAACATTTTCAAAAGCTGAAAGTGGATTGCGAAGTGCTTTATGGCGAGACGCCGGTTGAGCAAACATCAGTCGAGCAAGGTGAAACGCGCGAACGATTGATCAACCGTTTCAAAGACGCGAAAAGCGGTTTGGATGTTCTAATCGCCAACCCCGGCGCGTGTGCTGAATCCATTTCGCTCCACAAAACTTGCCACCATGCGATTTACTACGACCTTTCATATAACTGCGCGCAATACTTGCAGTCGTTGGATCGAATCCATCGTGTCGGAGGTTCTGAAACACAGGAAGCGCACTACTATTTTCTCCAAAACAAGAATGCGATTGACCGCGATGTGATGGATAATCTCGACCGCAAGGTTCAAAAAATGTTCGGCGTGCTCGACGATAAAGTGCCGCAACCAGATTCAGTGGGTGATGAAAACCAAGAAGAAATCAAAGCTTACGAACGACTCTTCAAAGCAGATTGACGAGCAGTTCCACCGGATTTCATTTCGTGAAATCAAAATCCTGTGGGCTGTTCTCGGCGATCTGACGGCGACGCGGACTGATTTTGTCCGTGCGAGATTTTTACAGGACGCTCTGCATTATTCGGATGTCACAGACTTTCTCAGTCAACTTGGAGTTTTGGACTTGGCCAAAGGGCAGTTCAGCAGAAGGGAAAATCTTGGCAAGACCGATGCCGAAATGAAGGCTAGTTTGGTTCAACATCTTTTGGAACGAAATACGTCCTACCGGATTCACCTGAATGAATTCTTCCGTCATTTTGAAAATGTGGGTGGAAGTTTTGAAATTTTGATGGATTCAGGAAAACGCCGGAAATTCGGGGGCATCCGCAATCTGCTTTTGGACTTGGAATTTCTCGAACAAGATTCAAGCAAACCGCGCTATTGGGTTTCACCACAGTATTTCGCAGCTTTTATTGAAGCAAAGAGCAATTCAGCCACCAGCCCGCTTGAACTTCAAAATATTCTTTGCGCGCGTGAAAAACTCGGCCGCGACGCGGAGCTTGAAGTTTTGAAATTCGAGGCAACAAGATTGCAGAATCATCCCGGCTTGGTGAAACGCATCAAACACGTCGCGGCTGAAAACGTCGGAGCTGGTTTTGATATTTTGAGCTTCACGAAATCGCCAAACGCCGATGATTATTCCGACAGGCTAATCGAGGTGAAAGCCGTATCTCCAATTAATTTCAAATTTTATTGGTCGAGAAATGAAATCGAAACAGCGCGAGTTCACGGCCCAAACTATTTTCTTTATCTCATTCCTGTTGCCAAAGGCGGTTTTGATTTGCAGAAGCTCAAAATTATTCAAAACCCATTCAAGCGAGTTTATTCCGCCAAAAAATCATGGCTTCGTCAGGAGGAGGTTATTGCGTTTTGGTCGAATGAATCGCTGGCCGAAGGCCGCCCCGCCTGACAATCTTGTGGCTGCACTTTTCAGAACGGGTATGTCCCCGGGCAAATTTCAACCGTTACCCCGCAGCATCCGGGAATGGCCAGCCTCGCGCTGGGCGGCACCATCCGCTGGTCAAAAATAGCCAATTCTGCATTTTATTGGGATTTTGAAGGATTTCTTCCGGGAAATCGCCAAAAGATAATTATTTTCGCCAAAAGAACTTATCTTTCAGCAAAAGATATTATCTTTTGCCAAAAGAAGAGAATTATCGCCAAGAGATATTATCTTTCGTTAAAAGAAGTCTTCTTTCGCCAAAAGAAGAGAACTTTCGTGAAAAGATATTATCTTTCGCCAAAAGAACTTATCTTTTCCAAAAAGTTCCGAGAAATCGTCAGGATTTCTGAAAAATCGCCCAAAATCCCGAACTTTCCCGGTCATGGCGCAGGCAGGGCGGCAAAGATTGCCGATTGAAGCAGTTTAGGTATTTGCCCCAATAGACGCCGTCTTTGACCGGCCCGGCCAAGTCTCGGGCCGCCGCCAGAATTCATCCGTGCGTCCGCCGTAATATCCCGTCAGCACGGTGTCCATCACACGCGAGGTGCGCCGGGCGGATTCGCCGGTGCTGGGGCATTCGCCTCGCCCGAGCAGGTCGTCCACCACCGACTGAATCAGCGGTTGCTGCACGTGCGGGGGATTGGGACGGCTCAACAACTGCGCCTCGCCGGATTTTTCCAGCCGCAACGGTTCGTTGTGCATCAGGGAGAACACCAGCCGTCCTTCCGTGCCGGTGATGGTGAATGCATCCTCCTTTTCCGCGCTCGCAAAATTCCACGAGGCCACCCCGGGAACGCCACCGGCCAGAAAGCTCATCGCCACCGCATCCTCCACGAGACAGTTTTTTCCGTGATTGGTCGCCAGCCCGGTCACTTCGCTGAGCGGGCCAAAGAAAAAATCGAGCAAATCGAGCGCATGCGAACCGACGTCAAGGAAATGGCCGCCTCCGGATTGTTCGGCCCGGATACGCCAGCCGGCGTCATCCTTGTGCCGGGGTGCCGTGCAATGATAGCGAATCCCCGTCACCCGTCCCAGCGACCCGCCGGAAATGAGTTCTTGCGCGGTCAAAAAGCGCGGCATCCGGCGGCGATAGTAGGCCACATACAGGGGCAGGCGTGCGCGCTGGAAAGCCTCGACCATCCGGTCGCATTCGGCTGTGTGGCGCGCCATCGGTTTTTCAACATAAGCCGGTTTACCGGCGGCGGCGACTTGCAACGCGTAGGCCGCGTGCGTGTCCGGCGGTGTGGCGATGTAAACCGCATCCACCTCTTTATCCGCCAGCAGGGCGTCGGCACGGTCATACGAGCGGGGCACGCCATGCCGCTTGGCATAATCAGCGGCCAGCGCGCCATTGCGCCGCATGACCGCCACCAAGGCCGACCCATCGGCCTTTCGAAATCCCGGCCCGCTCTTCACTTCCGTGACCTCGCCACAGCCGATCATTCCCCAGCGAATGACGGAACGATTCTTGAAATGTCCGGGAAAGTTCATTGGTGCGCATACTAAAGCAGATGAGTGCCGGTTCTGCAAGCCGCCGGCATCTGCTTGCGCGAGCCGGGCCGGAAGCATAGCCTTTCGAAAATGATCTCCGATACGCTTGAACAATGTCGCCGTTACACCAGTTTGTCCCCGCGGTTCGCCGCCGCATTTGAGTTCCTGGAAAAACTGCCAGCCGATCAACCCATCGGCCGTTACGACATTGACGGCGACAACTGTTTCGCCATGGTGCAGGCTTATACCACCAAGCCGCTCGACCAGGCCAAGTTCGAGACGCACCGCCAATATATTGACATCCAGTTCATCCAGGCTGGACGCGAGACGATGCTTTGGTCGCCGCTGGCCGCGCTCACGCAGGTGACCGAGGCATACAGCGCGGAGAAGGACGTTATTTTCTACGCGACCCCGCCGCAAAGGACGCCCATTGATCTCGGAGCGGGGCAATTCGTCATTTTCTTTCCCACCGATGGTCACGCCGGCGGCCTCGAATGTTTCGGCCTATCCGAAGTCCGCAAGGTCGTGATCAAGGTTCGCGTCTGAGCGAACCGAAATCTTCGGTCGGGAAAACTTTTATTGGCGTCACTTCCGTTTGGGCGGGGCGTGGATGCACTCGTTGTGCAGGGCGTGCGCGGCTTCCATCCAGATTTCGCTGAAGGTCGGGTGCGCGTGGATCGTGCGGCCCAGTTCGCGCGTGGTCAGCTCGGCGCGAATGGTGGCGGCAGCTTCCGCGATGAGTTCGGTCGCGTGCGGGCCGACGGCGGCGGCGCCGAGCAATTGGTCGGTCGAGGCGTCGGCAATCCATTTGACGAACCCGATGTTCTCGCCGGTGGCGATGCCCTTGCCGAGTCCGGCGAAGCGGAACTTGCCGGTCTTTACGGCGCGGTTCAGTTTCTTTGCGTCGTCTTCGCTCAAGCCGGCGGTGCCGACTTCCGGCGACGTGAAAATCACATTCGGCACAATCGTGTCGTGCTTGTGCAGCTTCGTCTGGACGGCGTTTTCGGCGGCGGCGATGCCCTGCGCGGTGGCGTAATGCGCGAGCTGAATTTTGCCGGTCACGTCGCCGATGGCAAAAATGTTGGCGACCTTCGTGCGGCAATAATCATCGGCCTCGATGTAACCCCGGTCGGTCGTCTTGAGGCCGGCGTTTTCCAGCTTCAAGCCGTCGGTGACGGGTTTGCGGCCCACGGCGCAGAGCAACAGATCGGCGGAGAGCGTTTCGTTGCCGAAATTGCCTTTGACGCCTTTGCCATCCGCCGAAATCTTTTCCAGCGCTTTGCCGGTGAGGACGCGGATGCCGAGATTTTTTTCCATGTGCGCGCGGACTTCGCGGCGCACGTCGGCGTCGAGCAACAGCAGGATGTCCTCCAGCAATTCGACGATGGTGACCTTGACGCCGAGCATCGCGGCCATGCAGGCGAGTTCGCAGCCGATGAAACCGCCGCCCATGACAATCATCGAGGCGGGCAGTTTCTGGATTTCGAGGAACGCGCGGCTTTCCACGACGCGCTCGTTTTTCGGCAGAAAACCGGGCATGGCCGAGGTGGAACCGGTGGCGATGATGATTTTCTTCGCGCTGATGCGTTCGGTGCCGACTTCGAGCGTATTGCGATCAATGAAGCTCGCAGTGCCGGTGAATTGTTTCACGCCGTTGGCGGTGAGCAGCGAATTGATGCCGCTGCGCAACGTGCCGACGGCCTTGTCCTTGTTGCCGATCATCACGGAGTAATCCACCGAGGCGTCCTTGACGGTGATGCCGAATTTTTCCGCGTGCTTGATTTTCTCGAAGGTCTCGGCGGCGGCGATGAGCGCCTTGGTGGGGATGCAGCCCCAGTTCAGGCAGGTGCCGCCGAGCTTTTCCTTTTCGATGATGGCGACCTTGGCGCCGAGTTGCGCGGCGCGGATGGCCGCCGGGTAACCGCCCGGGCCGGCGCCGATGACTGCGATGTCAAATGTTTCCATAA
>Ga0181525_10002083_pt1 | contig 16720 bp, 13 predicted proteins | sample PEATcosm2014_Bin_48_FD_121100 | JGI IMG/M metagenome (GOLD analysis project Ga0181525, IMG submission 121100) | Peatland microbial communities from MTU Mesocosm Facility, Houghton, MI, USA - PEATcosm2014_Bin06_10_metaG | ecosystem: Environmental > Terrestrial > Soil > Wetlands > Peat | place...
GCGCTCGATCAGGCGAACTATCGCTACCGGGGTGGTCTCGTCACCTATCTCGAAGTGGTTTCCACCGAGAATGCAGCGCTGTCCGCTCGTCTCGCGGCGGTGGACATCCTCACGCGCCGCATGACCGCAAGCGTGCTTCTCGTCAAGGCGCTGGGCGGCGACTGGAACGCGCCCGCCTCGCGATCTAATGGAACGTCGCCGACTTCCGCAGCTGAAAACCCAGGTTGAAATCCCAATCCGCGGCGCTTTCCATCGCCACGATGCGCTCGTTCGGCTGCTCCGCCAGGTCGATGGTTTCGATCAGCGTCGGGCGCTGCGTAGCGATGTCGTAGAACGCGTCGACCAGGGGCGCCCGTTGTTCTTCGTGGCGCTGTTCGACGATCACGGCAAGGCGATGCGAGGCCAGGCGCACCAGGCTGCCCGAGGGAAACGGCCCTATGCATTCGGCGAAGCTCTCCAGGAGCGCCCTGTCGTAGCGACCTTGCGCGGACTGGCGCAGCACGGCTAGCGCCTTGGGTGAGGCAAGGGCCTTGTGGAACGGGCGATTGCGCGTAAGCGCATCGTAGGCATCCGCGATGGCCACCATGCGCGTGATCGGTGGAATATCGCCCTCTTCGAGGTGATCCGGGTACCCGCTGCCATCGAGGCGCTCGTGGTGATGGCGGATCGAATCGCGCACCGCCGTCGGTGGCAGGTAGTCGGCCTGCGCAAGCAGGCGGTAGCCATGCATGGCGTGCTGGGCGACCACCCGGAACTCCTCCGGCGTGAGCGTGCCGGGCTTGTTGAGCAACTCCGCACTGATATGGAAATTGCCGATGTCATGCAGCAAGCCCGCCGTGCCCGCCTGGCAGATCTGGTCCTCGGACATGCGCAAGTGAGAGGCCACGAGGATCATCAAGGCGCCCGTGCCCATGGAGTGCGTATACACGTCCTCGCTGTACGACTGCGTGCAATAGGACAGCGCGCTCGGGTTGCGCAGGGAGCATTCGGCCATCTCGGCGGATAGATCCTCGAATCGCTGGAGCGGCAACGGGCGGTTTTCGCGCAAGGCCCCCAACAGGGCGTTGCCCGCAATCTGGGCCTGCTTATGCAGCTCTTCGGCAATCCGCAATTCCCTGCCGATCGGACTACGCCGGCGCAACTGAACGGTCTCAGGTGGTTCCATGATGTCAAAGAGCCCTTGCAACGCTCTTCCTTCATAACGAACCGGTCGTCGATGATAGTTGCGTTTACGGGCGAATTCGACCCTAACGTCAGTGCGGATGCTTGTGCGCGTGGCGATGGCCGGGGGAATGTTCCTGCGGCAGACCTTCGCGCGTTTGCCCCTCCCGGATCGGGATCGCGGCCTGCGCATGCACGCGTGCAAAGCATTCGGGCTGCAAGGTCACGTGGTCGATCGCAAAGTCGCGGTGCAGCATCCGGCGTGCATGCAGCAGGATCGACGGCCAGCGATCCATGCGTTCGATCAGCAAGTGCGCCGAAGCGGCGCCGTGCCCCGGGACCATCGACCAGACATGAAGATCGTGCACGGAAATCACGCCGGGAATCGTCGCGAGCGATTGTCCGACCCCGCGAAAATCGACATCCTTCGGTACGCTGTCGAGCAGTACGGACGTCGACTCGCGCAGGACGCCGAATGTGGAGCGCAGGATCAGCCCGCTGACGAGCATCGACAGCAGCGGATCGGCCACGCTGTAGCCCGTGGACAGGACGACGATGCCGGCAATCAGGGCAGCGATCGAGCCGAGAAGGTCGCTGATCACATGCAGCAGCGCGGCGCGCACGTTGAGATTGTCGCGACCATGCGCAAGCACACGCGCGACGATGATATTTACGAGGACGCCACCGCCGGCGATCCACGCGACCGCCTTGCCATCGACAGGCACCGGATGGAGCACGCGCGAGATGGCCTCCACGACGAGCCATACGACGATCGCAAGCAGCGCGAGCGAATTGACGAAGGCGGCGATCACTTCGGCCCGCGCCAGTCCATAGGAATGCCGATCCGACGCCGGCCGCTGCGCGATGATGTTGGCGCCGAGGGAAAACCCCAGGGCCGCCGCGTCGGTGATCATGTGCCCCGAGTCGGCGAGCAGGGACAGCGACCCGGACCACAAGCCCCCGAGAAATTCGACGACCGCGAAGCTGCCGATGAGGACCAGCGACGTCAGGAGCGGACGCGACGCCGATCTTTCGCTGACGTGCGTGTACGAATCGTCGCCGTGCGAGTGGCTGTGCAGGCTCACGCGTTGGCCAGGCGCGCCATGCTGACGTGGCACCCGGTCTTCGCACGGATTTCCTCCGCGCGCACGCCGTCGGCCAACTCGACGGCCTCCAGGCCCTTGGCGCCGACATCGAACACGCCCAGGTCGGAGATGATGCGATTGACGACGCGCACGCCCGTCAGCGGCAAGGAACACTTCTGCAGGATCTTGTGCTCGCCGTTCTTCGCGCAATGCTCCATGAGCACGATGACGCGCGCGACTCCTGCCACCAGGTCCATGGCGCCGCCCATGCCCTTGACGAGCTTGCCGGGAATCATCCAGTTCGCGAGGTCGCCGTGTTCGCTCACCTGCATCGCACCGAGGATCGCGAGGTCGATATGGCCGCCGCGGATCATCGCGAAGGAATCCGCGCTGCTGAAGTAGCTCGACCCGGGCAGCGCGGTCACCAGCTGCTTGCCCGCGTTGATCAAGTCCGCGTCGACCTCGGCCTCGGTCGGAAACGGACCGATGCCGAGCAGGCCGTTTTCCGATTGCAGCATCACATCCACGCCTTTCGGGATGTAGTTGGCGACAAGCGTCGGCATGCCGATGCCCAGGTTCACGTAGAACCCGTCGCGCAGTTCACGCGCGGCATATTGCGCCATTTGTTCGCGGGTCCATGCCATTTCATTCTCCTGTCGCTACTCCCTCTCCCGCTTGCGCGAGGGGGAACTAACTTGGCCGCGTTGTCCGTTGTTCGATTCGCTTTTCCGGGTGCGCGTTGATCACGAGGCGCTGCACGAAGATCCCCGGCGTGTGGATGCGGTCCGCCTCGAGTTCGCCGTTTTCGACGAGCTCCTCGACTTCGGCAACCGTCACCTTGCCGCACATCGCCACGACCGGATTGAAATTGCGTGCCGTCTTGCGGTAAACGAGGTTGCCTTGCCGATCGGCCTTCCAGGCCTTGACGAGCGACACGTCGGCGCGCAAGGAGCGCTCCATCACGTAGCGCTTGCCGTCGAATTCGCGCACTTCCTTGCCTTCGGCAACCATCGTCCCCACGCCCGTGGGCGTGAAGAACGCCGGGATGCCCGAGCCGCCCGCGCGCATCTTCTCGGCGAGCGTGCCCTGGGGCGTGAATTCCAGCTCGAGTTCGCCCGCGAGGTATTGGCGCTCGAATTCCTTGTTTTCGCCGACATAGGACGCGATCATGCGCCGCACCTGATGCGTGCGCAGCAGCATGCCCAGTCCGAAATCGTCGACACCGGCATTGTTGCTGATGCAGGTCAGCTCCTGCACACCCAGGTCGCGCACGGCGGCAATCAGGCTTTCCGGGATGCCGCACAGTCCGAATCCGCCCACCGCGAGGGTATGGCCGTTTCGTACGACGCCGTCGAGGGCGGCCTTTGCGTTCGGATACACCTTGTTCATACGTCCTCCGACGTTCAAGCTCGAGGCATACGCTCCACGCGTAGTGTAGAACGCCTTTCCTTAGGTAATATTTTCGATTCGTCAGGGGGAACTGCATGGATCCGGTCCAGCGCGAGTCGATGGAGTACGACGTCGTGATCGTGGGGGGAGGACCCTCCGGGTTGGCGGCGGCCATTCGCATCAAGCAAAGGGCGGCGCAAGCGGGCAAGGAGTGCTCGGTGTGCGTCCTGGAAAAAGGCGCCGAGCTGGGTGCGCACACCCTGTCGGGTGCGGTTGTCGACCCCAGAGCCTTCGACGACCTGTTCCCCGACTGGCGCGAACGCGGCGCACCCTTGAACACTGCGGTGCAGGAGGATCGCTTCTTGTTCCTCTCGCAGGCCGGTGCGCGGCGTACGCCGCACTGGATGATTCCTTCCTGCCTGCGCAACGATGGCAATTTCATCGTGAGCCTGGGCAACGTGGTCCGATGGCTGGGCACGCAGGCCGAGGCGCTCGGCGTCGAAATCTTCGCAGGCTTTGCCGCGGCGGAGATCCTGGTTGGAGCGGACGGTGCGGTGGAGGGCGTTGCCACCGGAAATCTCGGCGTCGGCCGTGACGGCAAGCCGACGGCCAATTTCCAGCCGGGCGTGGAATTGCGCGGCAAGTACACCCTGTTTGCCGAGGGCTCGCGCGGACACCTGGGACGCCAGCTCATCGACCGGTTCCAGCTGGCGCAGGGGCGCGATCCGCAGACTTACGCGATCGGCATCAAGGAACTTTGGGACATCGATCCCAAGCGCCACCAGGCTGGCCTGGTCGTGCACAGTGCCGGATGGCCACTCGACCGCGATACCTACGGTGGTTCCTTCCTTTATCACGCGGAAAACAATCAGGTGAGCGTCGGCTTCGTCGTCGGACTGGGCTATCGCAATCCCTATCTGTCGCCGTTTGGCGAATTCCAGCGTCTCAAGTCCCATCCCGTGTTCCGCGCTTTCCTCGAGGGCGGCAAGCGCGTGGCTTATGGTGCGCGTTCCATCACCGCGGGCGGACTGCAGTCGCTGCCGAAACTCACCTTCCCCGGCGGCGCCTTGATCGGCTGTGAAGCGGGCTTCCTGAACGCGGCGCGCATCAAGGGCACTCATGGGGCGCTCGTTTCCGGCATGCTGGCCGGCGCAGCGGCGTTCGAGGCCGTATCCGCCGGACGCAGTGGCGACGAATTGATCGCCTATCCGGATTCGCTTGCAACGAGCTGGCTGCGGGAGGACCTCTATCGCACGCGCAATTTCAAGGCTTGGATGGACAAGGGCCTGGGAGTCGGCACGTTCATGTTCGGCATCGACCAGGTCCTGCTGCGCGGACGCGCACCCTGGACCTTGCATCGCAAGGTTCCCGATCACGAGAAACTGCTGCCCGCGGCGCAATGCGCGCCGATCGAATATCCCAAGCCCGACAACAAGCTGAGCTTCGACCGCCTCTCATCGGTCTTCGTCTCGAACACGAATCACGAGGAAAACCAACCGGTCCACCTGACGCTCAAGGATCCGGACGTTCCCGTGAGCGTGAATCTTGCCCGTTATGCGGGGCCGGAGCAGCGCTTTTGTCCCGCGGGCGTGTACGAATTCGTCGCCGATGCGGATGGGCGCGAACGCCTGCAAATCAACGCGCAGAACTGCGTGCACTGCAAGACTTGCGACATCAAGGATCCGACTCAGAACATCGTCTGGGTGGTGCCCGAGGGGGGCGGCGGGCCGCGTTACCCCAACATGTAGCGCATCGCCGCCGCGGCCGCCGCGTGCCGGCGGCGCGTGCACCGAACCGGTACCGCCGATAAGGGCTGCCGAATTCGCGCCATGGAACCACATTGGGTGCAATTCCGAGGCGACTGGATCCTCCGGGCCCTGCAGCCGACGGCTACATTCCATGGCTGGTTCGGATACACGGGCAAGGGACGATTTTGGCAATTCGAAAGAGCGCGGCCAGACAAACAAGCAGTCAAGAACCGGGTGCCGAGGATCGCGCGCTCGGAATGGATCGGGCCATCACCAGGCGCGATGTGCTCCACGGTCTGGCGCTGGCAGGTGCCGGCGCCCTGACCGGCGCAGGAGGGCTTCTGCCGCTGCAGGCGCTTGCCGCGGAGGCGGCGACCACATCGACGACCTCCGGCGACTATCCGCCCGAATGGACCGGCCTGCGCGGGTCTACCACCGGCACCTTCGAAAACGCACATGCCTTGCGCGACGGCAAGTCCTGGAGCGACGCGCAGGACACCGGCGAGGAATACGACCTGGTCGTCGTCGGCTCCGGCATCAGCGGGCTGGCGGCCGCGTACTTTTATCGCGCTCAGACCTCGCCCAATGCGCGCATCCTGATCCTCGACAATCACGACGATTTCGGCGGCCACGCGCGGCGCAATGAGTTTCACCTGGGCGGTCGCCTGCACCTGTTGAACGGCGGCACGTTCGAGATCGACAGCCCTTACCCCTACAGCTCCGTCGCGGCGGGATTGCTGCGCGACCTGGGCATCGATGTCGAGGCGCTCCTCAAGAAGGCGCCGAACCCCAAATTCTTCGACGTTTCCGAAAATCGGACCGCGATGTTCTTCGACCGCGAGACTTTTGGCGCGGATAAGCTCATCAAGGGACGCGGCGGAAAGTCTTGGGAATACCAATTGCGCGACGCGCCCCTCAACGCGCATGCACGCGCCGACATCGTCCGCCTCGCCGATTCGAAGACCGATTACCTCGCGGGCATGCCGATGGAGCAGAAGCGGCGCGTCCTCTCGAGCACCAGCTACCGCGATTTCCTCGGCAATTACGCGAAGGTCGACCCGCAGGTCCTGCAGGTATTCGATTCGCTGACCAAGGGCTACTGGGGCGTGGGCATCGACGCGGTTTCCGCCCTCGACGTCTGGGGTTTGTACGGCGAGCGCGCACGCGGCATGCAGCACCTGGGACTTGTCGCCGGCGACACGACCCATATGGGATTCTCCCCGGCCGGCTACTCCAGCACGGGCGGCTCGACGCGCTACCACTTCCCGGACGGCAATGCCACGATCGCCCGCGCGCTCGTCCGTTCGCTCGTACCGAACATCGCAGCCCCCGGCAGCGTCGACCAGATGGTCAGCACGCGCTTCGATTACTCGCAGCTCGACCAGGCGGATGCTCCGGTCCGGGTGCGACTGCGCAGTACCGTGATTCGCGCGCGCAATGTAGATGCCGCTCGCCCGCAGGATGCCAGGGTCGCCGTCGATTACGTGCGCGGCGACAAGGCGATGCGCGTGCGCGCGCGCAATTGCGTACTGGCCTGCTACAACATGATCATTCCCTATCTTTGCCCGGAACTGCCGCCGTCGCAAAAGGAAGCGCTGCACGAACTGGTCAAGACGCCGCTTCTCTATACGAGCGTGGCGATCCGCAACGCGCGTGCGTTCGACAGGATCGGGGTGAGCCATATCGATTCACCCGGCCTGTACCACACGACGACACTCCTGAATCCGTACATGGCAATCGGCCCGTATCGCGGACCGAAGTCGCCGGACGATCCGACGCTCGTGCACATGCAGCGCACGCCCTGCAAGGCCGGACTGTCCGAAAAGGACCAGAACCGAGCCGGGCGCATGGAACTGCTGGCGACGAGCTTCGAGACGATGGAACGCAGCATCCGCGATCAACTGGCGCGCATGCTGGGGCCCGGAGGCTTCGATCCGGCACGCGATATCACCGCGATCACCGTGAACCGCTGGGCGCACGGATACGCGCCCGAATTCAATCCGCTCTTCGAACCGGAATTGCCGGCGGAAAAGCAGGCGCACGTCATCGGCCGCACGCGTTTCGGACGGATCTCCATCGCGAATTCGGACTCTGGCGGCGGCGCATACACGGATGTCGCGATCGACCAGGGGCACCGCGCGATCGGGGAAATTCTAGGCAATGCACCGGTTTGAATCCGAGTGCACGATGGGCTGCCGTATTTGAGTGCAAGCGAGGTGCAAGTGTTGCGCGGGCACCACGCAGCGTGGGTTTAAGAGGTTACGGCCTCAAGCAATAGAGTCAAACTTCAAAAATGCGTTTCGCAAAAAAAGCTACGGAGAGGGAAGATGATCAAACGCACGGGGTGGTCCTCGAATAGGACTGCACGCGTGCACGGGTTCGCCGTGCTCGCACTCATACTGGCACTGCCCTACGGCGCCAGCACGGCTCAAACGCCTGCGCCAAGCGCCGACCCGGCGCCGGCGCAAACGCCTCCGCCCGCACCACCGCCTGCGGAAGCTGCTCCCGCGCCAGCGGAAGCGGCTCCTCCTGCGGTGCCAGCGGAAGGTGCAACCAATCTCCAGGAAATCGTCATCACCGCAACGCGTCACACCGAGGCGCTGAGCAAGGTGCCGGTCAGCGTGAGCGCATTCACGCAGGAGACCCTCGACATGAAAGGTGTCAAGGACTTCACCGACGTCGCCCGTTACACGCCCGGCGTGACGATCGACAGCAACGGAACCAATGCGATTGCGATCCGCGGCATTTCCTCGTCGGGTGGATCGGGAACAACCGGCATCTATATCGACGACACGCCGATCCAGATGCGCGCTCTGGGCTTCAATGCCGACGACACGCTACCCAAGGCATTCGACTTGGACCACATCGAGGTCCTGCGCGGACCCCAAGGCACCTTGTTCGGTGCAGGTTCCGAAGGCGGTACGGTGCGTTACATCATGGCGCAGCCCAACATGCACGACGCCAGCTATTACTCCCGAGACGAGATCTCGTTCACAAAGGACGGGACGCCCAATTACGAAGTCGGCCTCGCGGGAGGAGCGCCGATCGTCGACGGTACGCTCGGCGTGCGTGCCAGCGTCTGGTATCGCCACGATGGCGGGTGGATCGACCACATCAACCCATTCAATCTCGAGACGGTCCAGAAGGATTCGAACTACGGCAATAACATTGCGATCCGCCTCGCGGCGAAGTGGGCCGTCAACGACAGCTGGACGATCACGCCGTCGTTCCTCTACCAGAACCGCGATACCAACGACATCACGGCCTACTATCCAATTTATTCGAATCCGGGACAGACATACAAGAATGCGGATCCAACGGAGCGGCCCGAACCGGATCACTACTACCTGCCAGCCCTGAAGGTGGAAACCGAGGTGTTCGGCGCCTCGTTAATTTCCAATACCTCGTACTTCTCGCGCGGCGAACTGAGCGGGTATGACGGTACGGCCTACAACCTCGGCTACTACCAGACCTTCAACTGGATCGGCTCGAACAACGCAACCGGCTACGGTTTCGCGAACCAGTCGTATTACCCGCTCGAGGATGCCAACGGCTACCACCTGCCGGCCGCGCTGCAAAACTATCGCGCACCAGCCTCGGTGACGAACAAGCAAGACAACTTCACGCAGGAGATTCGCCTGCAATCGAATGACCAGGTGAAGTCCCCGATCACCTGGACGACGGGGGTGTTCTTCTCGGCAAATCGCCAAATCAGCATCGAGCAGATCAATGACCCGCTCATGTACGAACTGTTCTCCGGCCTCTTCAGCCTGCCGAACTTCAATAACATCAACCAGGTCACGGGGGCCGGATGCAAGTATTCCCCGGGCGCGGCTGGCGCCGTTCTGCAGGAAGAGCAGGTGTACTGCGCCAACGGTGCGACGACACTTGAACCGCTGCTTTCGAACGGCGACTCGTATTACAACTACAACGTCAGCCGCGACAAGCAGGTCGCGATTTTCGGAGAAACGAACATCGCGATTACCGATCAACTCAAGGGGATCGTCGGCCTTCGGTATTCGCGGACCAATGTGAATTTCTCGCATTACGCCGATGGGCCGCAGAACTTCGTCGGCATCGTCACGGGCAACGGGTCGGAATCGGACCGGCCGTTCACACCCAAGCTCGGCCTCTCCTATCAAATGGACCGAAACAACCTGTTCTATACGACCTGGGCCAAGGGCTACCGCATCGGAGGTGCCAATCCGCCCATCCCGACAGCCGCCTGCGAAACGAACCTGCAACTGATGGGAATCCCGGGTGGCACGCCTGACAGCTACAAGTCCGACACCGTTTCGAGCTTCGAGGTCGGCGCCAAGAACGTCTTCTTCGATCAGTTGCGCATCGCGTCCAGCATTTATTACATCAAATGGAAGGACATCCAGCAGAACATCTATCTGCCCGATTGTGGCTTCCAGTTCACGACGAACGTCGGGGACGCAGTCTCCAAGGGCGGCGACCTGCAACTCGATTGGGCCCCGAACGAAGCGATCGAGTTCGAGTCCGCGATCGGGTTCACGGATGCCCGTTTCTCGGAGACGGCGGCCCTTGCGCCGAACGCATCGCCGATCGTTGCCGCGGGCGACGCCGTCGTTGGCGAGAGCGGCACGCCCGCTTCGCCATGGACCATCACACTCGGCGCGCAATACAACTTCCACGCCTTCGATCGCAAGTCCTTCGTGCGACTGGACTGGGAACACACCAGCCACAACAAGTCGTTGACGGCCGCGGAGGATTCGTCCACGAGCCAGTACGACTTCGCCGCCTATACGCCGTCGGCAACGACCTTCGTATCCCTGCGCTCCGGGGTGGCGATCGACAAGAAGTGGAACGTGTCCTTGTTCTGCGACAACCTCTTCAATTCGCAACCGGTGCTGCCGCCCTCGTCGTATCCGCACAGCGATCCGGACATCTACAACCCCAACGGTCCGCCGTCGCTGCTCATCCGCGATTACACCTTCCGGCCGCGCACGATCGGCGTGACTTCACTCATGCACTTCTAGGATCGGCGCAGGCGAAACCAAAACCCCAGGTCAATAGCCTGGGGTTTTTTATTACCCCCTCACCCCTACCCTGTAGCCCGCGCCTCGTAGGGCGCGGTCGCTCCGGCGGCGCGACGCATGCGTCGCGAATTCCCGCCTCCGCCCCACGCGCAGCGTGGGAGAGGGGGGGTCAGAGGCGGATCCAGGTGGTCTTGAGCTCGGTGTACTTGTCGAACGCGTGCAGCGACTTGTCGCGGCCGTTGCCGCTTTGCTTGTAGCCGCCGAACGGCACGGTGATGTCGTCCTCGTCGTACTGGTTCACGTGCACGGTGCCGGCGCGCAAGCCGCGGGCGACGCGATGCGCGCGCGAAAGATCCTTCGTCCACAGCGCCGCCTGCAAGCCGTAGGAAGTGGCATTGGCCCGCGCCAGAGCCTCGTCTTCGGTGCGAAAGCGAATCACGGAAAGCACGGGTCCGAAGATTTCTTCCCGGGCGATGGTCATCTCGTTGCCGACGCCGTCGAAGATGGTCGGTGCGACATAGCAACCGCCCTGCTCCGGATGCACGCGCTCGCCACCCGTGAGGATCTTCGCGCCTTCGGTGCGGCCGGCGTCGATGTACTTCATCACCGTGCTGACCTGGCCTTCATCGACCAGGGCGCCCATGGCGGTGTCGGCCGAGAGCGGATTGCCCGGAGCCCAGTCCTTGGCCTGCGACGCCACGCGCGCCACAAAGTCCGTGGCGATCGATTCCTCGACGAACAGGCGCGTGGGCGCATTGCACGACTCGCCCTGGTTGTAGAACACGCATGCCGCCGCGGTCGCGGCCGCGCGATCCAGGTCGTCGAAGTCGGCAAAGACGATGTTCGCCGACTTGCCGCCCAGCTCGTTGTAGACGCGCTTGAGATTGGACCGACCCGAGTATTCCAGCATGCGTTTGCCCACGCGCGTGGAGCCCGTGAACCCGATGGCGTCGACGTCCATGTGCAGCGCCAGGGCCTCGCCCGCTTCCGGTCCGAAACCGGGAACGACGTTGAGAACGCCCTCGGGCAGGCCTGCCTTGAGGGCGAGCTCGGCGAGTCGCAGCGCCGTGAACGGCGACTTTTCGGAAGGCTTGAGCACGACGCAGTTGCCGGCAGCAAGCGAAGGGCCCAGCTTCCAGGCCGCCATCAGCATCGGATAGTTCCAAGGCACGATGGCGCCGATCACGCCCATCGGTTCGCGCGTGATCAAGGCCAGCGACTCGGGGCCGGTCGGGGCCACCTCGTCGTAAATCTTGTCCACCGCCTCGCCGTACCACTGGATGCAGCGGGCCGACGCGGGCACGTCACCGCCGCGGCTGTCGCGGATGGGTTTGCCCATGTCCAGCGTCTCCAGAAGCGCCAGTTCGTCGCGTTCCGCCATCATCAGCTCCGCGAAGCGCTGCAATACCTTCTTGCGCGCGGATGGCGGTTGCTGCGCCCAGCGCCCATCGTCGAAGGCACGCCTTGCACCACGCACGGCGGCGTCGATGTCCGCCGCCTGGCCGCGCGCAACCTGCGCCAGCACGCGACCATCGATCGGCGAGCGCTTCTCGAAGGTCTCGCCCGCCACGCTTGCCACGCGCTTGCCGTCGATCAGCGCGCGTCCATCGATGCGCAACTCCTTGGCGCGCACCTTCCAGTCGATCAGTGCTTCCGTCGTCATTTCGTACCCTCCTTGAGCATCCCGATCGCGTACGCCTTGCGCACGCGCGTCAGGTTTTCCCACACTCCGGTGAAGCCGCCCGGCACCACGAAGCTGGCACCGGGTCCGAATTCCCGCGCGACGCCCGACGAATCGGTCAGGCGTACCTGTCCTTCGAGGAGAATGCAGAACTCCTCCTCGTGCGCTTCATATCGTACGCGCCACGCGCCCTGCTCGCCCTGCCAGACGCCGGCGTAGAACTGCCCCGTGGAATCCGCGTAATGGTTCCAGGTGAGCTGGCGCGGATCGCCCGAGAGGATGCGCTCGGGCAAAGGGCGCGTTTCCTCGGCTTGCGTCGATTGCGTCGCGAAATCGACAATCGCCGGGCCGGCGTAGAGAGAGTCCTGTGACATGGCAATGCCTTTCACGCCCCGGCCGCCGCGGGGGCGATCGCGGCCATGGCCTCCCGGTACGCCGCAGCCTGCGCGGCCGCGCGACGCCGTTCCTGGCGCACGAGCAGGAAACTCGCGATCGTCACGCCGATGCCGACCAGGACAACCGTGATCGTTGCCACCGCATTGACGGTCGGGTCCAGCCCCAGGCGCGCCCGCGAGAAAATCAGCACCGGCAAGGTCGTCGAACCCGGCGCGTTCAGGAAGGATGTCGAGACGACGTCGTCGAGCGAAATCGTGAAGGTCAGCAGCCACGCCGAGGCGATGGACTGCGAGATCGACGGCAGGATGATGAGCGTGAAGACCTGGAAGGGCCGGCAGCCCAGGTCCATCGCCGCTTCCTCGACGGAACGATCCACTTCCGACAGGCGCGCCTGGATCACGACGGTGGCGTAGGCGGTGCAGATCGAGGTATGGCCGATCCAGATCGACAACATGCCGCGCAAGGAGATGCCGCCGAACAGGTTCTCGATGGCCACGAAGAACAGCAGCAGCGACAGCCCGGTGATCACCTCGGGCACGACGAGCGGGGCATTGATGTGCGCGAGGAACGTCGTCCGCCCCGGGAAGCGCTTGTAGCGCGAGATCGCGAAGGCTGCCATCGTGCCCAGGAAAATCGCCGTCGTTGCCGAGGCAAGCGCAATCTTCAGGGAAACCCAGATCGCCGAAATGATCTCGTCATCGTGCGCGATCGCGTCGTACCAGCGCAGCGACAGCCCCGTCCACACCGTAGGCATGCGCGACTCGTTGAACGAAAAGACCACCAGCGTCAGGATGGGCAGGTACAGAAACGCGAAACCGGCGATCAGCCAGATGCGGCCGAAGCGCCCGATCATGTCGTGGCTCCCGCCGCCTTGCGCCGCCGGCCGCCCCTCGGTTGGCCGCGCGCACTCTCCATGTCGCCGCGAACGTCCTTCTGGTACTTGTTGAATACGACGAGCGGAATGAGGATCAGGCCGACCATCGTCACGGCAACGGCCGACGCCATGGGCCAGTCGACGTTCTGGAAGTATTCGTCCCAGAGCACGCGCGCGATCATCAAGGTCTGCGGGCCGCCGAGCAATTCGGGAATGACGTATTCGCCCACGCTCGGGATGAACACGAGCATCGAGCCTGCGATGATGCCGGCCTTGGACAGCGGCACGGTAATGATCCAGAACGCCTTCCAGGGCGTCGTGCCCAGGTCGCTCGCCGCCTCCAGCAAGCGCGGATCGGCTTTCACCAGGGTGCCGTAGAGCGGCAGGATCATGAACGGCAGGTAGGTGTAGACCATGCCGACCGTCATCGAATAGGGCGTGTACATCATCTTCCACGGTTCGTGGATGACGCCCAGCCACATAGCGATGTTGTTGATCACGCCATGGTCGTCCAGCAGACCTTTCCAGGCGTAGATGCGCAGCAGGTACGAGGTCCAGAAGGGCAGCGACACGAGCATGACGAGGATCGGCCGCAGGGTGGTGCGCGCCTTGGTCATGAAATAGGCAAATGGGTAACCGATGATCAGGCAGATGATCGTGTTGATCGCCGCGTAGAAGACCGACGACAGGTAGGTCTTCAGGTACAGCGAATCCGTGCCCAGCAGCTCGTAGTTGGCCAGCCTCAGGTGCAGCGAAAGCGTGCCGTCGACGTAATCGATCAAATCCTTGAAATCGGCGCCCGTTGATTCCGAAACGCTGATTTTCAGGACAACCAGGAAGGGCAGCGAAAAAAACGCCACCAGGAAGATGTACGGGACCGCGATGACGAACTTGCGCCCCCAATTGCGGCCACTGTTCACGCCCGCGATGCCCGCTGCGTGCACGGTCAACTCACCAGTACGACCAGGGCGTCCGGCGCGCAACTGGCGAAGACTTCGTCGCCCACCTTGATCACCGTGCCGTGGCGCTCCGAATTGGGCACCGAAACCATCAGCTTGCTGCCGTCCTGCACGCAGACACGATAGAGCGTATTGGAGCCGAAATACGCGCTCTCCACGACGCGCCCGCGCATGCAATTGGCGTCCGTGCGCTCGGGCGCGGTTGCATCGATCTCGATCTTCTCGGGGCGCAAAGCCACGCTCAGGCGCTGGCCCTTCACGCCCGTGATGCCGTGGCCGACGTAGAAGCGGCCGGCCGGCGTCTCGATCACGCAATGGTCGGCTTCGTCCTCGACGAGCGTGCCGTCGAAAAGATTCACCGTGCCGATGAAGTCCGCGACGAAGCGGCTGCCCGGCGTCTCGTAGATTTCGCGCGGCGCGCCCACCTGAACGAAGCGACCCGTGCTCATCACCGCGATGCGGTCCGCCATGGTCATGGCTTCTTCCTGGTCATGCGTCACAAGCACGCAAGTGACACCTACCGTTTTGATGATGTTGTGCAGCTCGAACTGGGTTTGGGCGCGCAGTTTGCGGTCCAGTGCGCCCAGGGGTTCGTCCAGCAGCAGCAGGCGCGGCTCCAATGCAAGGCTGCGTGCGAGGGCCACGCGCTGCTGCTGGCCCCCGGAGAGCTGGTGCGGTTTGCGCTGGGCATAAGGCTTGAGCTGGACCAGACCGAGCATGCGCTCGACCTGTGCCTGGATCCGATCCGGCGCGTATTTATGACGCTTCAGGCCGAATGCGACGTTCTCCCACACCGTCAGGTGCGGAAACAGCGCGTAGGACTGGAACATCATGTTGATCGGCCGCTCGAACGGCCGCAGCGCCGAGATCTCCGCTCCTTCGAGGAAGATTTCCCCCGCACTGGGCGTCTCGAAGCCGGCCAGCATGCGCAGCAGGGTCGACTTGCCGCAGCCCGAGGAGCCCAGCAGCGCGAAGATCTCGCCCTTGCGGATCGAGATCGACACGTCGTCGACGGCCGCGACTTCGCCAAAGCGCTTCGTCAGGCGATTGATGCGCAGGAAATTCTCGTCGCCGACTGCCATCGAAGCCGTGGTGGTCGCCGCGGACCTGGATTGCGCCGCCGTGCCCTCGCCCATCATTGGCCGGTCTTGAAAGCGGTGAACAGCCGGGTCCGTACGCGCAACACGTCGTCGGGCAATGCTTCCTGGGGCGCAAGATTCTTCAGGTCATCGCCCTTGAGGAACACGCCAGGCACGCTGCGCACGTCCGCGCTGACAAGCTTGTCGGCCGCGCGCACGGGATTGGCGTGAATCACCTTGTTGACGATGCCCGCCTGCACCTCCGGCCGGTAGATGTAGCTCATCCACTTGTAGGCATTCTCGACGTGCTTGGCGTCCGCCGGGATCGCCATGGTGTCGAAGTACATGTACTCGCCGGACTTGGGCACGAGGGCCACGACCTTCACGCCGTTATGCGCCGCCTTGGCACGCTGCGTCGCGATGCCGATGTCGCCGTTCCAGCCGAGCACCGCGCAGAGCGAACCGTCGGCCAGGCCATTGATGTAGCCCGACGACGAGAACATGGTGATCGAGGGCCGCAGCTGCGCCAGCAACTGCGCCGCGGCTTCGTAATCCGCCTTGTCGTGACTGAAGCCCGGCTTGCCGATATAGCGCAGGGCCGCCGGAAAAACATCGTCGCCGGTATCGAGCACGGAGATCCCGCAGCCCTTCAACTTGCTCGAGTATTCGGGCTTGAACAGCAGGTCCCAACCGTCCGCAGGCATCGGCAGCGGTGCAATGGCGGCCTTGACCTTGTCGACGTTGATGCCGACGGTGGTCGCACCCCACAGCCAGGGCATGATGTAGTCATTGCCCGGATCCTTCGCCGAAAGCGCGATCTTCTCCATCAACCACGGATCGAGATTGGCGTACGTCGTGATCTTGCTCTTGTCGAGCTTGAGCAGCATGTGCCCTTCGATCTCGCGCTTGGCCCAATGTGCGGACGGCACGACGATGTCATAGCCCGAATGCCCGGCGCGCAACTTCGCGTACAGCGCCTCGTTGCCATCGAAGGTGTCGTAATTCACCTTGATCCCGGTTTCCTTCTCGAAATCCCGGATCGTGTTCTCGCCGATGTAATCGGACCAGTTGTAGATGTTCAGAACCTTGGCGTCGTCCTGCGCCGTTGCGGACAGGTTCGCAAGCGCCGCCCCCGCCGCAAGCGCCAGGCATCCCAGGAATCTCGTCGTACGCATATTCCTCCGTCCCTCCACCCGCCTGCGCGGGTTCCCTCTCCGCAGACCCTAAACGTGAAGCAAAAGGTGTTCCCGCTCCCACGGGCTGATCACCTTCATGAACTCGTCGTGCTCGAGTTCCTTCACGAGGCGATAAATCGTGATGAAGCGCTCGCCGAGGACCGCCGCCA
>Ga0181525_10002085_pt1 | contig 16714 bp, 12 predicted proteins | sample PEATcosm2014_Bin_48_FD_121100 | JGI IMG/M metagenome (GOLD analysis project Ga0181525, IMG submission 121100) | Peatland microbial communities from MTU Mesocosm Facility, Houghton, MI, USA - PEATcosm2014_Bin06_10_metaG | ecosystem: Environmental > Terrestrial > Soil > Wetlands > Peat | place...
AAACATAATCCCGTAATCAGCAACGACCTCGGTCCACGGTCGATTTGCCCTTTGCTTCCTGGCTCAAGAATTGTTATTGTGGGCAGCCGCCGGGAAATTACCTGAGATGCGCATCCAGGCCCTCCACCCAGCGACCGCTCGGGCGATGCTATGAAGCAACTGAAACCCGTTCTCTGGACCAAGGGAACCTTCCTGACGCCGCAGCACTTGCAGGTGCAGGACCGTTTTATCGAAGATGCGCTCAACTTCCGCCTGCAAACTCTGAAGTTTTGCGCCTGGGGTTTCAGCGAACTCGCCATTAACCAAGAGATGCTCACCGAGGGCCAGTTCGTAGTTTCGCGCGCCGCCGGCATCTTTCCCGATGGGTTGCTATTTGCCGTTCCGGATGCCGATGCGGCGCCGCCTTCCAAGGGCTTGGCCGACTTCTTCGAGCCCGGCGTAAAAAGTCTGGATGTTTATCTGACGATTCCCGATTACCGCCAGCGCGGCCTCAACGTAGCTACCAGCCAGGAGCGCGGCACACGTTACCTGGCGGAGGTTACGGCGTTTCGCGACGAGAATACGGGAACGGGTGAGAAGCCAATCCAAGTTGCGCGGAAGAACATGCGCCTGCTGGCCGAAACTGAGAACCGCGAAGGATCGTCTGTCCTGCGGATCGCGAACGTCGAACGCAGTCCGGCCGGCACTTTTCAGCTGAATCCGCGTTTTGTTCCTCCTCTTATCGAGATCGGAGCCAGCGAGTATTTGGCTGGCTTGCTGCGCGGCCTGGTTGAATTGCTCTCCGCGCGCAGCAGTCAGCTTTCCGGGAGCCGGCGGCAAAAAAATCAGAGCCTGGCGGATTTCACCTCCGCCGACATTGCGAATTTCTGGCTGCTTTATACCGTGAATTCAAACTTCCCCGTCTTCAGCCACTTGTTTGAAAGCAGGAAAGGCCATCCTGAAGAGCTTTATGCGGCGATGGTATCTCTCGCAGGCTCGCTCACTACGTTCTCTCAGAAAATCCGGCCGCGCGATCTTCCCCTCTACGCGCACGATTCTCTCGGGCCTGTCTTTTCCGAACTCGACGAGAAGCTTCGCACCTTGCTCGAAACGGTCGTGCCTACAAACCTGGTGTCCCTACCGCTGAAGCTGGTGCAGAACTCGATCTACGCGACCGCCATCGACAACGATAAATATCTTGCGAACACGCGCATGTATCTGGCGGTCAGCGCCGAAACGAGCGAGGAGACCGTAATTCAGAAAGTGCCACAGCTGGTGAAGGCGTGCTCGGCAACCCACATCGATCATCTGGTGAAGCAGGCGCTGCCGGGAATCCAGCTCCGGCACCTGACCAATCCCCCCAGCGTGATTCCGGTGAAGTTGAAGTACCAGTATTTCAGCCTCAATCAGACCGGACCGGCATGGGAGGCAGTAAATCGCGCGCGTAATTTCGCCGCCTATGTCCCGGGAGATCTCCCCAACCCTACCTTGGAATTGCTGATTGTTCTTCCCAACGTGGCGTGACTTTGAATCGAGATTCGAATCCGGATTAAAGCTGAGCTAAGTTTGAGAGCGTCAGTGCTTGATTACGAAGTAAACCACTAGCAGAGCCGCGGCAACAAAAAGCACCGCCAGGGCTATGATCAGCGGCCAATAAGACATCGGCGGCTTGGGGGGCTTGACTGCGTCCAGCTTCGGCTTCGGTACAGCCGGAGCTGCTGGCTTCTTCATGGCAGGCGGTGCAGGAGCCGCGGGAAGCGGTGGCGGAGCCATCGCCGGAAGCTTCGGCAAAGAAGCCGATGGGATCGCCATTCCAGCCTTCGCACCCGACGCGCTTTCTTCGCTCGTCGATGTCTCCGCCTCGGTAGGTTGACTTCGCACCGCCGAAATGATTCGGGTGTATTCTCCCGGACCACTTGCGAATGCTGGCTCACTAACCTCGGGTTTAGCGCTTGGCATTCGAAATACCTGCGTGGCGCCATGAGTCAGTCCGTCCGAGGATCCCGTTACAGCGGGAACTGCGGGCGGCCGGCCTGCTGCTTCCGGAATAGCTGGGATTGGTATTGGCGGAGCGAGCGGCAGTGGGGACGACGGCAGACTTGGCGCAAGGAAAGACTCTCTGGCAGGTTCTCCAACCGTTCCAGACATCACTCCCAGTGTTCCAAAGGAGCCCATCGGTTTGGGATCAAGACTCTCCGTTGCCTTGGCGGGTCGATCCAAATTTGCCCGATCCAAGTTTGGTGGATTAAAGCTCGAGCGATCCCGATCCGGCCGGTCCAGGTCGAAGGCCTTCGTAAAGCCGCCGGGTTCGTCGGAGAAACCGCCGCTTCCCGCCGGGCTTGAGGCCAGCTCCTCGGGAGATTTCATCATTGGCCCAAAGGTAGCCGTGAATTCTCCGATCACCTTTCGTGGCGGCGCCGATGGCTGCTCGGAAAGAGCCGGAATTTCACTCGCCTGTCCCCCTACGAAGGGTCCTTGCCAAAAGTTGGTGAACTCCCCCGGCTTCGGGCTGAGTTCCTTTACCACAGGACCGAATTCCTGGGCAGGAAGTTTCGCTGCTTTGAAGTCGCTCTTAAAAAGATCCGTAGGAGTGGAAAGCTCTTCGGCTGGTTGCGGTTCGTTGTTATAGCGGTACGGCTCAACTCGGGATAAGGGCTGTTCTCCAGACCTGGAGCTTACCGGCGGAGGAGTCTCTAGGTCGGGAGAGGCATCTGCCTGCGGCAATGAGCCCGCTTGCATCCCGAAACCCTTGAATGCCTGGGTAAACGCACCTGCGGGCGGCGCGGGGGCTACAGGAGGCAGGTCTGCGGTCGGAGAATTGCTTGCGTCCTTTCCTATCGAGACTGGTGCTTTCGAGACTGGGCTTTCAACCTCCTGCGTTTCCAGCATCTGAGCCTTGTAGACCTTCACCCAGTTCTTCAACGCGCCTTCCTCAGGCATCCGAGTCACCAGGTAGGCATATAGCGTGCCGCTATACCTACCGGCTTCCAATACTAAGGCCGCAGGTTCCGGGGCAACCCTGCGGAATGCTTCCATGACCCACTGAACCGTTGGCTGGTTGGGCTTCTGCTCGCCACAATCCAGGATGTGCACCAGCACATCCTCGCCCCGGCGGAGATCCTTCGCGACGAAGGTTTCGACCGGACCATCCGCAACAGACTGAAGGAGCTCGTATTTGTCGCCGAATTTCATTCCAAAAAACCAAACCGAGGCCGACTGGCACTCCGGAACCGGCGCATTGGTCACCCGTCCAAGACCCAATTCGGTCTACGATGCGTTGAGATTATACAGCGCACTCGCAAAGCTATAGCGTGGTATTTTGCACCAAGCTCTTCAAAATCGAGTCGGGACTCACGAACTCTTTACCTTGTACCCGGGGGGTATCTCGAACAACGAGGGATGGGGTTCTTCCGTGGACGTGGGCTTGCAATAAGTAGTCTGCTCTCCCGCGGAGCTCGTAACTTTGGTCAACACCGGCATCTTGAGCTTTACGCTCGTCCAGATCTCAGTCACGGTGGGCGTCGGCGGCTTGGGCAGCTGTGGTGCCTTCGGTACCTGCGGCGGCTTGGGCAGACCCGGCGCCTGAGGGAGCTTTGGCATCTGGGGCATCTTCGGCATTTGCGGCATCTGAGGCTTAGGGGGCGCCGGGAGGGGCGGAAGGGTATACCGCTTGCCTTCCACTTCATGGCCCTCGATAAGGGTCTTGCCCAGATCATGCACCTGCATCGCCGGAGGCTGTGGCGCTCCGGGCATCGGCGGGCTCCCCGGCGGCGCAGGAGGCGTCACCGCTGGCATTGGAATCACCATGGCCACTTTCTTCACGTGATCGAGCATGATTGCGCGTAAACCGGCTGAGTCGGTAATTATGCTTGCGTTGGGCGTGTCGATGCGCATCTTCCCGGCGCTCGACCGCCACATGCGCGAAGGGGATTGTACTGGCGGCCCTCCGCCGGGGGCCTGCGTCGTCGTAGCGCATTCGGAGCAGGAAGGAGGAATCGGAGGTGGTGCAGGCACGTCCACGGTGGCCCAGTTTATCACGCCAGATTCCCGAACAATTACAGCGTCTTCCCCGAGCGTGCGCTGCAGGCCTTCTGCGAAGGTCAGGATTGGTATCGCGAGTTCGATTTATTGGGTGCAGTAAGGGAACACTTTGATCGAACCTTATTTGGGGAGATTTAGCACGAACTGGCCATCTTGGTACACCACAGGAATCCCCGAATCCTCCGCGACACATTGCTCTGCGATGCTCCATGGAATGATTCGCTCGAAATTCCCCGGCGAGTCTGTCATCTCCAGGAAGCTCGACCGCTTTCCGAGTTCGTCCATCAGCACTGCATTTGGCTCGATGTCCAGTGCTTCCTTGACCTTCGCCGCCTTAGCATCTGAAGTCAGTCCTTGGCCAACTACAGCGTCGCTAATGAAAATCCTTTTTAGCGGAAATCGACTCTTGATGCTCAAGATTTTCCCGGTCGCTTGCTTGGAGTCTCCCACCTCGATGTAACCCAGCGCGTGGCCTGGGTCGGATCCTACATAGGATGCCTTCCAGTCTGGTACGTATCCGACTTGGGGCTGGCGCACAATCTTCTCCATGATCTTCTGTGCTACCTCGCCCTTACAGCCATGAAAACTAGGTCGCCCGGCGGGAATATAACCTGCGTAGCATGCGTGGATCAAGATTCAGTCCGGTCTGAAAATCGCAGTGCTGCCGTGACAGGGAACTCCTGGTGCGCAACTAATTGGAAGCATTAGAGCCGCTGCGGCCTAAGAAATATTCACCAAACTATTGCGGATCGCGTACCTCACGAGCTCGGCGGTTTTGCGAACACCTAGCTCCCGCATGATATTGGCACGGTGCACTCCCACTGTATTTTTGCTCAGTCTTAGTTCGACCGCAATTTCTTTGCTGGACTTTCCATCTACGATCAATTTCAAAACATCGAGCTCCCGTGGAGTTAATTTGCAGCTTCGTTCACTCTTCGGGCCGGACTCCGCCAATTGACCGTCAAACACGAATTCACCAGCCGCTACGCGTTTGATGGCCGAACCGAGATCCAAGTCATTGGCACTCTTGAGGATGTATCCGCGAGCACCCGCCTCGGCCGCTCGGCGCGCCCAGATAACTTCGGAATGCATGCTTAGCACCAGAATTGAAGATTCGGGGCACGTTGTGAGAATCTTTTTTGTGGCATCCAAGCCGTTCATGCCCGGCATCGTGAGATCCATCAGCACGACTTTTGGTTTTAACTCTCGAACCAGTCGAATCGCTTCGCGACCGTCGCCTGCCTCTCCAACAACTTTTATATGGGGTTCATCCTCAAGAATTCGACGAAAGCCTCGGCGAACCAGCGCGTGGTCATCGACAAGCAGCACTGTAATCGGTTCAGCCATGTACCCGGTTTGCGGCGCGCTGCGATTTTAGAAGCGAGCTTCTTTCAACGCCATAATATGAAAGCGCTACCGCGAACCTGAATTTCTCCATCGCAATAACCAATCAAACTACCAATTCGTCAGCTTCTAAGGTTTTTCCGCTAACATATTCTTGTTAGCGCTTTTGCAATATGGCCCTCAGCCACAACCAGCCATAGAATCGCGGCACTTCTGTGATCCGACGACCAAGACGCCGGACCGTCTGCTCAGATAGATTCGTGCACTCGCCACCCTCACGATGCTCCGCTAAGTTACTTAAAACGGTGTTGGTTCTCACCGCTTGTCTTGGCATAGCTCCGTTTGCCACAGGAACACCATGCACTGGCCCGCACCTTCTGGAGTTTCGCATTCAATCCCGCCCGGACGCTGCGACCTATACCGAACTGGGCAAGTGGTTTGGAGCTCACAAGCAATATCCTTGCGCCGTCGAAGCTTTCCGCGCCGGTCTCCAGCTCGAACCGGCTTCTACAAATCTAGCCTATCTCCTCGGCCTTACCCTCTATACGGCTGGCGATCCGAAGGCTGCCATTGCACCGTTACAGCAGTCTATTCAAGGTATGCCGAAGCACACAGAGCCTCACCTGCTGCTGGCTGCAGCATTTGAGGAATTGCAGCTCAGAGACAAGGCTAAAGCGGAATATGAAGCCGCGCTCGGGGTTGATCCCCATTCCACTAGTGCGCTAACTGGTCTAAGTAGGCTGTTTCTCGCTGATAATGACTACACGGCGGTCATCAGCCTCCTTCGCTCCGCACCTCTCGACGAAATCCTCGCCATGAATCTGGCGCAAGCGTATGGCGACACCCGTATGTTTAGTCAGGCAGCGCAGATTCTGGCGCAAGCTTTGCAAGCGAACCCATCCTCCTTACGCCTCGCGAATGCACTGACTACCATATATGTCAATCAGGCACGCTATCGAGAAGCTGTGCAGGTAGCGGAAGAGTCTGTCCGGCTACGTCCAGACAGCGTGGAAGCACAGAGCTTATACCTGCGCGTTCTCGTGCTCAATCGTGACATGGATATTGCACGGCCGTTAGCGAAGAAGTTGCTTGCCGCGCATTCAAATGATTTCGAAGTCTTGTACTTGAACGGTGTCCTGGAACGCGAAGTCGGCCAGTACAGTGCTGCCCGGCAACACCTACAAGAGGCGGTTACGCTGAATCCCACTCACTTTGATGCCCGGTATAACTTGGGAATTGTGCTGGCCGAGCTCAAAGATCCTGCAGGAGCCAAAGAGCAACTGGAAAAGGCACTCGCCCTTGGGACTGGGAAAAGCGAACCGCAAGTGCGCTATAGGCTGGCAAGCGTTCTGCGAGCGCTGGGAGAAGATGAACAGGCAGAAGAACAGTCCAGGCTCACGACAGAACAAATGCAATCTGAGGCTGATAAAGCCCTGGCGGTGGTCAAAGCCGAGGAAGGTGAAGCCGCGCTCAAGGCTGGAGATCCTAAGAAGGCGGTCGCGTTATATCGTGAAGCCCTTGCAGCTACACCCAACGATGCCCTACTCAATTTCAAATTGGCTATGGCTCTCGATCGGGCAGGCGATACCGCACGTGAACAGGAGGCCTTGCAGCAGGTAATCAAAATTGATCCCGCTTTCGCCCTCGCTCATAATCAGATCGGCTATCTAGCCTCACGCGATGGAGACTTGGCCACCGCGGAAGAGCACTTTCGTCTGGCCGTGCGCGCCGCGCCCGGTTATGCCGAAGCGTGGGTGAGTTTGGCGGCAACACTCGGCATGGAGTCCAGGTTCCCTGAGGCCCTCGACGCAGTCGCCAATGCCATCAGGCTCGATCGAAAAAATGATGGGGCGCTACAGCTTCGCCAGGCACTGAAGCGCGCGCAAAGCCAACATTGACAGCCAGCGGCAAGGACCTTCACCGAACTCGACGAATCGATTCCGGAGCGAGTCGAGCGAAGCGGTTCCGGCGGTTCCCATCCCACGATGACGGGAGAGCGCCGTCCCATTCGATCAGGAGGCTATTCCCAGACGTGAAGACCGGCAGACTTCCTCGCGGATGGTTGCCTTGCGGATGGCTGACCCTGATCCAATTTATGGCCTTGGCGCTCGTACTTTCCGTCGGAGGTACGGTCAGCGCCCAAAACCCTCCAGCCGCGGCTTCCGATAAGTCTTCTCTGCATCAACACTACGATGCGGCTTATCGTTTTCAATCTTCCGGGGACTTTGTGCGGGCAGATCTAGAACATACGCGCTTTCTGCTCGGTGCTCTGGATCACATCGCCAATTTTTACGCCAACACGGGTGATTACGCCCACGCGGCGCCTCTCTATGACGAAGCGCTTATCTTGTCCCCATCTGATTTCGGACTGCTGATGGATTACGCGGGAGCGGCGCTGGATGCGCGCGACCCGGCAAAAGCAAAATCTCTTTTAGAAACAGTCGGCGATCTGGACGCGAAGGGCACGACCGGCTCCCAAAAGGCCGATGTGCACCGGATGCTGGGACGTACGTTCCAGGCACTGGGTGATACAAAAGCGGCGGTAAAGGAATTCCAGGCAGCCATTGCGATCGATCCAACTATCGAGAACCTGTGTGCCCTCGGCGATTCTGTGTTGGAGACCAATCATGAGGCCGCAGCGGCGGTATTTGCGCAGGTCGTGGCGCAGTTTGGAGACACGGCAGCAGTGCGAATGAGGATCGGCCGTATCTATGCGTTGGAAGGACTCCCGAGTCTGGCAATCGAGGAGTTCAAGAAGGCCGTGGCGAGGGACGACAAGATGCCGGGTGCGCACTACTCGCTCGGCGCCGCATATATGAGCAATTCGGCGAAGGATTTACCTGAAGCGGAAGCCGAATGTCACAGGGAACTCGCGCTTCATCCCAACGACACGTTCAGTTACCCGCTACTAGGGCAGATCGCACTAAGGCGGCAGAATTACCACGAAGCTGAGGTCGACTACAAGCGCGCCATAACGCTAAACCCTCTCGATGCGGACAACTTTGCCGAATTGGGCAAGCTTTACATGGAAACAAAGCGACCGTCCGATGCGGAAGCTGCATTTCGCAAGGCCGTCGCACTCACAGTCGATCCTGCACGTAACAATTACGGGATTGAACGCACGCACTATCGGCTGGGACGCCTGCTTTTGGCAAGCGGAAATACATCTGAGGGACAGCGCGAACTCCAGCTATCCCAGGAATTATTAGCCAAGAGCGATATCCAGTCTGGATCGAAGCTCAGCGGCGAGACAGTCGAGCAGAGTGCCTTGGCGAGGACGCGCGTGGCGACCCCCGCCGAGGCAGCGGAATTGAACAGCTTTGCCAAACAGATTGGGCCTCTGATCGCGGGCAGCTACAACAACCTGGGAGTTCACGCGGCCATGCGGGAGGAGTTTGCCAAAGCCGCAGGATATTTCCAGGCTGCAGCCAAATGGAATCCGGCGCTGGCAGGAGTGGACAGCAACTGGGGCAGGGCGGCATTTGCGGCTCATGAGTGCGAACAGGCTATTGGTCCGCTCCGCAGAGCTCTTGTCGTGCATCCGTCCGATCCTGAACTGCGCGCGATGTTGGATCAGTGTGAAAGCGCTTCGTCGATTACGCCAAAACAATAGAAAGGTTTTTTCAGAACAAGAAACCTGCTACCTGCTCGGCAATCTTCTCGGTCTTGTCACGAAGCTCGCTTCCCTCTGCGATCGCGACGTTTGAACTGATTCTTACTAAGAAGGCGCGTTCCCGCACCCTGCTTACGACCTGTTCCGAAAACTGGCCCTTGCTGCGCGGGCTGCAAACCACGGCTTCGTTACCGATGGCGCCGAGCGGAGTAGCGTCTCGGTCACATTTCGCGCGATACGATGCAAACTCGTGACTTGGGTCCTTCATGGTCTCCACTTCGATTCGCAAGCTGGTGAGCTCCGCGCCCTGCTGATGCACGAATTCGCAAGTGGCATCCGTTTTGTCTTCGCCGGAGTGAGTAACCGTAAACGTGACTGCTCCGTTCAGGGCACCGGCTGCGGTCGCAGCGTTGAGCCAAGGGCAGTTTTCACGCGTTTGGCACACTGCCTGCGTACAAAAAGACAGAGCAAGAAACAATATCCCGGCTAACAAACGATTCATCTGCCGCACGTCACACCTCCATGAAAGTTAGCGGCCTGGCGCAGCAGCCGCACGCAATTTCGCCGGCACTTCCACTGCTCTAGTTCAATCATGGCTTCTCAGCCATGATCGGGGCCGGTTGTGGCGAACCGCCAGCGAGATCAAGAGAAAGGTCCTTGTGCGTGTGCCAAGGCACACTCTCTGTCGAAACCTCAGGATGCTCACGGAGAAAGTCCAGCGAATAAGTTGGCGCATTGGGATCGGCCTTCTTGTCGGCAAAAAGTACGGCTTGCTCGGAGGCTTTATCGTCCATTCCTAATCGACCGTAGATGAGTGACAAATTGTAGTGCGCGGCAACGTCATCCGGCTCGATGGTCTGCAATGTTTCGAACTGAACTCTGGCGTCCTGCAACCTGTTTTGACGGTAGTAGGATTTTCCTAACTCTCTGCGAGCGTCCGAGGACCGCGGATAGCGTGCGACCACCTTCTCCAGGTCCGCCACCTCCGCCTGAGAGTTTCCCGTGCGGCGTTCCACCAGCCCCATGTAGTAGAGCGCGCGCACATTGTCAGGGCTGAGCGCCAGCGCCTTCTCCAGGCTGCCGCGAGCCGAGCCGTACTTTTCCCATTGAATATTGGTGAGCGCGACATTCGTGTAGCCGTCGGCGTAGTCGGGCCGCAACCTTACCACCTGCGCGAAAGCGTTGACTGCGTCGGCATATTGCAACTGGTCCAGGCATGCGATGCCAAAGTTGTTCCATCGCATCCATTCGGGATTGTCCTGCGGGTCGGGCGCAGCGGACGGATTCTCGCCCAGATTCAAGGTACGAGTGCGCTCGGTAATTTCTACGATGGGATAGGCAGGATGGTCCTTACCGAAAACGTTGTTCAAATAACTCTGCCGCAAATGCCGGTAGTTGACGCGCGCCGTCACGTTCAATGGGCCTTTGGCATTGGGTGGAATTCGGAACTGATAGCGGACCAGGACGGAACGCCCCGCGGGAACGGTGCTGTCGTAGGCGACCGAATGGATGGTCCAGACTTTGTGGTTATCCACGAACCCACCATCTGTATTTACAGGCCGGTTGGTGAAGCTGTGCGCCCGCGGGTCGAGAGAGCCATCCGCCTGCAGGAAGCCGCTGTGATAGATCTCGGCTCCGTCGTTGTCCTCCACCTCGAACTCCACCCATGCCTCGTACAAATCGCGCACTTCAGGAATTAGCGAGTGGCCGATATTCTTGTTCTGGACGACGACCATGGCCTCAACCGTATCGTTGGGCTTCAGTTGGAAGGGAACGGAACCGAGCGGCGCAATGAGTCCGTCCGTATAAGCGCTACTTTCGTTGGTCCATGGGTCCACTTTTTTGATGGCGAACAGATCGACGTTCAGGTAATTCCCCGATTTAAGAAATTCGATCGTCTTTTGCAACTGCTCGTCGAAGCCGTAGTAGAACGGCACGGCAGTGTTTCCCGCCAGCCATCGATGCGACGCGAACTGACCGTTCTTTGCGCCAAATTCAACGTGGGTTATGGGGGCGCGCTTCATGTGGCATCCCTGGCACGTCGTCAAATCCGCAGTGTAGAAAGTCAGCGGGTTTCGTTGTGAAAATTTAGAGTTCTGCCATTCGTCGAACACCGTGAACGCGCGAATAAACTTGTAGTCGTTCAAGGTGGCCGGCAAGTTGGCCTTATGGCAGGCCGAGCAGAATTCCGGCGTCCGATTCAGGTCTTTGATGACAGCTTTTGAGTGGCGCTCAGGATGCTTCATGATTTCCGCGTAGGGAACTTCACCCGGTATGCGGTTGCCGTTTTCGTCGACCATGAGAGCGGGAATGCCCAGCACGAAGCCGCCGTTTCCGACCGTTGGCTGCAGTTGTTGAACGGAGTGGCAGGTGGTGCAGGTGAGGCCCTCTTCGTCGAAGGCGCGATCCACCTGCGAGTTCTGAGTCAGCGCGCCCGACAAAACTCCAATGGGATTGTGACAGCTATCGCAGTGGCGGGTGAATTCAATGCCTTTGGTTCGCGCCAGAATGTTCACGCTGGTGCGGTAAAACGGTGTGCGAAATGAGTTCGAGTGCAGCGCCTGGCGCCACTGGCTATAGGCTTCCTGATGGCATTTGGAGCAGTACTTCGCGGTGGGAAAAGCTCCCGGCTGCACAAAGTCATCGCCTACGACCTTAGCGTTGCCGGGGGTCGAGATATTTCCCTCGCCAAAATGGAAGTTGTAACTCCCGCGAACGTGGTTCGCGTAATCTTTGCGAGCACTTTCCACGTCCGCCTGGGACAGGGGAGTGTAGTTCCCTTGGTTGTTGTTTTCAGAGGATGGCGACTGAGAGCTCGCGCCCGTGGTGGCGGGATAGCTATCCGTTTGCAACTGGGCTGTGCACGGCACGACGGAAAGACAGCTGCTCGCGAGGATAGCCGCGAGCGAAATTATATGCGCGAGTCGAAAGTTCATCGCCGCCCCACAGAAACCTAAATTGTTTCCCAACCGCAAACGAAGAGCCCAAGTCGAGCTTAAATAGGAGTAGTTTCTACTTGTCAGAGCCCGACGCAACGCTGTCATAAACGCTGGGAACCAGGCCCTTGCCTTCTTCCACAACGTAGTAGCGGTCCACTGCTGGCAGCGACACCGACTCCACGGACCCGCTGGGCCAGTGAATCTCAACCTTATCCACGGCAGTCGAGTCCCCCAGACCGAAATGCAGACGCTGATCGTTGGAAGATTCGTAGCTGCCGCCGCTGAGCACGTCTTCGCGATGACGCATTCCGCCGGCGGAAAGGTAGACGACGGTTCCGATTGCATCGCGCGGACTCTTGGGTCCGCCCACCAGTTTGAGACCGACCCAGTGATGCTTATCGGGATTTACGTTTTGCAACAGCACCGGAACGTGATCGATACAGTTGATGACGACATCGATCTTGCCGTTATTGAATAAATCGCCGAAAGCCGCGCCCCGGCCCGGAATGACCACTGCAAGGCCTGTGCCTTCAACCGCGGGCATCAGTTCGAACTTCTCACCGTTCTTCAGGTTGTGGAATAACAAAGGCCGTTGGGACCACGACGTGCCCCAGTTGTGATGATCGACCTGCGGGAACACATGTCCGTTGACGGAAAGGATGTCCTTCCAGCCATCGTTGTCGTAATCGATGAACTCCGTGCTCCAGGTCAGGAAGGGGTAGGTGACATCGGCCATGCCCATCTCCGTCGCAATTTCCGTGAACTGAGCTTTGCCTTCATTGCGGAATAATGGTTTGTAATCGTCCGAGAATGTCCCCGTATAAAGATCGAGCAAACCGTTGTTACGATAATCTCCAATGGCCATGCCCATGTTGGCGACTTCCTGGCCGTCCTGATTCAGCGCAAAACCAGAAGGGATGCTGAAGTCTTTGAAGGTCCCGTCTCCCTTATTAATGTAGAGATAATTTGGAGTCGAATCGTTGGCGACCAGCAGATCCACTTTCCCGTCGTTGTCGACATCCACGAACACGGACGTGAACCCATAGCGGCTGTGCCCTTCATCGGCAACGCCGGCTTGTTTACTCACATCGGTGAATGTTCCGTCACCGTTGTTGTGAAACAGGTGATCGGGTTCGCCCTTGAGGCCCCGCGGACCGCACATCACGCTGGCGCCGCGGAACTGGCAAAACGAAATCGCGTTGGGAGCGGAACTTGGCGTGGGCGGAAGATGGTCCATGTCCCAGTGAATGTATCCAGGAACAAAGAGGTCCAGCCTGCCGTCTCCGTCGTAATCGCCGAAGGTGGCTCCCGTGGACCAGTTCCCCAGCGCAACGCCCGCCGCTTCGGCTACATCGGTAAACGTTCCGTCGTGATTGTTGTGGTAGAGACGGTTCTTTCCGTAATTGGAGACGTAGATATCGGGCCAGCCGTCATTGTCGTAATCGCCGATTGCGACTCCAAACCCCCAACGATCATTCGTTACTCCAGCTTTTTCGGCGACATTGGTGAATGTTCCATCGTGATTGTTGTGAAAAAGCGCGGCGTGCGGCGGTTCGGTCTTGCCGGTCAGCGCGTCAAAGGTGGAACCATTGACCATGTAAATATCGAGCCAACCATCATTGTCGTAATCCAGCAGGGCAACGCCGGAGCCTGTGGTCTCCAGAATGTAATTCTTCCGCGGAGTACCCATGGTGTGGCGCCACGTGGTCAAGCCGGCTTTCTCGGCGATGTCTTTAAATATGATGGGGCCGTTTTTTACAAAGCCCCCTGCCGTGATCGGGCGTTTCTCGGAATCGAGAACCGGTGCAAACTCCCCCCGAGTAGCTGAGCCACCCTGCTGAGGCCGGGCGCTAGGGTCCGTGCCAAATGGCGACGAGACCTCAGATCCTTGCCCTTGCGAATGGGCGATACCACACAGACAGAGAAGCAGAATTACAGTCTTATGCATAAGCAAACTCATAGTTCTATAAACCAATGAGCGAAAGGGCAATACGCGAAACTCACTAGCGGATTGATATTAGGGATCGATGGGGAGTTTTTCTGACTGGGGTGGTCGACCGCCTCCAAGAAATCCTGGTCGACCGGCACCTGTGAATATTTTACCCAGGGGACTCAATGCACCCGGAGCGCCATGCTCTTCGCCACTTTGGCATCTGTCTGCTGATAGAGCTGCTGAACGCGCGCAAACTCCCGATCCGCAGCCGCTGTATTCCCGAGTGTCTGGTACAAACGGCCTAACTGATAGTGTGCATCGCCTGTGAAGGATCGAGTGTGAGGGCTCGCAGGAAAGCGGCCTGCGCATCTTTGCTTCCTTTAGCGGCAGAAATGATTCGCCATTATTTCAACATCCGGCTCAACATTGCCCGGGCCAGCCCGCAAGCTGCTTGCTGAATCGCTGCAAGCTCGGCAAGAAATGTTAATTCCGCAGACGTTTGGAGTCTCTACTCTTTTTTCGCTATTGCTGAGGTTCGACGGCGTTGTTCATTAGGGAACAGTGATCTAGAAACGAGGCTAGGCGGCCGTCACGTCTGCACCTTGGGCCGATCCGGCAAAGAAGCTGAGAAGCTCCGCGGCGACGACCTCTGGATTGTTCAGCGGAATGAAATGTCCAGAATCCACCGTGACGACTTTGGAGCAAGGAATTAAGGTCGAGGCGCGTTGCGCGAATCCTTCCGGAATGGCTTTGTCGCGCGAAGCCTGAAGAATGAGTGTCGGAATCAGAAGCTGTGGCAGCATAGCGGGGATGGACGCCAGAACGTCCGCTGGATCTCCAAAGCGGAGCACCGACATTAATCTCCATGCGCCCCGCGGCCCGGCAAATGGAGCGTGAAAGTCCTCAACCACGTCGCGGAGTTCCTTCCGCCTTTCCTCTATCGTGTAGCGCATCGCAATGTTCCAGAAAATTGAGTTGACCACGGGCGCGAGCAACTCGCCAATCACCGGTGTCCTGATAATACGGAAGAGGTGAAAGGGTTTCAGCTCAGGAAACACTGCCGGCGAGAGCAACGCCAGATGGTCAACGCGATCCTGGAACCGGTGGGCGTAATGCACCGCGATCGCGGACCCGGCATCGTGGCCAACGACGTGCCACTTTTCGATGCCATGTTCCACCCTGATCCTCTCGATCTGCTCGGCAAACGCTTCCAACTGGTTGAGACTGCAACCATCTTCGTAACATCTTTTGGGAGTTCTCCCGAGGCCAGGCAGATCGACAGCCATGCAAGTGAATCGGCCAAGCAACCGGTCGATGACTCCGCTCCAAAGCTGACTGCTGGTCGGTATGCCGTGTATGAACAGGACCGGATAACCGGAACCGCGAGAAAGCAGATACATGCACTCCCCCTCTTCACAGCGCAAACAAATCAACCTCGCGTCTCAACTGGCATTTGGGCTGCAGGTGTTAGCCGTTTGCAGAGTTGATAAAACATCCACGCGCTTGACCGGAACCCTCCAAGAAATAGCCCGAGAAGGAACGTAGAGACGACTCCGCGCGGTTTCATGCGCGCATAGACCACGTTCATGCTCCACGCTGGGCTGGTATAAACCGTCCCGGAGCGCAGTACTCCGATGCGATTCCTGACTGGAGGCTCGTATACGATCTTCTCGATGCCTCCGTTAAAAAACTTCGCCATTTGCAGAATGCGGCTGCTATAGCAGACTCTCGCGCGGAGCGGCAGTTTGCCTTGCTTGCGGTACTTCAGAATCAGGCTGGACGCTTCCGCCGCGTGGCGCAGCGCCGCAGTAACTCCGTTCGCCGTGATGGGATCCACCATGGCTGCGGCCTCGCCGGCAATCAGCCAGTTCGGCCCGGCGACTCCGATTTGGACTCGCGATCGGAAAGAAGTCACGTTCGTCGAATTGAGAACTGCCTCCCGCAGCAGCGGTTCAAACCGCGGGAACTTCATCAATTGCTGGCGGAAAATGTCTTCCACGGAAGATCCGCGTTCGCGCTTTGCCTTCATGGCTGCGCCGGTGGCGATATATCCGACGCTGACCATGTTTGCACTGATGGGTATCTCCCAAACCCAATCGAGATATTCCGCGGGCATGGGGTCCAAGTAGAGAGTTGTTCCTTCGACGGACTCAGAGACCGGGAAGTAGTTCCACATCGCCACCTTCGTGGGCCCACTGTAGACCGCGGGAAGATTGAACTCCCGAGCCAGCAGGCAGGTTGCGAACCCTGAGGCGTCGATAAACCAGGGCGAAGAGAATCGAGCACCGCCAGCGGTCCGAACCGAAGAAATGTTCCGTCCGTTCTTTTCGACCCCAACCACTTTGTCTCTCACCAGCATGACGCCGCTGCCAATCGTCATCTTCAGAAGTTCACGGTCCAAGTGCAGCCGATCGACATGTAGAGTCCGCAACTCAATATGGAAGGGAGCGCCTGCAAGCCAGGCAGACGGAACATAGTGCGCGGAAGTGCCGTCGCGCAATTTCACGGTGACGTGGCGTTTCCAAGTCGCCATCTGCGCGCTGATCAATTCGTCCATGGGAAGTCCCAACTCGTTCAGCAGTTCGGGCGCCGACCAATCCAACGACTCCCCGACCGGCTCGCGGACAGATTCCTCGGGCTCAATGCAGACGACTCTGAGGCCTGCTCTTGCAAGCTGCAGAGAGGCCGCCTTTCCGGCCAAGCCGCCGCCGATGACGGTTACATCACAATGAACGTCTGGCTTCTGGCCAGGCGCAGGTTCAGTGCTGGGCGGCAGCTTGTCCATGGTTCAGGTCATTTTGTTCATGCCGACTTAATCCCCACAATTAAGGTGTCCGTGATATCTCTGTACGATCCTTGTTCCGG
>Ga0181525_10002087_pt1 | contig 16710 bp, 13 predicted proteins | sample PEATcosm2014_Bin_48_FD_121100 | JGI IMG/M metagenome (GOLD analysis project Ga0181525, IMG submission 121100) | Peatland microbial communities from MTU Mesocosm Facility, Houghton, MI, USA - PEATcosm2014_Bin06_10_metaG | ecosystem: Environmental > Terrestrial > Soil > Wetlands > Peat | place...
AAAGTGCTCGGCTAACCCCAATGCCTCCGCGATCCCGCCTTCGCCCTCCTGGTAGGTGTAGTTGATGTGCTTCAGTCCAAACTCTTTGCCATTGGCCAGCAAACGCAAAAAGTCCCCCGAATTGCGCCCCCCGGTGACAATCAACAGATCCCGAATCCCCGCCTCCACCAGCGTCTGAATCGGATAGTAGATCATCGGCTTGTCGTAAATCGGCAGCAGATGTTTATTGGTGATCTTGGTCAGCGGGAACAAACGGCTCCCGGTTCCTCCGGCAAGGACGACGCCTTTCATTGGTAACAATTCTATCAGCAGGCTCAACGGCCGTGCGCAACCTTTCCCGCGCGTAACCCTAAGGAATCGCTAGGCAAAACTGCCAGGGAAAACAATGCTGTCAGCTTTCAGCGCTCAGCTTTCAGCCAAAAACAAAGCTGCCAGGTGGACGCAGTGGCTGATGGCTGAAAGCTGATCGCTGACAGCTAAAACAACCCCACGCCGTTGTCGAATATGACCGCCACGCCGCCCGGCGATGCCAGCAACGCTACTACCGGCCGGGAAGTGGTTGCCCGCTCGAGCACGAACGAGACGCCATCCGGATTGGGCGCGTACCACAGGATCCGCGACGACGATCCGTTGTGTTCCCCAACCACGATCCGGCGCCCCGCCAGCGCCAGGCCTGCCGGGAAATGAAAGCCGCCGGGCGCGGCCAGGGCGTGCTCCTCCCACAGAGCTTTGGGATCGGCTGCTGGCGGCACGCGGAACAGCGAGACGTTGGCCTCGCGCATGTCCTTTTGCGCCACCACCAGCTCGCGGCCGCTCTTGCCTATCAGCGCCAAACGCAGACTGGCTGCCGATTCCGTCTGGTTGTACAACTCGATCGCAAACAAGCGCCACGGCAAATTGTAGGCAGCCGGGCTTTGAATCCAATAATTCCCGCAGAGAATGTCTTCTTTTCCATCGCCGTCCACATCGACTCGCAATAGACCCGCCTGCCGCGATGGCGTGTAGAAGGAATAGACCTCCTGGTACGGCGCATTCCCGGAATTGCCCGGCGGGTACGGATAGAAACGCACCTGCGCATTCCTCTGGACCATCAGAATGCCGCGCTTGCCCAGGAGCGTGGTTTCCATGCAATCTGACATCTCGATGCCGGAATCAAGCACGTGTACTTTCCACGTGGGCGCTTCGAGCCAGACCAGCCGGCCGAGTCCCGACCCCGATGCCGGGCGCGCTTCCAGAACCAGATCGGTGTGGCCGTTGCCATTAACATCCGCTACACATCCGCCTTCGCCGAATGACAGGTTGCTCGGGAGCCGCTCTCCGTCGCCGTTCGCCTTTTTCCGGCCGTTCAACTTCCAGCGATACAGGGCGCTTCCCCAGGCGTAAAGCGTGCCGCCGTCGGCTGATAATGCTCCGCCGCGCAGGGCGCGCTCCACCGGCGGCCCTAGCGGAGCAACCGCCTCGGGCGCGGAGGACTGGGCGCCAAGCATGCCAGCGGAGTTCATTACGAGAGCCAACTCCATCACACTGGCTAACCCCGCAATCAGACCGTGTTTCATTCCCCCGTCATTGTATCGGCGCGTCTCGCCAGCATTGCGCCGCCCATGCCGAGACGGCGCTCGAGCAGCTTGGGGCTGTGCGCGGGCAACAACGGCCCCAAGCTCACGCATGGGGCTGAGACGCGAAAGCTGGTGGCGCTGGCGCGAGACTTCCTGACCCGATTCCCTAGAATGTCAGGCGCCCGGTCAACTGGATCTGTCGTGGGCCAGCGCCTTCTGTGTTTTGCATGGCGGTGATCTGCCCGAATGCCGGGACCCCGATGGTCAGATTGGCGGGAACGTTATAGTTTGGATGGTTGAACGCATTGGCCGCTTGGATTCCAATCTGGGCCTGAATCCGTTCCTTGATTGAAAAGCGCTTGAGCAGAGACAGAGAAACAGCTTGTGTACCCGGCCCGACGACATCGCCCGACGTCGCATCACCGAACCGGCCGATCGCTGTGGTCACACCGTTCGGGAGTGTTTGGCAGGCCGCGCAGGGATCGGCGAAGGCATTCGGATTGATCCACTGGTTGATCGATTGAGCGGCGTAGGGGCTCACTCCGGGCACCGTGTCGGCACGGCCGCCAAGACCACTGAAGTTGCCCCACGTAGTGTAGCCGGTGCCGGATGGATCACTAAGAACTGAGACGGACATGAAGGGTCCGGTCTGGAACAGAGCGACGCCGCTCAGTTCCCAGCCGCCTACGATCTTGTCGAGCAAACCATTGCCGCTCAGGAACGCCTGGCCCCTGCCAAACGGAAGTTGATAGAGAAACGTGGCCAGAACCCGATTGCGGTGGATATACGGCACATTTCCGTAGTCCAGACCCGGCTCCGCCGGATCGCTCAAGTTGTTGCCATATTCAGTGGCGAAGCCGCCGGTGGGCGCGGCGGGAGCTCCATTGACGTTGGAAAGGTCTTTCGCGAATGTGTAACTGAGCTCGAACTGCAGGTTCGCCGAGCGCTTTTTCAAAGAGATTGTACCGGCGTTGTAATTGGAAAAGCCGAGGTTGTCCTGAGTGCCGATTTCCCCCAAGTACGGGAACGGAATGGCGGCCTGGGTACTCGCGGAATAATACCCGGCGGTATTCGGTGGAGGCTGATTGCTGTTCACGGCAACCGGCAGGTTGTAGCCGTGGTTGCCATCGTAGGAAATGCGCAGACCCACTCCTTTGCCTAAGTCCTGCTCCAAAGTGAGGTTCCATTCCTCGACGATCGGATCTTTGTATTTAATGGCTACTGCGTCGTCAAAGTATTCTGTGCCAGGTTGGGCGATGTTGGTGGGGTAGGAGTAAGGCATTGCGAACTGCGGCTGCCCGTTGCTGCCGAAGGTCTGCGGGAAGTATCCGACCTCGCTCGATCCCATCGACCACCCGGCTTCTGCCGTACCGCCCAGTAGCGTTTCGATGAAACGTCCATAGCCTCCGCGAAGGACGGTCCTGTTGTTGTTGAAAACACGCCAGGCAAAACCGATGCGAGGAGCAAAGTCCAAATGTGAAACGTCACGCAAGTAGCTCGATACTCCAGCTTGTGAGGCGAGGATCACGGGAGTGGGAGCGATGGAACCTACAAAAAAAGGATTCAGGTTCGCAAATGCGGCTTGGTCGGGATAAATCACCGCTCCCTTAACGACCTGACCACTGATGGTGCTCGAGTAGTTGGGATCGAAATTCGCAACGTTGTTGTAATAGTCTTTAAACGGGGGGTGATACTCCCAGCGCAAGCCATAGTTGAGGGTGAGGGACTGTGAGAGCTTAAAGTCGTCTTGCGCAAAAAGCGCATAGGAATTCGACCATGCGTATGTGGCTGGGTTCACGACGCTGCCGATCGTGGTTACGTCCGGATAGCCGAGCACGTAGGAAGCGAATGGCGTGGCGGCTCCGTTGCCGAGGAACGCACTCATGATGGAGCCGTCGAACAAATAATCGCCCATCGTATAGTTCGTATTTACGGCGGTGTTGAGAGCCTCGAGATAGCGATAATCGGCGCCAAACTTAAAAGTGTGTTTGCCTTTGGTCCAAGTTAAGCTGTCGGTGCCTTCGTAAGTGCCTTCATGCGGAATTAGGTATTCCTGCTGGCCCTGAATTCCCATGAATCCGTAGATCGACAAAGTCGGAAGGTTGTCTCCCTGCGGATTCTCCAGCAGGGCGCCCGGGCCGGCGGTCAAGCCCAAATAGCTGGCCACTTGCTGCGCCGTGGGAGAAGACGTGATGTTTCGATGAATCAGGCTAAACCCGGCTCGAAACTCGTTCACCAGGGTGGGAGATATGGCCCAGTTGTAAGATAGCGCTAATGAATTATAGACCTCGGGCCTCGAGACTCCTCCCAGGAGAGTCGTGCTCGGGGCACTGGGATAGTAGCCCTGTCCCTGAGGAGTGGTGATGCGGCGGTTCTTGTAACTGTACCGGATGTAGATCGAGTGCTTATTACCGAAGTTCTGATCAAGGCGAACGTCGCCTTGCGCGCTGTTGATCGGAATCTCATATATACCGACAAAGTTGTTCGCAATAGCGCCAGGTGGGCCGTAATTAGGCAAGGGGTAGATCAAGTCCATCAATTTCTGCGAATAAGCGTTCAGTTGGCTGGTGGGAATCTGGTTGTTCTGGTAGCCGGTCAACTGGTTGGCCGATCCACCCAGGCTGGGAGCGAGATAGGCAGAGAGATCGCCATTGCGTAGGGCCTGAGTAGGAACGCTATTGACATAGGTCTCGGTGTTAGGCAGTCGCAGGACTTCATAGCTTCCGAAGAAGAACGTCCGGTTGTGGCCGTCGTAGAGCTTCGGGAACATCACCGGCCCACCCAGGTAGATTCCGAAGTTGTTCATTTTGTCGAGGGGGACCACGTGGCTGAAGGTGTCGGCGGCGTTGAAATCGGTGTTCTGAACGTTCTCAAAGACGCCGCCATGGAAGGTATTCGTGCCGGACTTGGAAACGGTGGTGATGTCGGCCACGCCTCCAAACTCGGCGGGATTCAGTGTCTCGCTGATGGTGATTTCCTCAATAGAGTTGAATGACGGGAACATTTCGGCGAGAGCCCCCAGCGATCCCGGCCCGACGGAACTGATGCCATCGACGGTGATGGAGAGCTGCGAAGGCCCGGCTCCGGCGACCTGAATGTCGTTGGCGTTGTCGATCTGCACTCCTGGCTGCGCGGTCAGTGTCGAGTAGGCGCTGGTAGAGCCGGAGGAACGTGTCGCGATCGCCACCGGCAGATCGGTCAACTCCAGGCTGCCCTTGGTCTCAGCGACATTGGAGGCATCCGTCTGGACCACGGATACGGCTTCGACGGTCACCACCGTGGCTTGGGAGGCGACCTTCAAGCCGACATCAATGCGAACGGTGGCTCGAGCTGCCAGGTCAAAGGCCTGGTATTCGGTCTGCTGAAAACCGGCCGCCTCCACGCTGAGCTTGTAGTTTCCTATCTCGACATTGACGAACTCGTAAGCTCCGTGCGAGTCGGTGGTTGTCGAACGCTCCGCGTTGGTCCCGGTGTTCATCAGATCCACCCTGGCCATCGGGATCAAACTGCCTGACGGGTCCTTCACCGTGCCGAGCACGGTGCCAAAGGTGGATTGGGTGTAACTGACCTTACAGAGAGCCAGAGCAGAAAGAACCAGGAGGGCGGCGCGAAACGCAAAGCGCGCCTGACGGCGATCGCGCGATGCAAAAGCAACGCAGGTCGGGGAATTGGCGGATGACATCAGATTTTTCTCCTTCTGACTTTCGAGCGGTCAGGCCAGTGAAGGCCGAGCAGTAACATCCATCAAAAGTTTCGATGGACCTCATGCCGTGCGCGTCAGGCAATTCGTCGGAGAGCCCGAGTCAACCTCATCGTGGCGGTTGCACCTTTCGCAAACTGCAACAGATCTTTTCTCTGGAGGCGGCCCGCGCAAGCCGAACAAGCATACGCCGCAAACAGGTGGGCGCGTGTTATCGGCTTTCGAAAACTTGGAACGCGCTATTGCGTCCGCTTGTCCTGCGATTAGAAAACCAGCGAAGCCTCGATGAAATTTGGAATGTACTATACACGAAACATTAAATTTGTGTCAAGCGCCGGCCTTGCTTCGGCAGTCAAGTGCAGCCTCCTAACTACAATGAGAAGAAAAATGCTGCCTGGCACCTTGATCCGACCCGCGCTCGATACCGACATGGAGTGCGTCCGGCGCTTGTTCCTCGAGTACGCAGCGGCCCTGGGTGTCAGCCTCTGCTTCCAGAATTTCGACCACGAGCTCGCGCAACTGCCGGGCTATTACGCTCCTCCACAGGGAGCCCTGCTGGTCGGCGAATGTGGCGGTGCGGTCTGTGGCGTTGTGGCGCTGCGTCCGGCAACCGATTCTGCCGCCGAAATGAAGCGGCTGTACGTCCAGCCGCACGCCCGAAACACGGGCCTCGGACGGCAGCTCGCCGAAGCTATCATCGAGCACGCCCGGCTGCTGGGCTATCGCTCCATCCGCCTCGACACCCTGGCTCCGATGACGCGCGCCATCGCTCTGTACCGCTCGCTCGGCTTTCATGAGATTACTCCCTACTACGAAAATCCCAATGCGGCGCTTTATTTCGAGCTCGATTTGTAGCCGCAAACCCTTGCTGAACGCCTCCCTTTTCAACCTCGTTTTCGGTGATAAGCTAAGCGCGTGCATCGGCTCCGGGACGCCCTGAAAAACGAGCGATCGGCGACCACGTTGGATCTGGCCGCCCTGGACTTGGCGCGAGTCGAGTTTCCGGGTCTCGATGTCGCAGCTTCACTTTCGCGTCTGGATAGCTTTGCCGGCCAGGTGGGCGCCGAACTTCCGCCTCGCGCGAGTCCGTTGGATTTCATCCTTACAGCCAACAGCCTGCTCTTTGAGCGCTTTAACTTCCGGGGCAATGAAGACGACTACTACGACCCGCGAAATAGCTGCCTGAACGCCGTGCTCTCGCGCCGGCTCGGCATCCCGATTTCCCTTTCCGTCGTCTACATGGAGATCGCGCGCCGTCTCGATCGTCCGATCGCAGGTGTCGGATTGCCTGGGCATTTCATCGTCGTCTATGAAGATGGAGCGTCGCGCTATTGGGTTGACCCGTTCCACTCCGGCCGAATCCTCTCATTCGAGGATTGTTGCGTGCTCGCCAGAGACGCCGCCGGCGCGGACCTGGCCTCGCATCCCGCCATGCTCGAACCCCTATCGAATCGTCAGATCCTGGTACGCATGCTCGGCAATCTGAAAGCGATCTACCTGCGCGGCCAGGCCTTCGACAAAGCCAGGGTGGTGCTCGACTTGATGATCGACGCCATGCCAGCCTATGCCGAGGGCTATCGCGAGCGCGGCTTGGTGTACCTGCGCCAGATGAACTTCCGATCGGCGAAATCCGACCTCGAGTCGTTCCTCCGTCTGGATCCGGATTCTAAGGAGCGCGCCGATGCTGAGCATCAGCTTGTTCTGATCGAACGCTGGAAGGCCGACCTCAACTGAACCGGGACCCTACCGGAGGCGTCTTTTCCGACCTCTCCCCGAGGGGCCCGCTCGTTTGCCACGCAACCTGAATCAAACGAAGAGTTTTTCCGCCCATTCGACACTCCATCCCTTGAGGCGAAAGATCGCGTGCCGGATTCAATCCTGATTGCCCAATTTAACGCGCTGCTTCAAGAGGTTATTTCCGGAGAGTTCCAGCGCTGCACGTTTGCTCCGTGGGAACTCGATCTGCTCCTCGATATCGAGTCGTGCAGCGTTCGCCAATCCTCCCGCGCCGGCCTGCTTCGCCGTTATCAGCATGCGGCTTGTCAACGGGCGCTCCTCGGTCCGCAACCGCTGCTCAGGTTCTCTGACTTCCTCATCGAGCAGCGCCGCCGCCGCTCCCACCGCAAGGCTGCTGCCGCTGGGCTATCCTCTAACTAGGCGTGGCAGCCTGGGTGCTCTTCAGGGCAACCCGAGCGCCGGCGCTGTTCTTAGCGGCGCCATCCTGAACGGGCATTCACTTGTGCGGCGAGTCGCGACCGCGGTCTTTTGCCGGACACGCTATCCCAAGAAAGCGCCCGGGCTGATTTGCTTGAGGAGGAGAGGATTCCATGGGTTCCAGTTCTACAGTGCAGCCAAAAGCTGAGCGCACGGTCTTCTGCGTGAAATTCCGAAAGGAGATGCCGGGCTTGGATGAGGCGCCCTTCGATGGCCATCCGCTTGGCCAGCGGATTTACGAAAACGTCTCGAAGGAGGCGTGGCGGATGTGGGTTGAGCAGATGAAGATGATCATGAATGAATATCGCCTGAACCTGGGCAACCCCGAAGCCCAGGAATTCCTCCTGAAACAGATGGAGGAGTACTTTTTCGGCGAAGGCGCGGCTTTGCCGCCTGGCTATGTCGCTCCTTCGCACTCGCACTGAGCCGAAAAGCCCCAAGCTGACGCATGGGGCTAGCGCACATTCACTCGACGTCGGGAATTGCCTGCCACACTCTGGGCCGCGGCGCCGTCAATAAGGTATGGCGCCGCATTCCTCCGGAAAACTGACGTTGGCTTTGCGCGCCTTCGTGGCCGTTTGTTGCGCCATCGCATTCAGCCTCGCTCTTCAGGCCGCCGAACCCACTGCTTCGCAGCTTGCGCACGAGGCCCGAAAAGCTCAAAATGCCGGTTTGGTCGTCCGCGCCTGGATGCTCTATTCCGAGGCGGCCCGTCTCGACCCGGCCAACGCCGCCTACCGCGCGGAACGTGACGCGCTTGCCCCGTTCGCGCGTATGCTCGCTCAGGCCGGAGTTCAAACCGAAGAAAGCCCGCTATCTGAGTTGAGCAAGGCAGCCGTAAACGAGCCTGCGGAAAAATCCGCTTTTGAATATCCGGCTCTGGGCGAGCTTGAGCGCCTGAGCAGCCTTCGCCCGCCCCCGGAACTGAAGCCCCGCGATGAACGGCATTCGTTTGAAACGCGCGGCGATGAGAAAACACTCTTCCACCGTGTAGCCAACGCCTATGGCGTCAATGTGGTCTTCGACGTCGCCCTCGCGCCCAAGAGCAACCTCTCGTTTGGCATCTCGTCCGTCAGTTTTCGCGAGGCCATGGAAGCCCTTACTCTGGTCACCAACACCTTTCTCTTCGCGGTGGGCGACCACACCATCTTCGTCGCTCGCGACGACAAGCAGAAGCGCGACCAGTTCGAACCCGAGGTCGTTCTGAGCGTTCCCCTGCCGGATTCCATTGACGCCAAAGAGCTGAACGACGCAACGGCCGCCGTCAAGGGCGTACTGGAATCGCAGCGCATTTTGCTCAACGGCGCTACTCGGTCGGTAATTATCCACGACCGTTTTTCCCGGGCAATGGTCGCACGCGGTCTCTTCGAGGCGTTGATTCGGCCCAAGTCGCAGGTGTCCGTCGACTTCCAGTTGCTCTCGCTCGATGAAACCGTGAGTCTTCAATATGGACTCGGCCTGCCTACCTCCTACCCCGTAATCACCTTAGGCAGCCTGGCCCACTTTCAGAACCTCGTTTCGGCTCCATCCGGTTTCACGCAGTTCCTCACCTTCGGTGGAGGCCTTACGACATTCGGCCTGGGTATCACCAGCGCCACCGTCTTCGCCACTTCGTCCCGGTCCTGGACCAGAGAAATCTACGAAGCCAAGGTCCTGGCCGCCGATGGCCAGCCGGCTACTCTGAACGTCGGCGAGAAGTACCCCATAGCGTCGGCCCTAAGCACCGCGCCAGCCAGCGCCTTCCCATCCGTTGCATCCACTCCCGTCGCTCAAACCACCCAGCAGGATCTGGGTGTGAAGCTGAAAGTAACTCCGCATGTCATCGAAGACGGCGATATCTCGCTCGATATCGAGGCCGAGTACAATTCTCTAGGCAGCGTCACTCTGAATTCGGTCCCGTCCATCGACGAGCGGGTCTTCAAAGGGTCCGTGCGGCTGCTGCCTGGCGAATGGGCGGTGGTGGCCGGCCTTGACGCCATCACCCGCACCATTTCGCGAACCGGTATTCCCGGCATTGCCGACATTCCCTGGCTGCGCCACGTTACGGCCCAGAACACGCGTAGCAGTGAAAACTCCCGGCTCCTGATTGTGCTCAAGCCGCACCTAACCCGCCTGCCCGCCTCCGCCTGGCTCTCCCCACAGTTTGTATACGGCAGCGAAAACGGATCGCGCGTGCTCCTGTAGCGCCGCGACCAGAGGGAGTTGTGTCCGGGTTCCAGCCGTTTTTATCCGCGTTGTTATTCTCAACCTATGTCCACCATGCGCGACGAAATCCGGCAGCAGCCTGCCGCGATTGAGCGCACTCTGAAAGCTGAGTGGCGTAAAGTTCGCCGCCTGAAGGATCATCTGTGCAAGAACCGGCCGCGCTTGATTATCCTCGCCGCCCGCGGCACCTCTGACAATGCGGCGCAGTTCGGCCGCTACCTGCTCGAGATCGGCACCGGCATCCCGGTTTCCCTGGCAGCGCCTTCCGTTTATACCCTTTACGGCTCACGCATCGATTTGAGCGACTCCCTGGTGGTCGCGATTTCACAATCCGGCGAATCGACTGACACCAACCTGGTGCTCGAGCGCGCCAAGCAAGCCGGCGCCCTCACCATAGGAATCACTAACGAAGGCGCCAGCACTTTGGCGCGGCTCGCGGCCGATGTGTTTCTGGTGCGCGCGGGTAAGGAGAAGAGCGTTGCGGCAACCAAGACTTACACCGGTCAGATTTTCTGCTTTTATCTGCTCGCATACGCCCTCGGCGCGCACATCCTTCTCGAAGACCTCGAGCAGCTCCCGGCCCGCGCCGAAGCGGCCCTCAAACTGGAAAACGAAATTCGCGAGCGTGCTGAGCGCTATTGCTTCATGCAGCACGCCGTCTGCATCGGGCGCGGTCTGAATTACTCCAATTCCTTCGAAATGGCCCTCAAGCTCATGGAAACCTGCTACGTTGTCGCGGAGCGTTTTTCCTCCGCCGATTTTCTCCACGGCCCCATCGCCATGCTCGAGGCCCGCTTCCCGGCGTTCGTCTTCGCGCCATCCGGGGTGACCTGGAAGTCTACTCGGGAAATGATCGAAAGGCTGGATTCCGTTAAGGCCGAGACTCTAATAATCACAGACCGCGGCAATGTCGATGCGGCCAACACCGGATCGTTCGCCGGGCGCTCGCTGGTAATCCCGGCGCGGCTTATGCACAAGGGCGAATTGCCGGAGGAACTCTATACGCCTATCCCGTACATCATCCCAGGCCAACTGCTGGCCGCCAGCCTGGCGGAGGTCAAGCGCCTCGACCCGGACAAGCCCCGCACCTTAAACAAGGTGACCAGGACGCTATAGAGAAGGCGCTCAACCGAGAGCGCTCGGCTTTCAGCCACCCGGCGGCCCGAAATCCCGGTCTCGCTCAAATCGAGAACCCCCTGCTCGCTGCTACACTAATTCTTTCGTCCCTTTTTTGGAAAAGGCTTGCCTGCCCGGTCTGCAGCGGCGCGCCTTGCAAGGAAACTAATCGTTACGAAGGAGCTACTGGCTTGTCCATGAAATCCATCTTCACTTCTGAATCGGTCACCGAGGGGCACCCCGACAAGATTGCAGACCAGGTATCCGATGCCGTTCTGGACGCAGTTCTTGCCGACGACCCCACCGGGCGCGTTGCCTGCGAGACGCTCGTCACCACTGGCCTGTGCCTGGTTGCGGGTGAAATCACTACCCGGACCTACGTCGACGTCCCAAAGCTGGTCCGAACTGTAATTCGCGACATCGGCTTCACGGACGCCGCCATGGGTTTCGATTGCGCCACCTGTGGGGTGCTGAACGTCATTCAATCTCAGTCGCCTGACATCGCCATGGGCGTGGACACCGGCGGCGCTGGAGACCAGGGCCTGATGTTCGGCTATGCCTGTAACGAAACCGATGAGCTGATGCCGCTGCCCATCATGCTTGCTCATCAGCTGGTGCGCCGGCTAAGTGAAGTGCGCCGCGCCGGTCTGCTCACCTATCTGCGGCCCGACGGCAAGAGCCAGGTCAGTGTCGAATACGTCGACGGTGTCCCGCGGCGGATCTCGGCGGTGGTCGTCTCAACTCAGCATCACGATGACGTGTCGACCGAGCAGCTTCGCGCCGACATCAAAAAGCACGTCATCGACCCGATCATCCCCTCCGGGATGGCCCATTCATCGACCAGTTACCACATAAATCCGACGGGCCGTTTTGTGATCGGCGGACCCCACGGCGACACTGGGCTAACCGGCCGCAAGATCATTGTCGACACCTACGGCGGCATGGGCCGGCATGGCGGCGGAGCTTTCTCCGGCAAGGATCCGACCAAGGTCGACCGTTCGGCCTGCTACATGGCCCGCTATGTCGCGAAGAATATCGTCGCCGCCGGGTTGGCCACCAAGGCTGAAGTTCAGCTCGCCTATGCCATCGGCGTCGCCGAGCCGGTTTCGGTTGCCGTCGATACGTTTGGCACGGGCAAGATTGAGAACATCCGCATTGTCGAGCTCGTGCGTGAGAATTTCAGGCTCACTCCGGCCGGCATGATCCAGCACTTGAATCTGCGCCGGCCAATTTACCGCGCCACCGCCGCATTCGGCCACTTCGGACGCACGGAACCTTCCTTTACATGGGAAGCCACTGACCGTGCCGAGGCCCTCCGGGAAGGCGCTCGCTTGACAGCCACGGCGTGAACCATAGGAACATCGTGTGCTGTGGAGCGGACCCACTGGACCCGCTCCGCTGTTTTCGCCGCGCGTTCGCGTTCCACGCCTCGCGCGAAAAGGGTAGGTATTGATCGCAGTGTCTACGGAAGTTGATTGCAAACGTTCCATCGAAGTTGAGATTCCACTCGAGCAAGTCCAAAAGGCCCGGCAAGAGGTCGCCGAATCAATCCGTGGCAAGGCGCGCTTGCCTGGTTTCCGCCCGGGAAAAGCTCCTTTGGACATCATTCGCTCGCGTTTCCCGCAGGAGATTCGCCGCGAGGTGCTCGATAAGCTCGTTCCGACGGCTTTTCGCGCCCGCGTCGAGAAGGATGGCTTAAAGGTCGTCGGCACACCCGACATCCGCGACTTGAAATTCGAGCCCGACCAGCCGATTCGCTTCACGGCTGCTTTTGAAGTTGCGCCCGAATTCGAAATGGCGCCGTATCGCGGCCTTTCTGTCGAGTATGAAGAGCCGAGCGTCTCCGATCAGGAGATCGATGAGCGCATGGATGCAACGCGCGAATCCAAGGCTGAGTATGTAAACGTCGATCCACGCCCGATTCAAGACGGCGATTTCGTCATGGTGTCGCTGAAATCCGTGGCCGGATTGGCCGAGCCCCTCATCCAGGACAGCGTGCAATTCCATATTGGCGAAAAGGATTCGCTGCCCGAGTTCGCGCAGAACCTGGTGGGTGCGGAGCCGGGTGAGACCAGGGAGTTCGACGTCGCGTACCCGGCCGATTACGCGCAGGAGAACCTGGCCGGCCGCACCGTGCGCTTCGCAATCACGCCCAAGGTGATCCGCCGCAAGGAAATGCCCGCTCTCGATGACGAGTTTGCCCGCGATTTGGGCGACTATCAGAATCTCGAAGAACTGAAGATTGCCGTTCGCAAAGCAATCTTCTCTGAGAAACAGTTCGCCGCGCAGCAGAAGGCCAAAGAGACCCTGCTCGATCAGTTAGTCGACGCGAACACGTTCCCGGTGCCCGAGGTGTATGTCGACCGTCAGATCGAAAACCAGGTGCGCAACCGGCTTAGGGATCTCGAAGCCAGGGGTGTCGATCCGAAGTCGATCCAATTGGATTGGGACAAGGTCAAGGAAAGCCAGAAAGACCAGGCCGCGCGCAGCGTGAAAGTGGCGCTGCTGCTCGAAAAGATCGCGGAACGCGAAGGTATCTACGCCTCCAAGGACGAACTGGACCGCGAGATCGCCATCCTGGCCCGCCGCGAACGCGAAGCGGTTCCGGTGGTGCGCGCGCGGCTCGAGAAAGAGGGCTTTATTCCGCGTCTCGCCGACCACATACGCACTGAGAAAGCCGTGCAGTTCCTCTTCGATCACGCCGAGAAACACGCCTGAGAGGGGACTGCTACCTCGCTCGTCATCGCTCGACGCTGGTAACTTTACCGTTTACGAAGGTCACTTTCGCTCCCTTGTAGTAGTAAACCTGCTTAGTCGCGGAAAGTCTGGCGAGTCTGTCCGGCCTACCAAACTTACTAACTACCTGTTCGATTGTCTGTCCGACCGCAACTAACGCCGGATCCACCGGCGGCGAAGGTGGGACGTCCGTGGGCTTGCCCTGGGCAACCGGGGCCGGAGTCGCTTGAGACGCCGATGCGGGCGCCGCGACAGCCGCGGTATTGGCAAACCGCGCACCGCTTGCCGATGGTTGGAGGTCGAATACCTCGCCAACCATCGCTGCCACGCGATCGGCCGAGGGAGGCGCGCCCTTCGGGAACGGAAAGCTAAGCGTCGCCGTGTAGCGGACGCCCGAGTAAGCATCCGTGAGTAGCGTGAAAACTACCTCAGCGGGCAGGACGTCGATCCCGGTGACCCACACCTTTTCGCCAACGGCGAGGGTCCGGTTCGGCGCGCTGGTGTTAGCCGCGGGAGTAATCCCGGCATGACTTATCCTGGCGTCTTTGTACGTGTTTTGCGCAGCCGCCATCGCCAGCAAATCAGGCTTCTTCACGACCAGGATTGCGCCGGCCGTCACATTGTCGCCCTTGTCGGTCGCGGCTGTCGTGAGCGCGTACTTCGATACCAGCGCCTGTTTGATCGCTTCCGTCGAGTTCTGCTGCTGTGTCCAGGCTGAAACAGAAATGGTGGCGAGCAGCGCGGCCAGTAAAGCAGCCAATCTTGTCTTTTGCATTTGGTAAAACTCACCCTCGATAGATCGTTGCGAGCCCCCGCCAAGGGTAAAGCGTGTGACCGCCCGGTCGCAATCGCGTCCTGGCCGCGGCAGAACCTACGCCTTAATCAATTCCGCATACCGCCCGGATACAGAGTCCCAGTCGATCACGTTGTAGAACGCCGCCACGTACTCTGGCCTGCGGTTCTGATACTTCAGGTAATAGGCGTGCTCCCAGACGTCGATGCCCAAAACTGGCCGATGTTTGGCTGTCAGGGTGCTGTCCTGGTTGTGCGTCTGTTCGATCGCCAGAGCGTTATCGGGCCCCAAGGTGAGCCAAGCCCAGCCGCTCCCAAACACCGTTGCGGCAGCTTTGGTGAATTCCGTCTGAAAGCCCGCAAAACTTCCGAACTTCGCGTCTATTGCTTTAGCTAGTTCGCCCTTTGGCCCGGCGCCATTGTTCTTTTTGAGGAGTGCCCAGAAAAACTTGTGGTTCACGAATCCTCCGCCGCTATTGCGAATGGCAGTCTGCACGGATTCCGGCAATGAAGCAAGGTTGGCGACATTCGCTTCGGGCGATGCCGCAAGGATGCTGGGCTGCGTTTGCGCAGCTTTGTTGTATCCGTCAGCATAACTTTGGTAGTGTTTGTCGTGATGCAGATGCATGGTCTCGGCGTCAATATAAGGCTCCAGTGCATCGTAGGGGTAGGGCAGTGGCTCAACCTTCGCCAATTGGGGCCCGTCTGCCCCTTGCGCCGGCTTAGCCAGCAGTGTTGCCGCTGCTACCGATCCGGCCACTATCGAACCCAAAAACTCGCGCCGGTCTGTCCGGCTGGGTAGTTCGTTCTCCACAAAAGTCTCCTTTATGCTGCCAACGGCTCTTGTCATTCTATAGGCCTCGCATCGAGGCTCGGCGCCGCCTACTTGACCGCAGCGCCGGAAAGCAGGAAAGTAGTGAAGGCTTGGCCCAAATCGGAAAAAGGACTCCCCATGAAAACTCTGCTCGCACTTCTAGCACTGTTCGCGTTGACTGCTTACGCTTCGGACGTTACCGGCACATGGAAAGGGACGGCCGAATCGCCGGTAGGAACCGTCGAACGGACCTTTGTCTTTAAAGTTGATGGCAACAAGCTGACCGGCGAAACTACCAGCAACATGTTCGGTAAGTCGACGATTGACGAAGGCAAGGTCGATGGCGACACCATTACTTTCTCGATTTCGATCAATTTTCAAGGCAACGCCGCGAAAGTGACCTACAAGGGAAAAGTCAATGGCGACGAAATCAAGCTGACCGCGGAAAGCGCCGACCTCGGCACCACCATTGAATACACCGTGAAACGCGTCTCATGACCGCCGAGCGCTACTGTCCGCTATGCGCAAAGTCATCCTTGGTTTAGGAATCAGCATTGACGGCTACATCGCCCGATTGAACGGCGCCGTGGATTTTCTGTTCATGCCTAAGGACTTCTCGATGGAGCCGTTCTTTCGCACCATTGACGTAACGATGATGGCCGCAAGACCTGGGACGCGGCCCGAGCCATGGGCGGCAGCTACAAATCGCCCCTCAAGACCTATGTATTTTCGCGAACCCAACCCGGTGGTGAACGCGAAGGCGTTGTGTTCGCTGGAGGGACACAGACTCCGACGGCGCTTGTGCGCCAGATCCGGCGACGGCGCGGCAAGCACATCTGGCTGATGGGCGGCGGTGAGCTGGCGCGTGAATTTCTAAAGGCGGACCTGGTTGACGAGCTCTATCTTGGCGTCGTTCCGGTCCTGCTCGGCGAAGGCATTCCGCTTTTCCCAACTGGCTTTCCCCAGCGTGAATTCGAGCTGGTAGAGAATTTGACATTCTCAAAAGGCCTGATCTCGTTAAAGTACGAGCGAGTGCGCTCAAAGTCGAAACCCAAGCGGCGGTGAATTGTGGCGCGGGCTGCAAAGCCTGCAGAGCCGGGAGTCATCCCGGCTTATCCGACATTAAGGTGCCGGAATTAACATCCCAGCCGCTCCTTGAACTCCCGAGCCCGATCTCTGGCCACCGTCAAATCAGTCCCTTTGGCATCGCGCAGGCGTATGTTCAGCCCTCCGCCGGGCAGGGAAGCAACTTCCTTGATCCATGCGGCGTTCACCATCGTGCTGCGGTGGATCCGCAGAAACTTACGGGGATCAAGCTTCTTCTCCAGTTCTACGATCGAATGGTCTATCGCGTAGGCTTTGCCGTCGGCTGCGGCGTAAGTCAGCTTGTCCTCCGCAAAAAAGTGAGTAACTCGATCGAGGTCGATGAACCACAACCGATCTCCGAGCCGCGATGCAATCCTCGCGGGATATTCAGCTTGCCCCACGCGTAGCGAGTCCACAATGCTCTTCAGTTGCGTGGGCCAATCCGGTGTCGTGGCTGAGCCCGAGTTACGCAGGCGTTCGATTTTGGCGAT
>Ga0181525_10002088_pt1 | contig 16697 bp, 21 predicted proteins | sample PEATcosm2014_Bin_48_FD_121100 | JGI IMG/M metagenome (GOLD analysis project Ga0181525, IMG submission 121100) | Peatland microbial communities from MTU Mesocosm Facility, Houghton, MI, USA - PEATcosm2014_Bin06_10_metaG | ecosystem: Environmental > Terrestrial > Soil > Wetlands > Peat | place...
AGCGCTTTCGCCGCGGCGCGTCGTTTAACCCGCCGGATCGCAAGACCTTCTACGGCGGCGGCGCCAAAGGCTATACCGATTATCCCGCGATCTAGAGCTAATTCATTATTATTTTCAATATCTTATATGGAAAATGAAATCCTGTGATGCCGGTCACATCGGCGCTCGACGGCCCTCTGTATTTTGCAAAATGCCGGGGACTAATAATAACAGGGAGCCCTGCAATGACCGCCGCTCTCAAATATCTTAGCCAGAAGACCGACGAGTTTTTCGAAACGCGGATGGAGCGCGCCGCGCAGCGCATCGCCGAACGCGGACGGCTATTTCCGCACCGCGCGGCGTGAATCCTCACGCCGCCGATCGCTCGGCCAGTTCGCCGAGGCTTTTGATGGCGTAATCGACCGCGACGGTGGGCGCCGCTTCGCCCATGCCGGGACCGCTTTCGTTGGGCCGCGCCACGTGGCAGGTTTTCAGACCGAGCGCGGCGGCGGCTTTCAGATCGCTCGAATGCGCGGCGACCATCATGCACTCAGCCGGCTCAAGATCGAAGGCCGCCGCGGCGGCGAGATAGACCTGCGGCTTCGGCTTATAGTCGCCGGCCAGTTCGGCGCCGAGAATAGCATCCCACGGAAAACCATTGCGGCGCGCCAGGTCGACCATCAGCGAGATATTGCCGTTCGAGACCGGCGCCAAAAGATAATCGTTTTTGAGCCGGGCCAGACCCGGCGCGACGTCGGGCCAGGCATCGAGCCGGTGCCACGCCAGATTAAGCTCGCGCCGTTCCGCTTCGCTCAGGCGCTCGACGCCGAAGCGCCGCAAGGTCAGTTCGAGATTGCGCCGGTGCAGCACGTCGAGCTTGCAGAAACCGATGCGGCCGGCGCGCACTTCCTCCATCGCGCCCTGATATTCGCCGCGCCAGGCGTCGGCGAAAGCGGGCCAATCGAGCGCATAACCGTGCGGCTTGAGCGCTAACTCCGCCTCGCGCGCGATCGAACCGCGCCAATCGACCAGCGTGCCGAACACGTCGAAGAACAAAGCTTTTGCCGCCGCCGCCATGGTAGCCTTCTAGCGCAATCGGCGACGGGATGCCAAAACCCGTGGACGGGTCGGTCGAGAGGATGGAATGTCGGAACTGGAACGATGGCAAACGCGGTTCGGCACGCCTGGCTATCTGTTCGGCACGGAACCGAATGCCTTCCTCAAGAGCCAGGCGCATCGGCTTCCCCGCGGCGGCAGCGCGCTGTCGGTGGCGGATGGCGAGGGCCGTAACGGCGTCTGGCTGGCGCAACAGGGTCTCGACGTGCTCGCCATCGATTTCGCGGCGGCGGCGCTGGAAAAATCCCGTGCGCTGGCCGCCGAGCGCGGCGTGCGGCTTCGCACCGAAGTAGCCGACATTACGACCTGGCGGTGGCCGGCGGAGGCCTTCGACGCCGTCGCCGTGATCTTCGTGCAAGTGGTTTTCCCCGCCGCGCGCGCCGTGTTCTTCCAAAACCTCAAGCGCGCGCTCAAGCCCGGCGGCGTGCTGCTGATGCAGGGCTACCGCACCGAACAGCTCGCCTACCGCACCGGCGGCCCGCCCGAGGCCGAGCGCCTCTACACCCGCGCGTTGTTGCAAGAGGCGTTCGGCGACATGGCGCAACTGGAAATCCGCGAACACGACAGCGTCCTCAGCGAAGGCACCGCGCATGTCGGCATGTCCGCGCTGATCGATCTAGTCGCCAAGAAGTAACGCGTGAAATAAAATGATAGAAGAAAACCGGCAACACGAGAGGAAACCATGCCCGATATGCAGTCGCCGCGCCTGGCCACGCTCGCCGAAGAGACGCTGACGCCGGCGCAACGCGCGCTGGCGGAATCGATCAAATCCGGACCGCGCGGCCAATTCAAAATGGCCGGCCCGTTCGCCGTCTATCTGCACGCCCCCACTTTCGGCGAGCTGGCGCAAAAGCTCGGCGGCCATCTGCGCTACAAGACCAGCGTGCCGCCGCGACTTTCGGAATTCGCCATTCTGGTCACGGCGCAACACTGGAAGGCGCAATACGAATGGGCCGCGCATGCGCCGATGGCGGAACAGCAAGGCGTCAAGCCACAGACCATACGCGACATCCAGGCTGGCCGGGCGCCGAAAAAGGCGCCGCGCGACGAGCAGGCGATCTACGCTTTCGCCAAGGAACTTTATGCCAAGCGGCGCGTCGGCACCGCCACCTATAACCGGGTGCGCAAATTGCTCGGCGATGCCGGCACCGTCGAATTGGTCGGCATCCTCGGCTATTACGCCTTGGTGTCGATGACGCTCAACACCTTCCGCATGCCGATCCCGGAAGGCATGAAGCCCGCGTTCAAGGAGCCGTAGCCTTAGTCAATGCGAGCCGACGGGTCCGGCATCACTGCTTGTTCATCTGCATCATGCCGCCGGGGTGATCTCCCATCATCATACCGCCACCCGTATCGGCGCCCGGTGCGGGCGCGCCGATGGCGGCAATCGGGAACGTCACGTCGACGGTGCCGGCGTTGTCGAATTTCAGCGTCGTCTTGATCGTGTTGCCCTGTTCGAGCGGGTGCTTAAGGTCGATCAACATCACGTGAAAACTCGCCGGTTTGAGCGTGACCGTTTCGCCCGGCTTGATTTCGAGGCCGCCTTCCACCGGGCGCATCTTCATCACGCCGTCTTCCATGGTCATGCTGTGGATCTGGCATTGCCCGCTGGCATCGCTCGATACGCAATTGACCCGGTCCGGCGTTTTGCCATTGTTGGTGATGGTCATATAGGCGGCCCCCGCCGTCGCGCCCTTCGGCGTCGCCCGGGCCCACGGCTGGGCGATGTGAATTGAGCCTAAATCGACGTCGGCGGCCTGGGCGGGGATGACAGCGAGCAGCGCGAACACCGCCGCGATCGGGGATGCGATGAAATTCCAGGCGAAATTTTTCATGGAGTTGCTCCGGGCTAAATCGTGCCACATCGTCCTTGGCGAAAATCTAGTTCACTTCAAGGCCAGTTGGAATGGCGGCGCAACGAGCGGCCGAGACACCTTTCGAGCGGAGAGCGAATTATCATTGCCGAAGGCACGCTCCGCACTTAGACATTCGGCCGCTTGAGCCTATCTTTCGAAATCAGTGGTGGTTTGCAGGTGGCGCAGAACGAGCCTGATTCGGATGAAGCCGACACCTTCGGGCGGGTGTTGCGGTTTCGCCGCCCCGGGAGCCAACCGCGGCTTACCGGCTCGACCGTGCGGCCGAACAATGCGGCCGCCGCGCCGGACGACGACCTCGCGCGCTTCGAGCAAGAGCGCAACGAACTCCTCGACGATCGGCATCGCATGCTGATGAATGTTCTTGCCGCGGCGATCATCGTGGTGCTGGTCGGGGCCGGCGTCTGGATCGCCGATACCATCGCCGCCATGGAGCAGGACCAGGATTGCATTCTGCAGGGCCGCGCTAATTGCGCGCCGATCGAGGTCCCGGCACCACGCCGGCCCTAAGCGCCCGCCCTCAGAGCGTTCAGTTCGGGACCAGCGCGGGATTGAACGGTTGCGCGGTTTCGACCGGCTTGGGGCGAGCGACGACCGGGGCTGGCGGGGCCGCGGGTCCGACCGCACTCTTTTCCGGCAGCGCGATAATCGGCGTGCCGCTATCGGCCAATGGCCTGGCGCCGTCGGTCGCATTCATTGCGCCATTGCCGGGCTTCGGCGGGGGCGCCGGCGTTACCTCCGGCTTGATGGTTTCGTCTCTGCCAGGACTGCCGGGCGCGGCTTTGGCGCCGCCTTCGTCAACTCTGGTCGCGGTGGGAATGACCCCTGCCGGCTTCACCGCGCCCGGTTCGGTGACGCGATGCCCCGAACCGACCACGGCGAGCACCTCGCTGATCACGCGGGCATGCAGTCGCGGCGATTTGTCGATCGTGGTGTGACTGATGTTAGGGTCGCCACTGACGTCGAAATTGGTCAGCGTGCCGTGAAAGCCGGGACCGCGCCGCATGTAGGCGTAATCGCGCTGGGTCACATTGAGCACGCGGGCGACATTCGATGACGCCGAAAACGATTGGGTGCCATCGAACGGCACCACCAGTGCTACCGGAATACCTCTGGCGCCGAGGTAAGCGGCCATCTCCATGACGGCATCGGCACCGAGCGAGTGGCCGATCAGGACAATTGGGCTTTCTTTGTTGGAGCGGTAATTGGCGGCCGCCTGATCGGCCAAGGCCTGCCAGTCGGCGTAATTATTGACGGTGGCATAGACACCGCGATGATTGAGCTCGGCGGCGAGCGTATCCATGCCGAGCGAGAAGATATTCATCAGCCCACGTAGCAGGTAAACGTGCGCGCGCGACTCGGCCACGCTGGGGTTTGCGCCTAGCGCCAGCATCATCGCCGCCGCCAGCACCCCGATCGCGCTATATCGCCGCCAACCTGTCATGATCCCCTCACATCCCTGGCGAAGGGAACCAAGTATCGGTCCCCGACGCCTGTGCCATTTTAAGCAATCCATACCGCACTGCCAGTTTTGACGACCAGAATTTCCACTTTTTACGCGCCGAGCGGCAAAGCTGCTCGAACCTGTAGCAAAAATGCAACTTGCATAACGTTCAATAGATCCAAGGGACTACTCGGGCCGTGCGCCGCATGTAAGACTGGTACTCGTCGCCGAAAGCGGTGATCATCATCTTCTCCTCGCGCCGCACGCGGCCAAAGAACAAAATGCCAAATCCGACCAGGCCGGCAGGGCCCGCGACCCAATTTGGCAATAACAGAGCTTGAGCGAGCGCCATCAGCCAAAAGCCTGAATACATCGGGTGCCGAACCAAGCCGTAGACACCGGTTGTGACCAGTGTGTGGCGTTCACGCAGATCGAGGCTGACCGACCAATTATGACCGAGGTCGCGATGGGTGCGGTAGAACAGCCACAGGCAGGCCAAGTCCACGGCGATACCGAGATAACTCAAGACCGGAACCAAAGCGTAGTCGGCCGACCGCGGCACGTGCAAGGCAAGGTAGAGGCACGGCACGATGCCGAGCCCGGTAAGCGAAGCACCGAGCAGCGCGAATTCCCGCAGGTCCCGTGCCGAGTACCGCACCGGCGTTTTGCGGGCGCGGCGTCCCGGCCGCAACCGCAAGAGGAACCAGGCCACGCCGAAACCGAGCCAAATGATCTTTGCGAGCGTCGCCGTCACGGGCTAGGGCTCCGTCGCGCTCGCGGCTAACGCCGCGGGGCCCACAGTTCCCTCGAGCGCGTGGGCGCCAATCAACGCGCCATCGGGCCCGAAAGCGATCACCGCCTGGTCGGGATTCTCGACGCGCTCGACGAGCGGCAACGGCCCGCAACACAGCATGTAATAGTCGTAAAAATAACGCCGCTCATTTCCCATCACCGCCTGGCGGTGAATGCGCAGAAAATTGAGATGGAAGCGCCGGTAGGTATGCTCTTCCACCATCATGCGAATGCGGATGATTTTCACGATCGGCTTGCCGGTAGCCGACAGGCCCAGCGCCACGACCGGATCGACCTTGTACACGTTAATGATGTCGACCAGCGCCTGATATTCGACCCAGTAAATGGCCGGCGCATTGGCCACCCGTTCAACCGCCTCGCGCAGCCAAGATGCCGCCGGATGCAGCGCGACCTTGAGCAGCGACGAGCCGCTCGACACCAGATGCAGCGGCTTGCCGCGGCGGCCGAGTTGCGGGTCGAGCTTGAGCGCGCGGTCGATCACAACGAGCGAAAGCGGCGCGCCGAGACTGTGACCGTCGATGACGATCTCGTCGGCGTCGGTGTCGCGCGCAAGCCGCACCAGTTCGAGCGCCAAGCGGTCGAGCCGCAGATCGAGCTCTGGCCGCGCCCGGTGCACCAGATCGCGGGCAAAATACCAGTCGTCGAGCGCGTAGCCGATCGACACAAACCGGCCAAATGTCCAGCGCAAGGCGACAAAAACGGCAAACCAAAGCACGGGCGCCGACAGCAATGGATATGGCAAGCCGCCGTGGATCACGGCGAAACGCGCCGCAGAAATCGACAGCCACATCGTGCCGACGATGTAGAGCAGCGGATAGAGAAAAAATCCGCCGTAGCGCCACGCCACGATGAAGTATCGGACCACTGTACCGTTGAGGACAAACTCCATCAGCGCGGCGATGCCGAGCGGAAACCGCCACCAATCGCTCTGCGCCATGTCCGCCGCCACAAAATCGTCCCAGCGGAACTGGTGAAAGTCGGTGATCACGCGCCAGTTCGGTCCAAAGGTCTCGATCGTCCAATTCACCACCGCGCCATCGGCCGCGAGCACAGGCGGCGAGACCTTGCCCTGCACGCTCCAGGCTTTCTGGAACCGGGCCATTTCGCGAATGAAACGGCGATGCTGGTGTTCCGGTCCGACCGGCTCGTAGCCGGTCATCTGCACGAAACAACGCTTGTTCACCCGCGCCTTCGGCATGACGGACCTCTGGGCCGGTTCATTAGGTAATATGGCTGGGCCGATCAAGCGCGGCGGCGGCAGCACCGCGCCAGCCGGTCGCGATAAGCTGTTGGCGGCGGAGGCAAATCGGCCCGTTCGGCGCCGGTTCGCGGGCGGCCTCGACCGGTCCGGCCGCCGTTGAACTTGGCGGCGTCCTTCGCTATAGGGAGCGTTCACAAGCTGAGGGGCCCGATACTGACCGGGCTTGCTCGCGCCGGACTGGGCCGGCGCTCATTCCTACGACCACCAAAAAGAGCATGCCCGATGTCCACCACGTTCGATAAAGTGGCTGAAATCATTGCGGAAACTTGCGATATCCCGCGTGAAAATATTAAGCCGGAAAGTCACGCGATCAACGATCTTGAGATCGACAGCCTCGACTTCCTCGACATTGCCTTCGCGATCGACAAGGCGTTCGGCATCAAGCTCCCGCTTGAGCAATGGACCCAGGAGGTCAATGACGGCAAGGCGACCACCGACCAGTATTTCGTGCTGAAGAACCTGTGCGAGCGGATCGACGAGCTGATCGCTGCCAAGGGCGCCTGAGGCGCCGGTAATGCGCCTCGAATATTTTCAAATGATCGACCGCTTCGTGAGCGTCGATAGCGGGGAACGCGTGGCGCGCGCGATCTGCAACGTGCCCCTGCAGAGCCCGGTATTCGAAGGCCACTTCCCCGGCTATCCGCTGATGCCGGGCGTCCTCTTGATCGAATGCATGGCGCAGACGACGGGCTGGCTGGTCAGCGGGCTAACCGGCTTTACCGGCCTGCCGGCGCTGGCCGGTGTCAAGGAAGGCAAAATCCGTAGCGCCGTATTTCCCGGCGACGTACTGGAAATCGAAGGCAGGGTTGTGCACGAGGGTTCCGGCTACGCCATGGGCGAAGCCAAAGGCTGGTGCAAGGGCGTTGCCGTTTGCGACGCCAAGTTGACCTATCGCATCATTCCCTATCCGAGCCCCGAACTGCGTGACGGACTGTGGGCGTGGGCGGATCGGATCAATTTCCCGGCCAAGGAGTTCGTGAAGTGACGGAACGCCGCGAGGTGTGGATCACCGGCGTCGGTCTTCTGACCTCTATGGGCGAAGGTTTGGAGGCGGCGTGGGGCCATCTCGAGCGCGGCGACCCGCCGCCCTATGATGACAAAAGCTTTTCGCCCTACATCGTGCATCAGCTGCCGCCGATGACCTACGACAAGCAGATTCCGAAAAAGAGCGATCAGCGGCAGATGGAGACCTGGCAGCGGGTCGGGGTGTACACCGCGGGACTGGCGCTCAGCGACGCCGGCATCGCCGGCAACGCCGAATTGCTCGACCGCGCCGACATGATCGTCGCCGCGGGCGGCGGCGAGCGCGACATCGCCGTCGATACCGCGATCATGGCCGGCGTACGCAAGGTCAACCAACAAGGCGCGTTTCTCAACGAACGCCTGATGAGCGACCTGCGCCCGACTTTATTCCTGGCGCAACTGCCGAACTTGCTGGCCGGCAATATTTCGCTGGTGCACGGCGTTGTCGGCTCGTCGCGGACGTTCATGGGCGAGGAGGCGGCCGGCGTCGATGCGGTCCGCGTCGCGCAAGCCCGCATTGCCGCGGGCCAGAGCGAATTGACGCTGGTCGGCGGCGCCTATCACGGCACGCGGTGGGACGTGCTGCTGGCTTTCGAACTGGGCGGCGTCGTGCTCAAGGACAAATTCGCGCCGGTATGGGATCGCGGGCCGGAGGGCGGCATTGCCTTCGGCACCATGGGCGCATTCCTGGTGCTCGAAAGCAGCGAGCACGCCAAAGCGCGCGGCGCAAAACCCCGGGCGAAAATTTCGCCGGTTTTCTCCGACCGCAATGCGCGCGGCGAAGGTGAAGCCGAGGCGTCGCTGAAACGGCAGTGGGAGGCGATAGCGCCGCAAGTGGACCGCGCGCACGCCGCCATCATCTCCGGCGCCGCCGGGCTTGAGCCCGCGACATCCGCCGAGCTTCACGTGCTCAAGGATATCGGTCTTCCCGTTCGCAATACCGGTACGTATATCGGGCATGGGGTCGATACCCAGTTCATGGCGAATTTGGGCATCGGCTGCGCGGCGATCGAGCACGGCAAGCTGTTTGCCCCGACCGGAAGCGGCGATAGCGGCGAAAGTCCGTCCGGTCTGTCGCAAGTGGTGGTCACCAGCGTCGGCAACTGGCGCGGCGAAGGGCTGGCGTTGCTCGAACGGGTGAATTGAAGGAGAGGGTCATGGCTTCGTCACGTCCCACGGCAAGCTCGAAACGCGACAAGGCCGGCCGGCCGATGATCGCGGTCACCGGCATGGGCGTTGTGACATCGCTCGGCGTCGGCAAGACCGACAATTGGGCAAAATTGACGGCGGGCCAGTCCGGCATCCGGCGTATTTCGCGCTTTCCCCTGGACAGCCTGCGCACGACGATCGCCGGCACCGTCAACGACGTTTACCAGGACTATATGCCGCCGGCCGAGCTTTCCGAGCGCCTCGCCAGACTCGCTTGCGAGGAAGCGATCGCACAGTCCGCCATCGGCTCGAAGGGCCATTTCCCCGGCCCGCTGTTTCTGGCCTTGCCGCCGCTTGAAATCGAATGGCATTACCGGATCGAGATGGCGGCGCAGGCGAAGCCTGACGAGGATGCCGGCTATCCCGATCTGATGCGGGTCGCGCGCGAGCCGCAATTCGCGCCGATTTATGAGACACTCAAATACGGCATCATCGGCGAACATCTCGCCGCGCATTTCGGCACCGAGGGTTCGCCGATTTCGCTGACCACGGCGTGCGCGTCGGGCGGCACCGCCATCCAACTCGGCGTCGAGGCGATCCGCCGCGGCGAATGCAAGGCCGTGCTCGCGGTCGGCGCCGACGGCTCGATCACCCCTGAATCGCTGGTCCGGTTCTCGCTGCTTTCGGCGCTGTCGACCCAGAACGATCCGCCCGAACAGGCGTCGAAACCGTTCTCCAAGAATCGCGATGGCTTCGTGCTGGCCGAAGGTGGCGCCGCGCTGGTGCTGGAGGATTACGATCACGCCGTGGCGCGCGGCGCCAAGGTGCTCGCCATCCTCGAAGGCTGCGGCGAAAAATCGGATTCGTTCCACCGCACCCGTTCGTCGCCGGACGGCAAGCCGGTCATTGCCTGCATGCGCATCGCTCTGGCCGACGCCGGCGTCGGGCCGGAAGACATCGATTACATCAACGCGCACGGCACCTCGACGCCGGAAAACGACAAGATGGAATGCCTCGGCGTCTCCACCGTGTTCGGCGAGCGCATCCGCTCCATTCCGATGTCGTCGAATAAATCCATGATCGGCCACACGCTGACGGCGGCGGGCGCGGTGGAGGCGGTGTTCACGGCGCTGACGCTCGAGCACGGGCGCATTCCGCCGACCATCAACCACAACCTTCCGGATCCGGCGATCCCGCTCGACGTGGTGCCGAACGTGGCGCGCGATGCGAGCATCAATCGCGCCATCTCCAACTCGTTCGGATTCGGCGGCCAGAACATTTCGCTGGTGCTGGCACGAGAGCCCGCATGACCGGCGTTATCGACACTGTGACCGGCGAAAAGCCCCGCGCCGCGGCCGCGAGCCGTAGCATTCGTGCGCTGACGCTATTGAGCGACCGCAAGATCGAACTCATCGACATCCCGGCGCCGCCCGCGCCCGGACCCGGTGAAGTGCAGATCGGCATCAAGGCGATCGGCATCAATCATATCGACGTGTGGGGCTGGCGCGGCATGGCGTTTGCCAAGCGCAAGCTGCCGCTGATCGTCGGCGTCGAGGCGGCGGGTGAGATTGTAGGTATCGGGCCCGATGTGACCACCAGCAAAATAGGCGACCGCGTCGTCGCCTATGGCGCGCTCACCTGCGGCACCTGCAAGGCCTGCCGCGAGGGCCGCGACAATCTATGCGAGACCGTCAACGCATCATGGGCTTTCACGCCGACGGCTTCGCGCGCGACTTGGTCAATATGCCGGCGCGGCTGGTGGTACCGATCCCGCCGGGCGTCAGTTACCGCGACGCCGCGTGCGCGCCGGTTGCGTTCGGCACCGTGCAGCACATGCTGTTCGACAACGCCAAACTCGAGCCCGGCGAGACTATTTTGGTCCAGGCCGGCGGTTCCGGTATCGGCACCACGGCGATCAAGATGGCCAAGGCCATCGGCGCCACCGTCATCACCACCGTCGGCGACGACGCCAAGGCGGAAAAGGCCAAGGCACTCGGCGCCGATCACGTCATCAATTACCGCACCGATCGGTTCGAAAGCATCGTGCGCAAGCTTACCGGCAAGAAGGGCGTCGATGTCGCCTTCGAGCATGTCGGCCCCGACACCTTCAACGGCTCGCTGCTCTGCCTCAAGCGCGGCGGCAGGCTTGTGACTTGCGGCTCGACCACGGGTCAGTCGATCACGCTCAATTTGTTCCAGCTTTATTTGCAGCAGTATCGCATCTTCGGTTCGTTCGGCTGCTCGCTCCGCAATATCCGCGAAAGTCTCGCCAAGATGGCGGCGGGTCTCACGCCGGTCATCGACACCGAAGTTCCGCTCGCGGAGTTCGAGCGCGGCCTGGCGCGGCTCGAAGGCCGGCAGGTGTTCGGCAAGATCATCGTCATGTTCTAGAATGCAATCGTCACGACGATCGCATTCTATTTTTTGGTGGAACATGATCTTATCGGAAAACCGGCCGCCACTTTTCCGGATCATGTTCTGATGCCAAGCGGCCGTCTCAAGCCTTGGCTCGATGCGACCGTCGGCACGCTCACGGTCGGACTGCTCGGCGCGATCAAACATACTGACCGCAAGCGCATGGCGAATTTCGCCGGCGCGCTGATGCGCAAGATCGGGCCGTTGTTCAAGGAGCATCGCATCGGCCGCGCGCAATTGCACGCCGCGTTCCCGGAAAAATCCGACGCCGAGATCGAGAAAATCCTCGGCGGGGTGTGGGACAATGTCGGGCGCATGGCGATCGAATTCGCGCATCTCGACGAATTTTCCGTCGAGGGATTCGGCGCGCCGACACCCGACGTCATTACCTACCCGCCCGAATCCAAGGAACGCTACGACCGCATCATGAACAGCGGCCAGGCCACCATCGGCTTTGCCGCCCACCTCGCCAATTGGGAGCTTCCCGGCGTCGGCGCGAAATTGATCGGCGCCAAATCCGCCGTGCTGTACCGGCGGCCGAATATCGGCGCCATCAGCGACGTCGTGATCAAGCTGCGCGCCCCATTGATGGGTGAATTGATCCCGACCGGGCTCGACGCGCCGGTGCGGCTGGCGCGGCTCCTGCAAGCCGGCGTCCATGTCGGCATGCTCGCCGACCAGCATTATACCAAGGGCGTCGAGGTGACTTTTTTCGGCCGCAAGTGCCGCGCCAATCCGCTGGTGGCGATGCTGGCGCGGCAGACCGAATTGCCGATTTATGGCATGCGTGTCGTGCGCAAGCCCGACGGCAACAGTTTTTGGGGCGAGGTGTCCGCGCCGATCGAGCCGGTGCGCGGCGCCGACGGCCGCATCGATATCGCGGGCACGACGCAAGCGATCACTGCGCTGATCGAAAGCTGGATCCGGCAGTATCCCGAGCAATGGCTGTGGCTGCACCGCAGATGGCGATAACGCGCGAAGCCGGATTCCGCGTGATGCGGAACCCGGCTTTTTGCAGGATCGAAACAGCTTTCGTTTATTTCCCGCGCACGGCGTCCTTCAGCCCGCCGACGGCGTTCTGGAACTTTCCTTTGGCCTGATCGGCCTTGCCTTCAGCTTCCGTCTTCGAATCGCCGGTTACCTTGCCGGTCCATTCTTTGACTTTGCCCTTGGCTTGGGTGGCGGAACCTTCGATGCGGTCCTTATCCATTTTCGCGTTCTCCATGCTGGTGAGTTCACCCATATAACCGTCGAGGGTGCCCCGGAGTTCCCAACAAGCAGTAATTGGAACCGGCATTCGTCGATGCCGGAAATGTTATGAAACCGGCAGCAACAATGCCGACGTTTAAATGCCGAAAAGAAAAAGATAGACGTTGGCCCTCGTGTGCCGCCGACTATTTGCAACCGTTCGACACGAAGGCCAGCAGCGGATTGAATTCCGCCGCCGTCAGATAAGACGCGAACGTTCCCCCGGGATAGAGCGGCTGGCTTGAGGAGCCCACGGTCGGACCGAACGAGGTGACGGCAATAAGAACGTTCTTACCGGGTCCTTCGTTGACGCTGCTGTTGGCGACCCAGGCGCCGCCGCTCATGCCCTGGGTCGCGTCGGTGACGGGGCCCCACTGGATGACCAGGTTCGGCGACGCGAGATCGCCGATCGGAATCGCGTTGGCAAAAAACACCACGCCCGGCGCATCCTGGATGATTTGATCGCCGAGAATGTCGGCCGGATAGCCGATCCTGTCGGCGAAATTGTATTTCCCTTTCCAGTCGAGCGCATAGGGCATCGCGCCGGTCTGGCTCGTTCCATTGACCAGGATCATCGCAAAATCGTGCAGCATGATCGCGTTTTGCGCGGCGTCCTGCTGCGCCGAAGTCAGCGAATTGAAATTGGACGGAAGCGTCCACAGCGGATTGGTGGCGGCGCAGAGAATCGAGAACGAGGTGCCGACGCGGTTTTGGTACTGCAGCAAGAACGTGCCCTTGGTCGGATCGGGCCACGGGCCGGTCGGATTGGAGGCGAGATCCTTGATGCAATGGCCCGCGGTTAACAGCACATTCGGCTTGATGAATTGCGCGGTGCAGAGCACGGTTTCGTTGGGATAACGTTTCGTCGGCGCCGGAATCGTCAGCAAGCCGGTCCATTTGAACGGCGCCACCACCGGGTTGCCGCTGGTCGCCACCGATGTCGAGGATTGGGCGAGGCGGAAGGCATTCTCGCGCGGGTGCGGCGGATCGAACGCAGGATCCAAGCCGTCGACCGATCCTTCCAGCCGCGGCTTTCGGCGCACGCCGTTCGGAGCAAGGACGGCATCTGCGAAAATTGCGGCATTGTTAGCCGGCGGGCGAACGGCAACCTGCCCTGCTCCGGCAACGCTCGTCCCGAAAGCCGACGCGCCCAATACGACCGCGATCGATATAAGCGAAAGATAGAATAAGCGCATTGACCCCCCTTGGCGTCGCGCCGGCCCAGCGAAACACGCGAACGAATGACCCAAACGCCAATTATAATAGCAGAGCGCGCGGGCTCTACCGGAATTTCAATTCGGGGACCGCTTACAATCATCTGGTGCGAAAGCGGCGAGGCTGCCTATAGTCGCCGAATGACGCCATAGGGCCGTAGCCGGGAGGATAGGCTTCATGAAACTCAGACCGCGCGCCGCTGCCGCATGCATGTTATCGCTCGTGATCCTGCTGCTGTCGTCGGCGATCGCTCCGTCACTCGCGCAATCGCCGGCGAAATCGATCAAGGATCAGCTGGTCGGCCACTGGCAACTCGTTTCGGTCACCGTCAACGGCAACATGCCTTATGGCGCTAATCCGCAAGGATCGATGTTCCTCGACGCCGAAGGCCATTACGCGATCATCGTGGTCAGCGACGGCAAGGCCAGAAGCATCTCCTATTTCGGCACTTACACGGTCAATGACGCCGACAACTCGATGACGCTGCACGTCGATGCCAGCAGCCGTGCCCGTGGCGACGGGCACGATCAAAAGCGCATGGTCACATTCAATGGCGATGAATTGATCCAACAGACCCCGCCGTCGTCCAGCACCGTCGGGTCCATTAAATTGATCTGGAAGCATTGAGACAGGAAGGCTCGAGCCTCGATATGAATTTTCCGCGCCGACGCCTTCTGCATCTGGCGGCGGGCGCCGTCGCGCTCCCCGTGGTTTCGCGCGTCGCCGCCGCGGAACGCTATCCGACGCATGCCATTACGCTGGTCGTGCCTTTCGCCGCCGGCGGCCCGGCCGATTTGGTCGCGCGTATCTTGTCCGAGCCGTTGCGGACCTCGCTCGGTCAACCCATCATCGTCGACAACATCACCGGCGCCGGCGGCAGCGTCGGCGTTGGGCGCGTCGCGCATGCGGCGCCCGACGGCTACACGCTCAGCATCGGGCACTGGAGCACGCACGTGGTCAACGGCGCGATCTATGCGCTGTCCTACGATCTCGTGAACGATCTCGAACCGATCGCGCGGCTGCCGAGCAATCCGATGGTCATCGTCACCAGGAACTCAGTGCCGGCGAAAAACCTCAAGGAACTCGTGGCCTGGCTCAAGGCCAACGATAACAAGGTTTTGGTCGGCACCGCGGGCGCCGGTTCGGGAGCGCATGTGGCCGGCGTATACTTCCAGAACATGATCGGCGCCCATTTCCAATTCGTGCCCTATCGCGGGACCGGTCCGGCACTCCTCGATCTGGTGGCGGGTCACATCGATATGATCGTCGATCAAGCATCTAACTCATTGCCGCAGGTGAGCGCGGGGCAGATCAGGGCCTATGCGGTTACCGCGGCGAATAGGCTTCCCGCCGCACCCGATATCCCGACGGTCGATGAGGCCGGTCTTCCCGGCTTCCACATGTCGCTTTGGTATGGTGTCTGGGCCAGCAAGGGCACTCCCAAAGACATCATCGCCAGGCTCAATCGCGCGTTCGTCGATGCGATGGCCGATGCCCGGGTGCGCCAGCGATTTGCCGACCTCGCCCTGGATATCCCGCCGCGCGACCAGCAAACGGCGGCGGCGCTCGGCGCTTGGCAAAAGGCCGAAATCGCCAAATGGTGGCCGATCATCAAGGCGGCCGGGATCAAGGCCGAATAGGCCCCAGCCATCATTCCCCGGTCTTGATCTTCGTCCACAGCCGGTTGATCACCCGCTGCGTCTTTGGGTCATGCGCGACGATGGTATAGAGGTTCGCCATGGTCGCTTGATCCGGATAGATCGACGGGTCGTCCAGTATCGCCTTGTCGATGAAGGCGCTCGGCAGGTCGCCGTTGGCGTAAGACACGTAATTGGTGTTTTTCGCCGCGACCTCCGGCTTGAGCAGATAATTGATCAGCTCGTGGGCCTCGGCCGGGTCGGGCGCATCCTTGGGAACGGCAAGGGTGTCGAACCATAATTGCGCGCCCTCTTTCGGGATCGAATAACCAAGTTCGACGCCGCCCTTGGCCTCCGCCGCGCGCTTTTGCGCCTGCTTGACGTCGCCGGAAAAGCCGACGACCAGGCAAATCTCGCCGGTCGCCAAGGCATTGAGATACTCCGACGAGTGGAATTTCCGCACATAGGGCCTGATGCGGATCAGAAGATCGGTGACCTTTTTCAGATCGCCCGGATCGCTCGAGTTCGGATCGAGATGAAGATAATGCAGGCCCGCCGTCATGATATCGTCGGATGAATCGAGCAGATGAATGCCGCAATCCTTGAACTTGGCGATCTTCTCCGGGTCGAAAACATAGTCCCAAGAATCGATGGCGGCGCCGGGGCCTAAAATCTCCTTGGCTTTTTTCACGTTATAGCCGATGCCGGTGGTGCCCCACATGTAAGTGGCGGCATAGAGATTGCCGGGATCGGACACGGCGAGCCGACCGGCGATGTCCGGCCAGAGGTCGCTGAGATTCGGCAGCTTCGCCTTGTCGAGTTTCTGGAAAATGCCGGCGCCGATCTGACGGGCGAGAAAATAGGCGGTCGGCACGACGACGTCGTAGCCCGATTGCCCGGCCAGCAGCTTGGCCTCGAGCGTGTCGTTTGAATCGAAAGTGTCGTAGCGAACGGCAATGCCGGTTTGTTTGGTGAAATCGTCGAACACCGTGGGGTCGACATAATCCGACCAGTTGTAATAATTGACGACGCGCGCCTTCGGCAGGGCCGGCGCCGCGATGACAAACGCGGTGGCGCCGACCAGCAAGGCGATCGCGGATAGGCCTGCGCCGCGCAATGCCGCATGCCGGCCGGAGGTCATTACGTCTCGGTCGGCAAGCCGGCCGCCTTCCAGGCCAACAGTCCCCCGGCAAGATGCGAGCCGTAGGCAAAACCCTGTTCCTGCGCCGCCAGCGATGCGGTCACCGAACGGCGGCCGGAGCGGCAGGCAAAGACGATCTCTCGACCGGCGGGCTCCGGGATGGCGGCCGGATCGAATTCCGAAAGCGGCACCAGAACGGCATCGGGAAAGCGCTCGACGTCCGTCTCGTTCGGCTCGCGCACATCGACCAGCACAATGCGGCCTTCGTCGAGGCCGCGCGCGACCTCTTCGGGCGTCCAATCGCGCACGCTGGGAACCTGATCCGGCATCGTCCAACTCCTCGTGAAGATAGATCGATCGCTAGCTTGCGTCAGCCGTGGCC
>Ga0181525_10002091_pt1 | contig 16673 bp, 14 predicted proteins | sample PEATcosm2014_Bin_48_FD_121100 | JGI IMG/M metagenome (GOLD analysis project Ga0181525, IMG submission 121100) | Peatland microbial communities from MTU Mesocosm Facility, Houghton, MI, USA - PEATcosm2014_Bin06_10_metaG | ecosystem: Environmental > Terrestrial > Soil > Wetlands > Peat | place...
CTGCGCTTGAGCAGCATGTGATGATTTCCCGGTGCGATCAGCGCCTGTCCCCGCAGGACTGACTCCTGGTCGACCGCTTCTTTCACGGTGATTCTGCAGATGGCGTTGAGACGTTCAGCGAATCTTGCAGTGAACACCTCCGGCATATGCTGCACTACGACAACCCCCGGTGCATCTAGCGGTAGTGCCTGCAAGAACTGACAGAGGGCCTCCGTCCCACCGGTTGACGCACCCACCACAACGACTTTGTCCGTCGTCTCGATCATTGCGTGAGATGGCGGCTTCGGCAGCACTGCGTCGGCCGTCAATTTTGGTTGAGCCGCTGGACTTGTGGGCCGCCGATTCTTGATCCGCGCGTATGCTGCCGATTTTACGACATCACAGATTCTTACTCGGGACTCCTCGAAGAACTCCTTGGCACCCAACTTTGGTTTCGTAATGATATCGACCGCGCCTTTTTGCAGCGCAGCCATCGCGACGCTGGAACCAATCTCCGTCAGTGTGGAGCAGATAACGACGGGAAAAGGATGCTGACTCATGATTTTATCCAGGAAAGTCAGGCCATCCATCTTCGGCATTTCCACGTCAAGAGTCATTACGTCCGGAACCTCGTGACGAATCAGTTCGACCGCCGCATAGGGATCGGAAGCAACACCCATCACCTCGATCTGTGGGTCGGATTCCAGAATTTCTCTGAGTACCTGGCGTACAAATGCGGAATCATCGACGATCAGTGCGCGAATCTTCTTCTCGAATGTCATGGCCTCGCTGAATCTCCTTCCCTGATCGGCATGCGAAACACCGCTGTGCTTACCTGTTGCACTGGCACGTTCATTCCGGCCAGCGACTCTGCGTGCGCTACAAACAGGTAGCCACCAGGATTGATATTCCGGCAAATCTTGCAGATCACCGACTCCTGGGTCCCGCGGTCAAAGTAGATGAGGACATTGCGGCAGAAAACAATATCGAACATGTTCTGAATGCGATAGTCGCCGATTAGGTTTAGTTCATGAAAGCTCACTTTTGCTCTCAGCGCCGGAGACAGCCGCACCTCGTCGGAAGAGCTGTCCTTGCGACGCAGCAGATACTTCTGGCGGAGGGAAATTGGAATCGGTTTGATTTCAGACTCCTTGTACACTGCCCTCTTGGCATGTTCGAGGACTTTCGTCGAAATGTCCGTGCCTAGGATCGCAAAGTTCAAGCCCGCATTCTTCAGCGCATACTCGCTCAGCACCATCGCCAGTGTGTAGGGCTCCTGCCCGGAAGAACATGCGGCCGACCACACGTTCAGGCGCGACATCCGCGGATCAACTCCGAAATGTAAACTCGGCAGGGCCGTTTTGACCAGAAAATCAAAGTGCTCGGATTCCCGGAAGAAGTCCGTCTTGTTCGTTGTAACTGCGTTGATGAAATATTCGCGCTCTTCGCCATTTGGGCTGGCAAAGAAGTACTCGCTATATTCAGCGATGGAGTCGAGTTCCAACTCGCGCACACGCCGCAGCAGCCGGCTTTGTACCATAGTCAGCTTTGACTCCGGCATCTTGATGCCAAGTTCTCTCGTAATGTAGCTCGCAAAACGAGCGAAGCTTTTCTGCGAGAGAGCCTTACTGACTGTCTGCATTCAATGCACTCCTCTTCCGGACTCGTTTCCCTACGGTCTGTCTGCAGAGTGCGCGACGTCACAGGACAATTACAGATTCCTCGGCGGTGGTCAGCTTGGTGTCGGAAACGGCAAGTACATCTTCGGACGAGAAAACCGCGTTTACGTCGAGAATAATAATGAAATCCTCGCCCCGTTTTCCCAGCCCAACGATGAAGTCCGCGCGCCAGCGCATGGCAATGCGCGGCGGCGGGGTGACATTGCCCGAATCTAACTCGATGACCTCGTGTACGCTGTCTGCTAGGCCGCCAATCACCACGACTTCACCGTCAATGTTGAGTTCCATGACAATGATCCGCGTGTTCACTGTGTCGGACACGCCGGGCAGCCCAAAGCGCAATCGGAGATCCACAACTGGAATTGCTTGCCCGCGAACGTTCACGACTCCACGCATGTACGCAGGCGCTGTGGGAACCCGCGCAATTTGCAAAACTTCTAGAACCTCCCGGACCTGGGAAACGTTGATCGCAAATAACTCATCACCCAGCTTGAAGGTCATGTATTGACAGGTTTCATTCATCATGGGTCCTTTGCCTCAGCTTCCTACTGGTAAATTTTGAAATCCTGATCGTTATAATCGGCACCCTGATTTTCAGAACCTATTTCGATATCAAAGCCGCAAGCGCTGTTTGGCTTCGGTTTGCGCGCTGGAACTGCTATGGCACTCCGCAAAGTCGCTTTCTTGTGCGTTGCCGGCGCTGGACGACGGCTCAGCTCACCCAGCCTGCTCACCTTAAAAAAGGAGATTGCCCCCTGCAGCACCTCGGCCTGCTCCGACAGCTCGTCAGAACCGGTCGACATCTCCTCGGAAGCAGACGCGTTCTGTTGAATGACCTGGTCGAGTTGCTGCATCGCCTTGCTTACCTGGGTCGCGGCCGTGCCCTGCTCCGCGCTTGCCGCTGCAATCTCGCGCACCAACTCGGCGGTCTTTCGGATGTCCGGAACCAGACGTGCCAGCAACTGGCCAGCGCAATCGGCCCTTTGTACGCCGTCCGAGGTCAATCGGCTAATCTCCGCCGCAGCGGTCTGGCTGCGCTCAGCCAGTTTTCTCACCTCCGAAGCCACAACCGCGAAGCCCTTGCCGTGCTCTCCAGCCCGAGCTGCTTCCACCGCAGCATTCAGAGCCAGCAAGTCTGTTTTGCGTGAGATTTCGTCGATGATGCTGATCTTCTGGGCAATCTCCTTCATCGCACGGACTGTCTGACTGACGGCCTCGCCGCTTGACATCGCATCCTCAGCGGCCTTCGTCGCAATCTTGTCCGTCTGTTTTGCGTTGTCGGCGTTCTGCTGAACGCTGGCGCCCATTTCCTCCATCGACGAGGTACATTCCTCCGCCGCCGAAGCCTGTTCCGTAGCGCCTTCTGACAACTGCTGCGCCGTCGCGGACATCTGTTCGCTGCCGCTGGCCACGCTGCCCGCCGACTCAGCAACTTTCAGCACCGTGCGCCGCAGATTCTCCAGCATCCGCTTCTGTGCCGTGCCGAGCACATCCTTTTCGGAAAGCGCCATTGTCTCTACCGTCAAATCCCCCTCGGAGATGCTGACTGCAACATTCGCAGCCTTTTTCAGGTTCTCAGTCATACCGTTCAACGCCTTGAGCATCTGTCCCAGTTCGTCGTGTGAACTCGCGTCAACTTCATTGGGAAGCTCACCCTTCGCAACTTGATGCACTACCTCAACCGCCCTGCCCAGCGGTTCCGTAATACTGCGGACGATGAATACTGCGATACCCATCGCAAGCAGCACTCCTGCTCCTAAGAAGATGAGAATTCCTGCGCGAACGGAGCCGACCAGCGTCTGGGACTCCGAGACCGCACCATCGGCAACCACCTTGGTCTGGGCATTTAGATCGTTTTGACTCCGGAGTATCCTGTCAGACAGTGGGGTGCACTGTACTCGTACCATTTCCTGAGCTTCTTTGGCTGATTCAGTAGTGCCCAGACGGCTTAGGACGAGAACCTGCTCCCGGCAGGCGTTGTAAGACTCACGCGCGCCTTTTAGTTCCGCGAATAGCTCTCGCCCTCTGTCGGTGCTGATCAACTTCTGAAACTCCGGAATGATCGTCCCGCTTTTATCGCTATTCGCGTGCATCTGCCGCTCGAACTCGGCTTTCTCTGCCTTGTCGGTAGTGTTGATGTGCTGGTATAACAGCAGCATATTGGCTTGTGCGATGCTGCGCATCTCCCCGACCAGATATATTTTGGAGACAACGTCCGTGGCTAATGTATTCGTGCTCTTTTGAATCGTTCCGACTTTGGTGAACGCGAACAGCCCGAGTGCCATCGCGATGAGAATCACTACTCCGAATCCTGCGCCGATCCGTATACCAATCTTCCAGTTATTCATGCATTTGTCCTCTTTGCGAGAGTTAGGCCGTTCTTAATGTCAACGCGGTGCAGCCCTCACGGGCGTGTTGGTCAGCTAAGTTGATGATCGATGCGATATCGAGAATCAACGCCACTCCACCATCACCCATGATGGTTGAGCCAGAGGCAACAGTGACGTTGCGCAGGAATCGTCCTAGTGGCTGAAGCACCGTTTGATGGGTGCCCAGCACCCGATCCACCACGAACCCGACGCGCTGTTCCTCGTGCTTTACGATCACAATTCTCTCGATCTCTGGAGAGTCTCCCGCTATCTGGAATAGGGCGCGCAAATCGACATATGGGAGCAGGTTCCCGCGAACCGAGAACACGTTGCGGCCGTTCTTGGTCTTGCGTTCGTGGCCCGGCAACTCCACGTTCTCTGTGACCGAGCACATCGGAAGGATGAAACGGTTCTCGGCAACCTGCACCAGCAAACCTTCTATAATTGCCAGCGTGAGCGGGAGAGTGAGAGTTATATTCGTCCCTTTGCCCTCTTCGCTCGCGATCTGCACCGAACCTCGCAGCTGATCAATCTGCCGTTTCACAACGTCCATACCTACGCCGCGGCCGGATATGTTCGTAACCTTCTTTGCCGTTGAGAAGCCTGGTAGAAGGAGCAGGTTGAGAGTTTCTCTGTCGCTGAGGTTTGCATCGGGCGAGATCAATTGCTTTTCGATAGCTTTATCGCGCACAGCCCTGCGACTGATTCCATGTCCATCATCCTCAATGCTGACAACGACGTTGGCGCCCATGTGCGAGGCATTCAGCCGAATCGTGCCACGCCGTGGCTTGCCCTTTGCAAGGCGCTCCTCCGCCAGCTCAATTCCATGGTCAATGCTGTTGCGAAGCAGATGCACAAGCGGCTCTCCAAGCTGATCTAGGATGCTTTTGTCAAGCTCGGTCTCAGCGCCCTCCGTGATCAGATCAACCTCTCTTTCAAGTTCCAGCGAGAGGTCATGAACAAGCCTGCGAAAGCGGCCGAACAGAGTGCCAATCGGCAACATGCGAATCCCCAGCACGTCGTCGCGCAGCTCAGCCACTAAGCGCTCGATTTCCTGAACAGGGTTTGCCAGCTCTGGCGCCCCGATCTGGCTCGTGATCTGCTTGAGGCGCGACTGATTCATCACCAGCTCACCCACTAGATTCACCAGTCGGTCCAGCCTGCCCGCCGGTACACGCACCGTGGACTCTTTGGCTAGGGTCTTTTCAGCGGCCCCCACCTTATGCGCTGCTGAGTTGTCTGAAATGGATGGCGCTTCTGCTTCCGCTGACTGCACATGCCCAGTCACTGCCATGTTCTGGGCGCCATCCTCAACTACCTCCATTGCATGGTTCTCTGTCCCCGTCCCGCTCTCCCGTATCTCAAGCTCGCTTCCGTCTTCTACAAACATGAACACATCGCGTATCGTATCGCGGCCCGCGGATGTACGCAGGGTCGCGCTCCACCACAGATAGCAGGCATGCGGATCAATCTCCTCAAGGGGCGGCACCGCATCAGTATGCGTTGTCACTTCGCAAGAACCTAGGGTGGAGAGATCACGCATCAGCAAGATGGGATTGCCTCCGCAGGTAAACAACCCCAAATGCGGACGAAAGCGAATCTCCCAGACTAATTCTCCAAAGTTGCGAGGGGATAGCGATAAGACTTCCGCGTGCAAGTCGCTCGTATCGAGCTTTAGTATCGGCTCTTGCACACCGGCAAATGCCTTGAATCTTTCGACTAGTTTCTCGCTGGAGCCCTCCGCTACCTGTGCTCCGCCCTGTTCGGCAGCAATGATGTCGCGCACCTGGTCGCGTCCGGCCAAGACTAGGTTTCCCAGCTCTGAGGTCACCGCAACCTCGCCCGCCCGAACCTTATCCAGCAGAGTTTCTATATGGTGCGTGAAATCTGCAACTGCTGTGAATCCACACATGCCGCTCGATCCCTTGATTGTGTGGAACGCCCGGAAAATGCGGTGAGTCGTCTCCACCGCCTCATCTTCATTCAATGCGAGCGCCGACTCTTCAATCTCGGCCAGCAGGTCTTCTGCCTCCGCAAGAAAGGCATCGATCCAATTGTTCTGCGTTCTTGTCTCCATCTCAGACACTCGCACTCCTGTTGGCTAGCTCTTCGGAACCTGCTTGAGGTCTTCCAGCGAGAGGCCCAGAATCGCGCTCGCCTCGCATATCGCCGCCGATGGAGCCGCAAAATGGAGCCTTTTGCAATCTCTCCGTGCGCTCTCGCGCAGCGAGCAGAGCAATTGCAGGCTTGCAGCATCACAGCTTTTCACGCCGGACAGATCCAACACTAGCGAAGGTGCTACCGCCAGCTCACCGAGTAATGCGGCTCGTAGCTCATCCGCTCCGCTGACGTGCAGATCACCTTCCGCCTGCACGATGCCTTCATCTTGACGAATTATTCCCATAAGAAGTTCCGGGACACATATCGGCATGGCCGCGTCGTTTCATCAACGCTGCCTGATGGAAGGGTCGCTACTTCTGTATGTAATGCGATGGGGAAATCTGGAGCCAACTCTCGACCGGGGGATTCAGTTCCGCGAATTTGGAGCAGAGCATACGGTCCCGCGATCTTCGCCGCAAAGAAGAACATTCGGGATGTGCCTTGAGAGCGCGTCCAGCACCCAGCCGTGATCGAGGGTTGCCCGGTTCAGCAAACAGAAGGCGTCGTACAGATACACAGAGTTCTAGCTGAGCAGAAAGTTCGATACACATTTGTTCTTCGAGTCCTTATTCGTGTAATCACTGCGTCACTTGTGCGGGAATGCGGTCGAACATGACTGTTGATGCCGTGATTTACAAGTCACGGCGCCACGTACTACGCGAACAATCACGGTTTACATTAACGGAGCAGGAACAAGCGCCGAATATGAACCTTGGGAAGCCCGTCTGCCAGGAATGTGCTCGGTTTCTGCCATACTCCCCCCTTATGAGAGAACGAAAATAGCGATGGTCGTTATTTGCGATATTTATCATGATCGAAAATAGGAGGCGCGGCTATTAGCGTGTTTGCGAATGCCTGAGGACACTATTTGCAGAGCGCAATCGTCCTTGAGGCCCTGATGTGCTGTTTTTCCTGACTCACTTTCGCAATGATGGGTAGCCTTACAAACGGAATACTCGGGCCATTTCTTCGAGAATGTCTTCCAGTCTAGCAGCGCCGACACTCAGAGCCTTGAGGTCAATTTCCTCGGCTCGCATTCGCGAGATGAACTCGCGCACGTCACTCTTGACGACCTCAGGGGCCGCTGGATCGGAAGTTGGATCGAGAATCTGGTAAAGCCGAAAGACATCGTTCTTGTGCTTCTTGATTGTCTTGCTGTCGATCTTCTCACCGTGGGCTTCGCGTTCGGTCAGATCAATCCAAGCTCGCACTTTCAGAGCGATCAACTGGGCGGCACCGACCGTGGTGACACCTTCGATCTCCTGTCTGCCCGCACGGATGAAGTTGTAGTAATCGTTGTCCAGGAGAATTGCGGAGAGGCTGGAAGTTTCTTCCTCGATTGGCAACGGCGTGAGGTGGCTGCCCTCGGCAACCTGCAAGACATCTGGCTGCCGCGAGAACAGTTCAAGCATGAAAGGATAGTCTGGGTTTGTCGGTTTCTGGAAGCGATAGAACTGCTTCTCGCCGGTTGACTTCTCCTGGTTCTCATAGCCGCCGGCCCGTACGAATTCCCAAGATTTCTGCACAAACGCGGCGTCCAAAGCCTCAACACAAAGGACGATGTCCAAGTCTTTCGTCGCTCGAAAAGGGAGAGCCGCGGCGGACATCGCGAGATCGCAAGCCGCGCCGCCGATGAGCAGATATCGGTCCGCGTAGTCCCGGAAGTGCTCCCGGAAAACTTCAAGGCCCTTTACCATTCGAACCTCTCCATCATTTCCTCCAGAGCGGCCTCGGTTCGTTCGTCGTGATCAGCCTTCAAGGATAGGAAAAGGGATAGCCTATCCACGAAGCCGTCTGTCTCGAAGCGCTTAGGCGAATACCACCATACCTCGATTCCAATGGCATCGGGGTCTTGGGAAGGCACCACGGCGATCTTGTGCCGCTTCTGGAGTGCTTTCCACTCTTCCCGGCCCAAGGCATAAGTCGGGTAGGCCGGTGCGGCCAGCATCGTATAGTGCTCCAGAGCGGTGAGTCCTGCGCGTACATAGCGGTCAGCGCCTTCGGTATGACGGATGAAAAGCCGCTTGTTGATCGGGCTGCGGAGAAAGGGCTGAGCCTTCTCCCAGAGCTCCCTCCGGTCCCCAATGAACCTCAAGCAGCGCTCGCGTCCGCGGACGTTTATCTCAGCGAGGTTTGCGGCCTCCAGCTCGTCGAAAGCTCGCGTCATCGTCATTGCCGAATAGCCCAGGAGCGCGGCCATTTCAGACGGGATCAGTTCCTTCCCTGCCTTGTGCAACACAGCATAAAGAACAACAACCTGGGTGGACGGGCTGATTGCGGATGTCTCTCTGCGAATGCGCCGAAAGTGCTCGCGCAGGTCGATTGCCAGCATGGGCAGATACATCTGGTTCCCCGGAACGATGAACGGGACCCTCTGCTCGATCAGCCGCTTTCGGTTATAGGTGGTCACCCGCTCGCGCACATAGATCAGCTCTGCCTCCTGCTTGGGTTTGAGCATCTCCATGTGCTTGCGCACGACCACCGGCGCCTGCTCCTCTGCACTCCTGTCGATCATGAGGAGGATGGGCAGACCGAGCAATTCTGCCTTCGCAAACTCGTATCTTTCGCGGAGCACAGGCGGCAGATGGCTCGCTCCTTGCCAGGGCGTAGCCTTCACTGCCACGCCCAAAGTGTCGTGGAGGTAGCGGTCGAGTTCATGAATTTCTGGAATCAACGTGCACCTCCGCTCGCCGATCGCGACTGTAACCCGATATTGCACGCTAACATAGCAAATGTTATCGTTCATTTCAATGTTATGTATACGAGAATTGCAAGGTGCTTCACTCCGCGCATGATGGGTGCCATTTGTTGCCGTAAAGTCAGCAAGATACGCGAGCGCCCGATCGCTTATAACCCAAAGATCGCAAGTGCAAGTCCTGTCCCTGCAACCAAGAACTCATACAAAACAAGTACTTACAGCGGGGCCGCATAAGCGGCCCCTGCTGTTTCCCCCAGAATGCCCGCGTTCTGTCCGTGTTTTATTCTGACGCGCCCTTTACTGGAGCTTCTTGGACTTCTTCCGCTCCTGCTTTGCCGTTGCGGCCAGGTAGGTTTGCGTGCGCTGCATTGCCTCACGCAGGTCATGCTCACTCACGATGTTGTACCTATCGAACATTGAGCGCGTCTTGTGCCCGCTTATGGTCATGGCGACTCTCTCCGGCACACCCGCCCGAACCATATTACGGACGGCGGTTCTGCGGAAATCATGGAACACGCGGCCCACGTACTTCAGTTCGTCGCGCTTCCACTTCTGAACGCAGTTCGCGCACTTGAAATCGGCATCGACTCCGCCCTTGCACTTCGGGCAGACGAACGTCCCGAGTCCAGCCATCACACATGCCGTTGCCCATGCCTTGCGGTAATCGCCTATCGGCTCACCCTCGTGGTGAAACACGTAAGCGGCCGGCGTTGTGACGCCTTCCTTTGTCACCGGGCGCGCTGCTTTGCGCCGCTTCATCACATCCGCAAGTTCCCCGTTTAACGTGACAGTGCGAGCCTCGCCGTTCTTCGCGCACTCCCCCCTGAGGCGTACAGTATCGCCTTCCACATCTGCCCAGCGAAGGGAGGCGATTTCGCCCTTCCGCCATCCCGTCAGATAGCCAAAAAGTTCTAGTCTTTCAGGTACAGCGGCAACTCCCTCATGACGCTGCGAAACTCCGCATCTGTGAAGAACCCCTGCCTTGCGTTGCCGCGCTCAGAGAGATGACGGATTACGGGAGCATTGGAGAGCCGCCTCCGTTCCATCGCCAATCTGAATGCTTGCGCCAGCAGTTGTGTAGAGCGGTTTATGGTGGCTGCCGCTATATGCTGCTCCAACTGCTCCGAGATGAACTTGTCCACCGCCTCCACGCTCACTTCGACGGCACGCCAATTGCCGAAGTACTCGCGCACTCGTTTCAAGTGCGAACGAAACTGTGGGCTGCCTTTTCCGCGCAGCTTATAGTCCGATTCTAGAGAGTCGAGCAGATCGGAAACCGTGATCCGCTGCTGCTCAGGGCCGACAAAGACGGGGCCGCCGTGCCGCTCGGCTGCGAGCTCTCCGAGTCGATGTTTGAGAAACTTTACGGCCTCGTTGCGTTCCTCGCCCGACGCCTCGACCTTGTCGCCTGCTTTTCTGCCCTTCTTGTCTCTAAGATACTGCGCCGGTTCCCGATGTTCCTGGCCGTTGCGGTAATAGCTGATCCACCAAAAGCAGCTTCCCTTTCGCTGGAAAATGCGGCCGTCTCCTCTGCCGTTCATGGCATTCCCTTCTTTGTTTGAGATAACACTTGTGCGCGATGACAATCACATTCAGCCGAGATCGCCGCTCTCCGGCACCGGAGATATTCGCTTTCTTCCACGGCGATTCCGGGATTTGCAAAATGGATTTTATGATTGGGGCCGCGTCGGTTTGTATTTGCGGCATCCCCTCTTCATCTGATTCGGGGCTTAGATCGGCATCTGAATTACGCTCTCGCCGATTTGCTGGCAAGAGGGATTCTCTGTTTTATGTATCGTTCAATCCCTGAAGCAGAGAACAGCAGTTTGCGCCCGACACGGCGGATAAAGGGAAATTCCGAATGATGCCGGTACAGATAGTCCTTGCTGAGTCCCAGGCGACGGGCGGCCTCTGCAATGTTGAGCAGTTCGTCCGACTGCGCCTGGACGGAAGTGGGCATCGCCAGACGCGCCATTGCCGTGCAGCGGACCTCCTCAAGTTCTCCGAGCAAACTTGGAAGCTGTTCGACGGGCAACTCTCGGGCGGTCTGCAGCACGGATTGAAGTTCGGCGCGCATCTCTCAGTCAGCTCCGCTATGCGCGCCTTCTTGCAACCACAGTCTGCAGTGGTTGGGCCAACGCTCTGACGTGCCACGGCCTTAACAGCCCACTTCCACGGAGGGATATGACGAGGCCAAGGCACGTCCAGAAGACCATTGAGATCAGAATGCCGAACAGAATTCCCTTCGCGGGCGCTAACGAATCGAACGTTTCGTATTCCTCACTCGGATGGATCAGTGAGCACCTCTGGAGCGATCGCGGCGCCATCTTTCTGGGTCCGCCGCCGCACGAGCCGCGGTGGCGCCTCCGGCACAAATGCGCGATGGTCCCCGCACCTTCCGCGCGCCTGCTTGTTGGTGATGAAAGAGTGAACCGTGGTCTCGAAGGCCCCGATCGCTTCACGCAGTGTGAGACAGGCCCGATATGCCTGGAAGAGTCCGTAACACTCCTGGCATCCCCCCTTGATACCCGCTTGCTCGTCCTTCGCGGGGTTGTAGGCTGGATGCCGGGAGCATCTTCCCCTGATGCGGTACACAAGCCGAAACGCCACCTTGAACATGCCGCTCCTTTCGATAGGCATAGTAGACTAGCATTTATAGCAATGCTATGCCTACTATAATTCCTCACTCGTTGGCGGTTCAGAGAGGCTGCGATACGTGGGTGACTTGGGCTCGAAGCGCTTATGAGCTAAAGTCGAGCATCATTGGGCGCTAGTGATCCACGGTCACTGGACAACGGCGCCGGGCGGCATCTGGAAGAGTTCACGGGGTGGTCGTTCTTGCGTGGAATTTCTTGAAGGCATCAAGCGGAACTTCTGGTTTAAGCGCTATCTGACCACGAACCGCCGGCAGGCCAGCGTGATTTGTTGCTGAGGGGTGCCGTCAAGGGAACCAGGAATCTACGCAGGTCCCTAAGAACCTGGTTCAGATCGTCGGGGGCGGCATTCATATGCTCGCGATTGAGGAACGCCTTCCACCGGATATTCCACTCTTCCGCATAGAGCCTGGTTAGCCCAGTTGGCACATCGGCGGGCACGGGAGTTCCACGTCGTTCGAAGGTCCGCAGTACCGCGGCGGAGAGTTCGCCTCCGTCAAACTCAAAGATGTGCGATATGAGCCAGAGGTCATAAAAGTCCTTCAGGCGGCTGTTGGCAATTCCCAGTACTACGATCGCGTTGAACTTCTCTGCCACAACCGTTGCGACGGGATACGCACGAAGGTGTGGTGCGGGAGCATCGAGCAGAACTGGGTACATAATCTCGACCGGCCCAGGCGTGATAACGTCGCCAAAGCCGATGTCGACCTGGATAGGAATACGCGCTCCATCAAGAACTGCCTGCGTCTGGACTCGAACGCCGCCATACTCCATTTCTTCCCGAATGGGCGCCGCTGTAAGGCCATCAACTTCGAAGGTGACGCCATCGTCCGGAGCCTGGGTCCCGCAAATGGCTTTGAAGGCATCCGCGATTGATGTTGCATCACTCGCGCCATAGCCCAGCAGGTCCAGGTCTCGTGTCGGCCGGAAAGGATCTTTCAGCCAGGTCACGAACAACATCGCGCCCTTCAGGATGAACCGTTCACGATGAGCGGATACGCTGAGCCGGTAAAACAATCGCTCCAGCGCGTAGTGCGTCAGCAGGACTTGGTAATCAGTCTTCTCCGCTCGCGCCCGCGCGAGAAGCCTCGCTCGTACCGATGCACCGACATTGCGGACTTCACGAGACATGGGCCACCGCTGATTCTACATAGGGGCGCATGATCGTCCAAACGCGCGCCTTCTTGGCATAATGCCATAGCTGGTCAGGCGTGCATTTGCGCTTCAGAAGCCCTTCCCGCAGCCCTTCCATCGCCACATCAATGCCGATCTTGTTGCGATACCGGAAGCAATCCACAATCGTCCGAGCCGGATTGGTGATCGGGACCTGGCGCGACTGAATCGGATGTCGTTCTACGCCGTCAGTCATGGCCCACCCGCTGAAACGAGCGAATCGGATTGATGGGTAGCTGATCGTCGGCTTCCACGCCGAGCGCTCAATCGCCATCCAAACCGAGGAAGGCATCTGAAGCGTGAGCTGGTGGTACTGGAGGGCGGAGATGAGACAGATGACACCCTTGGGCACGAGTGCGGCAACCTCGGCAAGGGCATGGCTGGCATCCACTGGGACGTCGGAAAGTTGGTAGAGGCCCCGGGACGGGCGGACGACCTGTCCCTCCCGCACTAGGCGCGCCAGCGTCTCCTGGTTGATCTCTTCCGCGAGGAAATCCTTGAGGCGAAGAACTCCTTTGGACTCCAGCAGCTGAAGGGCGCGGCTTTTTTGAGTGTTCATGTGACATTACCTATGCTTTTATGTGTGTCAGTATAGCATTTGTCACACTCATCGCGCGAGTGCTGGGCAGTAGGGTTCAATGTGCATACGCGCCTGGAGCTGGAGCGAGAGGTCGGGACTATAGATATAACGCCGCAGTTTTTAGAGATCGCCAGCGGAGTAATGTGACGCCGCAGCCATGGGAATCACCTCGCCGAATGGTGCCGAGTGATCCTTCGGCGGCTTCCCAGAGGACTGGATATTGTGCTTCGAGTCCCTCCATCGTCTGCCGCAATGTTTCCTTCGCTCTGGTGGAAAATGATCAGTTTCGCTCTCATAACGCTTGGTACAAAGTTCGCCGGCAGGTCAAGGCTGGGCCACGTATGATAGGCGGACTGGTATCGGTCATTTGTGGGCATACACTGGTGTTGTCTTCAAGTCCACGATAGGGTTCCGTACCAAGAACCCGGTGAGGTAGGCAATGGCAGACGACGAACTCTATCGCTCATTACAGCGGCATCTGGATCGCATGCCCGTTCCCTACCCGGCTACCGAATCCGGCGTCGAACTGCGCATTCTCAGGCAGCTTTTCACTCTGGAGGAGGCCCGGCTGGCGCTGTGCCTGAGCGCGATTCCGGAGCCGGCAACAACCATCCATCGGCGCGTGCGCGGAGCAATGACGCGGGAGCAAATGTGCGAAGCGCTGGACCGGATGGCCGAAAAAGGATCCATCCGAAAGGCAGGGGGCAAGAAGGGCGCTCGCTACGGAAAGTCTCCGCTGGTGATCGGCATCTACGAGGCCCAGGTGAACCACCTGACACCGGAGTTGGAGCGGGATGTGCGGTCCTATTTCGACGAGGGTTATGGAACCGCGCTCCAGGGCTTGCAACCTCCCCAAACGCGGATTGTTCCGGTCACCAAGTCCATCCCGGTCGAGCACGCGATCGCGCGCTATGACGACCTTCGGAGCTTTGTTGAAACGAGCCCCGGCCCCTTCGCGGCCATTCCCTGCATCTGCCGGCAGGGACGCGAGCTCACCGGGCAGTCTTGCCGAGTGACCAAGGAAGCTCACAATTGCCTGATGTTCGGCAAGGTGGCAGCCATGATGACCGAAAAAGGAATTGCCCGTTCGGTCAGTAAGGAGGAGATACTTGGACTGCTGGAACAGGCCGACCGCGAGGGGTTGGTACTGGAGCCGCAGAATACGCAGGAACCGATGTTCGTCTGCTGCTGTTGCGGCTGTTGTTGTGGCGTTCTGACGACGGCGAAGAAATGGCCGCGGCCAGCCGACTTCTTTCAGACAGATTTTGTTGCCCAAGTGGATGGAGAACGCTGTTCGCTCTGCGGTGTATGCGCGACCCGGTGCCAGATGGACGCGATCGTTGCCGATAGTGAACCCGTGAAGGTTGCGGAAGAACGTTGCATAGGATGCGGCCTCTGTGTAACCACCTGCCCATCGGAGGCGATGAGACTCAGCAAGAAGGAACGCAGGCCGCCTCCGCCAAAGGACATGGCTACACTCTATTCGACAATGTTCCAGGAGAGGTTCGGGCGGCTGCGCGCCGCTGCCGCGGTGGCGGGGCACTATTGGGGATGGAAGTTCTAGAGCAGTTTCGCGGATGCACCAACTGCTCTCGCCACGTTCTCTCCAGGAGCCGAAGACCACGAGTGCCTGCGGCTGGATCGATTACTCCTCGATGTATTCAAAGCAGGGACAAAAGCTGGGTTCCGCCGCCGGCCGACAATTTGGAGAAGCCACCTTTCGACGGGTCTCCGATCTGAGCCAACTCACTTCTTCCTAACGTTCAACTGATCCAGTGCGCGCTTCAACTCCTCGAGCTTCTGCCCCGCCTCGCCCAGCTTGCCTTCCGCTGTCAGGCGCTGGTAGTCGGCTAAATCCTTCGCCGCCTCCGATATCTCCGTGTTGAGATCCATCGCAGCCGCAGGTGCAGCTGCCGCCCCTGCCGCGTGCACCGGTTCCGCCGCCACTGCGGCACTCGTCGAGGACGCAGCTCCACCGAATAAGCCTGCCATCGCCGACTCAAACGTTGGCCCATACGCCAGCCTGTCTTGCAAGGCAAGCACCACAAGCCGCAGCTCCGGCATCGGACTGCGGTCGGCTTGCAGGTAAATCGGCTCCGCGTACAGCAGCGCTTTCCCTGTCGGAATCACCAGCAGCGTCCCTCGCCGCACATGCGACCCTTGCTGATTCCATAACGTCAACTGTCCTGAAAGCTGCGCGTTCTGGTCGATTCGCGCCTCGATCTGCAGTGGCCCATCCACCAGCTTGGTCTTCGGAAAGTCGTAAACGACAGCCTTGCCGTACTGTACCCCATCGCTTCGCCCGGCAATCCATCCAATCAAATTGTTCCGCTTGGCCGGGGTAAACGGCAGAATCTCCGCAAACTCCTCCCCGCTTTCGCCGGGCAGCTTCATCATTACAAAATTGGGCTCCATCATCTGAGTCGCCTGCTCGCCGCCTTGGCCCATGCCCACCTCGGTGGCCACCGTCCACAGATCCTCGCGGTTGTAGAACGCGCCCTCATTTGTCATGTGATATAGCCCATACACCTCCGCCTGCAACTTGAGTAGCAATTCCGGATAGCGTACATGCTTGCGCAGCCCTGCCGGCATCTCCGAACTGTCCTTGAACAGCTTCGGAAAGACGCTGCGGTACGCCCCTAGAATCGGGTCATCCTTATCGAAAACGTAGAACGTCGTCGTGCCGTCATAGGCATCGATGACCACCTTTACGCTGTTGCGCATATAGTTGATAGGGCTTCCCTGGATAGGGTAATGGCTGGAGTACGGATAGCTGTCTGAAACCGTAAACGCATCCAGGATCCAGCTCAGTCGCCCATCTTCGCCGATCACCATGTACGGGTCAGCATCGTACTTCAGGAAAGGTGCCAATGCCGTCACGCGGTCCTGCACCTTGCGGCGCATCAGCAGTCGACTGTCCGCGCTCACATCGTCACTGAATGGCAGCTTTGCCAGGTCGCCGCGCTCAAAGGCGATCACCGCCCGCCTCAACAAACCTCCCAGTACGATCCCGCCCGTGCCCTCATACGATGTCAAGCTGTTCGACGGCCCTTGCGGATAGTCGAACTCCTTCTGCCGGGTCTTCACGTACACGTCCGTGTTCGTCAGCTCGCCAAAATAAATCTGTGGACGCGTCACGCCGAGCCCGCGCACCATGCTCTGTACCGGCATGTTGCTCAGCATCAGCGTCGGCAGCCCCTCCGGCGTAAACCCATTCACGGAGTTCATCGTCACGCCGTAACCGTGAGTGTAAATCAACTTTTCATTGATCCAGTTGCGGCTGCTCTCCGGAAGCTTGTCCACATTCAGTTCGCGCGCCCCAAGCATCACCTCGCGCATTGTGCCATCAATCTCATATCGATCAATGTCGATATCCGGAAA
>Ga0181525_10002093_pt1 | contig 16670 bp, 14 predicted proteins | sample PEATcosm2014_Bin_48_FD_121100 | JGI IMG/M metagenome (GOLD analysis project Ga0181525, IMG submission 121100) | Peatland microbial communities from MTU Mesocosm Facility, Houghton, MI, USA - PEATcosm2014_Bin06_10_metaG | ecosystem: Environmental > Terrestrial > Soil > Wetlands > Peat | place...
CTACATGAACCTCTTCCTCTTCTTCATGCTCACCCTCGTGCTCGCCGAGAACTTCCTGCTCATGTTCGTCGGCTGGGAAGGCGTCGGCCTCGCTTCCTATCTGCTCATCGGATTCTGGTTCACGCGCGATTCCGCCGCGAAAGCCGGAATGAAAGCCTTCATCGTCAACCGCATCGGCGACTTCGGCTTCCTCATCGCGATGTTCCTCCTCATCGCCCACTTCGGCTCGCTCAGCTTCGGCGAAATCTTCCCCCGCATCAGTGCCGCGCCCGCGCTTCAGGGCGGATTCCTCACCGCCATCGCCCTCTTCCTCCTCCTCGGCGCAACCGGCAAGTCCGCGCAGATTCCACTCTACGTCTGGCTTCCCGACGCCATGGAAGGCCCCACCCCGGTCTCCGCGCTCATCCACGCCGCCACCATGGTCACCGCGGGCGTCTACATGATCGCGCGCACCCACGTCATCTTCGATCGCTCGCCCCTCGCGCTCTCGACCGTCGCCATCATCGGCGTCGCCACCGCATTCTTTGCGGCCACCATCGGAATCGTCCAGACCGACATCAAGCGCGTCCTCGCCTACTCCACCATCTCGCAGCTCGGCTACATGTTCCTCGCCTGCGGTGTCGCCGCGTACTCGGCAGGCATCTTCCACCTTGTCACCCACGCCTTCTTCAAAGCCCTGCTCTTCCTCGCCGCCGGCTCTGTCATCCACGCGCTCTCCGACCAGCAGGACATGCGCTTCATGGGCGGCCTCCGCACCAAAATCCCCATCACCTTCTGGACCATGACCGCCGCCGTCCTCGCCATCTCCGGCGCGCCGCCGCTGGCTGGTTTCGTTAGCAAGGACGAAATCCTCTACCAGGCCTTTATCTCTCCCAATGGCGGAAAAATCCTCTGGGCCGTCGGCCTCCTCACCGCCGGGCTCACCTCCTTCTATATGTTCCGGCTCTGGTACCTCACCTTCTTCGGCGAGTCCCGCACCGCCGCCGCGCACCACGAAGAAGACCTCGCCCCGGTCCACGCGCGTTCCGATACAAAGCTCACACTCGAAGCAGAACCCCCTCACGCCGTCCGCGAAAGCCCGTGGGTCATGCTCGCCCCCCTCATCATCCTCGCCATCCTCTCGGTGATCGGCGGCTTCATGGGATGGCCTGAAGCCCTCGGCGGCAGCAACTGGTTCTCGCACTTCCTCGATCCCGCCGTGAAATCGGTTCACATGAGCTACGAGCAAACCGCTGTAGCCCTCGCCACCAGCGCGCCCGCTACACCAATTCCCGCGCCCGCTGGCGATAACCACCTCGAACGCATCCTGGCGCTCGTCTCAACCCTCGTAGCTTTCACCGGCTGGCTCACCGCCCACATCCTCTACTACGCGAAGCCTGAACTCCCCGCGCGTCTCGCCGCTCAGCTCCATGCCCTTTACGCCCTCCTCAAAAACAAATACTGGGTCGACGAAATCTACTCGGCCCTCATCGTCGCGCCCGTCCTCTTCATCGCCCGCTGGATCCTCGGCGTCCTCATCGACCGCGGCGTGATCGACGGCGGCGGGCTCATCACCGGCTACACCGCGCAGGGCTTTGGCGCCCTCGTCGCCCGCATTCAATCCGGCAATATTCGCTCTTACGCAGGATGGCTCGCCCTCTTCGCCGCCCTCCTCCTCGCCATCTCCTGGTTCGGGTGGACCGCCCACTTCACGCTCCGATGAAACCCACCATGAAACTCGCACCAAAATCTTCGCCGAACGAAAGACCCGAGACCAAACCGTGCTGACCGACCACATCCTCACGCTGATCACCTTCGTCCCCACCGCCGGGGCGATCGTCGTCGCGTTCCTGCCCCGCCGTGGCCGCGCCATCCAGTGGTTTACGCTCCTCGTCGTTCTCGCCACCTTCGTCTTATCTCTCCATCTGCCCGCGCACTTCAACGCGAGACAACACGGCTTCCAGTTCGAAGAGAATTCCCCCTGGATCACCTCGCCCGCCATCCGCTATCACCTCGGCGTCGATGGCCTCTCCCTCTGGCTCGTCCTCCTCGCCACCTTCCTTGGGCCCATCGGCGTCCTCGTCTCCTGGCGCGCCATCCACGAACGCACCAAAGAGTTCTACTTCCTCTTCCTCCTCCAGCAGACCGCGATGATCGGCGTCTTCGTCGCGCTCGATCTCTTCCTCTATTACGGTTTCTGGGAACTCTCCCTCGTCCCCATGGCGATCCTCATCGCCCTCTTCGGCCCCAATCGCGGCCGCCAGACTGCCATCAAATTTTTCCTCTACACCTTTATCCCTTCCGCACTCTTTCTCGTCGCCATCCTCTATCTCTACGCCAAAGCCGGCACCTTCGACTTCGTCCGGCTCCAGAGCGCCCTCGCCGCTGGCTCGCTCGGCATTACGCCCCAGGCTCTCTCCTGGCTCTCGCTCGCCTTCCTCGTTGCCTTCGCCGTCAAAGTCCCCATCTTCCCGCTGCACGGCTGGCTCTCGGACGTCATCCAGGAAGCGCCCACCGCCATGGCCATGGTCGTCGCAGGCAAACTCGGCCTCTACTCCATCTTCCGTTTCAACCTCGGCCTCTTTCCCGAACAAGCCCGTGCCATCGCGCCCCTCATGATCGTTCTCGCTGTCATCGGCATTCTCTATGGTGCGTTGATCGCACTCGCGCAGACTGACATGAAGCGCCTCATCGCGTATTCGATCCTCGGCAACCTCAGCTTCTGCATCCTCGGCATCTTCTGCTTCGCCCTCGCCGGCTTAAACGGCGCCGTTTTCCAAACCCTCAACGAAGGACTCACCGGCAGCGCGCTCCTCGTCCTCGTCACCCTCCTCTACGAGCGCTATCACACCTGCGACATGACCCTCTACGGCGGACTCGCCGCCCGTCTCCCCTGGCTCGCGACCCTCTTCGTCATCACGTCGCTCGCTCTCATCGGCCTGCCTCTGTTCAACGGCTTCATCGGCGAGTTCCTCGTCCTCAGCGGCTCCTTCGCCTCGCATCCTCGCTGGGTCGCCGCCGCCACTCTTGGCGTCATCCTCAGCGCCTCCTACATGCTGTGGATGGTGCAGCGCATCTTCTACGGCCGCGAGTCCTCGCTCAGCCTCAACCACCCCGCGCCCGATCTTAATTTCCGCGAGCACATCACCCTTTGGCCGATGGCCATTCTCATGCTCGCCATGGGCGTCCTCTCCCCGTACTGGATCAGAGGCATCCAGAGCGGCGTCCTGCAATTTCCCGCCATCGCTGAACGTCAGGCCCACGGCGCCAATTACGTCCTGATGCACGCCACGCCCGCGCCCCCCGACCCAGCCCACGTAACCGGCGGAGGCCCGCGATGAACGCCCTCCGCATCCTCCCCGAAATCGTCTTCACCCTCGGCGGCATCCTCGTCATGCTCGCCGACGCGCTGCTGCCCAAATCCCGGCCCCGCAAGCCCCTCGGCTGGCTCGCCGTTCTCTGTGCCCTCGCCGCCCTCGCCGCCAGCTTCTGGCAGGCGCAGCTCCCGCCCGGCACCGCGTACTACGGCGTCGTCCAGACCGACGCCTTCAGTGTCTTCTTCCATGTCCTCATCGCCGGCATCGTTCTCGCCTCGCTGCTCATCACCCTTGACGCTGTCAGCCCCGAAACCGAAGGCCTCGGCGAGCTCTTCGCCCTCATGCAGTTCGGCGCCGTCGGCATGATGCTCATGTCTTCCGCCGTCGAGCTCCTCCTCGTCTTCGTCGCCCTCGAAATCTCCTCCATCTCCACCTACATCATGGCGGGCTACCGCCGCAAATCCGCGAAGAGCCCCGAGTCCGCCCTCAAGTATTTCCTCCTCGGCTCCTTCGCCACTTCCTTCTTCCTCTACGGCATCGCGCTGATCTTCGGAGCCACCGGCACCACGCGCATCGACGCCATCGCCGCCTCCATCGCCCAGGCCGTCGCCGGAGCGCGCATCGATCCGCTCCTCTACATCGGCCTCGCCATGATCATCATCGGCCTCGGCTTCAAAGTCTCCGCCGCGCCCTTCCATGTCTGGACCCCCGACGTCTACGAAGGTGCGCCCTCGCCTGTCGTCGCGCTCATGTCCACCGGCCCCAAAGCCGCAGCCTTCGCCGTCCTTCTCCGCATCGCCTACGGAGCGCTCCCGCAACTCCACGACCACTGGGTCCCCATCCTCTGGTGGCTCGCCGTTATTTCCATGACCATCGGCAACCTCGGAGCCCTCCGCCAGCGCAACGTCAAGCGCATGCTCGCCTATTCCTCCATCGCGCATGCCGGCTACATCCTCGTCGCCTTCACCGCGCTCTCTCCCGACGGCATCGCCGCAGCCAGTTTCTACGCCGTCTCCTACGCCGCCATGAACGTCGGCATCTTCGCCATCGTCAGCCACACCGGCGGCTACGACGATCACCTCACCCTCATCGACGACTACCGCGGCCTCGCTTACGCTTCCCCGCTGCTCGCCGCTGTCATGGCCTTCTTCCTCATCTCCCTCATCGGGATCCCCTTCACCGGCGGCTTCTTCGGCAAGTTCTACGTCTTCTCCGCCGCCCTCCACAGCGGAATGGTCTGGCTCACCATCATCGGCCTCATCAACAGCGGCATCGCGGCGTTCTACTATCTCCGCGTCGTCGCCGCCCTCTACTCCGAACCCACCGGCGCATCGCCCATCATGGCCGTCGAACGCCCCTCCTTCCCCCTGCTGCTCGCCATCTTCCTCACCGCTGCCGCCACTCTGATCCTCGGCATCGTCCCCGGCAACGTCCTCCACGCCGCCCAGGCAGCCGCCCAAACCTACTCCTCCGTTAGCACCCCCTCCCGCTAGCGATAAACCAAGGCTGGCCCGGGTCTCGATTCTGAGACCCGGGATAGCGCAAAGCGCCCGCTTTGCTCTTTGACTTCGCATTGTCATCCTGAGCGCAGCGTTTAGCTTGCCCTGAGCTTGTCGAAGTGAACTCGCGTTTCATCGCCTGCATCACCGAGTCGCGGCTTGCGGAAAAACACGCCTTTGTATCAGGACACGAGTTCACTGCATGCAGAAAAGTGCGCCTTTGTATCAGGGCACGAGTTCACTCGTGCCGAAACAGCCAGGGGACGACCGGGCTTCAGCCCCGGTGGGATGTCTGCTTTGAAACCGTTTGGCTTCACAGCTGAGCGCAGCGTTTAGCTTGCCCTGAGCTTGTCGAAGTGAACTCGCGTTTCATCGCCTGCATCACCGAGTCGCGGCTTGCGGAAAAACACGCCTTTGTATCAGGACACGAGTTCACTGCACGCAGAAAAGTGCGCCTTTGTATCAGGGCACGAGTTCACTCGTGCCGAAACAGCCAGGGGACGACCGGGCTTCAGCCCCGGTGGGATGTCTGCTTTGAAACCGTTTGGCTTCACAGCTTGCAGAAAAAACTCAGTTGTTTTGAAGGGGCCCGGCTTCAGCCGGGCCGAGAGACTCCAGAATCAATCCGGCTTCAGCCGCTGAGGGATGATTTTGTTCTCATCAGGACTCTATTCCGCAAGCTGTCTGGCCCGGCCGTAAACGGCGCAAGATCCAGTGGGCTTCAGCTCCGAGGCTTGCTATCCGGTCGGAATCCAATCCTGCGTCGCGTTACTGGCGGCAGCGCCTTCATTCCCTTGACCTCGCCGGCAAGGCGCTCAATATCCGAAGCGAGAATCTCGATCACGGACGCCGCCCGTCTATGCCCTCGTTCGAGCTTCTCGACGCGAGTGGCGATGTCACGATTGCTTGCGACGATTTCCCGCAGGCGCACAAAAGCGCGCATGATCACAATGTTCATCTGCACGGCACGTTCGCTTTTCAGCACAGAAGCGAGCATAGCCACACCCAGTTCGGTGAATGCGAAGGGTGGAGTGCGCCGTCCGCCTCTCCCCTCCTTTGCCCTTGCACTTTGCAAGACCAAACCACCCGCCTCATCCACTGAAAGCGCGAACATGAAATCCGGCGGGAAACGGCTCTCATTGCGCCGAACGGCGAGGTTCAGATTTCCTGTCGTAACCCGATACAGCGCCGCCAGATCGCTGTCGAGCATCACCTTCCGGCCCCGAACCACATGGATAAGGCTTTCCACGGGACGAAGCGTGGCGAGAGCTGTGCCTCGACCCCTGCTTCCTTTTGTCATGCTGACAAATTGACGGATTATGGCTCGGCGGTCAACTTAAACCCGCGATTCTCGAAGTACTTGCGTACCGTCCGCCAGTCCTCAGGAAAGGAACTCGTCCCGCTGCATCCCCCACGGCAAATCCCGAGCCCCCAGCCGAGCCAGCGTCGGCGACTCCCGCCGAGCCGGCCGCGATGCCGAAGCCGGCGCGTCCATCACTTCCTTCCACGCCGTCTGAAACTTCTCCATCTCGCTCCGCGTTCCCACCGTGATGCGAACGTAGTTCGGCCAAACCGGCCAAACCCGCCCGATGAAGACGTTCTTCTGGATCATCGCCTCGATAACTTCTTTGCCCGGCCGCCCCGCATCCAGCATAAAGCAGTTCGTCTGCGAAGGAATGAACTTGTAGTTGTTCGCCGTCAGCCACGAGAACGTGGCGTTGCGAATGTCGGTGTTGATCTTCCGCCGCTCCGGCACCAGATCCGCAACCTGCAGACTGCTCGTCGCCGCCGCCACCGCCAGAATCGGCATTGAGTTCATGCCATAAGTCTGAATCTTCGCCAGCAGGTCGGGCCGCCCGATGGCGAATCCGCAGCGCAGTCCCGCCATCCCGTAGATCTTCGAAAACGTCCGCAGCACGATCAGGTCCTTGTCCGCCTTCACCAGATCGATCGACGGCGTCGCATCGGAAAAGTGAATGTATGCCTCATCCACCAGCAGGATCGAACCCTTCGGCTTGTTCGCCAGTCCGTACTCGATTTCGGAGCGGCTCGTGATCGTCCCCGTCGGATTGTTCGGATTGCAAATGTAAAACACACCGGCGTTGGGATCGGCAGCAATCATCGCCCTCACGTCGTGCGAATAATCCTTCGCCAGCGGAACCTTCACGATGTTCGCTCCGCTCATTTTCGCCGCGTACATGCCCGCCTCGTACCCAGGATCGGCCGTCACATAACTGCGCTCTTTCGACGTGAACGCCAGCACCGCATAGTGCAGCGGCTCGCTCGATCCGGCATACGGCAGCACGTACCCGGACTTCAGCCCCTCCGCTGCGCTGAAAGTGTCGACCAGCTTCTGCGTCAGATCGAAATCGTATCGCCCGCCCTCCGGCAGCAGGCTGCTCATCACCGCGCACGCGCCGCTACACGGCCCCAGCGGGTTCTCGTTGGCGTCGATGCGCACCGCCCCAGGAGCGTAATCGCGGGCCACTCGCCGGCGTTGTGCAAGCGCGAGCTGGGGCTCGGTCAGAATCGGCACAGCGGCCGCGGCGGTTGCAGCGGCAGCCAGGCCAAAGAAACTGCGGCGTGAGAGATTCGTACTCATATGTGCCTCCTGAGTTTGAAATCCGGAGCCCTTTACTTGCCCAAATGAGCGCGTGTCTGAACAGGATGACCGCTGACCGCTGTAACTTCGATCTCCACCAGCGCGCCGGGAAGAGCAAGCGCCGCCACCTGCATAGCGCTGCGCGCCGGTTTGTTCGGTTGATCCTTTGTACCAAAATATTGTGTGTAGCCCTTCATAAATCCGGCAAAATCCATCTTGCCGCCCTGCGCCGGATCGCCCGCCAGGTAAACGTGCATCAGCACCACGTCCCCCATCGAAAGGTGCTGTTCCTCCAGCGCCTTCTTGATCGCATCCAGCGTGTGAACGGTCTGCGTTTCGGTATCGCCGGGCGTGCTCTTTGCCACCGACGAGTCGAGCATCCCGCTCATATACAAAGTATCGCCAACCCAAACCCCTTCGGAGATAGGAAAGTTCGAATTCGGCAAAGGAATGCGCGTAACGGTATTCTGCGCCGTTGCTGCTGCGCCGGCGCCGCTCATGAATGCAGCCAGCATTGCCATCGCCATTCGCTTACGAAGCTGCTTACGAAGCAAGGTTGCCTCCATTCTCAATCCGCGCCCCCATCTGATTGATGACTCGATACGCCGAAAGCGCTGCACCTTCCTGCCAGCCCACCAGGTGGCTGGTGTGATCGCCCGCAAAGTACACGCGACGGTCCGGACTCAGCAGAACATCGAGCGAACCCGGACCGGCGTGGCCGAATCCGCTGATCCAGGAGCCGAGGTTATACGGGATCTGGCCCCAGGAGATGTAGACAGGTTTGGAAAGATCCTTCCCGTGACCCGGATGCAGTAACTCAATCGCCTGGCGCGAGGCCGCGAGTTTCGCTTCGGTCGTCGGCAGTTTGCCAAAGGCGGTGCCGTTTTCAATGGAATAACCACTAACCACGACGCCGCGCTCGGAAAACAATCGCGCACTCGGATACCAAACCACGTTCACGGTCTGTTGCAGATAGGAGAGCCCGCCGTAGATGCCGTTTTCGGTTTCCCAGAAACGCGGCGCTTCCCACGCCACTTTGTAAGCCGAATCGTAACTCGTTCCGTCGATCACTTGCCTTACAGCAGGACTGAAATCCGCGTCCAGTGTGCGGACAATCGTCAGCGGCATCGCGCAGATGCAGTAGTCGGCCTCGATCGTCTGATCCGTTCCGCTGGCGCGATCGTGATAAACCACCGTGACTCCGGATGCCGACTGTCGAATGCTCCGAACCACCGCTCCCGGCCGAACCACGCTGCCGAGCTTCTTCTCAAACGCGGCGGGAATGCGATCCATGCCGCCGATGGGCTGGAACATCGTCGGCTGCCAGTCGATCACTTCCTCGGCCAGCATGCCCTGCCGCAAATCGGCATCCAGCAGCGCATGCATCGGCAGCGGATCGATAGCTTCGGGCATTTCCTTGCCGGCCCCAGGAGGCACTTTATAGCCCGACCGCTCGGTGCCCTTGAAGGACAAGTCGTCCTTCAGATCGCCATACTGCTTCAGAAAGTCAATCATGCGCTCGCGATCTTCGGCCGTAATCTCCTCGTCAAGAGCGCCTTTGCGAATGCATTTGGCGAGCAGTTCGGAAACGTGTCCGCGCGTATCGTTGACAGCGCGCCGCTCCGTCACCGCAGCGCCGTCATTCAGCTTGTTGCTTTGCATCAGAGCGCCGCGCGATGAATTGACTTCCACCTCGAGCGGCACGCCCAGCTCGTGGCAATAGCCCAGCATGGTGCGGTGAACCGAGGGCAGGCGCGCCGGTCCGGCGTTGAAATAGTTGCCTTCATCGAATGTGCAGGATTGGCGGACGCCGGAGGTAAACTCGACAGCGGAACCGCCGCGAAGGGTCCAGTTGCGGCCACCGCATCGTTCGCGGGCTTCGAGCAGGGTACATCGATAACCAGCTTTCCCGAGCTCGTACGCCGCAACCAGGCCCGCGATGCCGGCGCCCAAAATGACGACCCGGGTTCCGTTCCCGTTCACGAGCCGGAGCTTGTTCGCTTCTGCCTCAGCTTCCGGTATCGCCAGCAGACCAAGGGACTGCATCATCGTGAAGGCGGCACGATATCCACCCGCCTGGCCCACGCGCATCAGAAACTGGCGTCTGGTGAGACCCATACTTTGAAATTTTTCCTTTATTCCGGGGAACGCGATCATTGTGACACAGCTTCTTGATTCGGCCTCAAAAAAAGGGCCCGTGGCCGGAGACAAGAACCACGGGCTTCAGGGAGGCTAAAACAAAATTTTGAGCGCCAGCTGCGTGTTGTACGGCTCGCCCGCGCCGATGCCCGGTGCTCCGTAGTTGGCTCCAATCGTGGCGGCGATGGCGCAGGTGCTCGAATTGGTGCAGTACCCGTCGCCAGGCGCCGCGAGATTGAGGTGGTTAAAGAGGTTGAACATTTCCACGCGGAACTGGGCGGTCACCCGCTCCGTGATGTGGGTGTTCTTGAAAACGGATAGGTCGAGGTCCTCGAACCCCGGCCCAGGGAGGACGTTACGCGGCGTGTCGCCAAACTGGCCCGGCACTGACGAAGTGAAGGCGTTCGGGTTCAGCCAGTTGACCGAGTAATTCTGGACGCTGTGGGAGACGCCAGCATACGGACTGACGCCGGGCACGAAGTTGGCGCGATCCGCGAATTCGCCGCTGCCGCTGCCGCCTTGACCGGCGACAGGAGTGTCAGTGGAGAAAACGGTGAAGGGCTGGCCGCTGTGGAGGTTCACCAGGCTGTTGAGCTGCCATCCGTTGGTCAGCCGCTTCATGGAGCCGCCACCAGGGACGTCATAGGTAAAGTAGGCGGTGAACGTATTACGGACGTCGAAGTCGCTGTTGCCGTATTCACACTTGAAGCAATAGCTGTTCTGAGGATTGTAGAGGTAGATTTGACTGCTTTCGTCGAAGGAGTGTCCCCACGTGTAGGAAAGCTGGGACGTCAGGCGGTGCCAACTGGCGAAGCGCAGCAGGGCCTGAAGCGAGTTGTAATTGGAGGTTGCCTCGGACTGAACCTGGTTGATCACGCCGTAGTTGGGATACTGGGTCGCGTACGGGCGCAGACCAGTAGCAATGTCGATCTGGTTGATGTCCACCAGGTTGCGCAGGTGACGGCCCTGGCTCCCGACATAGCCGACCTGGGCGATGGCCCCTGCACCGAGGCTCTGCTGGAGGTTGAAGTTGAAGTTCTCCACGTATCCGGGGCGCAGATGCTGGCTGACGGAGAACAGATTGACCGAGGGGCAGGTGCTGGCATTAGGAGCGAGGATGCAGGGATTGGTCGGGCTGCTCTCATTGAGGAAGATCGGTGAGCCGTACGCCGCGCCGGTCGGAATGGTGCCGGCCACCGGCCCGGATTGTTCGACCGGGGTTGCGCCCGCGGGATTATCCTGCACCCCAAAAGGTCCCCCATTGCTCGAGAAACGCGAGTTGAGCATGTTGACGACATTGGGGCTGTCGAAGCCGAGTCCGAAGCTTCCGCGAATAACAGTCTTTCCGTCGCTCATGGGTTGCCAGGAGAAACCAGCGCGCGGGCTCACGCCACCATACCACTGCGGATAGAGGGTCGGAATGGTTTCGCCGGCGATAGCGATGCCGTTGGTGGCGCCTGGCAGAAACGTGCTCAGGTCCTTAGTCCCATCGTGCATGGGGCCGATGTATTCGTAGCGGAGGCCATAGTTGACATTGAAGCGCGGGGAAATCTGCCAGGCATCCTGCGCGAACAATGCCCATGAGTTGACAAAGACCTGGCGCTTCGGGTCGCCCTGGACAATGCTGGTCGCGCTGGAATCGAAGCAACCGGCAAGGAAGTCGGCCAGAGCATAGACGTGGGTGGGATCGGAAGTGGACGGGGCCGTCGTCGGATTCGGGATGGTAGCCAGCGCGTCACAAGGCGTTGAACCGGCCGCGCTGGACCACGGCCCCTGGGTTCCGTCGAAGACAAAGGTGCCGCGCTCGCCGCTTTGATAGAAGTCGTCGATCTGGGCCTGTCGGAATTCGCCGCCGAAGCGGAATTCATGTTTGCCGACCGTCCAGGAGAGGGCTTCGTCCAGATGACCCGTAATGTCGTTGCGTCCGGAATTCACGGTCGCACCGACATAGTCAAAGCCGTCCGCGGAAGAACCAAGACCGCTGCTGGCCGAAGGCGACGCTATCTCAATGCGGGGAGAACCGGCGAGGGCGGGATCGGTAACCCCGGTGTTCAGGCCAAGGGCGGCCGGGTCATAGTGCGTGCTCTGATCGGAGAATGACTGGTTGTAGTAGTTCACCCCGGCGAAGAGCTGATTGGTCATGTGGGTTGACAGAACAGAGTTCCACGTCAGCGAATAGTTCTGCACGTGCATCGGCCCCACTTCGAAATAAGGCGTCAGCAGCGAGACGGTGGGCGCGATCTGCGGTCCCTGTCCCACATACCATTTGGCTGAAATCTTGTTATTGGTGTTCAGGTTGTAGTCGAGTTTGATGAGCCCGTTGTGGCTCCAGCCGATTTCGTTGGCAGGGTTGTCATAGTTGAACGGCGTAGCGGACCCGGTAAGCGCGGCCGCAGGCCACAGGCCGGCGTAACTTCCCGTGCCCTTGAGAAGATTGATGGCGGTTTGGTTTTCGGGGATACCGTAAGCCGCAAGCTGCTGGAGAGCCACTGCCTGATAGGCCGCGGATGGTTCTGTGGAAGGTTGATTCACGCCGATCACAAATTTCTGCTCTTCGTACGTCACGAAGAAAAAGAATTTGTCGCGCCAGATGGGACCGCCGGTGGAGAATCCGTACTGCTGGTTGCGCAGCTCAGGCTTGGTCGGCGAGAGAGCGGATTGCGCGGCGAGGGCTTCGTTGCGGTTGTAGTAGTAGGCGCTGCCGTGCAGCTGGTTGGTGCCCGATTTGATGACCAGGTTGACGGTGGCTCCAGGATTGCGCCCCGTTTCCGGGCTCGCCTCGGTCAGCGTCGAGAACTGTTCGATGGCGTCGATCGGCAGAGTGACACCGGCGATCCCGGAGATGCCGCCCTGATTCGCGGCCGGAATGTTCCACCAGGCGTCGTTATTGTCCGCGCCCTCGATCTGCCAGTTGACCATGTCGGGGCGCGTGCCGTTCACCGAGCCGTAGCCGCCGCCGGAGTAGCCCGCGTACCCCGGAATCACCGCGATCATCTGCGTGAAGTCGCGCCCGTTCATCGGCACGTCCTGCACCGTCTCGCTGGGAATGTCCGTCGTCTGCACCGTCGATGTCGTGTCCAGCGCCAGCGCGTTTGCCGAAACCTCGACCGTCTGCGCAGTCGATGTAATGCTCAGCTTCACCGGCAGTGTATAGATGGTTCCGGCAGAAACCGGTACGCCCTCGATCTTTTCCGTCTTAAAGCCCGCAGCGGTCACCGTCACCACAAACTTGCCGATGGGAAGGTCCTGGAACTCATATTCGCCGCCGCTCGAGGTGACCGCTTTGTAAGTCACCCCTGTGCCGGAGTTGACCAACTCCACCGTGGCGCCGGGCACCACTGCGCCCGAAGGATCCGTTACCGTGCCGTTGATGCCGCCGCGAAAATTCTGCGCGCGCAGGGATACGGCGGTTAACAGCACTACCACCAGAACCAGATAGACACTGCGGCTGAAAGCACTCCTCATAAAACCTCCGAAAAAGTAATGGCCCATCACGGGCGGGCCGTGCTGCGGCATTGCGAAGGCGCGCAGCTTAGGCGCGTCATCTTTTGCGAATTTCCTGGGGTCTTCGACAGGGAAGGTCTGCCGCGAGAGGTTTGCGCTTCTGACTAGGAAGGCGAACTTCCGGCTCTTCATCTCGTCGCGAAATGAAGGTGGTCCTTCATTCTTCGCACAGCCGGCGGGAAATTTCAAGTGGCATTCACGATTCCTTCACAACCAAAGGTGGAAAACGACGTCGCCCATCCTCCTCCAATCAGCCGCTCGGCGATTCCCGAAACTGTCCATTTTCAACACAATTCCCCGCCCATCATGACACTTTTTTGTTACCCCAATGCCATGGACTGTGCCCGAGATCACATACAGCCGTTCCCGCGAAAGTGCAGCATTAGTACTCGGAAAGGAGGGTATTATGCCGAATCGAATCCACGTCGCATTCGTGGCGGGGCTTCTTGCCACCGCCGCTTTCGGGATAGCCCAAACAACACCAGTCATCAAAGAAGTTCCCATGAAGTCCACCTCGCCCGCATCCGGCAAGCAGATGTACTCCACTTACTGCGCCGTTTGCCACGGAGTGGACGGCAAAGGAGGCGGGCCAGCCGCAGCAGCCCTGAAAGAACCTCCGACAAACCTGGCGCAGCTTGCCAGGGACAATGGCGGAAAGTTCCCCGACGCTCACATCTATTCCGTTCTGCAGTTCGGGATGGAAACAACTGCTCATGGCACGAAGGACATGCCGATATGGGGTCCTGCGCTTCGGTCGCTCGACCGGGGCAGCCCGGCGCCTGAGATGGAAGAGCACCAGAGGCTCGCCAATCTGACCAACTACCTCAAGACTCTCCAGCAACAGTAGAGAGCTACAGTAGAGTTTGTTCGATCCAAACCAAAACTCCCTGCCGCCAATCGCAGCAGGGAGTTTTCGCTTTCTGCCTCGAAACTACTTCACCTTGAGCAGGATGATCACGAAGGTGAACAGAGCGAGCGATTCAATGAACGCGAGGCCGAAGATCAGGAACAGCTGGATCGCAGCCCGTGCTCCTGGATTCCGGGCTACCGCCTCGGCCGCGGATCCGGCGGCGCGGCCCTGTCCCAGGCCGCACAGGCCAGAGGCGATAGCCATGCCGATGCCGGCCCCGATCGGTACCCAGCTATTGGTTGCGCTGCCCGTGCCGGCGGCCTGGGCGAACGCCGGGGTCGCCATGAACAGCGCGGCCAGCGCCATGAATGCATATTGCAGTTTCCGCATTTTGTTTCTCCTGCTTCCCTAAAATTGCCGCCAGTGGGTGGTTGAGGCTCACCGTGCTGGCCCCCTCACGCTGAACGGCTTTCCCAACCGGAGTGGAAGCGGCCCTCCGGCAGAAATCTTTAGAATTCCTCGACGTGCTCGGTTGCCAGTCCCAGATAGATCATGGCGAGCAGCATGAAAATATACGCCTGAATCACCGCGACAAACAGGTGCAGCCCCAGACCGGCGATGGGCAGAACCAGTGGGATCATCGAGAAGAAGATGATCGTGATCATGTCGCTGGCCACCATATTGGCGAAAAGACGAACCGTGAGCGACAGGACACGGGCAAAGTGCGAAATAATCTCGATCGGGAACATCAGCGGTGCGAGCCACCAGACCGGTCCCATGAAGTGCTTAATGTAGCCCACAGGACCCTGGGCGCGGACGCCGTTCCAGTTGTAATAAACGAAAGTGAACAGTGCCAGTCCCAGCGGAACCACCGGATTCGCGGTCGGCGTATCGATCCCCGGTAACAGTCCGAAGCAGTTGCAGCACAGGATGAACAAAAGCAGACACGTCACCACCGGCAGGAACCGCTCGTATCCATGCCCCATCACCTGCTCCGCCTGGCCGGTCACAAATTCGTGGAGCATCTCCGCAAGATGCTGCGCATTGCCGGGCTTCTCCACGCTCAGCCGGACCCGAACCACAATGAAGAAAACGACGAGTCCGACAAAAACAATCAGCTCCAGAGTCAGAGTGTTGTTGATCGGTTGACCGGGAGACGCCGGGTGAATGCCCAGCTTCTCAAGCAGCGCACTGAGCGGAGCGCCGAACCACTCGTTCAGCAGACGGGTAATGAAATTGATCCAGGCAAGCATGCTGTCTCTTTAATGGCGAAGGAGGCGAATCCCCTCGATGGAAAGGGCAACTACCGCTAATCCGATGCCCGCCAATAACGCGTAAACACTACCGTTCAAACATTTTAGACTAGCATATAGAATCGCTCCGGCCATGCCGAGACGGAGAAAAAACATAACCAAAGTGCGGCTCGCCGGATTGCCCGCGGGTCGACCGTCGAGGGTCGCCGAAACAGCCCGCGACAGGCTGCGCCACTCGTAGATTCCCGTCCAGGAAATGACCGCTCCGGCCACCTCCAGCAGCCCGGACTGCCAGCCCATGGTGAACGTGAACACCAGAAACAGCAGCACCCCGAGAATGAGAACGGTGCGTTGCGCGCGCCGCAGCAGGTTGCGCACATCCTCGTCGGTGATGCCACCGGCGAGATGCGGAGCCGGCTCGCTTTCGGTTCTCATCCGCTCCGGTCCTCCTTTTCGACTTGTTTCGAGTAGCTCACTGCCGACCGGAGGACCTCAACGAAGCCAGCAACAAAGCCCAGGATGATGCCGGCGATGTAAATCCAGTGCTGATGCAGCCACTTGTCGAGCCCGTAGCCGATCACCCAGCCGACAGCGAGCGATGCGGGCATGATAAAGGCGATCTGCATGAGCCGCTCATAGCGCGCGACGCTGTCGGTGAGGGCGGAACGCTTCCGTGGATTGGGCGGGGCCTGCCCCGTTTCAGTCACGCTGCGCCCGCTTGTTCTGGTCGTTCATCATTCCATGACCAGAATACTCCTTTCGTAACATCGACAAATGATGCGTGATGCGTTACGCTTTACGCGTGATCGGGAGCTTCCGCCACGCCGGAGTCGAGAAGTTCTTCCGCACCGGCAGCAAGGCGGGCATTCAGCCGAAGCACGCGGGCCGGCTGGCCCTGCAGCTCTTCGCGCTCAATCGCGCCAGGTCCGCACGGGATATGGACGCTCCAGCATGGTTCCTGCATGCCCTGAAAGGCGAGTTGAGCGGGCACTGGTCCATTCGGGTAAGCGGGAATTGGCGTTTGACGTTTGCGTTTGAGGATCAGAATGCGATCCTGATCGATTACTCGGACGACCACTGAACTGGAGTATGCGATGGCGATGATGCACAATCCTCCTCACCCAGGCCGGGCTTTGCGCGAGTATCTCGGCGCAATGGAAGTTTCCGAGGCGGCCGTGCGCCTGAATGTCTCGCGCACAACTCTCTCGCGGGTTGTGAATGGAAAGTCGGGTATCTCAGCGGACATGTCGCTGCGGCTCTCCGACGCCCTCGGCACCCATCCGGCCTTCTGGTCCGGGCTGCAGATGGACTACGACCTCTGGCACGCGAGCCGCAAGCGGAGGCCCAGGATCGAGCGATTTCGCAAAGCTGCCTGAGCACCCCTCACGAGTTGTCATCCTGACGGCGAGCCTCGCGAGACGGAAGGATCTGCGGTTGCTCTGCCTGTCACGAAGCGCACGGAGCTACCTCCGCTTACCGGCAACTCGCCATTTCAGTTTCGTGCGACGAGCACCGTTATCGCGACCA
>Ga0181525_10002094_pt1 | contig 16663 bp, 17 predicted proteins | sample PEATcosm2014_Bin_48_FD_121100 | JGI IMG/M metagenome (GOLD analysis project Ga0181525, IMG submission 121100) | Peatland microbial communities from MTU Mesocosm Facility, Houghton, MI, USA - PEATcosm2014_Bin06_10_metaG | ecosystem: Environmental > Terrestrial > Soil > Wetlands > Peat | place...
CAAGCGCGTGCCGAGCCGCCGGCCGATCGACGATTTGCCTACCCCCATCATGCCGACGAGCACGATCGAGCGGCGGCCGAGCAGCGGCAGGATCGCGCCTGCCAAAACCGGCCGGCCGGTTTCATTTTGTACTGTAATATCAGCCATTTACGATAAGCCAGAAAGAGGCCGTCCGGCGCTTTTATCCGCTTGCTATAACAATTGCCAGATCACTTGCCAGTCCGGCGCGAACATGATCGTACTCGGTCCCGTTCGCCGGCACCAATGGGATGAGCCGGGCACCAGACGATGCCGAGCCTGCTCCGGTTACTTGCTGTCATCGCTATCCTGGGCGCGGCCGTCTATGGCGGTCTGTATGCGCTTTCGCATTACGTGCAACCGAAGTCGCGCGAAATCTCGGTCACGATCCCGCCTGATAAGTTCTTCAAGAACCGCTGAGGCGAGGCACAATGGTTCGGACAATGGGTGCAACAGCGCGCGCGGCGCGGCATTCCGACGAACGTCTCCTCGCGCTCTATCTCGATATGCTGGTGGCAGAACGAGGCGCGGGCGAAAACACGCTCGCCGCCTACAGCCGCGATCTTGAGGACTTTTCGGATTATCTCAAAACCGCCGGGCGCTCGATCGCCAAGGCAAGTACGGACGATCTGCGCGCTTATCTCGGCGCGCTGTCGCGGCGCGGTCTGCGGGTAACCACGGTGGCGCGGCGGCTGTCGGCGATGCGGCAGCTTTACCGCTTTCTCTACGCCGAGGGTCATCGCGCCGACGATCCCGCGGCCGTGCTCGAAGGTCCCAAGCGCGAGCGCGCCTTGCCGAAGACTCTCACGCTCGCCGAGGTCGACCACCTTTTGCGCATCGCCGGCAAAACCGTTCCGGCGGCCCCGTTGCCGGTGCGGTTGCGTGCGGCACGGCTCGCTTGCCTGGTCGAGATTCTTTATGCCACCGGCCTGCGCGTCACCGAGCTCGTGGCCTTGCCGATGTCGGCGGCGCGCAAGGATGCAAGGATGATCGTCGTGCGCGGCAAAGGAAATAAAGAGCGTTTGGTGCCGCTCAACGATGCGGCCAAGCGCGCCATGGTGAATTACCTGGCGCTGTTGTCGGCGGCGGACCGCGATGCAGCAGCGAAGGCTCCATCGAAGTGGCTGTTCCCGTCGTTCGGCGAAAGCGGCCACCTGACCCGGCAGCATTTGGCGCGCGAATTAAAAACGCTCGCCGCGGCGGCCGGGCTGCGCGCAGCGCAGCTCAGCCCGCATGTATTGCGGCACGCTTTCGCCAGCCATCTGCTGCACAATGGCGCGGATCTGCGGGTGGTGCAGACGCTGCTTGGTCACGCCGATATTTCGACCACCCAGATTTACACCCATGTGCTGGAAGAGCGGCTGAAAAGCCTGGTGCGCGATTTACATCCGTTAGCGCAGGAATGACATGCCGCGCGAACCGTCCTTGACTTGAACGCGATGCGCGGGCGAGTTTGCCGCGCTGGCGCCGCGCGCCGTTCATTCTTTGGTGCGGATTCTTCTGGAAAAAGTTCCCTTAACTGATGCGCTCCTATCTCGACTTCGAAAAACCGGTGGCCGAACTTGAGGCCAAGATCGAGGAATTGCGCGCGCTGCATAGCGACGGCGACGCCATCGCCGAGGAGATCAGACGCATCGAGGGTAAGGCGGCGCAGGCGCTCAAGGAACTCTATGCCGGCTTGACGCCGTGGCAGAAAACACAAGTTGCGCGCCACCCGCAGCGGCCGCATTGCCTCGATTACATTGCGACCCTGATCACCGATTTCGTCCCGCTTGCCGGTGATCGCAAGTACGGCGAGGACGCCGCCATCGTCGGCGGCTTCGGCCGCTTTCGCGGTGACAGCGTTTGCGTCATCGGTCACGAGAAAGGCTCCGACACCGACAGCCGGCTCAAGCACAATTTTGGCATGGCGCGGCCTGAAGGTTACCGCAAGGCGGCACGGCTGATGGGCATGGCCGACCACTTCGACGTGCCGGTGATCGCGCTGATCGACACGGCGGGCGCCTATCCCGGCATCGGCGCGGAGGAGCGCGGTCAGGCCGAGGCCATTGCGCGATCGACCGAGGCTTGCCTCGAAATCGGCGTACCGAACGTTGCGGCGGTCATCGGCGAGGGCGGTTCGGGCGGCGCCATCGCGATCGCGACCGCCAACCGCGTGCTGATGCTGGAACACGCCATCTACAGCGTGATTTCGCCCGAGGGCGCGGCATCGATCCTTTGGCGCGATACCGTGAAGGCTCAAGAAGCGGCGTCGAACATGAAAATTACCGCACACGATTTGGTGCGGTTTGGCGTCGTCGATGCGATCGTGCCGGAACCGACGGGCGGCGCGCATCGCGATCCTGCGGCGGCCGTCGCGGCGGCGGGCGAGGCAATCGCCAATGCGCTCGGTGATTTGCGGGGTCTCGACCGTGCCACCATCGTGCGGCTGCGGCGCGAGAAATTCTTGGCGATCGGCCGCTCGCTCGCTTGATGGCAGCCGTGGCCGCAGCCCCATTCGCTGCTCGACGAGGGCCTTGCCACAATCTCGCCCCGATTGTTCCCCCCGATTGCCGCTAGAGTGACAAATGTCCTGGATTTATCGGTCAAATTCGCAGACAATTTACCATTCATTCAACGACGCTATGATCAACCGGTAAGCGGATAGCCGGCTGCCTTGCGAAAGCCACCTCACATGGGTAACGATTGCCGAGTGATGGCAAGGGGATGGTCCATCTGTCGGGGAACTCTACCTTGATCTGCGCCTGTATTGCCCGCGCACGGAATTGGTGCGCGCCGGGCTTGCGCGTGCTCATGACATCGGCGGTGCTCGCCGGTGTGCTGGCGCTTGCCGGCTGTTATGGCGACGAAGGTTATCAGCTGCCGACCCGGGCGATGAAAGAACTCTCCCCGGAAATGCTGGCGCTGCTCGATCAGAAAAACATGCCGAAGGATTCGCCGATCCTGGTTCGGATTTTCAAAGAGGAATCCGAAGTCGAGGTCTGGAAGCAGGACACCACCGGTCAGTATCAATTGCTCAAGGTTTATCCGATCTGCCGCTGGTCGGGTGAGCTCGGGCCGAAGAAAACCGAAGGCGACCGCCAGGCGCCGGAAGGTTTTTACTCGATCACCCCAGGGTTGATGAATCCAAATTCCAACTACTACCTCGCCATCAATATCGGCTTTCCCAACACCTACGACAAAGCGAACAATTACAGCGGCGCGTTCCTGATGATACACGGCGATTGTTCGTCGCGCGGTTGCTACGCGATGACCGACGAGCAGATCGGCGAAATCTATTCGCTGGCACGCGAGTCTTTCCTCGGCGGGCAAAAGGAATTCCAAATCCAGGCCTATCCGTTCCGTCTCACGCCGGCGAATCTCGCGCGGCATCGTACCAACCCGAACATGCCGTTCTGGACGATGCTCAAGGAAGGCAACGACCATTTCCTGGTGACGCATCTCGAGCCCAAGGTCGATGTCTGCGAGCGGCATTACGTTTTCGACGCGCAACCGCCGGCAAATTCGACGAAGCCCCTGGTCTTCACCCCGACCGGTCGCTGCCCGGCCTACGAAGTGCCGCAGGACATCGCCGGTCCGGCGCTGGAGAAACAGCGCAACGACGAATATCAGCTTGCGCAATTGATCAAGGATAATGTGCCGGTAGCTCCCGTCCTGATGGGAACCGACGGCGGCATGAACAGAGTCTTTGCATCCAAACTTCAGACCGTCGATGCGGTTTACGACGACGACGGGCATGCACATGCGCCGCCCATCCATCCCGGCATGCCGCCGCCGACGCTGAGCGGGCCGCGCGAAGACCCGACGGCGGGGATGGTGAACACGGCATCGGCGGGGGGGAGCTCGTCCGGCGGCCTGTTTGGCGGTCTGTTCGACGCGAAGTCGTCCAGCCAGCAGTCCAGCGGCCAGCAGACGACTACGGTCGCATCGAGCGATACGAGCGCGCAGGACCGTTCGGGCTTCTTCGGCAATCTGTTCAAGCCGCAGACCCCCACGGTTCAGCAGGCTCCCGCCCCGCAAGGCGCCGTCCTTGCCGGGCTGAGCCCCGCGCCGGAGCCCCGCAAAACCGAGACGCCAAAGGCCGAACCGCAGAGGGCCGAGCCTCAAATTGCCGAAACGCCGAAGCCCAAGACCAAGCCGCAGCAAGATGCTACCGCCTCGCTGCCCGCGACTAGCGGCAGCCAGAGCAAAGGCGCGCAACCTGCGGCGCCGCCCACGAACAGCGGCGGTTTGATGAAAGGCGCGCAACCCGTAGTGCCCTCCGGCACCTTCGACGGCCGCTGGGCGGGATTGCAGTAATCAGGATCAGTTGTTCAGGGATCAGGCATCAGGCGGTATCAAACGCTTCCTGATCCCTGTTACCCGTATCGCCCGTGACAGTGTTTGAATTTCTTGCCTGAACCGCAGGGGCACGGCTCATTGCGGCCGACTTTGCCCCAGCTTTGCGGGTCCTGCGCATTGCGCGCGGGCGTTGGCGGGACAACAGCAGGACGCGCCTGCACCGACGATGCCGACGCCGCCGACGCCGCGATGCCGCCGGCAGAAGCGGCACCGGAAGCAGGCCCGATGCCGGACCCAATGCCGTGACGGGCCAGGGTTTCAGCGCCCGCCATCGCGAGCGCCATCTCGTCTTCGCCGGTCATCGGATCGATCTTATGCGCCTGCATGGCCGGTAGCGCCTCGGGCTGGGCCGGTGGCGCCGCTTGGATTTCGACGCGCATCAGCTGCGCGGTCACCCCCTCGCGCAGGCTTTGGCTCATGGCCTCGAACAGGCTGAAGGCTTCCGCCTTGTATTCGTTGAGCGGATCGCGCTGGCCGTAGCCGCGCAGCCCGATCACCTGACGCAGATGGTCAAGCATGATGAGATGCTCGCGCCACAAATGGTCGAGCGTCTGCAGCAGGATCGATTTCTCGATGTATCGGATAACATCGGGACCCCACTGCGCGACCTTCGCCGCCATGTATTCGTCGGCGCGGCGCTCGACCCGGGCGAAGATTTCCTCGTCGGCGATGCCCTCTTCCTTGGCCCATTCGTCGGTCGCCAGGTCGAGGCCGAGCACGCGCTTGAGTTCCTCGCGCAAGCCCACGGTATCCCACTGTTCCGGATAGGCGTTTTCCGGCACGTGCTTGGCAATGAGATCGTCGATCACGGTGTGGCGCATGTCGGCGACGACCGCGCCCACCGCCTGATCCTCCATCCATTCGATACGCTGATCGAAGATGACCTTGCGCTGATCGTTCATCACATTGTCGAACTTCAGGATATTCTTGCGGATATCGAAATTGCGCGCCTCGACCTTCTGCTGCGCCTTTTCCAGCGCCTTGTTGATCCAAGGATGGATGATCGCCTCGTTCTCCTTGAGGCCAAGCTTCGTCAACATGCCGTCGAGCTTGTCGGTGCCGAAGATGCGCATCAGATCGTCTTCGAGCGACAGGAAGAACTTGGAGTGACCGGGATCGCCCTGACGGCCGGAACGGCCGCGCAATTGGTTGTCGATGCGGCGGCTTTCATGCCGCTCGGTGCCGAGCACGCAAAGCCCGCCCGCTGCCAACGCCTTTTCCTTCAAGCGCGCGACCTGCCCGCGAATATCCGCGGCGCGCGGACCTTTCTCCCGCTCGCGCACGTCCTCGATATCGGCCAGCTCCTGGCGGATGCGCATGTCGGCGTTGCCGCCAAGCTGAATATCGGTGCCGCGGCCGGCCATGTTGGTCGCGATCGTGATCGCGCCGGGCACGCCGGCCTGGGAGACGATATAGGCCTCCTGCTCGTGATAGCGCGCGTTGAGGATGGCGAAGACTTTGGCCTTGGAGGCGCCCTCATCGCCGGAATAAAGCGCGGCGAAGGCGTTGGGATCGGAGAAGTCGTGTTGCTCCCAGCCCTGCTGGCGCAGCATTTCCGCGAGCTGCTCGGATTTCTCAATGGAAGTGGTGCCCACCAGGACCGGCTGGCCGCGCTTCTTGCAGTCCTCGATCAGCGTCAGGATGGCACGGAATTTCTCGACTGCAGTACGATAGACCTCGTCGTCGTCGTCGATGCGGACCATCGGCATGTTGGTCGGGATTTCCAGAACTTCCAGATTATAGATGTCCTGGAACTCGTCGGCCTCGGTGACCGCGGTGCCGGTCATGCCGGCGAGCTTCTCGTACATGCGGAAGTAATTCTGGAACGTGATCGAGGCGAGCGTCTGGTTCTCCGGTTGGATCGGCTGATGCTCCTTGGCCTCCAGCGCCTGGTGCAGGCCTTCCGAATAGCGCCGGCCGGGCATCATGCGGCCGGTGAATTCGTCGATGATGACGACTTCGCCGTTGCGCACGATGTAGTCCTTATCGCGCTGGAACAACTTGTGTGCGCGCAGCGCCTGATTCACGTGATGGACCACTGAAACGTTCTCGACGTCGTAGAGCGAGTCCGACTTGAGCACTCCGGCATCGCGCAGCAGAGTCTCCATCTTCTCCATGCCGACTTCGGTGAGATTGACGGTGCGCTGTTTCTCGTCGAGTTCGTAGTCGGCTTTGTCCAGCTTGGGAACGTAAGCGTCGATGGTATTGTAGAACTCGGAGCGGTCGTCGAGCGGACCGGAAATGATCAGCGGGGTGCGCGCCTCGTCGATCAGGATCGAATCGACTTCATCGACGATGGCGTAGCTATGCCCGCGCTGCACCATGTCCTCGAGCCGGTATTTCATATTGTCGCGCAGATAATCGAAGCCGAGCTCATTATTGGTGCCGTAGGTAACGTCGCAGTCGTATTGCTTCTTGCGCTCTTCGTCTTGCAGGCCATGCACGATGACGCCGACGGTGAGACCCAGGAATGTGTAGATCTGGCCCATCCATTCGGCGTCGCGCTTGGCGAGGTAGTCGTTGACCGTGACGACATGGACGCCGCGCCCGGCAAGCGCGTTGAGATAGACCGGCAGTGTCGCGACCAGCGTCTTGCCTTCGCCGGTCTTCATCTCGGCAATCCTGCCTTCATGCAGCACCATGCCGCCGATGAGCTGAACGTCGAAATGACGCTGGCCGAGCGTGCGCTTACCGGCCTCGCGGACGGTGGCGAAAGCCGGAACCAGAATGTCGTCGAGCGTCCCCCCCTCGGCCAGTTGCTTCTTGAATTCGTCGGTGCGCGCGCGCAATGCGTCGTCGGAGAGCGTTTCGAGCTCTTTTTCCAGCGCGTTGATCTCCTCGACCCGAGGCCGGTAAGTGCGGATGCGGCGGTCGTTGGAGGAACCGAAAAACTTGCGGGCGACGGCGCCGATCATCGCATCATCATCCTTTATATTTCCGGCCGGTGGCACGGCCCAACCAGCGGAAAATGCGGCGCTATTCGGGCTTCTGCAAGGCGACTGAACGTCCCCATGTCCGGCCTTGAGATAGGAGGGGGTCGATTTTTTGTCAATGCAAAGCGTGCTCACGCGCTCGTTAAGCCGCAGCGCGATTCCGCCATTGCCAAGGGCGGTCGATTCGGCGACTGTCCGCGCCGACCCCGGACCGCGAAGCTTTGGGTCCAAACCCTAACAAGAACCGGCGATTTACCGCCTCGTCAAAGGATCGCTTTCGATGTCCCCTACCCGTACGCTTGCCGCCGGCGCCCTCGGGGCGCTCACGCTGGCTTTGATCCTCCTCGCGCCGAGCGCCGCACTGCGGGCGCAGGATTCCGATCCGGTCATTGCCCGCGCCAACGGCGTCGATATCCGTCAGAGCGACCTCGCGCTGGCCGAGGATGAAGTCGGCGCCAGCATGCCGCAAATGGCCCCCGATCAGAAGCGCGAATACCTGATCACCTATCTCGCCGATATCATCGTGCTGTCGCAGGCTGCCGACCAGCAAAAGGTGGGCGACCGCGACGACGTCAAGCACAAGATACAATTCGAGCGCAACAAGGTGCTGATGGAGACGCTCCTCCAAGACGCCGGCCAGGCCGCGGTGACCGACGACGCGATGCACAAGGTCTACGACGATGCCATCAAGCAGATGCCCGCCGAGCAGGAAGTGCACGCGCGGCATATCCTGGTTCCGACCGAAGACGAAGCCAAGGCGATCGAAGCTGAGCTGAAGAAAGGCGCAGATTTCGCCACGCTCGCCAAGGAGAAGTCGAAAGACCCCAGCGCGGCCGACGGCGGCGATCTCGGTTATTTCACCAAAGACCAAATGGTGCCCGAATTCGCCGACGTCGCGTTCAAGCTCGACAAGGGGCAGATTTCCGATCCGGTGAAGACGCAGTTCGGATGGCACGTCATCAAGGTCGAGGATAAGCGCACCAAGCCGACGCCGACATTTGACGAGGTCAAGTCTCAGCTGCAGACTTACGTTGCCCATCACGCGCAGGCCGAGCTGGTCGCGAATTTGCGCAAGACCGCGACGATCGATCGGCTGGATCAGCCGCCGCCCGCGGCAGCCGACCCCTCGGCGCTCAATCCGGCTGCGCCGGCGAAGAAGTGACGAATCTTTTGATTCGTCAATAATGCCGGTGTCCACCTCAATCTCTCCCCTTGCCCCGAAATCCATCCCGGATATGCCGGTGATCGCCGGTGTGCGGCTCGCCACGGCGGCCGCCGGCATCCGTTACCGGGGCCGCACCGACGTTATGCTGGCGGTGTTTGACGAGGGCACCAGCGTGGCGGGTGTGTTCACACGCTCAAAGTGCCCTTCCGCGCCGGTGGAATGGTGCCGCGCAAGGATCAGGGGCGTGCGCGCCCGCGCGCTCGTGGTCAATTCCGGCAATGCCAACGCCTTCACCGGAAAGAGCGGGCGCGCGGCCTGCGCGTTCACCGCGAAGCTTGCCGCCGCCGCGGTCGGCTGCAAGGCGTCCGAGGTGTTCCTGGCCTCGACCGGCGTCATCGGCGAGCCGCTTGACGCGCAAGTCTTTGACGGCGTCATGGACAAGCTCGTCGCCGCGGCCGCGCCAGACGCGTATAGCGATGCGGCCAAAACGATTATGACCACCGACACCTTCCCGAAACTCGCTACGGCACACGCGCGGCTTGGCGGAGCGAATGTCATCATCAACGGCTTTGCCAAGGGCGCCGGCATGATCGCGCCCGACATGGCGACGATGCTGGCTTTCGTCTTCACCGATGCGCCGATCGCAGCACCGGTGTTGCAGACACTATTGCGCGATGGTGTCGTCGACACCTTCAACGCGGTGACCATCGACGGCGACACGTCGACCTCGGACACCGTACTCGCCTTTGCCACCGGTGCCGCGCGCGAGGCACCGCGCATAACGCGCGTCCACGATCCGCGCCTCGTGCCCTTCCGCAAGGCGCTCAACGCCGTGCTCGCCGATCTTGCGGAACAAGTGGCGCGCGACGGCGAGGGGGCGCGCAAATTGGTCGAGATCGTGGTCGAAGGCGCGGTGTCGAAAGCTTCGGCGCGGCGCATCGCGATGTCGATTGCCAATTCGCCACTGGTCAAGACCGCGATTGCCGGCGAGGACGCCAATTGGGGCCGCGTCGTCATGGCGGTTGGCAAAGCCGGCGAGCCCGCCGATCGCGACCGGCTGTCGATCTGGTTCGGCGGCATCCGCGTCGCGCATAAGGGCGCGCGCGACCCGGGCTATGACGAAGCCGCCGTCTCCGCCGCGATGAAGAAGCCGGAAATCGCGCTCAAGGTCGCGCTCGGTCTCGGCAAGGGCCGTGACCGCGTCCTGACCTGCGACCTGACCAAAGAGTATGTCGCGATCAACGGCGATTACCGCAGTTGAAAGGCCCATCATGGCCGGTGAACTCAAGCACATTCGGACCTCGGCGCTCGACGTCGCTTACGAGGAGAGCGGCGCCGTGGACGGCGAACCGGTTTTCCTCATGCACGGCTGGCCCTACGACCCGCGCTGCTACGACGAGGTGATTCCGCCGCTCGCTGCCGCCGGCTGTCGCGTGATCGTGCCGTATCTGCGCGGTTTCGGCCCGACGCGATTTCTTGCCGCCGAGACGCCGCGCTCGGGCCAGCAGGCCGCGCTCGGCAACGATCTGCGCGAGCTGATGGATGCGTTGGCAATCGAACGCGCCGTGCTCGCGGGTTACGATTGGGGCGGCCGCGCGGCCTGCATCGTCGCGGCTTTATGGCCGGGCCGGGTGCGCGGCTTGGTCACCGTCAACAGCTATAATCTCCAGGACATTCCCGGTTCGGTGAACCCCGCTTCGCCGGCGCAAGAGCATCGTCTATGGTACCAATATTACTTCAATACCGCGCGTGGACGCGCCGGACTCGAGGCCGACCGGCGCACGTTCTGCCGGTTGCTCTGGCAATTGTGGTCGCCGCTTTGGTCCTTCGATGACTCGACCTTCGAGCGCAGCGCGGTTTCGTTCGACAACCCGGATTTTGTCGCCGTGACCATCCACTCCTATCGCCACCGGTTCGGTTATGCGCCCGGCGATCCGGCGCTGGAGGAGATCGAGCGCCGGCTTGCCGCTCAGCCGAAGATCGCGGTGCCGACGATGGGGTTGCAGGGCGAGGCCGACGGCGTGCATCCGCGGGAAGCCTCGGAGAAGCACGCCGCACATTTCACCGGGCCATACCAGCGGCGTGTGCTGCCGGGGATCGGTCACAATCCGCCGCAGGAAGCGCCGCAGGCTTTCGCCGATGCGACACTTGGATTAATGCGGGCATAACCATTCGTTAACCAGGACGGCGAATGCGGCTATTGAGACGATCAGGTTGAATATGCCTTTACCGTCCCCTTCATAGACTGGATCAGGCAGTGAGCGTCAGACTTGTTCTCGTCGCCGCTTGCGCGCTGATCGATCCCGACGGCCGCGTGTTGCTCGCGCAGCGTCCGGCGGGCAAGCCGATGGCGGGTCTGTGGGAGTTTCCAGGCGGCAAGGTCGAGCCCGGCGAGCGGCCGGAACAGAGTTTGATCCGCGAGTTGAAGGAGGAACTGGGTATCACCGTCAAGGAGGAATGCCTCGCCCCGCTTACCTTCGCGAGCCATCTCTATCCGGACTTCTATCTGCTGATGCCGTTCTATGTTTGCCGTCGCTGGGATGGGTTTGTCGAGGCCCGCGAGGCGCAGCAGCTCAAATGGGTGCGGCCGCACGAGCTGAGAAACTTTCCGATGCCGCCCGCCGACGAACCGCTGATCTCGCATCTTACGACGCTGTTATGATCCGAACGCCAGAAGGCTGAAAGACCATGCCGATGCCCAAATTTCGAACACCCACGATCGTCCCGCTCGTCCTGCGCTTCATGCGCGACGACGGCGGTGCCACCGCCATCGAATATGCGATCATCGCATCGGGTATCGCGGTCGCCATCGTCAGCGCAGTTACGAGCTTGGGTTCAAACGTCAAAGGCCTCTTCACCAACGTCTCCACGGCGATGAAATAATTCGCGCTGACAAATTCCAATGGCGTCGTCGGATTTTTTCAACGCCGCACCTTCTCACCCGTCGAAATTTCAGTCGTGCCAAGAGCGTCAGCAAGGCGCGTCCTGGCCGAACCCGGCTTGAGTGGCTGCTGCTGGTCGGGATGCGGCGCCCAGCCCGACAACCAAACGATTTCGAACGTCGCGCGCACCCGCCCGTCAGCATCGGAAAAACGCTGCGCATAGATTTCGGCCATGCGTTGCAGCGTCGCGCGTCTAAGTGGCGCGCGACGGCGGGCGACGAGCGCATTGGCGGCGCCCATGCGACGCAGATCCTGCATCAAATTGAAGACGGAATCGTAGCGCACGCAGACGCGATCGACATCGGTCACCGGCAGGGCGAATCCGGCGCGCTGCAATAGGGCGCCGAGTTCGCGCAGATCGGCGAACGGCGCCACGCGGGGCGAAACACCGCCCTCCACTTCGCTCTCGGCCTCGGCAAACGATTGGCGCAGTTCGGTCAGCGTTTCGCCGCCCAACAACGCCGCGAGGAACAATCCGTCGGGCTTTAGGGCGCGGCGTATCTGCACGAGCGCGCCCGGCAGATCGTTGACGAATTGCAGCGCCAGCGCCGACACGACGAGATCGAGCGCGCCGTCGCGAAACGGCAGCGCTTCCTCGTCGGCGGCGACAAATTTATCCGGCCGCTTTACGAGGCCCGCTACCGCTCCCGCGCGCACGATGGTGGCGACCGATCCGACACCCGCAAGCGCGGCACGGACCGCTTCGCCGGGAGTGCCGAGATCGACGGCAAGGTCGAACCGCCGCAGCACCGCCACAAGCCGCTCCGCAAGATCCGCGGCCACACGATCGAGCAGAAATGTCACCGGGCCCAACGCAGCCGCCCGGCCGCGCCGGCGGCGAATCAGCGCGCGGTCGAAAATTACCGGATTGGACGCGTTCGAGGCTTCGGGCATGATCATCAAGAATGACATTTCCGTTGTAGAGCGGTAGCGTTAAGGCATGCCCGCGTCGACCGGCATCGCATTACCCCCGCGCTTCAAACGCGCCACGGACGCGGTGCGGACGGCGTTGCTCGTGGCGCTCGATCTGGCCTTGCCGCCGCTCTGCCCCGCCTGCCGTGAGCCGGTGGAGGGGCGCGGCCTCTGCCCGGCCTGCTGGTCGAAGCTGTCCTTCATCACTCGCCCCTATTGCGAGCGCCTCGGCATCCCGTTCGTGTATGACCCCGGCCCTGGCATCCTGTCTATGGAAGCAATTGCCGACCCGCCGGCCTATCAGCGCGCCCGCGCCGCCGTGCGCTTCGACGATATTTCGCGGGCGCTGGTCCATGCCCTCAAATATGGCGACCGGCTCGACCTCGCGCCGATGATGGGCCGCTGGATCAGCCATGCCGGCCGCGAGCTTTTGGCCGAGGCCGACGCGCTGGTGCCAGTGCCTTTGCACTGGCACCGGCTGTGGGCGCGGCGCTTCAACCAATCGGCCATGTTGGCCGCCGCGGTCTCGGCGCAAAGCGGCGTACCCATCGCCGGCGACGCGCTCAAGCGGGTCAAGCCGACGGCGCAACAAGTCGGGCTGTCGCGATCCGAGCGCGCCCAGAACGTCCAAGGCGCGTTTCGCGTGCCGGAGGAGGGCAAAGCTGCCGTAGCGGGCCGCCGCCTTGTTGTGATCGACGACGTGCTGACGTCCGGCGCCACGGTCGACGGCTGCGCCCGGGCGCTGCTGCGCGCCGGGGCCGCCAATGTCGATGTCCTGATATTTGCCCGGGTTGCCGATCCAGTCCGAACGTCCATATAACTATTTGATAGAAATTACGCAGCATCATGTCAGCAATCGACATCTATACCATCCGCTACTGTCCGTATTGCCACGACGCGAAGGACCTGCTTTCCCGCAAGGGTGCAAGCTTCCATGAGATCGATGCCAGCGGAAATAAGGACGTACGCCAGGAAATGATCCAGCGCGCCAACGGCCGCAGCACTTACCCGCAGATTTTTGTCGGCACCACCCATGTCGGCGGCTGCGACGAACTCTATGCGCTGGAGGAAGCCGGCAAACTCGATGCTTTGCTTGCCGAAGCTCAAGAGTCGAAGGAGCCACCGGCATGAGCACGACAACCACGTCGACCTTCAAGGCCGGGCTCGTTCAGATGCGCGCCGGGCTGGAGCCGCATGAAAATCTGGCGGCCGCGCTGGCGCTGATCGACGAGGGCAAGCGCGCCGGCGCCGATTATCTTCTGACGCCCGAGATGACCAATATCCTGGCGCTCAAGCGCGATCACCTGTTCGCCAAAATCGTCGCCGAGGACGAGGATGTGACGCTGGCAACGTTGCGCGAGGTGGCGCGCAAGCTTTCGGTCTATATCCATATCGGTTCGCTGGCGATCAAAGCGTCGCCGGAAAAGGCGGTGAACCGCTCGTTCCTGATCGATCGCAAGGGCGACGTCGCCGCGCGTTACGACAAGATCCATATGTTCGATGTCGACCTTGCCGGCGGCGAAAGCTATCGCGAATCCAACAATTACCGCTCCGGCGATCTGGCCGTCGTCGCTGACTTGCCGTGGGGCCGCCTCGGCCTGACGGTTTGTTACGATCTACGCTTTCCCGCGCTTTATCGCGCGCTCGCCGAGGCCGGCGCTTCATTTCTGGCGATACCTTCGGCGTTCACCCGGCAAACCGGCGAGGCGCACTGGCACGTTTTGCAGCGCGCCCGCGCGATCGAAAACGGCTGCTTCGTGTTCGCCGCGGCGCAAGGCGGCAAGCACGAAAACGGCCGCGAAACTTTCGGTCATTCGCTGATCGTCGATCCATGGGGCCGCATTCTCGCCGAAGGCGGCGCCGAGCCGGGCGTATTCATCGCGGAGATCGATCCCGCCGAGGTCGCGGCGGCACGCGGGCGGATCCCTTCGCTGCGTCACGGCCGGCGTTTCGAACTGCTCGAGCCGATGGCCGAGCCGACCTATCTCCATGCGGTGCGGGAGCGAGAGCCGATATGATCCGCTACGCGCTCGCTTGCGACAAAGGGCACAGCTTCGAGAGCTGGTTCCAGAATTCGGCCGCCTACGACAAGCAGGTGAAGCGCTCGCTCGTGAGCTGTCCCGTCTGCGGCTCCGCAGAAGTCGAGAAGGCGATCATGGCGCCAAGCCTGGCATCGGGTTCGGCGCCGAGCATCGCTGACGCCGCGGATGCCGTGCCGCCGAAGCCGGTACCCGCCCCGCAACCGGCGCCGCTTGTGCCGAAGAACCCCGTCGCGATGATGTCGCCGCCGGAACGCGAGCTGAGGCAAAAGCTCAAGGAATTACGCGACCATATCACCAAGAGCGCGAGTTATGTCGGCCCGCGTTTCCCGGAAGAAGCCCGCAAGATCCATTACGGCGAGACCGAGCACCGCTCGATCTACGGCGAGGCGTCACCCGACGAGGCCAAGGAATTGCACGAAGAGGGTATCGAATTTCATCCGCTGCCAATTCTGCCGGACGATCAGAATTAACTTTCAATACGCCAATAATCTTCAATAGGCCAAGATCAGCAGTACCACGCCGGCGACGACGAGCAGCATGCCGATGGCTTCGCGCGGCGTCGTGCGTTGGCCGAAGGCAAAGCGCGCGATCAGTTGCGCGAACAGCACTTCGATTAAAGCCAGCGTTCGCACGTTCGCGGCGCTGGTCAGCGCAAAGGCCAGAAACCAGAATTGCGAGGCGAGCGCCCCCATGAAACCGGCGAACAGCGACGGCTTCCAAGCCCGCAAGATGGCTTGCAGCACCGCCGGTGCGCGCGACACGAGGTAAATCGAAAGCACGATCGCCTGCATGGCGAGCCCGACCACAAGCGTGAAGGTCGCCGCCATGCCGAAATTGGGCAATCCGAGGCTGAGGATTCCCCCGCGATAGCCGATCGCCGACAGCGCGAACATGCCGCCGGAAGCAAGCCCGAGCAGCGTCGGCCGCATGCCGCCAATCGCGCCGCCGGGCTTTATCGACATCACGATCACGCCCGCAGTGGCGACAATGATCGCGACCATCATGGGCAGCGTGACGGCATCGCCAAGGAAGATGAGGCCGAAAATGGCGACCTGGATCGGCTCGGTCTTGATATAGGCGATGGTGATGACGAAGGAGCGCTCGCCCATGGTGGCGAGCATCAACGCGGTGGCCGCGATTTGGGTGAAGGCACCATCGATCACCCAAGGCCAGAACTTTAGACCCGGGTGCGGCAGCGGCGCGCCGGTCGTCCACAGCAAGATCAAGATGAAGGCGAGCGTAAAAGGAAAGCCGAAAAGGAAACGCACCTGTGTGGCGCCGACGGTGCCGAGGCTGCCGGTCAGCTCGCGCTGCATCGCGTTGCGCACGGTCTGGGCAAATGCGGCAATGACGGTAAAGACGACCCAGAGCCAGGAGGACATCATCGCGCAGGCATCACGCCGCCCTCTTCGCGACGACCGTGTAATTGACGTCCATATCGCTGGAAAGCTGCCAGCGGTCGGCAAGAAGATTGTAGATCACGCCGGTCTCAGCGACGATCCGCATGCCGCATTGCTCGAGCGCGATTTCAAGCTCGTTGGGTGTCACGAACTTGTCCCATTGATGGGTGCCGCGCGGCAGCCAGCGCAAAATGTACTCGGCGCCGACGATCGCCAGCGCAAAGCTTTTCATGTTGCGATTGAGCGTGGCGACGAACAGCAATCCCGCCGGTTTGACCATGGCGGCGGCGACCTCGATGAACAGACCGACGTCAGTGACGTGCTCGACCACTTCCATGGCGAGTACCACGTCGAAGCTTTCGCGAGCCTCCGCCAAAGCCTCGGCGCTGGTATTGCGGTAATCGATGGCGAGGCCGGACTGCGCCGCGTGATGCTGCGCTACCGCGATATTGCTGGCGGAGGGGTCGGCGCCGACGACGGAGGCGCCGAGCCGCGCCAACGGCTCGGACAAAATGCCCCCGCCGCAGCCGATATCAAGGACACGCAGTCCGGCGAGGCCATCGAGCCGTTTCGGATCGCGATCGAAATGCGCGGCCGCGCGGTCGCGGATATAGGCGAGGCGGACCGGATTGAACTTGTGCAGCGCCGCCATCGGGCCGCGCGTATCCCACCATTGCCCAGCCAGCCGCGAAAATCGCGCGACTTCGTCCTGGTCGATCGTGCCTGCGCCTAGTGCCTCTCGATCCATTCTCGATCCGCTCTCAATCCCGGGAAACCCGCTGGCAACGCGTCAGCCGGAGACCGCGATCATCTTTATCGCACGGCTCTTGGCAATCCCCTCAAGCTCCTCCCAGAGCTTTGCCGGGATTGGAATGCCCGATTTGCAGCGTTGCGCTTCGGTGCGGCCGGA
>Ga0181525_10002098_pt1 | contig 16629 bp, 18 predicted proteins | sample PEATcosm2014_Bin_48_FD_121100 | JGI IMG/M metagenome (GOLD analysis project Ga0181525, IMG submission 121100) | Peatland microbial communities from MTU Mesocosm Facility, Houghton, MI, USA - PEATcosm2014_Bin06_10_metaG | ecosystem: Environmental > Terrestrial > Soil > Wetlands > Peat | place...
CTAAAATCATCGGTCTCTGACTGTGCCCGCGGTCGTTGCGAGCACAATCATCGCGGAGCCAATGCCTGGATTCCTCACCGCCGAAGACATTGAAACCCTGCCCGAGGCCAAACTCCGCCCGCATCCCGAACAGCGCACCGACGTCGTCGTCATCGGAGCGGGACCGACAGGCCTGGCCTGCGCGATTGAAGCGCAGAAGCTGGGCCTTCGCGTCATTGTTCTCGATAAAGGCTGTCTGGTGAATTCGCTCTTTCACTATCCTCCCAACATGGTGTTCTTTACCACGCCCGAGCTGCTCGAAATTGGCGATATCCCCTTCACCACGGCGCAGCAGAAACCCACCCGCGAGGAAGCTCTCGAGTACTATCGCAAGGTCTCCGAGCACTACCGTCTCGAGCTTCGCCAATACGAATGGGTGAAGACGGTGATGGGCGAGGACGGAAACTTCAGCATCACCGCCACAGACCGCGCCGGCCGGCCCCGCGACTACCGCACTCGCAAGGTGATCGTCTCCACCGGATACTACGACCTCGCCAATCAACTCGGGCTTCCGGGCGAGGAGATGCCCAAGGTTTCGCACTACTACGGCGAGCCGCATCCTTACTACGACAGCGATGTGCTGGTGATCGGGGGCAAGAATTCCGCTGCCATTGCCGCGCTTGACTTATGGCGGCACGGCGCTCGCGTAACCTTGGTTCATCGCGAATCCCGCCTACACCACCACGTGAAATACTGGATCAAGCCCGATCTTGAGAACCGTATCAAGAACGGTGAAATTGAGGCCTATTTCGACAGCCATGTGCAGGAGATCGGAGTCGACCATGTGGTCATCGTCACGCCGCGCGGTCCGCTGCGGCTGAAAAACGACTTCGTCCTCGCTCTGATAGGCTATCACCCCGACTATGACTTTCTACGCAGCACGGGCATCGAACTTTCCGAAGAGCAGTGCCGTCCGGTCTGCGATCCCGTCTCGCTCGAGAGCAATGTTCCGGGAATCTACGTGGCCGGTGTCATTGTTGCCGGCTCGAGCACCAACGAAATATTCATCGAGAACGGACGTTTCCATGGCAAGCAGATCGCCGAAGATCTGAAGCGCAAAATGCGCCTCGCTTCCTGACGTGGGGCTGAAGGCACCGAGTACCTTCGCGCTTCTCGCGTCATTCCCAAACTCGGCTTCCGCCAGTTACCCTAGCCATTCGTATGGAACCCCAGCCTGAGCTCGCCGCTCCGTCGATTTCGCTGCCATCGTACCTGCGACTGGTGCGCGGCAACCGCAATTTCCGCCGCCTCTGGCTGGCGCAAATTGTCAGCGAGATTGGCGACTGGTTCTACACTCTCTCCATCTATACCCTTCTGTTGCAGCTGACCGGACACGCAAGTTCGGTGGCACTGGCTTTGGTTCTGCAGGTTCTACCCCAGACCCTGGTGGGCCCTACGGCAGGGGTGGTGAACGATCGCCTGCGCCGCAAACATGTAATGATCGCCGCGGATCTGGTCCGCGTTGTGGTTGTGCTGGCGATGCTGATGGTGCGTTCCCGCTCCATGGTGTGGCTGGTTTATCCGCTGCTGCTGGCGGAAACCATCATGGCCGCATTCTTCGAACCCGCCCGCAGCGCCGTGATTCCCAACATCGCGGTCCGCGGCGAGGTGCTCATCGCGAATACGCTGTCCTCAGCGACCTGGTCGGTGAATCTTTTGATTGGCGCTTCCGTGGGCGGAATCGTCGCGGCCTTCTTCGGACGAGACGCCGTTTTCATCCTCAATGCACTCTCCTTCCTCGCTTCAGCGATTCTGATCCGCGGAATGCATTTCGCCGAGCCCCACGCCGAATCCGCCGCGCCGCTGCGTCCGCGCGATCTTGTCGATTTTTCTCCGGTGCTCGAAGGCATCCGCTACGTGCGCAGCCATCGCACCCTGCTTCCCACCGTATTCGCGAAGGCCGGCGAACTTATGATCGGCCCCAGCTGGGTGATCTTCACCGTGATGGGTGCGCATGAGTTCGCTGTGCACTGGCATAATGTCGACGTCGCCCGCGGATCCATGCTCGGCATGAGCATCCTCCTCGGCGGCCGCGGCCTCGGAGCGCTCGCGGGTCCGCTCATCTCGGCGCGCTGGGCGGGACGCAGCGACCGCCGGCTGCAACTCGGCATTCTCTTCGGGTATCTCACCATCGCTCTCGGATACGGAATGCTCGGCAACAGCCGCACCGTCTGGATGGCAAGCGCCTGTGCCATGCTGGCGCACGCCGGGGGATCAACGGTTTGGGTCTTTTCCACCACCCTGCTGCAGCTTCATACCGACGATCGCTTCCGCGGCCGTGTCTTTTCCGCCGACCTCGGTTTCTCGATGCTGACCATCGCCGCTGGAGCTTATTTGTGTGGAAGATTGCTCGATGCCGGAGTTTCGGCTCGCAGCCTCGCCTGGTGGACTGGACTCGTCATGCTGGTGCCTGCGGGCTTGTGGGCGCTGGCGATGCGGTTGGGTGGAAAACGGACGGCAGAAGCCTGAGGAATCGGGCCGGCCAGCTTTGCTTTCGGAAAACGCCCCTTGCTAAATTAGAGTGGATCCCGCGACACAATTTAAGGAGGGAAGGTGATTGCACGAGTCTGGCGGGGATACACCAAGCCTGAGCACGCCGCGGCTTATGAAGCCATGCTGAAGCCCGAGCTACTCCCCGGCATCGGCAAAGTGAAGGGTTTCAAAACCAGCTACCTGCTGAGGAGAGACGCGGGGGATGAGGTCGAGTTCATCACCATCATACTCTGGGAGTCTCTGGATGCGATTCGCGCCTTCGCGGGTCAGGATTACGAGACTTCCATAGTTCCCGAGGAACGCCGCCAGTATCTGTCCCGGCATGACGCCAAGGCGCAGCATTTCGAGATCGTATCGATCCACAACGCCGACCGAACTCGACACTGACACCCGGACGTAGCGGCCCCTTTCACCCAAGGAATCGATCGATCTTCGCCGCCATGATGAAGTCGCTTTCAGTGAGGCCATCGATCTTGTGCGTCCACATCGTAACTTCCGCCTTGCCCCAGGCCAGCAGAATGTCGGGATGATGTCCTTGCTCCTCAGCCAGCGCTCCCACGCGATTCACGAAGTCCAGGGCCTGTTTGAAGTCAGGGAAGGTGAACGCGCGAGTGATGTGGTGTTGGTTGATCACGCTCCACTGGGGAACGATCCGGTGCAGGGCTTCGAGATCCTTGCCCTTGAGCGGAGGCACTCCACCGCGGCAGGGAACGCATTTCTTGTCGGCTAATTGCTCGGTCATAATGTCCTCGCCTCTCAATGAACCCCCTCGGAGAAGAGGAGTCAAGAACCAGGCCCGTAAAATCTCCGGACGATTTCCCGAAACCCCGGAAGCTCGGCGGGGCGACCGCACAACCACAAAAGCTGTTTGCATGTGGTGGGCAAAAACGGCCTTCAACAAGTCGCTAGAACGGAATATCCTCATCCGTAATCGGCCCTGACGCTGTCCCCGCGTGCTCGGGTTCCGGCGCGCGCTGGTCGAAATTATTGCCGCCGCCAGCCGTCGCGCTACGCGAGCTGCCGCTGAACTCTCCCCCGCCCTCGCCGCGTCCGCCGAGCAGGATCAGGTCGCTGGCCACCACCTCGGTCATGTATTTCTTCTGTCCGCTGGTCTTGTCGTCCCAGGAGCGGGTTTGCAGACGGCCCTCGATGTAAACTTTGCCGCCCTTCTTCAGATACTCGCCCGCAATTTCGGCCAGGCGCTGCCACAGCACCACGTTGTGCCACTCGGTGCGGTCCTGCCAATCGCCGCCTTTGTCCTTAAATCGTTCATTCGTCGCGATGGTCAGCTTGGCCACGGGCGTGCCCTGCGGCGTGTATTTGATCTCTGGATCTTTCCCCAGATTGCCGATCAATTGAACCCGGTTCAGACTCTTTCCTGCCATGGGGGTGCTCCTTCGTTGCCGTTCACTATAACAGAACAAACCCGGCGGATATCGTGTCGGGCGTTGCAAGTGCTCGTGAACCGTACTATTTTGGGCAGGTCTGCTCAGGCATCCATTCACCGGTGTTCACGATCACTCCTCATGAGGAGGGTTCATGCTGTTCTCGCGTTCCGTTCGCTCCATCCATGCCGAGAAAATCGTCGCAATGAGCTTCGCGCTTTTAGCTTTGCTGGTATTGCCCAGTTGCTGGGTGTTCTCGATTCATTCTCTCTTCGATGGAGCTTCCGATCCTGACCTCGTATTCGATCAGAAGCTTATCGGCTCCTGGGCGCACGTAGCGGAGGGGTGCGAATGGATTTTGACCATGGAGGCATCTGCCCGGGCATATGACATGAAAATAGCTCCAGGAGAGGGCTGCGCGAGAGAAAAGAAGAGCGATCGCTATTGGGGTTATCTGGTAAAGCTCGACAACAATCGTTTTCTCGACGTCGCCCCGGGCCCTGACCAATCCCGAGCTTGCATTCTGTGCCTGCCGGTTCATTCCTTCGCGCTCCTCTCGCTGGAGAACAACAACAACACTCTCGTGATTACTCCCCTGGATCTTGAATGGCTGGATCAGTCGATAAAAAATAAGAAAGTAGTCCTGGACCATCTGGGCGGCGGTGACAACGACGACATTGATATGACCGTAACTGCGCAGCCAGCCGAACTCAAAGACCTTTTGCGCAGGTGTGTCAATGACAAAGCCGCGTTCAAGCCAAGCCTAAGCTTGGCTTTCACCAAGAAATAGGCACGCGGGTTCCACCGCGGAATACAGCAGGAGAGGGAAGCTCCGAGCTGGATTTATCGGGTATAATTCATGCGATGCCTCCTGCACCCGGCGCCACCAGAGCCGTCGGCATGGTTCCCGACGAGATGAAAGCTGAGCCGAAGTCCAAGGGCCTCACCACGCCCCGAAAAAAGAAACCAAAAGAACTGGCCGTCATCACCGAGTGCTGCACCGGTTGCGCCGGCTCGCCGGCCTGCGTGGAGTACTGTCCGGTGGAAGACTGCATGTTCTGGGTCGCGGACGAAGACAGCACGCCCTTCGGCCGCATCGCGGTCGATCCCATTCTCTGCATCGGCTGCAAGAAATGCCTCAGCAAAGGCCCCGACGGCTGCTTCCTCGACGGCTGCCCCTGGGACGCCATCGTGATGGTCGACACGGCCGAAGTGGAAAAAGAAGTGGGAGCGATGGCGATCTAGCTTCGCGATCAACCGATACAGCGCCGCTACAACGGAGCATCGCGCTCCCTGAGTTGAAGCAAATCCCATTGATTGCCGTAGAGGTCCTTGAACACCGCGACCGTTCCATACGGTTCCTCCCGCGGATCTCGGGTGAACTGCACGCCACGTGATGTCATCTCGCCGTAGTCGCGCCAGAAATCATCGGTATGAAGAAAGAGGAAGACGCGGCCGCCGGTTTGATTTCCAATCCGGCTGGCCTCCTCTGGCGTGGACGCTCGCGCCAGCAGCAGGCTGGTACCCCGGGAACCGGGTGGACGCACTAGAATCCACCGCTTGGAACTGCCCAGCCGATCTATGGCGACGGAGTCCTCGAGGAGCGTGAACCCGAGCGTTTGCGTGAAAAAGGCTATGGCTTCGTCGTACTCACGCACGAGCAGTGAGACATAACCGAGCGTCTGCGCCATAAGTTCAAGATATTCTCAAGAGCCCAAGACGATTAAGGATTTCTTTCGCGTATCGCCTTCTCGGTCTCCCGCGCCTGTTGCCGCACATCATTCGAAATATCCGGCAGATCGCGCTCGTAAGGAACTACGGCGGGGAGATCTTCGGCTTGCCCGACCAGGTACAGCGCCCGCAGCGCTTCCCAGACCGGCACCGTGTCTGGATCAATCACAGCGATCTCCGCTCCGGCTGCGAGGTTCGCACCGGTCCCGGCCACGGATTGAATGCGACCGGGAATCGGAGAACGAACTTCTATCGTTTTGCCGCTCGCAGACTCCAGCTTCGCGATCAATCCCCGTTGAGCGATGGCGGTGCCCGGGCGGTCGGAATCGACGATGTGCCCGGCTTCCGGAGCAATAATTCGCGCCGGTTCGAGCAACGCCACAATCTGCGGACGTCCCGCTGCGTCGCCGAAGCGCACCAGCGAAAGCGCCGCGTTTCCCCGTACCATGAGCGAGGGATCGGCCAGCAGCTTCAGTAGCGCTTCATGAAATCCTGGGCCAGCGGTCTCCTGTCCCATGACCCAGGCGTCGGTGTTGCGCACTTCCTCCACCGGATCAGAGGCCAGTCGCACGAGCTCCGGATACCACTGCCTCACCGTCGCGTCGTGCCGTGTGATGCGCTCGCCGACCTGCACCAGCGCCTGTTGAATGTGCCGCGGCTTCTTCGTATCGTGCAGATATTCGCTCAACTGCTGGTCGGAAAGCTTCCGCCCGAACCACGTGTTCCACCAGAAAAGAAAAGGCATCAGGCAGATGAGCCACGCCGTCAGAAAAAACAGAAGTTTCTGCGCGCGGGACATGCCGGGCTTTGGTGGCCTTCCGGCCTCGACCGGCGGCGCTGGATTTGGGTTGGCGGCCATAACGAAAAACAGCCTACTCTACAACGTCCGCGTCAAGCACGCGCTCCTGTTCCAGATAGTGCGACACAGCGTACTGCGCCAAAAGCGGTGTCTGCAGCCGGATCTCGGCTCCAACCCATTCGCCTTTGCCGTGAGCCGCATCGGGTGCATGGTTGCAACGCCCCCCGCTGCCGAACTGCGGGCCAAAGTCCGCGCTCTGGATCTGGTCGAAGGGTTTGATCTCGCGCCAGGCTTCGTCGCCCACGGTTCCAGCAACGTCAATTTTCAATCTCACAATCGTCATAAAACCGAAGTCGGAAACCGATCCTGAAGGATGTTTTTCTCCGCCTCTCCGCGGTGACTCCTAGCTGTGCGGAAACCACTGATACAGCATGAAGTACACGATCACTCCGGTCACGCTGACATACATCCACAGTGGCCAGGTCCAGCGCGCAATGGCGCGATGCTTATCGTAGCGAGCCCGCAATCCGCGGATCAGCGTAACGATCACCATGGGCACAATCACGATGGCCAGCGTGACATGCGGAATCAGAATCAAGAAATAAATCGTGCGCCATATCCCCTGGCCCAGGAAAACAATGTTGCCCACGTGCACATGGAAATAGACGTAGCAGGCCAAAAACAGCGCCGAGGCGACCACGGCAGCGATCATGCAGGCGCGGTGAGCGGCGATGCGGCCACGCGCAATCAAGTAACGGCCCACGGCCAGAAATACCGCGCTGATTCCGTTCAAACTCGCGATGAGGGCAGGGAAGTAGGCGTATGGTTCAGCGATCATATTTAGCCATCAAGCGGCCGGCCTCGTGCTGCGGCGATTTGCCATCAGGAATGCCAGTCCGAACATGACCAGCGAAAAAAGCAGCAGCGTCGCCATCGCTGAAGGCAGGGGAAACGCCGTATCCATGCCGGGATAAAGCAAATCGCGCAATCCCTCCACTCCATAGGTCAGTGGATTCATGTACATCAATGCACGAATCCATCCCGACGCGCCCGACAGGGGAAACAGAGCGCCCGACAATAGCCACAGGGGAATCAGAAACAAGTTGATGATTCCATGAAACGCCTGTGTGGAGTCCATTGGCCACGCGATCGCAAAGCCCAGCGCAGTCAGTGCGAATGAGACCAGAAGCACCACAACCGCCACCAACAACACCTGCACCAACTCGAGATGTATGCCGGCGAAGGGCGCGAACACCAGAAAGATCATCCCCTGGACTGCGGCAAGCGTTGTGCCTCCAAGAACCTTTCCCAGCACAATTGCCGACCGCGGCACCGGGGCCACCAGCACCGAAAGCAGAAAGCCTTCCTTACGATCCTCGATCACGGACATCATGGTGAAAATCGAGGTGAACAGGACGATCATGATGAGGGCGCCGGGATAAAAATAGTCTCGATAATGCTGTTGTCCTTGCCCCGCCCCGGAGCGAAACGAGGTTCCGAATCCCGAACCGATCACCACCCAAAACACCAGCGGCGACGCCAGCACCCCGACCACCCGCGCTTTCTGACGGTAGAAGCGCACAATCTCACGCCACCACAGCGTGAAAGCCGGGAGCAGTACACCTGCGGATGCGGGTGGGAGAGCCCTCGACAGCGCTGCGGTTTGCGTAGCCATGGAATTCAACTCGCTTTCGGTGAAGCAGATTTGCTTGCCACGGGGGCGGTCTTTTTGCCGATCATGCCCAGATCCCGCATTTCCCAGAACGCGTTCAGCAAGAAGACTCCCGAAAGTGTCAGCAGGATCAAACTCATGAACAGACCGTCGACGGTGGTGATCATTCCGTTCGCCAGCGTCCACGCTATCCCTAGAAGTGGAAGAATTCCAAGCACGAGAGAAAGAGCAAGCATCATAGAAAGCACGTTACCTCCTGTCATCTTTGGATCCCTGATCACTTGAACCGTGATTTCTTGAACCGTGATCTCTTGAACCATGATCTCTTGAGTCATGATCTCTTGAATCATGACCTTTGGAACCGGACTCCGCCTCTTGGCTGTTCTCGCCTTCGCTCCAGAACTTGTGCCCGGTGCGCCGAATAAATACGTCTTCCAGCGCGGGCTTGCTCACGGAGAGCGCCTCGACCTCCCCGGGAAAAGCTTCGACCACTTCGGTCACAAAACGGTGTGCGCCTTCTCGCTCCACGCGCACCTGGTTATCCAGCACCGTGGTTTCCACGTGAAATCTGTCGCGGATACGCTCCGCCAGGAGTTCAGCGTCGTGAGCCGCATCGAGCAGCACCACGTCGCCGCCGATTTCGCTCTTCAACTCTGCCGGCGTTCCCAGAGCCACCAGGTTGCCTTCATTCATTATGGCCAGCCGGTCGCAGCGCTCAGCTTCCTCCATCAGGTGCGTGGTGACGAGCACGGAAACATGTTCTTCGTCACGCAACATCTGCAGGTATTGCCAAAGATCGCGCCGCGCCCCGGGATCAAGGCCCGTCGTGGGCTCATCCAGCAACAGCACCCCGGGATGGTGCAACAAGCCTTTGGCCAATTCGATTCGCCGCTGCATCCCGCCTGAGAAGGTTTCGACGAGTTCTTTGGCGCGATCGGCCAAGCCGACCCGTGAAAGAGTTTCCCGAATCCGCTTCCTCAACGCCGCACCGCGCAGACCATACAGGTGCCCCTGGTGCCAGAGATTCTCGTAGGCTGTGAGCTTCAGGTCGACGCTCTGCGCTTGAAAGACCACGCCGATCTGGCGCCGCACCCGCGCCGGATCCTGCACAACATCCCAGCCCATGATGATGGCCCGCCCGGCGCCCGGAATCATCAATGTGGAAAGAATCCGGAAGAGCGTGGTCTTGCCGCTGCCGTTTGGACCCAGCAGTCCGAACAATTCCGCCGGTCGCACATCGAATGAAACGCCGTTCAGAGCCGTGCGGCTTTCGTAACGATGCACAAGATTCTGTAGCGAGATAACAGGCTCGATCAAAGGCGGCACAACTTGCGGGCCGGCGTCAGCGAATGCGGAAATTTTCGATACCAAGTGGCGTCCTGAATAAACCTGCTCTAAATCGACCTGCCCCGAATCAACCTAATCCGAATCGGCGGGATCTGTATCAACCCAAGTCGGATCAGCACAGTACCAGTTTACGACGATATCGTGTCCCGCATCAGGGCGATGAACAAAAGAAAGAAATAGAGATGAAAGAAATAGAGGTGGACGAATCGCGTGGTCAAGAAGGACACGAAGCGAGAAGCGGGCGATACTCACGCTGCTGAAGCATCCCCTTGCGCTTCGGGTATCCGCTCTTCAAATGCAACCGGGACGTGCCGCCAGACTTGAATCGAGAGAATCACCGTAGTTGCCAGAAGCAGCGCTCCCACAGCCACATGAGCCACAGTCGCCGCCACCATTGGGAGCTCAGGCTGCACGGCATTCCTGCCCCATGCCACGCGCGTCAGAAATGCCGTGAAACCCAGGCAGAGCTGCACCATCAAAAGTGAAAGCATCAGGATCGCCGGACGCCGCACCGCCTCCATGTTCGAATAAACTGAGATCGCCCGTACCGCCGTCCACGCCAGAACGAAGGTCACAATAGCCGCATGCACCACGTGCGGCCACCAACTCATACCGTGATGCCGGAACATCCCCCCCAGAATCAGTTGAACATACAACACAAATATGGAGAGCAGCGTCAGCGTGAACAGGCTCGGCCGGCGAGCGTCGAACTCCACATGCGGCTGCTCCTCGATCCACCTGCGTCCGGTGAACAGCGCGATCGCCGCCGCAATGCAGAAAAAAGTTTGCGCCACCGTGGCGTGGGCAGTCGAGATCCAGGGCGGCTGAAAGCGCAAGACTGTGAGCCCGCCCAGGATCGCCTGCGCTATGACAGTACAGAATGCACCCACCGCCAACCATCGCAACCAGCGCCGGCGCTCGACCATGAGCGTCCACACCGCGATTGCCAGAGTGAGAGACACCAGCGTGCCCGCCACCATGCGGTGGCTCCATTCATACCGTACGCCACCCACGAAATGCGGCACCTTCACCAGGTAACCGAACGAAGTCGGCCAGTCGGGAACCGAGAGCCCCGCATCGTTGCTGGTCACCAGCGCCCCAGCCGTAATTACGACGAAGGTTGCGCACGCCGTAAACACCGCGAAGGCGTGGTGCGCACGATGATAGGGTGCCGGAATCGCTCTCAGACCGTTTCTCCCCGAATTACGAATCTGCCCAGCCTGCGCTAAGACAGGCCCATTTTAGCAAACCATCGCACTCCAGCCACAGCTCAGAACGCCGGTCACGCCGGTCACGCCGGTCTTCGACCCGGAGAAGTCAGAGCCTGCTACTCGCCGCCAGCTTTAAAACTCTGGTCGACGGTCTTGGTCTCCTTCGCGGCGACGGTCACTTTCTGGTCCTGCTCGCCGAGTTTTTCGTGCACGAAAGCGATCGTATAGTCGCCGGGGGGGAGCCCTTTGATTTCATATTTCCCGGACTTATCCGTGATCGCAAAGAATGGATTCTTCACCACGTTGATATACATCTTCATCCAGGGATGCTGGTTGCACTTTACCGGCAGCATGATTTCTTCCCGGGCAAAATTCTTTTCAATCGCCGGAGAAGACGGTGGCTGCGACTCGTTCCACTCGCGATTATCCTTCGGCGTGGGATGGATGTTATGCGTGGTCTGATCGTCGTTCTTGATTTGAACGGTTTGCCCGGCCATCACGCCCAACACGTGGGGATGGTACTTGCAGCCGCTCTGGTCGAGCACGACGGCATCTTTCGGTACGTCGAAGGTTCGGCTGCCCAGCCCATCCTTCACATAGACAAAAACATTCGCCAGATCCCCATTTTCGACCACCACGTTCTCCGCTTCATTCATACCTTTGCAAGCGGGATCCTGGCTCATATCGATCTTTGCCGCTTTCGGAGCAGCGCCATCAAACTTTACCTGGCCGCTCACTGTGGCGACGGTGGCTGGATCGATGGGCGCGGCCGCCGGGGCGGGCGCCGCCTCTTTTTCGGCCATCGTATTGCTCGATTGCTCGGTGTTCTCTTTCTTATTGCACGCCGCCAGCAACAGTAAGGAGAATAACGCCAGTACTCGGACCGCCGTCACGGTGAAGCTTGCTTTCTTATTCATAATGTCGCCCTTTCCCAAGGATTCTGAAATTGATTTCTGAAAATGATCGATCCTGAACTCGCTTTCATCAGGTGCGCTGCCGAACTGGCCATTCTATCGCGAACCGCCGCTCGGCATTCGATGCGATTCTGCCGTCGCCTGCTTACGATTGCTCTTTGGCTGCACTGCGGCTTTGGCGTGCGGCATCGACGCCGCGACTCTGCGTTGCTCCTCCGGAGTTAACTGGAAGATATAGTCGGTCAGCAGTTTGCGGTGATCGCCTTCGTAACCCTGGAACGATGGCGGCGTCGGTCCCGCGAACACCCACTGATTGTTCTGCTGCCTGAATAATCCGGAGGGCATCGAAGTTCCCGGACTGACGGCCTGCGGGTCGGTGATCCAGCGCTCCACCCAGTCCGGCTTCAGTCGTTCTTTGGCCAGCAGGAAGTTCGGCGCCGTGGCGATCTTGTCATGGTTGGGATCGCCCGTCGCGTGGCACTTCAGGCAGGGCGCCGCCGCGCTCGAGAACAGGCTCCGCGCCATGTCAGTTTCCTTGGTCGTAAGCACCGGAAGCTGCTCCGGAATGTAGGGCAGCGGCTGTTGCGACAGCGCCTGGAAGAAACGCACAAGCTTGCGCAACTCATTATCGGAAAACGAAAACGTCGGCATGCGCACTTTCAAGTAGGGCCGCACCCCGTTGCGATTGGTGTCGGTCGTGCTCAACGCCGGATTCGACAAGAACTTGCGCAGCCATTCCGGATCGACGCGCGCGCCTTCGGTGAGCAGCTTCGGCGGCAATTGCTCCTGGTTATCCTGATACTGCGGTAACCCCATAAGGATCGTCCGCTGGCCAGGGATGAACTGGTGGCAGCCCATGCAGTTATATTTCTTCACGAGCCACCAGCCCTCTTGAATGTCGTGCCGTGCGTCGCCCGGCTTGTATTGGTAGCTCGCGGGCAGGGAAGTCTCCTCGCTTCCCAGCAGGAAGGTTGTGAGGTCGAGCACCTGCTCTTTCGTGAGGTGCACGTTGGGCATGCGCAGCGCTTCGGTTTCGCCCTTCACCTTGCCCTGGTCGTAAATGTTCGGCTCCGCGAGTTTGTGCTCGAAGAATCCCTTGTGGTCGTACCACGGTTCTTTCGCCGGACCATCCGGCAAACGGGCGAGATCTTCCTTGTCTTTGATCGGCTCGGCGTCGTTGCCGCCGCGCTGCGCGGTTTCGGTGAACAAAGCAAAGTCAAGACGCTCAATCGGCTTGCTGCCTTCGTAAGTGAGCTCCGTGCCAATGCGGCCTTCGTCCTCGAATCCTGCGATCTCGTGACAGCCCGAGCACCCAAAATGCCGGACCCACTTCTTGCCCTCAGCCTTCAGAGCCGGATCATCCATGAACGCGGCATCCGGATACGACGACGCCTCCTGCTTCTTCTGTGCCATCAGGTAGGTCGCAATATCTTCCGCATCCTCCGGACTCAGCCGCAAACTCGGCATCACCGTCATGTTCTGAACCTGCAACTCGTGTCCGTCATTCGGACACTGGCTGTGATCGAGATCAAACTTGTAAGGAAGGCCCTTCTTCGCGTAATCCTCCGGTCCGATGTCCTTCTTCTCGTACGGGCAATAGGGGCGCGTACGCTCGCGCGCGTTGTGAATCCAGCGCACCAGGTAATCGTAATTCGCTTTCTCGCCTACCCGAGTCAGGTTCGCGGCAAACACGCCGCCCTGCGTCTGACCGCCTTCGCCAATCGAGTGGCAGGCCAGACAGCCCCGGGATTCGAATAACTCTTTTCCGTGCGCCGCATTCCCGGGCTTGTGCTGGGGGAGCGCATCCGTGAATCCCGATTGCCAGATGTAGGCCGATATCGCCTGGATCTGGTGATCGTTCAGGCGGAAGTTCGGCATCTTCGTGGTCGGCCGGAAATCGGTCGGCTTCTTCAGCCACACCGGAATCCAATTCTTGTTCAGCTTGAGCCGAACATCTTTGAGATTCGGCCCCACCTTTTTCACATCCTGCATCAAACTGTGCGATTGAAAATCAAGCTGCTGCAAACGCCCGTCCAGCTTGCTGTTCGCCACCCTCAGGTCGACCGCCTGCCCGTTCAGCCGGTTTGCTTCGTCGTTCGATTCCGCCGCGTCCGCCTGCTTCATCAGGTATGCGGTTTGCTTCAGATTGTCCCTCTTCTGCGTCTCAATCTGTTTGATCTGCTGGCCGACCGAGTTCAAGTCCTCCGGTTCTTTGTCGTAACCTTCGTAGCGGTGGCAGCCCATGCAGCCCCTCTGCCGGAAAAGGTCTTTCCCGTTGTTGATGGTGTCCCACTGCTCGTCGCCGCTAGCTAGAAGCATGTCGGCGGCGTGGCAGTTCTGGCAGCCCGCCTGCGAGTTTTCCTTGGGAAACAGAGGCCATAGCCAGTGCTCGTAGTTTCCATGCGCCTTCTCTACGCTCGTGGTCGCCCGTCCGTTGCCCTGGTGACACGGCGAGCACCCGAACTTCTCGGGATCATGAATCCTCAGCAGCTCGGGCTCGGTATGGCTGAGGAATGCCTGCGCATATTCATCGGGCGTTTTCTGTCCCTTCGAGGTCATCGCCGCGGCCGTAACTCTTAACGGTTCGCGCGCGTTCATGTGGCAGGACTCGCAGCGGTCGACGATGTTGGCCTCGGCCACGTTGATTTGCACAATCGCCGGAACCCATTCCGTTGCTCTTCGCTTCAGCCCGTCGATCTGCTGCGGCGTCAGATCGACCATGTGATCGGAGATGTAATCGTCGAGCTTCGCGCGCGCCGCCGTAACCGGCTTTAATACCTCTCCCAGTTCCAGGCTCAGCTTGGTGCGCTCGTCGCGAATTTCGGTGTAAGTCTCTTCCAGTTGCTGGAAGTTATACTTCTTTTTGCTGCCGTCGGGAAACTCTACCGTTGCCTGTTCTTTCTTGTAGTCGTCGATTTCTTTCTGCTTGCTCGCTTTATCCGAGGCGCTCTTGGTGGTCTCGTATTCGTAAGTCAGAGCGTTCACGTAGGCGCGACGGTCGGTGAACACGCTCTGCACTGCGAGCAATCGCGCGCTGGCATCATCGAGCCGCTTGCGTGCTTCCTCAGCCTGCGCTTTCGAATCCTGATAGGTCTTTTCGTAAGCCTGCTTAAGCGCGGCGTAGTCAGGATTTTGCTCGACCTCTTTCTCCGATGTCGCCGATTTCGATCGCGCCGTGTTTAGAAACGCACTATAGCGATCCTTCCAGTGTTCCTGAAACGCCTTCCAGGGCCTCTGGGTCCACGCCTCGTCCCACAAGGCCCAGAACAACGTCGCCATGAGAATCACCGTCGCGATCAGGTAATACGCGGCGTACGACTTCGTTGTGATCGGGTCTTGCTCAGGACTGGGTTGGTCAGGCACCGCTTCCTCCGAAAATCGTCGTTGGTCGTTGGTGGTTCGTCGTTTGCCATGCCGCGAGGCTGCCGGCGGTCATGGTCCGGGCCAACGACGAACCACTAACGACGGTTTCTAAATATTGAACCAGGGCGTAATCCACACATACTTGATGTGCCACAGCAGCCTCAACCCCATCTTCAGCGGCAACGCGACCATGGTCAGCAAAAGAAACTGCGTGATCGAAAATTGCAGCAGGCTCATTCGCTTGAAATCTTTCCCCATGTATCGCCGGAACAGCGAGTACACCAGAAATCCCCCGAGCAGGTAATATCCGCCCACCACGATCGCGCCAAAAACCGCTTTTGCCATGTTGGAAGTGATTCCAAAAATATCCGGCAGATCGCGGTTCACCTCATAGATCAGCCGGTTGTGATCCCAGGTCTGCCCCGGCCAGAACCACTGCCATCCGGGCCCGCGGATAAACGTTCCGATGATGATCATCGCGACCCAGAGAATAATGAAGCCGAACAAGAAGGTGCCGATCGAAAACTTGCGCTGCTTCCAGGTGTAGTAACCGCTGCCCAATGGATTGGTGTCGATGTAGGGAATAACCATGAGCCCTATAATGATCATCGTGGGCATCACCACGCCCGCGATCCAGGGATCGAAGTAGACGAGCATCTCCTGCAGTCCAAGAAAATACCAGGGGGCTTTCGCGGGATTCATCGTCAAGTTGGGATTCGCGGGCTCTTCGAGCGGCGCATTCAGCGTGATCGACCACACCATCAGAATAATGGTCACGATGATGGCGGCAAGGAATTCGATGCGGAGCAGGAACGGCCAGACGTGCACTTCTTTCTGCCAGCCCGGCTTGAATGGCCAGGTCTTGCGGTGATGGGTCTTCGCCATCGCCGGATCGGCTTCCAGTTGCGCAATCAGTTGATCGTTGGCATGTGCTTGCCTCCACGCCAGGTAAATGTAGAAAGCCAGCAGCGGGATGAGTCCCACGATCGGCACATTGTCCGGAGCCGAGCAGATCTCCCAAAGTTGTCGCCAGTCCATAATTATTCTCGTGTTAACCAACCACAAGTCTTGTCAATCGACTGATTCGTATCAGTCGAACCATTCTGATCGCTCAAATAATTCTGTCATTCCGAACCGGGCCGAAAAGCCCGGTGAGGGAATCTCTTGTACCGGAGCTACTCTCCCGCCGCCTTCGGTCCCCGGCGAGGCTTGTCTGCCTCAGCTTCCAGCATCACCGGCGCCGGACCCGAGATTCCGCCATCTTTCCGCACGCGCCAGAAATGCACGATCATCAAAATCGAGGCGACAATCGGAATTCCGATGCAATGCCAGATATAAGACCGCAGCAGCGCGTTCGCGTCGACGATCGAACCGCCCAGCAGGCCAAAGCGCACGTCGTTGTAGGGGGTCATGCCCAGCATCGAACCGAAAGGCCCTTCATGACCAAGCAGCGGCGTAGCCCGCGCCATGTTCGTCCCTACCGTCACCGCCCAGAATCCCAGTTGATCGTCGGGGAGAAGATAACCCGTGAATGACAGCAACAAGGTAAAGACCAGCAGCAGCACTCCGATGTTCCAGTTGAACTCGCGCGGCTTCTTATACGAGCCGGTGAGAAATACCCGGAACATGTGCAGCCAGACTCCAATCACCATCAGGTGAGCCGCCCAGCGATGCA
>Ga0181525_10002099_pt1 | contig 16626 bp, 15 predicted proteins | sample PEATcosm2014_Bin_48_FD_121100 | JGI IMG/M metagenome (GOLD analysis project Ga0181525, IMG submission 121100) | Peatland microbial communities from MTU Mesocosm Facility, Houghton, MI, USA - PEATcosm2014_Bin06_10_metaG | ecosystem: Environmental > Terrestrial > Soil > Wetlands > Peat | place...
ATCAAGATCGTGACCCCGGCGATGGCCGAATGGGTGATCGACAAGGCGATCCAGGCGCACGGCGGGGGAGGGGTCAGCCAGGACTTCCCGCTGGCCCAGCTGTGGGCCGGAGCGCGCTCGCTCAGGTTCGCCGACGGCCCCGATGAGGTGCACAAACGGTCTCTTGCCCGCCGCGAATTGAGGAAGGTTGCCGAGGCAGGCACCACGGCCCGTTCTGAATAAATAAAAAGGAGAAACCCAGTGACACAAACAGTCGCGATCGTGACCGGCGCGGCCCGGGGCATCGGCGCCGCCACGGCGCGCAGGCTGGCAGCGGACGGGATGGCCGTGGCGGTGCTCGACCTGGACGAGGCCGGGTGCGCGGCGACGGTCAAGGAGATCGCCGACGCCGGCGGCCGCGCGCTCGCGATCGGCGCGGACGTGAGCAGCACCGACCAGGTCGCGGTCGCGGTCGGCCGGGTTGCCGCCGAACTCGGCGGGCCCACCGTGCTGGTCAACAACGCCGGCGTGATCCGCGACAACCTGCTGTTCAAGATGAGCGACGACGACTGGGACACGGTGCTCGGGGTGCACCTGCGCGGCGCGTTCCTGATGAGCCGGGCGACGCAGCAGTACATGGTCGATGCGAAGTACGGGCGGATCGTCAACCTGTCGTCCTCCTCCGCGCTCGGCAACCGCGGGCAGGTCAACTACTCCGCCGCGAAGGCCGGCATGCAGGGCTTCACCAAGACGCTCGCGATAGAGCTGGGGCAGTTCGGGATTACCGCGAACGCGGTGGCACCAGGGTTCATCGCGACCGACATGACCGCGGCCACGGCCGCCCGGGTCGGCATGTCCTTCGAGGACTTCCAGCAGGCCGCCGCCCAGCGGATCCCGATGCGCAGGGTCGGCCAGCCCTCCGACGTCGCCAACCTGATCTCCTTCCTGGTCAGCGAGGGTGCGGGCTTCGTCTCCGGCCAGGTCATTTACGTGGCGGGCGGGCCCCTATGCTGACCGGGGGGAATTGCCGTGACTGAGAACCTGGGTACCGCGGAGGGGCTCCGGGCCCGGACGAAGGCGTTCCTTGCCGAGCACGACCCGGCGGAGATGCCCAAGCAGGACTTCAACGACGCCCGGTTCGATGCGGGCCTGGCCTGGGTGCACTACCCGGAGGGCCTCGGCGGGCTCGGCCTGCCGCGCTCGCTGCAGGCCGTCGTCGACGCCGAATTCGCGGCGGCGGGCGCGCCGGGCAACGACGCCGACCGCAACGCGATCGGCCTGGGCATGGCGGCGCCGACGATCCTCGCCTACGGCAACGACGAGCAGCGGCACCGCTGGCTGCGCAGGCTCTGGACCGGCCAGGACATCTGGTGCCAGCTGTTCAGCGAGCCGGGCGCCGGCAGCGACCTGGCCGCGCTGTCCACCAGGGCGGTTCGCGACGGCGATGACTGGGTGATCTCCGGGCAGAAGGTCTGGACCTCGCAGGCGCACCTGGCCCGGCGGGCGCTGCTTGTCACCCGCACCGACCCGGACGTGCCGAAGCACCAGGGACTGACCTACTTCTCCTGCGACATGACCGCGCCCGGTGTGGAGGTCCGCCCGCTGCGGCAGCTCACCGGCGAGGCGGAGTTCAACGAGGTGTTCCTGACCGACGTGCGGATACCCGACACGGACCGGATCGGGCCGGTGGGCGAGGGCTGGAAGGTGGCCACCGCCACGCTGATGAGCGAGCGGGTGAGCATCGGCAGCGGGCGCGCGACGGCGCGGGAGTCCGGCATGATCGGCCCGGTCGCCGCCACCTGGCGCTCGCGCCCCGCGCTGCGCACCCGCGGCCTGCACGACCGGCTGCTGCGGCTGTGGACCGAGGCGGAGGTGGCGCGGCTGGCGGGGGAGCGGCTGCGGCAGCAGCTCGCGGCCGGCCAGCCAGGGCCCGAGGGCTCCGCCGCGAAGCTGGTCTTCGCCCGGCTCAACCAGGAGATCTCCGGGTTCGACGTGGAGCTCGCTGGCGGCGACGGGCTGCGCTACGACGACTGGAGCATGCGCCGCCCTGAGCGCGCCAGCTTCTACGGCCGCGGCCCCGGCTACCGCTACCTGCGCGCCCGCGGCAACTCCATCGAGGGCGGCACCTCGGAGATCCTGCGCAACATCATCGCCGAGCGGGTACTCGGCCTGCCGCCGGAGCCTCGGGTCGACAAGGACGTGCCATGGAAGGATCTGCCCAGGTGACCGCCGTAGCAGAGGATCCCGCCGCGATCCCTGACCTTCTTTATTCTGATGCCGAACGGGCCCTGGCTGATGCCCTGGGCTCGCTGCTTGCCGACCGGGGCGGCACCGATAAGGCGCTGGCGAGGATCGAGTCCCCGCAGACGTACGACGACGACCTGTGGCATGCGGTCGCCGCCGAGCTGGGCTGTGCGGGGCTGCTCATCTCCGAACGCGACGGAGGCGCCGGCGCCTCCTACCGCGAGGCCGCGGTCGCCGCCGAAGCGCTCGCGGGCTTCGTCGCCCCGGTCCCGTTCCTCGGCAGCGCGGTCGTGGCCACCGCCGTTCTGCTCGGTGCTGCCTCAGGCACCGCGGCCTCGCAGGACACCCCGTTCACCCCGGCCAGGGCCGCTGCCGACCTGCTCCGCCGGATGGCGGACGGGGGCGTGACCGCGGCGCTCGCGGTGCCGTTCGCGACCGCTCCCGGGGCCGCCTTCCCGGTCTCGGTGCGAGTGGCAGGCCCGCGGCCAGGCGACGCGGGGGTTGCACGGCTGCGCGGTGCGGTCAGCGGGGTCGCCGACGCGCTGCCCGCCAGCGTGCTGATCGTTCCCGCCGAGGGCGTGCCGAACGCGCTGTACCTGGTCGACATGTCCTCCGAGGGCGTGTCCAAGGCGCCGGTGACATCGCTGGACATGACCAGGCAACTGTGCGACCTGTCGTTCGACGACACCCCCGGCACGCTGATCGCCTCCGGTCCCGCGGCGACGAAGGCGCTGGCCGCGGGGCTGGCCGCGGGCGCCGCCATCCTCGCCGCCGAGCAGGTCGGGCTGGCGCAGCGGTGCCTGGACATGACGGTCGCGTACGTGAAGGAACGTCGCCAGTTCGCCCGGCCGGTCGGTTCCTTCCAGGCGCTCAAGCACCGGCTGGCGGACGTGTGGGTGGCGGTCAGCCAGGCCCGCGCGGCCTCCAGGTACGCGGCGGCCTGCCTGGCGACGGGCAATCCGGACGCCAGGGTCGCGGTGGCGCTGGCCAAGGCGTACTGCTCGGAGACCGCGGTGCATGCCGCGCAGGAGTGCGTGCAGATGCACGGCGGCATCGGCTTCACCTGGGAGCACCCCGCGCACCTGTACCTGAAGCGCGCGAAGGCGGACTCGATCGGCTTCGGCACCCCGGACGCGCACCGCACCGCCCTCGCCGCGCTGGTCAACCTGCCCGCCGCCCCGTGAGCGTGGACGACGAGGAGGACCTGGGCGAGCGCGTCGGCCGGCTGTCGGTTGAGCAGAAGGTCCGGCTGCTGACCGGCGCGGACTTCTGGACGCTGTATCCGGAACCGGCCGTCGGCCTGCGCGCGCTGGTGGTTTCCGACGGCCCGGCCGGCGTCCGCGGCCAGACCTGGGACGAGCGCGACACCTCCGCCAACGTGCCGTCGCCGACTGCCCTGGCGGCGACCTGGGACGCGGATCGGCGCTGCCTACGTGCGCGGGCTGCACGGTCTCGCCGCTGGATGGCCTGCGCGCCGCCGGGCTCGACGTGACGTACGCGCCAGGGGTGCTCGGGCACCTGGCCACCCCGGCGGCCCGGGCGCCCTGGCTGCTCCGGCCCGACGGGTCGGGCACCGGCGTCGAGGTGCGGCTCTTCGCTCCCTCTGGTGAGCTGGCCGGAACCGGGTACACCACCTGGTCATTTGAGTCCCTCGCCGTGCCGGAGGGCGGGACAGGAGCCCCGGTGGCGGTGGGGGTCCGGAATACCGGCGCGCGGCGCGGCCGGGAGGTCGTCCAGCTCTACGCGTCCCGGCCGGGTTCGGCGGTCCAGCGCCCGCTGAAGTGGCTGGTCGGCTTCGCCGCCGTCGACGCCGACCCAGGCGCTTGCGTCACGGCCGAGATATGGGTCCCCGAGCGCGCCCTCCAGCACTGGACCGAACGCGGCTGGGCTCTCGAGCCGGGCACCGTCGTCCTCGCCGCCGGACCTTCCTCTGCGTCCCTTCCGCTCACCGCCGAGGTCGCCATCCCGTAACCCTGGGGGCCGGCGCGCTCAATCCCGTCTTAATCGGCCGTGAAGGCCGCGGTGGCACGCTGATGGTCACAGGCAGCCAGACGGCCGGGTCGGCCTGGGCCCGGCGGGGCTGCGGATCTGGGGGTGTTTGGTGATGGACACGTGGACGAAGTTCCTGGACTGCCCGGCGTACATGGACCGGCACGGCACGCAGCGCTGCGGGCTGCCCGCCGTCATAGAGGATCGCTACGAGATGAGGTCCCTGGACGGGCCGCTGGACAGCGTGCGCATCCGCTGCCCTCGCGGCCACTGGTTCAACGGACCGGTCGACACGCTGACCTGGCTGCGGACCCCGGCTGGGGCGGAGACGGCACTGCCCGCCCCAGCTTCTGCCTAACCGGCCGCGGGATCCGTTCCTGACTCGGGGAACACTGCGATTGACGCGGTGAAGGCGTGCAGGAAGTTCTGCCCGCCCACCGGTCCTAGTTCTCCTGCGCAGAAGAACCCGGCGAGCGGGATCTCGCCCAGCACCTTCGCGATCAGCCCGGCGTCGTGGTCCGGCTCGGAGAACAGGCGCGATCCGCGGCCGTTGCAGGTGAACAGGAGTGCCCCGGCGGCCCGGCGGCCGTCGAGGGCGACGCTCTCCCGTTCCAGGGTGCGCCGGAGATCCTCGTCCGCGGTGTGGGCGTCCCGGACATGAAACTGCACGGTCTGGCCGACCTGAACCTCGTCGCTGACCGCGATGGCTCCCGATTCCGGGTCGGCACCGATGATGCTGCGGACCAGGAAGTCGCCCTGCCCGGGATCGGCCTGGTACTCGTCGATGACAAGCCCCAGGTGCGCGCCTTGGCCCAGCAGCTCCCGCTCACGGACGGGCAGCGTGGCCGCCAGTTCGCGCAGCCGCACCAGCGGCGCCCGCCCGCCGAGCTCGGAGATCAGGCTGCCTTCGGCCCCGGTGACGGTGTAGGGGTTGCCGACCGGGCGGCAGCCCTGCGCGACGAGGGAATGCACCTCGGCTTGCCGCAGGTGCGCGCCGACCGCGCCGTGCGATATCACTCGGCCGTCAAGGAACATCCGGCTCTGCCGCTGCAGCAGCCCGCCGCTGGCCATCCCGCCCATTACCGTCGTACCCGGCACGTGCTCGTTCAGGTGGGCCAGCAGCGTGTCGGCCGGGAACGTGAACGGGTCGCAGATCATCAGGTGCATTCCCGCGGGGTCCGGATCGAACCGGTAGCCGCCGAACGCGCCGCCGGTGGCCGTGCGGACGAACTCCATGGTGAAGGTCTCGACCGGGCCGAGGTCGGCAGCCAGCCAGAGCGAGACGGCGGGCCCGGACTCGACCTCGCGGGCGCCGCCGGCCACCCCTTCGGCCACGCAGCCGATGAGCGGGAACGGGCCCGCCTGGTCGGCGATCGCCGCGGCGAGGGCCTGCGCCGAGCCGAAGAAGTGTTCCGACGCGATCAGCACGCCGAACGACGGGGACAAGCCCCCCAGCGACGCACGGGCCTCCCCGACAGCTCGCCTTGCCGCCTCACCGACGTCCGCGGTGAGGACCAGGGCACCACCCGCTTTCACCAGCCCAGGCTACCGCCAGCCCGGCGAGGATGGTTCGGCACGCGTTCGCAGTGGCTGTTACACCGCCGGTTATTTAGGATTCTGCGTATGCAGTACACGCTTGATGAGGTTGGGCTAACCTTTTTCGAAGATCTTCGCGAAACCGTTCTGACGGCCCGGCCGGGCGCCGACATTGAATTGATCGAGCGAGCCTGCGATGTCGCGGCGAGTCGAGGACACCCCCTACACCATGGCCGCGTTGAGGCACGATTTCGGTGCGGCAATCGCGACGATGGTGGATGGGCATATGGCGCTTGATCAGCTGCGCATACGGCGCGGTCGTTCGGTTCACCAGGTAATGGCGGCGATAACGTCCACTGACAACCGGATTGTCGCCATGAAAATGGCAGACCGGCTGCACAACATGCAGACCCTGCAGTGGTTGCCGCAGGCAAAGCAACTTCAGAAAGCCAGGGAAGTCCTCGATATCTTCCTACCGGTCGCCCAGCAGCTCAGCATGCACGCGGTCCGGTCAGAGCTGCAGGCGCTCGCGTTCGCGGCGCTGATCCGGAACCGGCCAGCGCGCCCGGCTTGTCAGCGGTCTAACTCACCTGTCGGCCGAGGAACGCGGCCAGCTGGTCGGCCGTCGGCCGGGCCTCGTCGCAGGGCTGCGGGTCGCCGAAGGCCTTGCCGGGACCGCGCAGCGCCTCGGTCGCCCGCCTACGGGACTCGGCGAGCAGGTAGCTGGCCAGTTCGGGGTCCAGGTCGGTGGACTGGCCCGTGGACGTCGCCAGGTCCCACCCATGGGCCAGGGCGTCGACGGTCCGTATCCAGACAAACGTGCTGCCCGGCACCGGGCCGATCGGCAGCCCGAACATGATCGTCATGCCGTCGGGCGCGGCGAACACCTGGTGAGCCGCCGCCGCGGTGGCCCGGTGCGCCTCGATGAGATCCGCTGGCCAGCAGGCGGCAGGCTCCGAACGCAGCCCGGCCCGGAGGAGCACCCGCTCATTGCCGCCGATGACATGTCCGATAAGGTCGCCGACGGTCCACTCCGTGCACGGCGTGGGAGCGCCCATCTGCTGCGGTGTCACGGCGGCGAGCACGCCCGCGAAGACGTCCTGCGCCCGCTGATGAGCGACGAGTGGGTCCATGGCCTCCTCCGGCCTCCTCCGCTGAGTCCAGCTCACGATCCTAGTCCGAGCTGAGAGTCTCCTCCCGAATGCCTCGGGATGCCCCTGAATCGTTTGTCTATTGGGGATGAAAAGTTACCCTTCGCGGCATGGGGACAGCCAGCAACGCCAAACGGGGTACCAATCGCAGCCAGAAGATCGCCGCGCAGCGGGCCGCGGCCAGGCGGGCCGAGGCCCGCCGCCGGATCCTGCTCGCGGCCGGGAGCATTGTCGCCGTGATCGCGGTGGTGCTGACATTCGCGCTGGTCAAGGCGAATTCCAAACCGGGCACCGCGCCGGTGGCGAGCAATGGCCCGACCGGGGCGGCGCTGGCCAGCCTGGTCAGGGAGGTCACCACCGTGCCGGCCAGCGTCCTGGACAAGGTCGGTGCGGGCACGGTCGACCGCAGCGGCGTCGGCAGCGTCAACCCGGCTGGCAGCGACTACATCGCCCCGGTCAGCGGGCAGCTGCTGACATCGGGCGGCAAGCCGGAACTGCTGTACATAGGGGCGAACTACTGCCCGTACTGCGCGGCGCAGCGGTGGGCGATAATCGTCGCGCTAAGCAGGTTCGGCACCTTCTCCGGGCTCAGCACCATTCACTCCTCCAGCACCGATTCGCCGGCCGACATCCCGAGCTGGACGTTCTTCGGATCGAAGTACACAAGCAAATACCTGACGTTCACCTCGGTCGAGGAAACGCAGAATTACCGCGTAGGCAATTCCGCGTCGCGGAATGTCAGCTACGTCCCGCTGCAGACACCGACGCAGGCGCAGCAGGCGCTGCTCGAACGGTACGATACCGGCGGGTACATACCGTTCATCGACGTCGCCAACAAATACGTCCAGGTCGGCAACCTGCTGCCCTACGGGCCGCAGCTCCTCCAGGGCCTGAGCTGGAACCAGATCGCCCAGGCGATGCGCGATCCGTCCAGCACGGTCGCCCAGTGCGTGGACGCGTCCGCGAACTATCTCACCGCCGCGATCCTGAAGGTAACCGGCAACCAGCCCGCAAGCGCCTGCACCCCCGCGGTCAAGGCACTGGAGACCCAGCTCGGCTGACGGCGGGGTCCTACTCGGCTCGGCGCGCGAGGACAAGCCCGTACTGCGGGCTGCCGTCCTCGCGCCGGCCTAGGGCACTCAAGGGGACTGCCGTCACGGTGAATCCGGATGCGGTCAGGTCGTCGCGGACCGCGTGCAGCGGGCACGTGCGGTAGTACATGACGAACGGGGGACGCCATACGGCATTGCGGACCCGCATGGCCAGGTCGAATCCGAGCAGTACCCAGTACGAGCGTGAGGTGATGGGCTGCGGCGCAAAGACGGGGAACGCGAAAACCCCGCCAGGCCGCAGCGCGCGGTACACCCCGGCGAACAGCGCGGGCCGTTCGGCGGGCAGGAAGTGCCCGAGGGCTCCGAAACTGACCGCCAGGTCGAAGGCCCCGGCGAAGGGGAGTGCCCGGACGTCGGCTCGTACCCACTTGGCATCCGGGTGCGTGCGGCGCGCCTGGGCGAGCATGCCCGTGCTGAAGTCGACGCCTATGATGCGTCCCTGGCACACGGACCTGAGGGCGCGCATGCCCGCGCCGGTGCCGCAGCACACGTCCAGGCCCCGGCCGAACGGGCCGAGCGGTTGCAACGCGCCGACGGTCGCGTCAAGCATGACGTCGGGGGTGCGGAAAGGCGTGTGGTCGAACTTCGGCGCAAGCAGGTCGTAGCCGCTCTCCACCGAGGACAGCGCCTGCCTGGCCAGTTCACGCAAAGACGGACCTTGAGGCGAGAACATCGCCCAAGGGTACGTCCCCGAAACCAGGTCAGGCCGCCAGCCCCGGTATCACCGAGGGAATGGCCGGGTCGAGGAATTTGGCCGCCTGTCCTTTGATTATCGTGACTAAGCGGGCAACAGGCGGGCTAGAGCCTGGTCCGGGGACAGGAAGCAGCCGCGGCAGCAAAGCCGGAGGGATTTCAGCGTGAGCGAGTACAAGGTCGTCAACCCGGCCACGAACCAGACCGAGCGCGAGTTCGCCACCGCGACCGACGCGGAGGTCCAGCAGGTGCTCGAGCGCTCGGCCCGGGCCTTCCAGTCCTGGCGGACCAGCGGGAAAGACGAGCGGGCCAAGATCCTGCTGCGGGTGGCCGAGCTATACAAGGAGCGGATCGCTGACCTGGCCGCGCTGATCACCCGGGAGATGGGCAAGCCTACCCGGGAGGCCACGGGCGAGATCCAGCTGGTGGCGAGCATCTATCGGTACTACGCCGACCAGGGGCCGGCGCTTCTTGAGGACGTCCCGCTCAGCCCCCGCGCCGGAGGGCAGGCCGTGATCCGCAAGGAGCCGATCGGCCCGCTGCTCGGCATCATGCCGTGGAACTATCCCTACTACCAGGTGGCCCGTTTCGCCGCCCCGAACCTGATGGCGGGCAACACGATCATCCTGAAGCACGCGCCGCAGGACCCGGAGTCGGCCCTGGCGATGGAGCAGATCTTCCGTGACGCCGGCCTGCCGGCGGACGCCTACATCAACATCTTCGCGTCCAACAGCCAGGTCGCTGACATGATCGCCGACCCCCGGGTGGCGGGCGTGTCGGTGACGGGCAGCGAGCGGGCTGGCGCGGCCGTTGCCGAGGTGGCGGGCCGGAATCTCAAGAAGGTCGTCCTCGAGCTCGGCGGCTCCGACCCCTTCATCGTGCTGGACAGCGCCGACATCACCAAGACCGTGAAGGATGCGGTCGTCGGCCGGATGGGCAACGCCGGCCAGGCCTGCACCGCCGCCAAGCGGATGATCATCGTCGGCGACCTCTACGACGAGTTCGTCGACCAGTTCACCGCCACGATGGCCGCCCTGCGCCCGGGCGATCCCACCGATCCCGCCTCGGACCTGGGGCCGCTGTCCTCGGAGGCGGCCGCCGAGCGCCTGATGGGCCAGATCAACGACGCCGTGGACAAGGGCGCCACGCTGCGCACCGGCGGCAGGCGGCTCGACCGGCCGGGCGCGTTCGTCGAACCCACGGTCCTGACCGACGTCACCCCCCAGATGCGGGCGTATCACGAGGAGCTGTTCGGCCCCGCGGCGGTCATCTACCGGGTGGCGGACGCCGCGGAGGCGGTGGAGCTGGCCAATTCCTCGTCGTTCGGGCTCGGCGGCGCCGTCTACAGCGCGGACCCCGAGCGAGCCCAGGGGGTCGCCGACCTGCTCGACACCGGCATGGTGTGGATCAACAACCCAACGGGCTCGATGGCGGACCTGCCGTTCGGCGGGACCAAGCGCTCCGGCGTTGGCCGGGAACTGGGCACTCTCGGCATCGACGAGTTCGTGAACAAGAAGCTCATCTACACTCCGGCCCCGCGCTGACCAAGCACCGACGATCAAGATAAGCGGCTGCGGCCCGCGGAGCTTCGCCAGCAAGGAATGCCGCCCCGGCGGTTCGCGTTGACGCGCGGGTGAAGAAGATTGGCTTCCTGTCGTTCGGGCACTGGTCGTCGTCGCCTGGCTCGCAGACGCGGTCGGCGTCGGACGCGTTGCTGCAGTCGATCGACCTGGCTGTCGCCGCCGAGGAGCTAGGCGCCGATGGCGCGTACTTCCGCGTGCACCACTTCGCAAAGCAACTGGGATCTCCCTTCCCGCTACTGGCGGCGGTGGGCGCGCGCACCAGCCGGATCGAGATCGGCACGGCAGTCATCGACATGCGCTACGAGAATCCGCTGTACATGGCGGAAGACGCCGGGGCGGCCGACCTCATCGCCGGTGGCCGCCTTCAGCTGGGGATCAGCCGCGGCTCGCCGGAGCAGGTGATCGACGGCTGGCGGTACTTCGGCTACCAGCCGCAAGAGGGTGAGACGGACGCCGACATGGCCCGCGGGCACGCTCAGGTGCTGCTCGAGGTGCTGCGCGGCGAGGGCTTCGCGCGGCCCAATCCCCGCCCGATGTTCCCGAACCCGCCCGGCCTGCTGCGCCCCGAGCCGTACTCAGAAGGGCTGCGCGAGCGCATCTGGTGGGGCGCGGCGTCACAGCAGACCGCCGTGTGGGCAGCCGAGCTGGGCATGAACCTGCAGAGTTCGACGCTGATCAATAACGAGTCGGACAAGCCCTTTCACCTGCAGCAGGCTGAGCAGATCCAGGCATTCCGTGACGCCTGGCAGAAGGCCGGCCACGAGCGGGAGCCGCGGGTCTCGGTCAGCCGGAGCATCTTCGCCCTCGTCGATGACCGGGACCGAGCGTACTTCGGCCGCCGGAACTCCGGCACCGACGAGATCGGGTTCATCGACGCGCAGACCCAGGCGATCTTCGGCCGCAGCTACGCTGCCGAGCCGGATGTGCTGATCGGGCAGCTCAAGGAGGACGAGGCGATCGCGGCCGCCGACACGCTGCTGCTCACCGTCCCCAACCAGCTCGGCGTCGACTACAACGCCCACGTCATCGACAGCATCCTCACCCACGTGGCACCCGCACTCGGCTGGCGATGAGTCTGACGTTGTAGCGTTCGGGCGGACCGGGGAAGATCGCTGCATGACTCGCCACCAGCTCGACCCGTCACCGTCGACGACGGTAAATGTGTTCTCCCGCGACATGCCGCCGGTACTGACCGTCGACCCTGGTGACACGGTTGTGCTGCGCTCGCTGAACGCGTCCGGGCATCTCCAGCCGCAGAAGTTCCCTGGCGAGACGGTGCCGGCGATGGCCGACAACGGGCGCAGGGGCCATTGCTTGACAGGGCCGATCGCTGTCCGCGGTGCGGTGCCGGGCGAGGCACTTGCGGTGCGCTTCGTTTCGCTGCAGCCTGACACCTGGGGCTACACCGTCGCCGCGGGCCGCGATACCCCGCTGACCAGGCGACTCGGCCTGCACGAGGCTCCGCCTGCCTGGCTGCTCTGGCAAATCGACGCGGACGCGGGAGTCGCTACCAGCGACCGGGGGTACACGGTGCGGATCGCCCCGTTCCACGGTGTGGCGGGCGTCGCCTGGGACGAGCCAGGCGAGCATTCGACCATCCCGCCCAGGGCTGTCGGCGGCGGCAACATCGACTGCAGGGAACTGGTCGCCGGATCGGTCCTGTACCTGCCGGTTGCCGTGCCCGGTGCGCTGCTGAGCATCGGCGACGGCCATGCTGCCCAGGGCGATGGAGAGGTGGCGGGCACCGCCATCGAGTGCGGCATGACGACGGAGCTCCAGCTCGGGCTGGTCACGCAGCGGCCGGTTCCGGGAGTGCACGCGGAGACTCCGGCGGGTCAGATCACCTTTGGCTTCAGCCCCGATCTCAACGCGGCAATGGGCGATGCGCTCGACGCGATGCTGACCTGGATGCAGGCCAGCTACGGAGTTGGCAGGGCAATGGCGCTGGCGCTGGCCAGCCCGGTGCTCGACCTGAGGATCACGCAGGTGGCGAATCAGTCCTGGGGCGTTCATGCGCTGCTCCCGGCCGGCGCGATCAGCTGACAGGAAGATTCGTTCGGCGCGAAACGGCCATCGCGATGACAGTGACGGCGCTAAGCAGTGGTTACGGGTTGGAGCGAGGCCCGCATCTGCTCCATGCCGGTGATGCCGAGCCCTTTCGTGCGAAAATTGAGCTATGCGGCCTGCAGCGAATAGGCAGCCTGTCGCGGGTGCTGCTCGTCCCGGCGCGGGAGGAGTTGTTTCCCGGCCGGCACTGTGGGAGCGGCTCGCGGAGGCGCCGCGGGTAACGGTAGTCTCGGCACCAGCGGGGAGCGGCAAGACGGTGCTGCTGCGCTCCTGGATCGGTACGGCAGGCCTGGCCGGGCGCGCAGCCTGGGTGCTGGCCGGCCGTGACGAGCGCGATCCGCAGCGGTTGTGGCTGGCGGTACTGGACGCGCTGCGCCAGACGGCCGTGGGGTCGGCGCTGGTGCGTCCGGTCACGCCGGCGCCGGATCTAGACGGGTGGGCGATCATCGAGCGGCTGCTCACGGACCTGGAGCCGCTTCGAGACGAGCTGTGGCTGGTAGTCGACGACGCGGATGAACTCGGCTCCGACGAGGCGCGGCGGCAACTTGAGCTGCTGGTGATGCGAGCACCGGAGCGGCTGCGGTTCGTGCTGGCCACCCGGCAGGGCGTGCGGATGGGCCTGCACCGGCTGCGGCTGGACGGGGAGCTGGCCGAGATCCGCGCGAACGATCTGCGGTTCACCCTCGCTGAGGCGCAGGCGTTGTTCCGGGCGGCCGGTGTCGACCTGGCGGGGCCGGCTATAGCCGCGCTGCATCAGCGGACGGAGGGGTGGGCGGCGGGGCTGCGGCTGGCAGCGCTGTCCCTGGCCGGACACCCTGATCCGGACGGGTTCGCTGCGGAGTTCTCCGGGAGCGAGCGGACGGTGGCGCAATACCTGCTGGCTGAGGTGCTCGACCGGCAGAGCGAGGAGGTCAGGCGGCTGCTGTTGCGGACTTCCGTGCTGGAGCGGGTCAACGGGGAGCTGGCTGACCTGCTGACGGAAGGCTCGGGCGGGGAACGGGTGCTGCAGGATCTGGAGGAGGCGAACGCATTCGTCATGTCCCTGGATGCGGCCCGGTCGTGGTTCCGCTATCACCATCTGTTCGTCGGCCTGCTGCAGCTGGAACTGCGCCGAACCGAGCCGGGCGCGGTGACCGGACTGCACCGCCTCGCGGCCCGCTGGTTTGCAACGCACGGCTTCCCGGCGGAGGCGGTCAGGCACGCGCAAGCGGGTCAGGACTGGGACATGGCCGCCCGGCTGCTGGCCGCCAACTGGGCGACCCTGAAACTGGGTGGTCGCACGGTCACCGTGCACTCACTGCTGGCCGGGTTCCCTGCCGGGGCCTGCTCCGCAGATGCCGAGCTGGCGGCCGTAGCCGCGGGCGACGAACTGGCTCAGGGGTCGCTGCGGGCAGCGGAACGCTACCTCAAGGTGGCCGAGCGCGGGCTGCAGTCAGTGCCGCCCAGTCGGCGCGGGCAGGCGCAGGTGCTGCTCGGGGTGGTCCAGCTATTGTCGTCCGGGCGCAAAGGCGACCAGCGGACGCGCGCCGAGCAGGCCCAGCGGCTGCTTGCGGCGGCCGCGGCTCCGCCCGCGCCGCCAGCGCCAGGTCATACCGCGGCGGGCGGGGAAGAGCTGCGCACGCTGGCGCTGCTCGAGATCGGCAACGCCGAGACCTGGATCGGCCACCTCGACGATGCGGAGAGCCACCTGGACCAGGCGGTTGCGATAGCGCGCCGGATCCAGTGGCCGTACCTCGAGTTCATGGGCCTGGTGTACCGGGCGGAGGTAGAGCTCAGCCGGCGGTTGCCGCGAGCCGCGGACCTCAGCAGGCAGGCGATCGAGATAGCCGAACGCCACGGCTGGACAGCCGATCTGTTTACCGGCTTCGCCTCCAACACGCTTGGCGCCGCGCTCGCGTGGCAGGGGCAGCTGGATGAGGCAGACGCCTGGGTGCAGCGCGCCGAGCAGACTTTCAGAGCGGAAGCGGACCCGGCGTCCGCGATGGGGGCACACTACGTCCGCGGCCAGCTTGAGCTAGGGCGCGGCCGGGCCGCCGGCGCGCTCGCCGCGTTCCGGTCTTCCGAGGAGATGGCCGGGCCGAACCCGCTCGGCAGGCCACTGCGAGCCTGGCTGATACTCGCCCTGGTACAACTCGGCGACCATGATCGCGCCGAGCAGGCACTCGCCGGTCTCAGTGCACGCGACCGCAATCGCCGGGAGATGCGCATCGCCGCTGCGGCGCTGCGGCTCGCGCAAAGCGGCCCGGCCGCCGCGACCGCCGCGCTCGCGCCGGTCCTGGACGGCTCAGCCCCGGGCGGCTGGAGATCCTGGCTGGCCGAGGCCTTCCTGCTGGAGGCGATCGCCCGGGACGCGCTCGGCGACCCGTCCGCCGCCGGGAACGCCCTCGAACGCGCGCTCGATCTCGCCGAACCCGACGGGGCGCTGTTGTGGTTTCTGCTGCACCCCGCGCCGGGCTTGCTCGAGCGGCACGCCTCGCAGCACACCGCGCACGCCGTTCTGCTCGCCCAGATCCGCGACCTGCTCGGGGCGGTACGGAGGGGCGGACAGCCCCCCCATGAGCAGGGGGGTCTTGGGGGGTCGTCCCCCCGGCTAACAGAGCCGCTCAGCAAGAGCGAGGTCCGCGTGCTGCGTTACCTGCCGACTCACTTGTCAGCACCGGAGATCGCCGCTGAGCTATCGGTGTCGGCGAGTACGGTCAAGACCCACTTGCGCAACCTTTACTCCAAGCTTGGCGCGCACAGCCGGGCCGAAGCCGTCGAGTCCGCCCGTGCCGCGGGCCTGCTCGCACCGTCCGCGCACCGGCGCTGACATGCTGGGCCTGCCGACACATCCCACACCGCCATCGGGTCGAGCTCTTGACCACCTCGGACGCCTCATGGTCAGCGCTGGGCGGCGGGGTTAGGGATGATGACGTATTTCGAGCCGGTTGCCTGACGGCCGTAGTCGGCGATCGCGTCGAGGGCGAGCGCGCCTGGGAGTGATACCTGCGCTGTGTAGCTGCTGGCGAACGTAGTGGTCAGCCCGGCAGCGACCTGGTCCCGCAACTGCGCCACGCGCGCCAGGCCGACCTTCTGCAGGAACGGCGTCAGCAGCCACCCGCCGATGCCCCAGGCCATGCCATAGCTGCGGGTCAGCTCGGTCGGGCCCCGGTCAAGCGATCCGTAGATGTAGACCTGTTTGTGCACAGCCGACCCGTACCTGCTGTAGCCGCCGGCGCTGGCGGCGGCTTCCATTCCCGTCAGAATCTGGCTTGCCAGCTGGCCGCCGCCGATGGCGTCGAAGGCAAGCGTGGCACCGGTTGCCTTGAGCGCGTCGATCAGCCCGGCCATGAAGCCGGCGGACGTGGAATTGCAGACGTGGACGGCACCAGCCGCGCGGAGCGTCGCTTCCTGGTCTGGCTTCCGCACGATGTTCACGAGCGGAATCTGCTGCTCGATGCAGACCCGGTTGAGCATCTGCCCGAGGTTGGAGGCTGCGGCCGTGTGCACCAGCGCGCTGTGATTCTCCATCCGCATGGTCTCGACCATGCCGAGCACCGTCATCGGGTTCACGAACGAGGCTGCGCCCTGGATCGCCGTCGCTCCGGCCGGGAGTTCCAGGCACAGCGCGACGTTCACCGGCCGGTACTGCGAGTACATTCCGCCGCCCGCCGCAGCGACGACCTTGCCCAGCAGGCCCTGCGCGGCCGCAGACTCGCCTGCCGCCACGACCGTGCCCGCACCCTCGTTGCCGACCGGCATGGGCGTCCCTACCCGGCCGGCCAGGCCGCGCATGGCAGCATCGGGGATGGGCGCGGTGACGACCGGCCGCTCAGCAGATCCGCTCGCCACGGCGGCAGCCATATCAGCCCCGCCGAAGAGCAGGCCCATGTCTGACGGGTTAAGCGGTGCTGCCTCAACCCTGATGACGACCTCGTCTGGTCCCGGCTCTGGCACCGGGACCATGTCCAGGAACAGCTCGACGGACTGATCGGCTTGCACCAGCGACCGCAGCTGGAGCGCTTCGCCCGGAATCTCGGCAGACATAGAAGAGATCCTCTCACTGGCTGTCCTCGTCCCAGGCCCGGACCAAACAAAGCTTGTCGCGGCCGGTGAGGCTGCTCCTGATCCTGTGTAATTGTCCTCGCCGGGGACAGCGCAAGTACCCGCCTAATACTCCAACGGGACTTCGTTATCTTCATGGTTGGCGGGCTTGTCGCTGGTAGTGGCAGGTTTTAGCGCGGCGCTGGCGGCGGCGCCGCCAGGTGGACCATTTCAGCCGGTGCCGGGCAT
>Ga0181525_10002100_pt1 | contig 16621 bp, 16 predicted proteins | sample PEATcosm2014_Bin_48_FD_121100 | JGI IMG/M metagenome (GOLD analysis project Ga0181525, IMG submission 121100) | Peatland microbial communities from MTU Mesocosm Facility, Houghton, MI, USA - PEATcosm2014_Bin06_10_metaG | ecosystem: Environmental > Terrestrial > Soil > Wetlands > Peat | place...
CGCCAAGAGCCCGGCTGCATCAGCCACGCCGTCTACGTGGATTGCGAAAACCCGCTGCGCTTGTTCTTCTTCGAGCAGTGGGCCGGCCGTGCGGCCCTCGACACGCATTTTGCGGTCCCTGCGGTCAAAGAGTTCGTGCGCGAGTTCCGGACGCTCGTCGCGGCGAGCACGGGTCCCACGATCTACGAAACCGGCGCCTAAGCACGACGGCGCCGCGCTCAATGCCCGAGGTGCCAGCCGTGTTTCGAGCACTTGTACGGGGCGAGACCGCGCGCCGTCTTCGGGATCGCCTTTTCCGCCGCTCGCTTCGTCGCGAACGAAGCTTTGGGCGCGCCGTTCGCGTTGTAGCACGATCGGCTTCCCGACCACCATTCCCGCCGCCCGCTAGCTCCCATCTGCTACGTCTGGGAGTGTGAATCGACGTCGATGCCGATCTTCGGCGTCGCCGGGTAGCTCTGGCACATCAAGATGAAGCCGCGCGCGATCTCGTAGTCCTCCAGGGCGTAGTGCACGTCCATGTCGACTTCGCCTTCGAGCAACACGACCCGGCAAGTCGAACAGACGCCGCCCTTACACGAGTACGGCAGGTCCAGGCCCTGACGCAGGCCCGCTTCGAGAACGGTCTCCTTCCCGCGCTCGATCGTGAACGTGCGGCGTTGCCCGTCGAGGATCGCATAGGCTTCGCAGCGTTCGCTCGAAGCCTCCGCGCGCTCGGCAGGCGGGCGGCGCGCCGCACGCGGCCCGGCCGCGAACAGTTCCGTCTTGATTTGCTCCTTGGGGATTCCGTGCGCCTCGAGCGAGAGAACGACCGCCGCGGTCATGGCCTGGGGGCCGCAGACGAAAGCGACGTCGACGGTCGTCGGATCGATCCACGAATCGAACAGCGCGTCGCACTTGGCCCGGTCGATGCGGCCTGCGAACAGCTCGACGTCCTGCGCTTCGCGGCTCATCACGAAGAGCAACGTCAGCCGGTCGAGATAACGGTCTTTGAGATCTTGCAATTCGTCGCGGAACATCACGCTCGACGAGCTGCGGTTGCCGTAGACGAGCGTGCAGCGAGCCTGCGGTTCGCTCTCCAGGACGTGACGTAGGATCGAGATGATCGGCGTGATGCCGCTTCCGGCGGCGAACGCGAGATAGTGCTTGCGGTTAGCGGGGTCGTGCTCGACGAAGAAACGTCCCTCGGGCGGTGCGACGAGAATTTCGGCCCCCGGTACCAGCGTCCGGTGCGCCCAGCTCGAGAAGCGGCCGTCGCCGACCCGCTTGATCGCGATGCGCAGTTCGTTCTCCGACGGGGCCGCGCAGATCGAATAGGAGCGGCGTACGCGCTCGCCTTCGATCTCGACGTCGATGGTCAAGAATTGTCCCTGGGTGAAGCGAAAGCGCTCGCGCAAGGGCGCCGGCACTTCGAACGTCACGACGATCGCTTCGCGCGTCGTCGGCCGCACCGAGACCACGCGCAGGGGCTGGAACGAGCGCGTGCCCGGCGGCGATTCGGTCACGTCAGTGAGCTTTGAAATGATCGAAGGGCTCCCGGCAAGCGGTACAGCGATAGAGCGCCTTGCAGGCCGTCGAACCGAAACGGCTCAGGAGTTCCACCGTCGCGGAACCGCAGCGCGGGCAGGCCGCGCGTTCGTCCTGGAAGGCGCCGAGGTCGATCGCCGCGCCCGGCTCGGCGGGCCGCGGACCCGGCACGGAGATGCCGTAGGCGCGCAGTTTTTCGCGGCCCGCGGCCGTCAACCAGTCGGTCGTCCAAGCCGGGGCGAGTCGCACTTCGAGCACGACGTTTGCGACGCCGCGTTCGTGCAGCAGCCGCACGACGTCGCGCTCGATCGCGCGGACGGCGGGACAGCCGGAATAGGTCGGCGTCAACGCGACGCGCAGCATCGGCTGGCCGTCCTCCAACGCCCACGAAACTTCGCGCACGATGCCGAGATCGAGCACCGAGAGGACCGGGATTTCAGGGTCCGGGACCTCCGCGAGCCATTTCCAGACCTCGGCCAGCGCCGGGCGCGGCGCTACCATCGCTGCGCCGGTACGCTGCGCGCGACGGACTGCATCTCGGCCAGCAGATACCCAAGCGCCTCGCTGTGACGGCCGCTCTTGCCGCCGGCATGCATCCAGCCGTCGGCCGGCCGGGTCAGCGTAGCCGCATCCAACACCGCCGACACGTGCGCGCTCCAAGGTGCGTGCAGCGCGCGCAGGTCGCAGCCGAGGCCACGTTCGGCCATCGCATCGTCGAGGGCATCGGGCGCGAACAGCTCGCCCGTGAAGGGCCACGCATCGTCGAGAGCGGCTTGCATGCGCGCGCGGCTGAAGCCGGTGCCGTCGCCGAGCCGCACGACCCATTCGCCGCTGCGGCGCACGTGGTAGGCCGCCTCGCGCGCCGCCTTGCTGGCGATCGCCGCTATCCGCTCGTCACGCGAGGCGCCAAGCGCCTGCAGCAGATAGAGATGCCAGATGTCGAACAAGAATTGGCGTGCCGTCGTGTCGGCGTAGTCCCCGTTGGGCCGCTCGACGAGCAACAGGTTGCGATACTCGCGTTGCTCGCGGAAATATGCCAGCCGGTCCGCATCGCGGCCCGCGCCTTCGATCTCGCCCGCATATTCGAGCCACAGCCGGGCCTGGCCCAAGAGGTCGAGCGCGACGTTGGTAAGCGCCAGATCCTCTTCCAGGATCGGGCCGTGCGCCGTCCACTCCCCGAGACGCTGCGCGAGCACCAGGGCGCTGTCGCCGAGGCGCAGCAGCCAATCAAAGCGTTCGAGGTCGGGCTCCGTGCTCATGAGATGAGGGTCCGCTGGACTAACCTACCAAACGGTAAGTTCTGGTCTGACTATACCCGCCCCGCCGTTCCGGCGTCAAGCTAGCCGGCCGGATCGGGATCGCCGCGCAGCCGCGCATACAGCCAGGCATCGTGGACGGCGCCTTCGCGGTCGACGACCGCCTCGCGCAAGATGCCCTCGCGCACGAAGCCGCACTTTTCGAGCACCCGCGCAGACGAAGGATTGGCCGCGAACACGTACGCTTCCAAGCGGCGCAAGCGGCGCGTCGCGAACGCATACGGGACGAACAAGCGCAGCGCTTCGGTCGCGAGGCCGCGGCCCCAGTGGCGCCGGCCGAGCCAATACCCGCACTCCGCGACGCCGAAGCCGTTGCCGCTTTGCAGCCGCAAGCCGACCCCACCGGCCGGTTGGCCGCCGGCTTCGATCACGAAGTTATCGACGGGCCGCTCGGCCACGGCGATCGCGACCCAGGCATCCGCGTCGCGGCGCGTGTACGGGTACGGAAACGAGGTCGTCATCCAGCGCGACACCTCGACGTCGTTGGCGAGGACGGGCAGCCAGCTCGCATCCTCGACGCGATATGGACGCAGCTCGCAATGCTGGCCCCGCAGGAACATCACACCTAGCTTAGCCGTCCCACAGCGGCGTCCCGTCTGCGACCCTCGAAACGTTTCGGGGTGGTCGAGGCAGCGCAGAAAACGATGAGCAGCGCGGTGGCACGACGCGACGATCGAGCAGTGCCGCTGATCGCAGCGGCGGTCGTCGTGCTGGTACACCTGGTTGGGAACGCGCACTACGGGTTCTTCCGCGACGAACTGTACTTCATCGTCTGCGGCTTTCATCCGCAGTGGGGTTACGTCGATCAGCCTCCGGTCGTGCCGCTCTTGGCGGCGGCGACGCAACTGGGCGGGCACTCGCTCTTCCTATTGCGGGCCGTCCCGGCGCTGTTTGCCGGCGCCGGCGTGTACGTGACCTGCCGGCTCGCCGCCGAGTTCGGCGGCGGCCGGTTCGCGCAGGCTTTCGCGGCAATCATCTTTCTTTTCACCGCAGTGCTGGTGAGTTTCGGGGACAAGGTCTCTCCCGACGAGGTCGGTCTTTGGGCGTGGCCGTACCTTGCGCTGCTCGCCGTACGGATCACAATGGGAGCCGACCGGCGTCTCTGGCTGCTCGCTGGGGCGGTCGCGGGGGCCGCGCTCGAGAGCAAGTACAGCGTGCTGTTTTTCCTGGCCGCCTTGTGCGCCGGATTGTTGGCAACATCGCAGCGACGCGTGCTCGACCGTTGGTTCGCGGCCGGCTGCGGCGTCGCGGCGCTGATCGCGCTGCCGAACTTCTTGTGGCAGTGGCATTACGGCTTCCCGATGCTCGAGCTGCTTCGCAACGGTCAACACGAAAAGAATTTGATCGCGGGGCCTGTGCTGTATCTCGTGCAGCAGGTGACGATCACGACACTCTTCCTTGCCCCCGTTTGGGTCGTCGGTCTGGTTTGGCTCTTGCGCGCAGCGCCGTTCCGATTCGTGGGCATCGCATACGTGATCCTGATCGTGGAGATGCTGGTTTTTCACGGCAAACACTACTATCCGGCCAACGTCTATCCGATCTTGATCGCGGCCGGCGCTACGCAGGTGGAGCGCTGGACGACGGCGCGTCGCGTGGTCCGCTTTGCGATCGTGACGTACGCGTTGATTTTTGGAATCGTTTTCGTGCCGTTTTCGCTGCCGATACTTCCGGAAGAAACCTTCTTGTCATACGAAGCCCACATTATGGGCGCGATGCACATCACAAAATCAGTGTTGGCCACCGAACACAATCGCGAGGCGGCGGCGTTGCCGGGCGATTGGGCCGACATGCATGGCTGGCCGCAATTCGCGCAAACCATTAAGAGCGTCTACGATGCGCTACCGCCAGCGCAGCGGGCGCAAGCCGTCGTCGTGACCGGCAATTACGGCGAAGCATCGGCGATCGAGTTCTTCACGCCGGACGTGCCCGTCATCAGCGGACACAATCAATACTGGCTTTGGGGCACGCGCGGCTACAGCGGAAATGTGATCATCGACGTCCCGGGAGACTGCGGCGGGGACACGCATCTGTTCAAGAGCGCGCAGCTCGCGACGCGCTTCAACGCACCCTACACGATCGGCTGGGAAACCAACATCCCGATCATGGTTTGCCGCGGAATTCGGGAACCGCTGTCGGAGATTTGGCCCAAGATCAAACGCTACATCTGAACCGGTGAACTCGCTCGCACTCGGGCTCGTCCTTACGGCGGCCGTCCTTCACGCAACGTGGAATCTTCTCGCTAAGCGCGCAGGCGGCGGTGCGCCGTTCATTTGGCTGTTTTATGCAATGTCGACCTTGCTCTATGCTCCGCTCGCGGTGGCGGTCTGGATCCTCTGGCCGCGAACATTCACCTTCATCGACGTCGTGTTCATCGTTGGAAACGGCGTACTGCACACCATCTACTTTATCACCCTGCAGCGAGGCTATCGGATTGGCGATCTTTCCGTCGTCTATCCGCTCGCGCGCGGCACGGGACCGCTGCTCGCGTCGACGGCCGCGATCCTGTTTTTCGGCGAACGCCCGACGCCGCTCGCGATTGCCGGAATCATTGCGATCGTCGCCGGCGTTTTCTTGGCGTCGGGATTTCATCGCATGCGCGACGCAACCGTCCGAGCGTCAGTTTTTTACGGAATTGCCACGGGCGCATCAATCGCGATTTATACGCTTTGGGACAAGCACGCCATGACCGCGCTGGCACTCTCACCGATTCTCTACGATTGGGGCGGCAACGTTGCTCGTCTCATCCTCATGACGCCGGTTGCGATCAAACGCTGGGGCGAAGTCCGCGCCGCGTACCGCGATTATCGTTTTGAAGCAGCGGGAATAGCGTTTCTTTCGCCACTCGCCTATCTACTCGTCTTGTGGGCCTTGACGTGGACGCCTGTTACGTACGTGGCGCCGGCACGCGAGCTTAGCATCATGTTCGGAACCCTGTTCGGGATAACAATCTTCAAAGAGCATGAGCGCGCGCGCCAACGGCTGATCGCGGCCGGCCTCATGTTGATCGGAATTGTTGCGCTCGCTCACGGCTAGTCGTCGTCGTCGGGCGGGCAAAAGCGCCGCAACGCTTGCACCGACGGAATAAAATAATACGCACCGGTGAGAGCATCGGTGTAGCTCGTTAGGGCATCGCGGGGGCCGTTGATGCCGGCCATCTGCTCGAGCATGCCTTGAAGCGGCCTCTGGTGCGCGCAGAACCCAATGAACACCGTGCCATGCTCGGCGACGTTTCCGTACGGCACGTTGCGACGGAAGATATCCAGCTCTTTCCCATCGACGACAAACGTCGTCCGCGAGACGTGCGAGTCGGGCGCCATTTTCGGCCCTTCGAACTCGATGCTATCGGCCTTGGTGCGCCCGATGATGGCTTCCTGTTTGTCCACCGGCAGGTCGATGAACGCGTTCGTGCGATGGCGCCACAATTGAAAGAGCAAGACGCTTCCGCCCGCGCCCGGTCCGTCCGCAACGACAACGATCTCCGGCGCCGCATCCAGCGTCGGATTTTTAGTTCCATCTTCGAAGCCGGTGAGGTCGCGATTGTGACGATACGACCAGCCACTGACTTCGCGCGTCGGATCCGCGTACGGCGCGATCGCTTTGACGGCTTCCGTCCCCATATCGAAGACGATGTCGTAACTTCCGGCTGAAAACCACGCCCAAATATCAGCTTGCGTCGCAGGCATGGTATAGCCGTCCGGTCCACGGACCAGCTCGAAATCACGCACGTTCTGGGGCGAATCCTGCGGCGAGAGCGTACTCCACAGCGACGGCCGAAAGCCGATCACGCGGTTCGCGCCGCCGGTCGTCGAGCGCGGCTCTCGCACGCCGATAAGCGCGGTCGCCGCCGCGACAGCGTCGGCCCCCGGGCGCAACGTAAATTCAAAGAATCCGTGCGCCGCATCGCCCAACGCAAATATACCGGTTTGCGGAGTCTCCATCGCGTCGAGCTTACGTGATTTGTGGCACGTATCCCGCCAGGATCGCGCGCACCGTTGATGGTGGTGTAATCAAACGCGCATCGCCGCCGCGCGGCCGCGCGCGTTCACTACCATATCCGTGCTGTGACGACCACGGCCGCAGCGCATCCTCGAGGACGACGTGCGGAACACCGCCCGTCTCTACGTACGTTCCGGCGGGCAGCTCGCGCCACGGAAAAGCGTGCAGACGTTTGCGGCGGCCTGCAAGCCGCTCGTCATGAAGAACAGCGTCGATCGGATCCGCACCGCGCATCCCGAACGCGGTTTGGAAGCGCTTGTAATCGTCACGCCGGCACAGCGCGCAAGGACGATGCCCCGCTGCAAGTGCCAAGGCTTCGTCGTAAAAGAACAGCGCGGTCCAGCGTCCCGGCACCCACTTCGGTGCTATCCAGCCTTTGAATTCCAATGCGCACATTATCCAACGTTTCGTTGCCCACGACCGCACGATCTCGTGCCCGCGATGAATGCAGCCGCGATTACCGAGCCACGCTCCGCGCAGCGGCGTTGCGACGATCTCACCATACGGCGTGACGCGATTGCGTTCAGGCGGCATAACGAGCTAGCGCGGAGCGACGGCTCCGGCGCGCTGCGCGAGCAAGATGAGATGGGCTTGCGTGACGTCGTCGAGACCACCCGCGTGCGCCTTCGCTTCGGCTGCAGCTTGCAGACGGCGCAGCGCGAGCCGGGCCAGCGCTTGTGCGTCCGGCGGCGCATCTGCCGCCGGCGAATTGACGAGCGCGATCAGCTTCGTCTCGTAGATCGACTGCACATTACGTCGTAAGAGCGAGATATTTTGTGCGCCGGGCGACGTTATCTCGCGGAAGATCGCGCCCTGCATCCAGTCGAAAAAGCCGGCTAAACCGAGCGTGTGGCCCGAAGTGAGGAGCGGGTTGTGTTCGAGCCGCGCGAGGACGAGCGGTTGAAACAGCTCATCGATTGTCGCGGTCTGCGCGCGACCGATCCGTTCCGCGAGCGGGAAATCGTGCTGGGGCGGCGGGTTATACGCCCACAGCGGCAGATTGCCGTACGTGTCCCACTCGACGTATCCATAGCCGGACCATTCCGAATACGTCAGCTTGTTCAGAAGCGACGGTGAGAATTTCAGATTGCGGTCGGAGAATAAATAGTCGCACAGAATCGTGAACGCGCGTTGCTGCGTTGCGAGCGGCACCGGGACGATCGGCGCGTCGGCGCCGGGATCCCCGCGGTGTGCGCGCGAGAGGTATTGGCCACCGATGAAGTGCGCGGTCTTTGAAGCCAGCATCAGATATTGCGTAAGCACGCGACCGAACGCAGTCGATACGTCCTCGTAGGCATCGCCCGGTTTCGGGAGCACCTGGGCGTAACGGCTCATCAAACTGTGCCTGAGCCTCAGTTGCACGACGGTCCATCCGAGCTGATCGCTCGTGAGCTCGCCGGTTTCGACGCGTGGATCGGCGGCATGACCGTTATTCCACGAGACGTCTTCATCGGACGCATACCGGTAGAGCGGATTTGACCAGGCTTGCGCCCACCGTTCGAGCGCCGGCAGCTCTGCGTCCGGCGTCGTCGCACCCGGAATCGATGCGTACGTGTATTTCATCGCGTAATAATCGTATGGTCCGAGCACTTTTTGGTTGTAGTCGCCCTGCGGGGTCCCGCGCGGCCAAATGTTCAGCGGCGTGTATTCCATCACGGTCGTGGCAATGCCGTGCTTCGCCGTAAAGTTCGGGTCTTGCAATTCCTTTGCAGTGTACGCATCGTGACCGATGAAATTGTGCTGCATTCCGAGATTATGGCCGGTCTCGTGCAAGATAACCGACATAAAAGTATCATCGATGAATCCTTCGGGAACGGGATCGGTCGTACGACCGTAACGAACCGGGTCGATGACGTTCCGCCACGTCGCGGCTGCGTTTGCGCCGATGTTTGCCGAGATCAATATCCCGGTGCGAAATTCTTCTCCGGTCCGCGGATCGTAGAGCGTTTGCGAGTCGGCTCCGAAGCTCGGTCGCTCTTCGGTAACCCAGCGTAAGACATTGTAGCGGATGTCGTCGGCATCCCAGCTGGGATCGTTCGTCGGCTGATCCTTCACGGCGATCGCGTCGAGGATCCCGATGCGATCGAAGGCTGCGTTCCATTTCAAGACGGCGTCGCGTATGGGGGCCCGGAAACGCTGCGGGATCGTGCTGCTCAAATAGAAGACGAGCTGGTGCGTCGCGCGCGACGGCTTCGACGGATCGGCCGGCGCGAAATTCCATCTGATCAGATAGCGCAGCCGGCGGTCGGACGACAAATCGGCGCGCGGCGAGAAATCCATGTAGATGTCATCGTAGATCCCGACGCGATCGTCCGCGTAGCGCGGCGTATACGAGTCCGTCGGGAGCTGGGCAAAGTTGTAGACTACGTCCATTTGCATCGAGCGCGCATCGGGCGCCGTGTCAGGCTGAATGTGCGGCTCGCGAGTCGCCCACAGCTGTTCGACGTGGAAGACGACGTTTTGCGGGAAGGCTTTGATCGCGCCGAAGTACGTGCGGTCCATATCGAGCCGGTACGCCGTCAACTGCTTTGTCTTCAGCGTCGTATTGATGATGTGCTCGAGATCGAGCACGTCTTTATAGAGCGGCGATGCGTCGAAGACGACGTGGCCGTTGCCCTCAGCGACGATCTTTCCGGCTCCGACGACCGACTGCGGAAAATTCGGGATGACGGATTGCGAGCCGACGAACGATGTGTTCGGCCAGACGATTGCGATCTTGTCGTCGGCGCGCTCGAAGCGGACCAGCATCGCCGGCAAGTGATCCGTATTGCCCCAGACGATGAATTCACCACCGAGGCCGCTTCCCGGGACGATCGTCTCGAGGTAGTCTTTGTCGAGCTGATCGGTCGTGAGATCGATGTAAATGTGTCCGTTCTTGCGCCAAATGCCGAACAGACCGGTTTGCTGGGTCGCCGTTGCCGTGAAAGACGCGTAGGTGTCGGTATCGGCGGCTCGACCCGCGACCGGAACGCACAGACAGATGCCGAGAAACAACGCAGCGACGAAGACTCGCATGCGTGCGCGGATTAGATATCGAGCAGCGCGTTCCCCGCAGCTACGATGTGAGCCCGTATCCCGCCAGCAGCGCCTGCAAATCGCCGAAACGATCGCCTAAGAGTCCCCGCGCCTTCGCCTCGAGCTGCGTAGTTGACATCGGATTTTCAATGCTTCCGGTCGCGTGCCGTATCTCGACATCTTCGCTGCGGCCGTTGCGGTCGTGCACGCGCATACGCGCTGCACCCACGGCGACGTCGCCCGTAAGCTCGAAGGCAACCTTGCCACGCAGCTCGCAGACGCGCGCGTCACGCGCGCAGACGTCCGAAAATTGCTGCGGCCCACCTGCGCCGTACAAGAGGCCGATCGCGGCGCAGTGATATGCACTAAACTTGCTTTCAAGACCGGTCTGGGGATCCGTCTTTCCCATGAGATCGAGAACCAACGGATGCGCGGTAACGTCGATGCGGACGATTTCTTCGGGCACGATTCGCTTACGCAGCTCGATCGCGGCATCGATGATCGGATGACTGACGAGGCCGCACGCATACGGCTTGAAGCTGTTCGTCAGGAGCTCCCAGCGCTCGCCGAGTCCATCGAGGATCGTCTCGACGTCGACGTGATCGCTGGTCAGCGCCGCCAGGCCGAATTCGCCTTCGATTGCGCGCGGCGCTCCCGCGATGCCTCGTTGCGCCAAGAGCACGGCTTCGATTCCGTCGAATGCCGCTTTCCCCGGATGAAACGGTTTGGTCATCGTACCAAGGACGGCCGTTACGCCACCCGTTTCGAGAGCAGCGATCGCAAGGGCGTTGCCGATGCGCTCGGCGGGCAAGCCCGCAACACGTGCTGCCGCGATGCTCGCACCGATTCGTCCCATCGTGCTCGTGACGTGCCAGCCGCGCTCGTAGTGTGCGGGGCTGATTCCGTTCCCGATGCGCATTGCGATCTCGGTACCGAACGCAACGCCTTCCAATAACGCGCTACTCGACGCATTGCAGTATTCCATCATCGCGATCGCCGCGGGAACGATGACCGGTCCCGGATGTAGCAGCGTGCGCATGTGCGTGTCGTCGTAGTCCTCGAAGTGTACTGCGATCCCGTTGAGCAGCGCAGCCCAACCAACGCCGACGCGCACGTTCCGCCCCCATACGGTGCTCTGTTCGGGCGTGCGGAAACTTTCGACGAGCTCATACGCAATCGCAGCGGGCTCGGATTGCCAGCTCGCAAGCGCCAGCGCCATCGCGTTCGAGATAATCTGCTTGGCCATCTGCGTGACGTCGTCGCGCAGCCGCACGGGCTGCGCAGCGAATTCCGCAAGCCGCTCCGCGACGCTCATGCGAACGTCCAGCGCTCGCCGATATCCGCGAGCGCTTCGCTCAGGTTCCCGGCACCGAGCACCGTGCACAGCCCGCGCGGAGTTTCTGGAGAGAGCGGCCCGGTAAATCCGCGCTGCGCGAGCAACGCAGCGAGAACGCCGTTCGAGGACGCCTTCCCCGCAATCAGCCGCGCGCTCGGTGTCCCGGTTGCGATCCGCTGGCCAAGCGTCATGCTCGACGCAATGCCGATCGAACGCGCCAACGTCTCTTCGGTGGCGCCAAGCAACAGCGCGGCAGTGACGCCGCTGCCGATGACGCCCGCAACGCCGGTAAGATCCCAACCGAGCTCGCCTTGCGGCGCGAGCGCCGCTGCAAGCCGGACATTGACTTCGCATCCGATGGCGAACGCCGCAAGCCGCTCGTATTCTGAAAGCGTTTCACCCAGCGCCATCAACGCGCCGAAAGGCGATGCGCCCGGAAACCGCTGGGCGCCGACTGCGCCGATCAATGCGGCATAGTACCGGTCGTGCTTGCCGGCGAGACTCGCCGCGAGCTCCATGAGCGCGATGACGACGGGATCGTCCGCGGATGCTGCCGCGTGGCGCGCGCACGTCAACAACGTGTCTTCAGCGGCGACTCGTACGGCGGCGGACAATCCCCGGGCGTATGCCGCGACGACCTGGTTCAGATCAGTGTCCCTGCCGACTTCTGCAGCGCGGTCCAGGCTTCGTTTCCGAACTGCTCGCGCCAGCCCTTATAGAATCCGGCGTCGTGCATTGCCTTGCGGAACGGCGCGACGTTGACATGCGCGATCTGCATGCCATCAGCCATGAGCTTTGCCTCAGCCTGCTCGTCCAATCCCACGATGTCGCTGCGCTGCAGCAAGGCCGCGACGTTGAAGTGGCGCTCGGTCATTTCCTGGAGATCTTTGGGCAGCTTCTGCCACGTCGGCGCGTGCGCGATCAGCGAGTATCCCGTGAAGACGTGATTGGTCTTCGTCAGGTATTTCTGCACTTCGTAGAACTTTGAGGTCTCGACCGTCGCAATAGGAAGCGACGCGCCGTCGACGAGATGCGTTTGCATCGCGACGTACGTTTCCGCGAAGTTGATCGGAACCGCAGATGCATCGACCGCGCGGAAGAGCGCCGTCTCCATCGGAGAGGGCGGGACGCGGAACTTCAACCCCTTGAAATCGCTGGGACCGTTCAATGGTCGAACGCTGTTGACGACCTGCTTGAACCCGGAGCACCAGATTTTCACGAACGGGTAGAGTTCGGCTTTTGCGATTGCCGTACGCATCTGTCCGCCAAGCGAACCGTCCATCGCCTCGAAGGCTTGCTTATAGCTTGAAAACGCAAACGCGACGTTCTCGATAGCGGCAAGCGGAACGACATTCGAAAGAATGCCGTCCGACATCAAGACCATCGACGTCGCACCTGAACGAACTTGCGTCAACATGGCGCTGTCGCCGCCCAGCTGGTTGTTCGGGAAGACGAGAATCTCGAGCCGTCCGCCCGACTCTTCCTTGACTTTGTCGGCGGCTTGCTGCGCACGAATCGTCATCGGATGGTTTAGCGGCTGATCGAAGCCCAGTTTGAAGTTGAATTCTGCGGCTTCTGCGGGCCGGCGAAGAAACGCAACCGCCGCGAAGGCGGACGCAGTGCCGACAAACGCCGTACGACTGTGTCTCATTGCTGTACGGAATCGGTTCACACCGGAATGCAGCCGTGCCTCCTCGAACGCAATCCCGAACGTGTGGATCGAAGCATCTCTTAACGGTCCGTGGGGTCGCGCGAGACAGCCGCGCATTCCTCTTCGCATCGACGAAATCGTTGCCGACGGAATCGCGGTTGCCGAGGCGGGTTGCGCGATCGTGCACGTCCATGCGTACGACGAGCAAACCGGGCGTCAGCGCGACGACTGGGAGCTCTACGCGCGCATTATCGAGGGCATCCGGGCGCGCGCCGACGTCATCGTGTACCCGACGATCCCGCTCGCCGGTTCATCCTACGCCGCCGACGGAACGCGTCGCAGATTCGCGCACGTCGAAGAGCTGGCGCGTCGCGGTCTCCTGGAGTGGACGGTTCTCGATCCCGGTTCGGTCGATTTTGCGCGCTTCGATAACGTCCGCGACGCCGATGCGGGCTTCGTCTATGAGAACTCGCTCGCGGACATTCACGATGGGATGCGCGTTGCGCACGAACATCAGTTGCATGCCGGCTACGCCATTTACGAGCCGGGGTTTACACGCCTGGGCGCCGCGCTGGCGGCAGAGTACGGCGTGCCGTGCCCGATCTACCGGTTCATGTTCTCGGATGAATTCGCGTGGGGATTCCCGCCGGCGCCGGTCTTTCTCGATGCGCACCGCGCGTTGCTCGCCGATGCGGCGCCGGGCGCGCCCTGGATGGTTGCCGGTTTGGGCGTGGACATCCGTCCGTTGATTCCACACGTGGTTGCAAACGGCGGCCACCTTCGCATCGGCTTGGAAGATGCGCTTTGGGGAACGCAGCAAACGAACGCGCAGCTTGCCGAGGAAGCCGTGCACATCGTGCGCGCAGCAGGCGGCGAGCCGGCTACCGCATCTGACGTGCGAGCGGCGCTCGCGGCGTTACCCGTTCCTCAGCGCCGCGAGTGACGTACGCTGACGCCCGCCGCCGAAGTTTGCGGGATCGAGCCAGCGCTCGAGCGCGCCAGCGACTGCCGGCCACTCTTTATCGATAATCGAGAACCAGGCAGTGTCGCGGCTGCGGCCTTTGTAGATCGTCGCTTGTCGAAAGATGCCCTCGTAGACGAAGCCGAGCCGCAGGGCAGCACTGCGTGAGGGTGCGTTGAGCGAATCACATTTCCACTCGTAGCGACGGTAACCCAAATCGACGAACACATGATGCATCATCAGATACATCGCTTCGGTAGCGCCCGGCGTCTGCCGCAAGCGATGCGAGAAGTACACGTTTCCGACTTCGATAGCGCCGACGCGCGGCTCCATGCGCAGAAAGCTCGCCCAGCCGACTACTGAATTGGTCGCGAGGTCGACGATCGCATAATACAACGGATCCTGCTGCGCACTCGCGTTACGCAGCCACTCGTCGAACTCGGCGCGATCCGTAAACGGCCCGTAGAACAAGTAGGTCCAGGCGGAAGCGTCGTCTTCGGAAGCGACCGTCCAGAGCTGGTCGCCGTGTCGAACTTCGAGCCGCTCGAGACGGCAGTAGCGTCCCGCAAGCGGCGTGCCGTTCGGCAACGGCCGTGAAGTCCAGTTCGGAAGCGCTTCGCCGATAGGTTGACCGAAAGAGTTCATCGCGAACCCGTTAGACGAATGCGCCTTCTTCTCTTCGACCAGGAGGGCGCCCTCACGTCTCTTAACATCGCGAAATATGCCGGGACCGCGTCAAGCATGACGGCTAAATCTGAAGTAGTCGTCGTTGGTGGCGGAGTCATCGGCATCACGTCGGCGCTCGAGCTCCAACGCCGCGGCAAACGCGTGCTCGTGATCGAGCCGAACGATCCCGGCCCCGGGACTTCCGCGGGGAGTGCGGGCTATTTATCCGACTCGCACATCTTTCCGATTGCGCGAAGCTCGATGATCCGGCAGCTGCCGAAAATGCTTGTCGATCCGCTCGGGCCGCTCGTGATCCGGCCGTCGTATGCACCGCACATGGTGGGTTGGGGCCTGCGCTTTCTGAACACGTTGCGGCCCGCCAGGAACTCGGCCGTCATAGTCGCGCTCGCGTCGCTAAACCGTGACTGTCTTGCAAAACTTTTCGAGCTCGCCGCGCGCTGCGGCGCTTCCGAATATCTTTCACGCGAAGGCGCACTTACCGTCTGCCGCACCGACGCGGACGTACGCGGACAGGAAGCCGATCTTTCCACGTATCGTGCATATGGGGTCGCTGTACATGCAGTCTCACAAAAGGAGATGAGCGAGCTCGAGCCCGCATTGACTGCGAACGTCGCCGGTGGCATCTTCTTCCCCGATGAAGCACGCTGCGCGGATCCCGGCGCATTCGGACGGCAACTCGCGGCAAGCTTCATCGCGAACGGCGGATCGATCCTTCGCTCGAAAGCACGCGTGCTTTCGCAACTCCCGGATCGCACGTGGAGCATCGCGCTCGAAGACGCCTCTGACGTGCGCGGCGAAATTGCGGTAATGTGTGCGGGAGCTTGGTCGAAGTCGTTGCTCCGTCCACTCGGATACGTCGTTCCGCTCGAGACGGAGCGCGGCTATCATCTGATGCTTCCAACGCCGGGCGTAGACGTACGTCGACCGCTCCTATTCTCCGCGAATCGCTTTGCCGCAACGCCGATGCATGGCGGTCTGCGTCTCGCGGGCACCGCAGAATTCGCGGGCCTCGATGCGCCGATGAATCCGCGGCGATCCGACATCCTCTTCGATCTTGCCGCACCGTATCTGCCAGGGCTGCAACGAGGCGACGCCACGCGCTGGATGGGGTTCCGTCCGAATCTACCGGATTCGCTGCCTGCGATCGGGAAATCCGCAAGGCACGTGAATTTGTTTTTCAACTTCGGACATCAGCATCTCGGACTGACGCAATCTGCAGTCTCTGCCGGCATTATCTCGGATCTCATCTGCGGAAACGATCCGGAGATCGACGTTCGACCGTTCGCGCTGAGCCGTTTCTCGTGAAAACCGCCGAATACGGAAGATTGCTCTTTGGCTTGTCGGCCGTGGTCTGCGGCATCGTCGGATTGATGTGGCACGATTCTGTGCTTTGGCAGGTCGCGCACATGACTCCGATCCTATTAAGCACGCCGGTTGCCTGGTGTCTCGCGCTCGCTCAAGTTGGCGGCGGTCTTGGAATCGCGCTACCTCGAAGCGCGCGTTCGTCCGCGATCGCCCTCGGTGTCGTGTACGCGCTCTTTACGCTCTCGTCGGTTCCCGGCATGATCGCCGCGCCGGCTGATCCCGGCTCGTACGTGAACTTCTTCGAACAGCTCTCGCTCGTGTGCGGAGCGTTTGCAGTATTCGCTGTAACCGCTGCACGCCTCGGACTTGGCGTCTGCACGCTTTCATTTGCGTGGGCGCAGGTCGTCTATCTCCAATATACCGCGAGTTTGGTGCCGACCTGGATACCACCCAGTCAGGTGTTTTGGACGATTCTGACGACGATCGCCTTCGCGCTTGCGGCAATTGCAATGCTCATTAATGTTCGCGCCGTGCTTGCGATGCAGCTTATGGCACTGATGATGGCTCTCTTCGGCATCCTTGTCTGGGTGCCGCGCATCATCGCGCAGTCGTCGAATCTTTCCAACTGGAGCGAAATCGCGGAGAACTACTTGATGACGGGAGCCGCTTTACTCGTCGCAGCATACCTCGGCGGATGGAGAATTTCGAGTGGGCCGTCATCGGAGGTGGGCCAGCCGGAATAAGCACGGTAGGCACACTGCTCGATGAGGGCGTGAGCGCCGAAGCCATTGCTTGGATCGATCCGGAATTCGGCGGCGGCGATTTCGCGA
>Ga0181525_10002101_pt1 | contig 16616 bp, 14 predicted proteins | sample PEATcosm2014_Bin_48_FD_121100 | JGI IMG/M metagenome (GOLD analysis project Ga0181525, IMG submission 121100) | Peatland microbial communities from MTU Mesocosm Facility, Houghton, MI, USA - PEATcosm2014_Bin06_10_metaG | ecosystem: Environmental > Terrestrial > Soil > Wetlands > Peat | place...
CCCGCGCCACTGCCGCCGTTGGACGTAGCTCCATACAAATTTCCGCCGTTGAAAATCAAAGTCTGCCCGTAGCCCGTGTCGCCGCTGGCGCCAAAGCTGTGGATCACTTGCTCAGTCCATGCCCCGCTCGCGGTCGGCGACACCTCGTATACCGTTCCTTGCCCGTAGGCTCCGCCATATTCGGTTGTGCCGTAGACGTTGCCAGCTGAGTCAAGAGTGACTCCAAAATAGGGATTTGTTCCGTCCGTCCCGTTGTTCTGAAAGTTGTACAGAACTTCTTCCACCCAGTGCCCATTCTTTTTCGTCATCTTGAAGACCGTTCCGCAGTTGATGATCTCGCACTTCTCCGTGCCGCCGTACACGGTTGTGCCGTACAGGTTGCCGACGGCGTCCGCCACCACGCCATTGGGCAGGACTCCATCCGTACTGCTCTGGCCAAAGTTGTGCAACAGCTCTTCGCTCCAGCCCCCGCCTGCCTTCGGAACCAATTCGAACAACCGGCCGTCATTAGAACTGCCGCCAAGGGGTGTTGTGCCATAAAGGTTTCCGGCGTTATCGAACGTCAGGCCAGAAATCTCGTCGGCGCCATACTGTGGGGCATACGGAAAGCTGTACACCACACTCAAGCTCCACTCTCCGCTCCCTGTCGGCTTCAACTCGTAAACCGTTCCACCGTTGGTGCTGCCGCCTTTCGAAGTGGTGCCGTAGAGATTTCCTGCGCGATCGAAAATGAGCCCTGCGCGCGGATATCCTCCGTCGTTCTTTGCGCTGGTAAATGTGTGCAGGATGGTTTCGGTCTGAGCCGCCGTCGGCGTCCCCGTAGCCAACACCATGAATAAGATCGCCAATCCAAGGGCTATCGTCAGAGAATGTTTTTTGCCGGACATGCGAACTTCCTTTCGTCAAATGGAATCAGTGCTCTCATTCCGCACCGGACTCCTCAAAGCGCACGACTAAATCTGCTTCGACAAGCGGGCGGTTTTGAAATTGACCCTGGGTTCAGTAATGCGAGAGTTGACAGTCAGATCGTGAGCAAGAAACTCTCGCTCGGGGAGGTGGAAGGGAATATTAGCAACAACGCGCTAGTGCGTCAAGGCCGAGGAAAAAAACTTTTGACCCTTAATTCAGCGCGATTCGTGGAGCGGCTTATTCGTGGGGCGACCTACTCGCGCCCCGAAGGTTTTTTAAGCAGAATGCCAGCGACGAACGCCGCGGTCGCGCCCAGCAGCCACTCGATCCGCCACATCTGAATGGCCTGAAACTCAGCCAGGTTGGACGCCTTGTAAAAGAGGCTTACGCCGATCATCCCAAAAACGCAGCCCACGCCAGCGATGAACGCGATCAGAGACGCCGTGGGCAGACCGATCGAACGTTGAATTTCGTGGAAGTGAAGATACTGCACCCAGTGGGGCAGGGAAATTTTCTGCCAGCCTGTCACGACCGAAGTCGACCAGGAGCGAGCTATGGCCAGACTACGCGGCCACAGACCAACTGCGGCCTGAATATTGGCGGAAGGCATTGCCGGTCGCCGCAGACCGCAGGTGTGGCAAAAACTGGCGCCGATCATGAACTCGGTGCCGCAATCGTCACACGCATCGGCCATCCCGGTCGCGGCGACGGGAACTGCCGATGTCGCCGGTTCGGGTAGGGATGGAGAGCGCCAGAAGTCCTGACGCGCATCAGCATCGCGAGCTACATAAGCCATAAATTTAAATTGAAGACAGGAGCGCTTATTCAGTGCAGGGCAAGCCGACAGCCAAAGAACCCTGCCGTCTAAGGTGTTTACAATTCAAAGAGTTGCAAGTTCAGGTAGCTTTGCGCCGGAACAGGTGCGGGCAATTATTACTCGCAAGGCCGTAAAGATGCGCTTGTTACGTTTGTTCCCTTGGCGACTGCTCTTGATCTATGCCGACATAAATGCGCCTCCCACTGCGGAATGCGTCATGAATCGCGTTGCTTCCTGACCGCGCCCTTTGGTTCGTCTCGTGCATCACCTGCATCAGTTAGACTAACGTCAAGGATTAAACGTTCGGGATGGGGTTAAGTTTGATCGTGGTGAAGCCGTGGCTGCGAAAGAGCGCGCTGGTGTGTCCTGTTGTCTGTTTCCTGAGCGCGGTTCTGGCTGCGGCACAAACCTCAGTTCCGACCGGGAGCACGTCCGCGGCGACCGGTGTTTCTGCGGTTGAACACGATCCGCTGGTCGACACTGCCTTCGAACATTTCTACAATCTGGATTACGACCGCGCCATCCAGGAATTTGAAAAGGTGATGGATCGCCACCCTGCGGATCCCTTCGCAATCAATCATCTGCTGAGTACGGTGCTGATGCGCGAACTCTACCGCATGGGCGCGATGAATTCCGGCGAATACGCAAACGACAGCTTCATCGGCAACGCGCACCGCGCGGCTGACCCGAAGGTGAAGGATCGAATCAAAGAGTTAGCGGATCGCGCCGAAACGCTGGAAGAAGACGAACTCAAGGCGAATCCTAATAACGTGGATGCGATCTATGCGCGTGGGGTTACGCGGGCGCAGTTCTCGCTTTATACCGCGCTGGTCGAGCGGGCCTGGTTCTCAGCATTGCGTAATGCGGTGGGTGCGCGTCGTGATCACGAGCGCGTTCTCGAACTGAATCCGAACTACGTGGATGCGAAGCTGGTTGTGGGGACACACAACTACGTGATGGGCAGCTTGCCTTGGAGTGTGAAGGTTGCAGTCGCCATGGTGGGGCTCAGCGGAACCAAGGAAAAGGGCTTCGAATATCTGCGCGAGGTGGCGAACAGCAATGGCGAGAACAGCGTTGACGCGAAAGTGGTACTGAGTTTATTTCTGCGCCGCGAGCATCGCTATGACGAGGCGCGGGTGCTCATGCACGATCTGGCCGCGAGTTATCCGAGAAACTTTTTATTCTTGCTGGAAGAAGCAAATCTATATCGCGCAGGCGGTCATGTGCAGGAGGCGGCAGCGGCGTATCGCAAGGTGTGGCAGAACGGGCGGGACGGCAAGTACGGAAACCTGCACTATGAAATGGCGGCTTGGGGGTTGGGCGAGTTGATGCGCAGCCAGAAAGATTACGCGGGCGCAGCGGCCGCTTATGAGTTGATCAGCCAGGCTTCCGATCCGGATCCGGAGACTTTGCAGAAGGCGAATCTTGCTGCCGGAGAAATGTACGACCTGCTGCAGAAACGCGATCTGGCTATGAAGAAGTATCAGATTGTTTTGGCGGAGAATGGCAGCACTCCTCTTGCCGATAAGGCGCGGGCGCACATTCGGGAAGCTTATCGGGAGTGAGGTAGTGCCCTCACATCTTAAAACCTTTAAACACAGAGGACACGGGGTCACACGGGGTAAAGAATATCACCTGGGTGCGTGACGTTTCCTCAGACATCTACCGTTTCTTCGTGGCGGTGGAACTTTGGGTCTGGGATTACGTACTATTTATTAGGTGGACCGGGGAGGGATAGGTATGTACTGCAACTACTGCGGCAAGGTGATTCAGGACGATGCGGCGGTTTGTGCCTATTGCGGCATTCGCGTGGGCGCGTCGGTGGCGCGCAAGCGGTTGGTGCGGCCGCGACAGGGACGCAGGATCGCGGGCGTGTGCCTGGGCTTCGCCGAATATTTTGATATTGATGTGACAGCGATCCGGCTGGTCTGGCTGGTTGTGTCGCTGATGACTGGAATTGGATTGATCTTCTATCCGATTGCATGGATCGTGATGCCGGAGGAGCCGCTGCTGCTGGCCGCGCCGGTGGGTGCGCAGCGTGTGACGAGCTAGTAAAGTTCATTTCTGATTTCTGATTGGTGATTAAGAAAACCGTCGAATCCAATCAGCAATCAGAAGTCAACGGTCCACAATTCTTTGACGATTCCTCCATGCAGCCGATTGCGCTTCATCAAGTGAAAAGCGGTGACGCGGAGATCGCCTACCGCGTGGTCGGCGAGGGCTCTCCTGTCATTCTGCTGCATCCTTTTCCCGTGAATCATGAATTTTGGCTGCCTGTGGCTTGGGCTCTCAGCACGCGTTATCGCGTGATCCTGCCTGATATGCGCGGGCACGGAGATTCCGGCTTGGGCGATGGTCCGGCCACGATGGAGAAACATGCTGCCGATATGGCGCAGGTGATGGATGATGCTGAGATCGGCCGCGCGCCGTTGGTTGGCGTATCTATTGGCGGATATGCCTTATTTGAATTTTGGCGAAGGCATCGGGGACGCGTGAGTGCGCTGGGGCTTTTTAATACCAAGGCGCCGGCGGATTCTGCCGAGGGCCGCGCGGGACGGTTGCAGGCTGCGAATGATGTTGTGGAGCGCGGCACCGAACCATTTTTCGAGAGCATGATTCCGCGACTGCTCGGTAAGACGACGCGCGAGACTCGTCCTGATCTGGTGGAGGGCGCGCTGCGCATGATGCGGAAGATGTCGCCGGAAGATGTGGCGCAGGTGCAGCGCGGAATGGCGGCGCGTCCGGACTCTGTGGATACATTGAAGACGATCAATGTGCCTACGCTGATTGTTACTGGGGATGAAGATATTTTGACTGGGCCGAATGAAGCTGAATTGATGCGCCGGCATATTTCCGGCAGCGAGTTGCGTGTGATTCCGAAGGCAGGACATTATTCGGCTTGGGAGCAGCCGGAGGAAGCTGGAAAATTGTTACGGCAATTCTTGGAGCGGCTTTAGCGGCAGCTCCAGCCCGGGTGGATTAGAAGCGGGCGCTTTATGAAAACATTGGTTGTTCCATTTGCCTTCTGCCTGATTGCAGTTTGCGCTTGCGCACAAACTGGCAAGGTCGCACGACCGCGCATCACCGGCATCGACCACGTTTCTTTCTACACGACAGATCCCGAAGGAGTCAGGGCTCTTTACAGTGGCACGCTGGGGCTAGCTTCGGTGACTCCCGTAGAATCCGGCGAGTTCGTGAGGTACCTGGTTGGCGCGCAGTGGATTGGCTACAGCAGCGCGCCTGATCCGAAAGCCATTGATCGGATGGATCACGTTGCCTTCGCGACCGACGATGTTGCGGCGCTGCGGAAATATTTGGTCGCAAGCGGCGTGAAGGCGTCGGAAATCGAGAGACATGACGATCAGGGCTTGAGCTTTTTCGTGAGCGATCCTGAAGAGCATCGAATTGAATTTGTGAGTGGTGGCTTGCGTTTAAAGGAGGCCTGGCTTGATGCGAAGCCGCAGCCCGTTTCACGCCATATGATTCATGTTGGATTTCTGGTTCGCAACCGGGATGCGGAGGATCACTTCTATCGCGACCTGCTTGGGTTTCGCTTGTATTGGCATGGAGGCATGAAGCCTGGCGACACGGATTGGGTTGCGATGCAGGTGCCCGATGGGACGGATTGGCTGGAATATATGCTGAACCATCCGGAGCATCCTGATTTGAGGCTGACTGGCGTGTTGAATCATGTTTCGCTGGGCGTTGCCGATATGAAAAAGGCTCAGGCGATTCTCGAATCTCACGGTTGGAAGCCGCATGATGGCGAAAAAGCTCAAATGGGCAAGGACGGGAAGTGGCAGCTTAACTTGTTCGATCCCGATTTAACGCGGATTGAGTTGATGGAATTCAAGCCCACGGAAAAGCCTTGCTGCGCGGAGTTTACTGGCCCGCATCCTTCCGAGTGACGCCGCGGACACGATGGTTCGACGATTTGCTACAATCCTCTCGCCATGATTAATGCGTTTCTGGTTGCCGAGAAAACTGTGGTTAGCGCCAAGGGAGACGGGCCTTCCGTGGATGTTAGCGACGCTACGAGTCGCGTGTTTTTGCTTACGCTGGAGATCACGAAAATCATTGAGCAGGAGTCGCTCGAGATCATCATTCATGGCTCGGGTGACGGCGCGGCTTGGGGCGCGAAGCCTGTGGTTTCGTTTCCGCAGAAGTTTTATTGCGGGGAGTCGTTATTGTTGCTGGATCTGACGGCGCATCCGGATGTGAAGTTTGTGCGCGCGCACTGGGAAGTGGCGCGCTGGGGGCGCGGAACAGAAACGCCGATGTTTGAGTTTGGCGTGCGGCTGAAAGAAGTTCCTGCGGACGTGCTGCGCGAGGCGGCTGCCGAGGCAAGGGCTTTGGCATGATGTAAATTGTTGATTGATGATTTCTGATTGTTGATTGAAAACCCTGCGATCGTAGCGGTAGTGCCTGGAGCAAGGGATTTAGTCATCCATCAGCAATCAACAATCATCAATCAGCAATCAACAATTGACAGTCAAACTATTCCCTCCAAAGCGTTGCGCTCTTCCATCCGCTATATTGATTCCAGAATGAAAAGCGAGTCTGCAGTGGTCGTGCGGCCTGCGCGCAATGTGCGCGGGAGTGTGAGTCTGCCTGGGGATAAGTCGATTTCGCACCGGTATGCGATGTTGGCTGGCATTGCGGACGGGCCGTCGCGGCTGGAAAATTATTCGACCGGCGCGGATTGCGCCAGCACATTGGGTTGTCTGCGCGCGCTGGGGGTAAAGTGGGAGCGCAAGGATGGCTCGGGTAACGTCATCGAAGTGCAGGGAAGCGAACTGTCGTTGGCGGCTCCGAGCACGCCGCTGGACTGCGGAAATTCCGGCTCGACGATTCGCATGCTGAGCGGGATTGTTGCGGGCCAGAAGTTTTCAAGCGAAATGGCGGGCGATGAATCGCTCTCGCGGCGGCCCATGATGCGGGTGATCACGCCGCTTACGGCGATGGGCGCGAAGATTACAGCGCGAGACGGTTTTCCGCCGCTGCGCATTACCGGCGCTCAGCTCAAGGGCATTCACTACCAAATGCCGGTTGCCAGCGCACAGGTAAAAACATGCCTGCTGTTTGCGGGGTTGCTGGCCAAGGGCGAAACTCATATCGAAGAACCGCTGCGGACGCGCGATCATGGCGAGGTCGCACTGCGCGCGTTTGGAGCGCAGATCGAGCGCAAAGGAAATGAAGTGCGAATTCGCGGCGGGCAGCGGTTGCGCGGCATTGAGGCGCTTGTTCCTGGAGATCTCTCTTCTGCTGCGTTTTTTCTTTGCGCTGCTGCGCTTTTTCCTGGATCGCAATTAACCGTGACGAACTTGCTGATGAACCCGACTCGGGCTCGGCTGCTCGAGATCCTGATGCAGATGGGGCTGCGAATTTCTGTAACTCAACTCGAAGAGGTGCACGGCGAGCTCGCGGGCACACTGCAGGTCGAGGGCGGTCGGCTGAAAGGCGCGACCATTGCGGGCGCCGATACGGCGGCGCTGATTGATGAAATTCCCGTGCTGGCGGCGATCGCTCCTTATACGGAGGATGGGATTGAGGTTCGCGACGCGAAGGAGTTGCGCGTGAAAGAATCCGATCGCATTGCATCGATCGCCATCAATCTTCGCGCCATGGGCGCTCAGGTGGAGGAATGCGAGGACGGGTTGAAGATTCCCGGAGGACAGGCGCTGCATGGGGCCGAACTGGAATCTTTCGGCGATCACCGCATCGCGATGGCTTTCAGCATTGCGGCTTTGCGAGCGCGGGGAGAGACGCTGATTCGAGGCAGCGAATGTGCGGCGATTTCCTATCCGGAATTCTTTTCGACGCTGGACGAATTGGTTGAACGTTGAATCTTTTGCATCGCCGCGCACAGAGATCAGTTTTTGCATCCTGCTCACGTTACTTTCGCGCGATACCGAAGTAATCTGACGAGCGCGCGCAAGATTAGAAACAATCCAAGTGGCGGATTTTCTCATACGGCTGGCAATTTGCCGGTTCGATGAGACTTTCCGAAGACGCATTCAGATTGTGTGGAGGATTCCATGCGCCGCAATACACTTGTGTTGGGATTGATTTTGGCGGCTGCCACGGCCTTTGCCAAGGATTTAAAGGCATATCAGAGTGGCGAATTGTTGCAGATGGATTCGGTCAGTTGCAGCGTGCTGCAGAAAAACGGCGACAGCTTGAACGTGCCGACTGAGACCGGCGCTGATCCCATGAAGACGCAGAAAGTATGCCGCGAGTACGTGCTGCAAACGGACAGGACGATTTATCGAATCCGTGCCAGGGACAAGAAGCATCCAGAGCTTTTGCCGGTGGGCGAGCGGGCGCAATTTCGCTTTGATAAAGACAAGGTGCTGCTGCGGGCGGGGTATGCCGATAGCAAGGAACGCGAATACGTTGTGGTATCGACGAAGCCGCGCAGCGAAAGCACCGCGGACGCGAGTCCGATCCGCCTGAACCATTTGCAGTAGTTGTAGCAGTAGTTGCCTTCAGAGAGGCCGCGATTTTGTGGTACAGTGGTGCCGCCTGCGAATTGGGCGCCCGGCCCGAGTACCTTATCCCCGAAGGAGCTTGCCATGTCGACCCTCCGCGAACTTGTGAAAGACCGCAAAATTTACTCGATTGACGCCGAACGGTCCGTGCTGGAAGCGGCACGCTTCATGATGGAACACAACATCGGCGCACTGCCGGTGCTGCGCAACGGAGAACTGGCCGGTATTTTTTCAGAGCGTGACATTATGAACCGCGTGGTCGCAGCGGGGCGCACGCCCGGCACGACGGCCGTAGCGGAAGTGATGACCGCGAATCCGCGCGCGGTGAATCTCGATGAAAGTATTGAAGAGTGTCTCTTCATCATGCACGAGTTCGGCTTTCGGCACCTGCCGATCGTGGAGGGCAAGCAGTTGAAGGGATTGGTTTCGTTGCGCGACATCGTTATGCGGCAGGCTGCTGAACTCGAGCGACAGGCGCGGCGGGCAGCATCTTAGAACCCGGCTTCCGGCTTCCGCTTTCGGGCTTCCGGCTTTTGACCTCTCATTTCTTCTTAGTGTTTCTTGCTTCTGAATTTTCTTCCCGCAGCCTAGCGCGCGAAGCCCGTCCTACGGTCTCTTCTGCAGCAGGAGTTCGCCTTTTTTCGGCGGTAGTTTGAAAAGGAATTCGAATATCTTGCCGTCCAGCGGCAAGCGGAAGATGAAGTCTTCCTGGGTTTTCCAGTTGCCTAACCACTTTGTTTTCGTATTGAAAAAGACCCAGCCGCTAACTTCTGGATTGGCGCGATCCAGGTGCGCGGGGCGCAATCCTTTCGTGCCTATGAACTCGATCATTTCGTCGGCCGACCTCTGGTATTCCTGCAGACGCGCTTCGTAAATTTCTTTTTTTTCGGGATGATTTTTGACTTCACGGCGGGTCTCATCGTCGAGCGCATCGGCGTCGGACTGAATCTTTTGCGTGTAATCATCGGGGTCGAGTGACGTCTGTACGATTTTGTAGTGCTTCATGAACTGCATTGTGATTCCGTCGATGGCGGTGTCGAGGCTGGCGGCTCCGCGATAGCGAATGGTTACGAAGACTCCGAGGACGGGCCAGCCGCGATGGGGAATCACCTGGAGTTCGCGGGCGTCTACGGCGAGGGTAACGCCTGCGTCTCCTGACCAGAGTCCGTAGCGATATTTGCCGTCATCGCCGGCTGAGAAGGTGCACCCTGGCTGGCTTTCGTCCCAGCGAACTACGGGCGGCGCGGGTGCGTGTTTGTCTTTCTTTGTGTTTGGCTTGCTTTCGGCATTGCTCCCTGGCGCTGTTTGCTGGGGAGATGCGACTGGCAAAACAAGAGTCAGCGAAGCGCAAACCGCTAGAGCGTGCACGACCCACCGTCCGCGACAGCGCCATGCAGTGTTCCGCAGCCACATGGAAGGGAAGGCCTGCCTCAGTTCACCACCAGCGTAACACTTGCCAAGTCGCAGGTCTGGCCGACTGGGCAGCTGGTGGGGTTTCCGGGCGACACGCCGTTTTGGTCGGTGCCCGAGATGATGAACGTGTACGTATTGTTCGGAGTGGTGTTCCCAGTCAGAGAATTTGATTTGACGTTGGTACCGCACGCCGGCATGAATACCAAACCGCCGGCAATGCCTAGGAGCAAGAGCGCGCCGAGAAGGTGCCTGCGGCGAGAGTTGGTTGCGCCCACTCCAACGAGCGCGAGCCCGGGAAGCAAAATCCACATGGCATAAAAAATTCGCGGGCCGCGCAGTTCGGCGCTGGGTGATTGCGTGGTGATGGTTAGAGTAGAAGGTTGTGGAGGGCTGCCAGCCGTGACTGATACGGTGGGCGGATTGAATGAGCAATAGGGTTCTGCAATCACGACAGGAGTTATCGAGAGGCAGGAGAGAGTGACTTCTCCGGTATAGCTGGCAATCGGATTCACGGTGACGATGGTGGTCGCGATGCTGCCGGCGGTCACTGGGCTGGGAGTGGCGACGGTCGGCGCGACTGAGAGCGAGTAATCCTCGGTGACATTTACTACGTTCAAAGTCAGCGTGAGGGGAATCGATGTGGAGCCGCTGGTGCCGGTGATGGAGATGGTGTACAAGCCTGGCGGAGTCGCGTCGCTGCCCGCACCGCCGGTCGTGGTAATGGTAACGAAGGTCTGACCGGGTGGGGTTACAGAGCCGGGGCTCACAAAGCATTGTGGAGTGCCGGCGGTTTGCACTGGCGTCACTGTGCAGGGCGTGGTGTCGAAGGATACGGGGCTGTCGAAGCCTCCGGTAGAGCCGACGCTGATGGTCGCAATGGAGTTCTCGCCGGGATCGACTGCCGACGGCGCGAGCGGGCTCGTCACGGTAAGAGTGAACTCCTGGCCGTAAGCCGTGGACACTGAAGTTGCGGCGAGAAGTGAGAGCAACAGAGCGAAGACGAGCGGACGCGCGAGCTGCCTGAGATTCACCATGAGGGGATTAAGACTCACTACTTTCGATTCCTCCAACGGCGCAAAAGCTGCCCGAGGCGGCAGGAAAGAATGCCGCCGATCGCCGTTCGCAAAAATAAATGGTATGCGAAAGGCTTCGTGCAGAATGCGCCAGAGAGAATCTTAGACTAGAGAAGGGAATCGCGCCAACCTGCTGAGAGCGTGTGGGGAAAAAATTAAGGCCGCCTGTGGAGGCGGCCTTGGTTATCCAGTTGAGGTTAGTTGACTGTCAGGGTCAGGGCGGGAGAAGTTCCGGTCTGCGTTGCTCCGCTGGACGTACCCGATACCGTTATCGTGTAGGTGCCGGCCGTCGTTCCACCACCACCCCCTCCACCGCCACCGCCTCCGGTGCTCCCACTGCTGCAGGCTGGCATCAGGAGGAGGCCGCTCAGCGTTAGACCAAGGAGCAGAAATCCAAATAATTTTTTCCGGCGCGCGCCGCTTGAACCGAAGCTGAGCAGCGTTAACGCTCCGATCGGCATGAACATGGCATAGAACAAGCGGGATGGGCGGCTGTTCGAAGGCCGCTGCAACATTGCTGAAGCGGCGGTTGTGCTGACGGTTAGCGTTGCGGGAGCAGCGGCTGTTGCTGACGCTGCGCCGCAGATGGGAAGGTCGATTGCCCCGGTGGGGCCGGAGACGGCACAGGTAAGAGTTACGGTTCCGCTGAAGCCATTATCTGGCGTCACCGTTACTGTTGAGGTGGAGGAGCCACCAGGACTAACAGAAGCCGGCGAGAGAGCTGTGGCCGAAAGGGTGAAGGATGCCGAGGTTGGCTGCGAATACTTGGCCACAAAGGCGTCAACGCCGCCGCCGGCTGTTGTCTGGATGGTGCCAGTACTCGTGGGGAAGTTGTTGGGACCTGGGGGCGATGTCGGCGGCTCGGTATTTCCTGTTACGTAGATGTTAGCGCCGGGACCGTCGACAGCAATGGCTCCGGAAACCTCGTTAGCATCTTCATCGCCCGCGCCCCCTAGGTAGGTCGAAAACAGGAGCGCCGTGCCAGTCGCGTTGAGTTCGCTCACGAACGCATCAGTATCGCCCCCCCCATATTTAACCTGTGTGGGGCTCACCGTTGGGAAAGTGCTCGAGTTGGTGGAGCCTGTCACGTAGGCGTTGTTGTTCCCGTCGACTGCGATCCCCAAGCCTATGTTGACTCCGCCGCCGCCGAGGTAGGTGGAGTATACAAGTGCGGTTCCAGTCGGATTCACTTTGGCTACGAATGCATCGGAAGAAGCGCCGGTGCCATAGGCCGGCTGCAATGTTCCGGCGGTCGTTGGAAAGTTCGTCGATGTGGTCGTTCCCGTCACATAAGCATTCTGTGCGGAGTCCACAGCTATGCTGGAGCCTGAATCAATTCCGCTTCCCCCCAAAAACGTGGAGTACACGTATGCCGTTCCCGCAGGATTGATCACTCGGACAAACGAATTTGACTCGCTCGGACAGCTGCCGCAAGTGGTCTGAAAGACTCCTGCCGTCGTGTGAAAGGTGGAGCTATGGGTTTGGCCCGTCACGTAGGCATTGTCGGAAGAATCCACAGCGACTGCGAGCGCAGAGTCCCCGACACCACCGCTGCTGCCGCCCACGTAGGTGGAATACACCAAGGCGGTGCCCGTGGAGTTCAGCTTCGTGAGGAAGCCGCTGCCAGTGCTTCCGGTCAAATATCCCTGTAGGGGGCTGCTTGTGGTCGGGAAGTTTGTCGAGGACGTTAACCCGGCTGCATAAACGTTGTCCGTTGCATCTATAGCTATGCCAACGGCGTCGTCGGTGCCGGTCCCGCCCAGGTAAGTACTATAGATGAGAGTTCCGCTGGACCCGAGCTCGAGTACGAAGGCGTTGCCCGCGCCTTTGAGAGTGGTTTGGTAAGCGCCAGGGTTGGGATGCACTGGAAAGTTGGTTGAGGTTGTACCGCCAGCGACATATGCATTACCGGTCACTTGGTCCACTGCGATTGCGTTTCCGCTGTCGCCAGGGTTGCCATTGCCTCCGATGTAGGTTGAGTAAATCAGACTTGAGCCGTCTGCGGAAATCTTTGAGACAAAGGCCTGAGCCGTTCCGGTGAATCCTCCGGAGGTGCCTGGAAAATTTTGCGACGCAGTCTGTCCTGTCACCAATGCGTTGCCGCTACTGTCGAAGGCGATACCATAGGCGTTGTCAGTCCCGCTCCCGCCCAGGTAGGTTGAGTATTCGTAGCTAACGGAGGGGTCGATTACCAGTTCGCGGTTGTGGTCGTAGTTGCCGAGTTCGAAGGTGACCTGGTTGTTGGCTTTGAGGATGAATTTCGCGTCGACGGGTTGGCGTGCGCCGTTCTGTTCCTGATAGGCGACTGGCTTGTGGAGTAGAACTTCGCCGGCGGCGGAAGAGACTACGAGGTTGCCGGAGTCATCCGTTTTGATGTTTTGAGCTCCCGTGAAGTGGAAGCCGATGGGCCCGGGATTGGCTCCTGCGGCGACTATGAAGTCGAATTCAACTTGATGTTGCGCGCCGTGGAAGGCGAGGTTCACGCCCGGATAAACGTCCTGATAAGAGACGCGGGAGTAGTGCGCCACATCTTTTTGCCACTTGCTGGGGTCGTTGCCGATGAAGTAATTGCTCTTGCCGGGCAATTGGCCGCTGGCAGAAACCTTGGCTTGCGCGTTGCCGCCTGCGAGTTGCATGCGGACTACGGCCGTGGAATCCTTTTGAGTGTTGCTCTGCTTGGGAAGATTCTTTGCGGCTGGCTGCAATCCGCGACGGATGATGGACGTTCTGCTCACGGCAGGTGCAGAGTGAAGCGAGAAGACGGCGTCATTCGCAGTGAGGAATAGAGTGTAGCCGTTGCCGCGTGCCATGTATTCGACCTGGGCGTCGGTCTGTCCCTTATTCTCTTCGAAGGCCAGGGGAAGAGCGGCGAAGTTCGCCTGAACTCGACCACGCGCGGCGGTCGTGACGGACTGGGGCGAACGAGTGCCGGCGGTTGACGCGGCTTTATGGCGAGTGACCGGAGAAAAGCCGAGCAATGCTAGGGCAACGATGGCTAGAACCGGGACAGTGCAGAGAGCACAGACCCATCCTTTGGGAGCAGATGGTTTTGACAAGGTGATCCTCCTAATGAACACACGCTAATGATGACACGATGAAACCCTGGGCGGCGGAAAAGCACTCGGCCGGGGCCGTTAATCTTTTCTTCGTTGGTCTTTCCTTATTAATTCCGGGTTCTGAGTTTGTTGGTTCGACTTCTGGCGCGAAAATTCATGTGACCGAGAATTCGTTTGCTTAGAAATAAACGCGCCCTTAAATCCGAAGGCTTCTCGGGTTGCAATTTTCTGCAACTTATTCGCGAGTATGGTCTGCAACCCCAAGGTTGTCAACGTAGTCGAGGATAGCAATTTAGGTACTGGTTACCGCAAGTTACCAAAGTTCCAGGCGGGGACCGGGGCGAGATTGAGCCGGAATAGGAATTTGGGCAGCGGATTACCGGTCGTCTTGCAGAAGTTCGGGCGAGGGCAGGGTGCCGCTTTCTACCTGCTTCTCTCGCGCAGTGCGGTGTTCGTTGTCGATACGGGCCGCGGCGTCGACTTCTTTCTGAGCTTCTTGTCTGCGGCCAAGATGTTTCAGTACTTGTCCGCGCAGGTAATGAATGTCGGTGCGGTCCGGATCGAGTTTGTTCGCCGAATCAATCGCGGTGAGTGCCTGCGAATACTTTTCTTCTCGTTGACAAGTCTTGGCCAGGCCCAGGTAGGAATGGATCAGCTGCGGATCGAGGCTTAGCGCTTGGCGGTAGTTTTTTTCCGCGTCTGCGTCTTGTTGCAGGAAGGAGTAGACGTCGCCGAGTTCGTCGTAGTTGAGAGCTAGATCGGGTTCTATGGCGGCGTCTTTTAGAAATTCGTCGCGCGCGTGCTCGTAGTCTTGCTTCTTCAGATAAGTGAGACCCAGGTTGAAATGAACGAACGTCAGCGTGGGATTCGCCGCGGCGGCCGCCTGGAAATCGGCGAGGGCCAAGTCGTATTGTTCGAGATTGAGGTGGGCTTTCCCCATGAAGAGATGAAATTCGGGTGACCCTTCGCCGGCTTTGATGAGTTGCAGCGTGGCCTTTTCGTCTAAATCTTTTTTTCCGGCACGATGGGCGGCGATGGACAGGACGTAGAGATAACTCAGTTGAGTGGATTCCTGCGCCCAGAGCGGTTCCAGCGTGTTGGCAGCATCGGCCCATCGCTCGGCGAAGAAATAGCAGAGGCCGAGCAGGTGGCGCGGCTGGAGTGAGTCGGGTTGATCGCGCACTACGGATTCAAATGGAGGAATAGCTTTGAGAAATTCATTTTGCCGGAAATAGGCGAGGCCAATGTTCAGCCGTATTCCGGCCTCGTTCGGCATAAGTCGCTCGGCTTTGCGCAGCATATCGAGAGCTTTTGGCCATTGCTTGCGGCGCATGTAGACGACTCCGAGATTTGCATAGGCGGCGCCCGACTGCGGATTTATTGCCAGCACTCGACGGAAGTCGCGCTCTGCCTCGTCCAGGGAATTCTGCTTCAGCGCTTCTTGGCCCGTTTGAAAAAACTTAGCGGGATTGTCGGATGCTTCAGATGAGGCTACAGGCACGGCGTTTGGAGGCTTTGTTGCCATTGCCGGTGAAGAGTTTTGCATCGGTGCAGCGGTCGCGGCGCAGGTCAGGAGCAGAACGGCAACAACTCTCGAACAGATGTGCGCGCTTGACACTCGTCTCATTCCTCTGGTGTAGTGTCCGCCAACCTTTGCATTGAATTCAAGCGCGAGGGCTCGGCGGTATTCCAAGGCAGGTTTCGATGGTTACGATTCGCGATGTAGCGAAAGAGAGCGGGTTCTCTTCGACGACGGTGTCGATCGTTCTGAACGACGCTCCACTGGCGCGCTACATTCCGCCGGTGACGAAGAAGCGCATCGAGAAGGCCGCGGAGAAGTTGGGATACCGTCCCAACCAGTTCGCGCGCTCGTTGCGCAGTAAGCGCAGCCACACCGTCGGAGTCATGGTCTTCGACATGACCGACCCCTACTGCACTCTGGTGCTGCGCGGCATCGAGAACACGCTGTATCAGGCTTCATACCTGCCAATTCTCACCGACGTACACAACGAGCGCAGCCGCTTCGAGCGCTATCTTGAGATGCTGCTCGATCGCCGCATTGAAGGCCTCGTCGTGCTCGCCAACTGGCTTTTTCTCGATCTCAATTTGCTGGCCGATCTGGAGAAGAGCAGCATCCCGACTGCTCTTATCGCGCACGAACTCAAAGGCGATTCGATGAGTTCGGTGATTGTCGACAATGAAGTTGGCGGGTATCTGGCGCTCGAACATCTGCATGCTTTGGGTCATCGCAAGATAGCGTTTATCCGCGGGCCGAAGACTTTGGCGGACAGTTCTCCGCGCTGGCGGGGAATTCGCAAATGCGCCAAGGCGTGCGGTCTTGAACTCGATGAACGACTGGTGGTGGATTTGCCGGAGTCGCGCGATCCACTTTCGAGTTTTGAGATGGGGCAGAGGCTGACTGAGAATTTGATCAAGCAGAAGCGGCAGTTCACTGCGTTGCTGGCTTTCGACGACGTGACTGCATACGGCGCGATCCGCGGCTTGGCTAAGGCTGGGTTGCGCGTGCCGGATGATTGTTCCGTGATTGGCTTCGATGATGTAGCCGCCTCGGCGCTCTGCACCCCGCCGCTCACCACGGTGCGACAGCCCATGGAAGCCATGGGAGCCGATGCAGTGGGGATCGTTCTCGAAGGGATAAATTGCGTGCTCGAAAAGCGTGAGGTCGCAGCTCATCATCGCAAGGTCGCGCCGGAATTGGTGGTGCGGGAGTCTACGCGGAGGCTCGGTTAAGGCTTTCGACAGACGGCGGCGAATCGATTTTTTGCATGTCCGGAATTTGATCCGGACCGCACGCCGCGTTTTTTTACTTGACACGAGATAGCCAATAAAAGCACTA
>Ga0181525_10002102_pt1 | contig 16611 bp, 12 predicted proteins | sample PEATcosm2014_Bin_48_FD_121100 | JGI IMG/M metagenome (GOLD analysis project Ga0181525, IMG submission 121100) | Peatland microbial communities from MTU Mesocosm Facility, Houghton, MI, USA - PEATcosm2014_Bin06_10_metaG | ecosystem: Environmental > Terrestrial > Soil > Wetlands > Peat | place...
AGTGTTTCTACGATACCGGTCTGGATTTCTGATGGCGGAGCGTTGGGCAGTGGCCGATCTGCAGCAGACGGTTCGCGTCTATCCTAATTTTGAAAGTGCGCGCAAGCATTCCGTGTATCTGGCGCGCAGCCGGCAGATCGAGTTGCAGATGAGGATGATGCGGCTGCGGGGCGTGGGCTCCGATTTTGAGAGTCTGCGGGAACATCGCGAGGGCGACGAACTGCGCAACGTTTGCTGGACGGCAACCGCACGCCGCGGAAAACTGGTTTCGAAAACGTTTCGTGTGGAGCGCAGCCAGGCAGTCTGGATCGTGCTGGATTGCGGCCGCCTCATGCGCGCCCGCACCGATGGTTACAGCAAACTCGATCGCGCGGTAGATGCAGCGCTCTGCCTCGCGCAACTCGCGATTTATTCCGGAGATCGGGTTGGCCTGCTGGCCTATGGGCGCGCGGTGAAGCAACGAGTGCTGCCCGGACGAGGCGCGGCCCAGATGCGCCACATTGTGGAGCAGCTTGCGGTGGTTCGCGAGGAAGTACCGGAGGCCGACCATGTGCGTGCCGCCGCCAGCCTGCTCAGCTTGCAGAAACAGCGCGGACTGATTATCTGGATTTCCGATCTTGCAGAAACGGCGATGACGCCCGAGGTGATCGAAGCCGCGGGACAGATGCTTTCGCGGCACTTGCTGCTGTTCATTGCGATTGCGCAACCAGAACTGAAGCTGCGGGCGCGGCAGAGTCCAGCGTCAGCGACGGCCATGTACGAAGTGGTTGCGGCGCAGGAAATGGTTTACCGCCGCGAACTGCTTTTGGGACGTTTGCGCGAGCGCGGCGCGCTCTGCATAGAGGTTGAGCCGTCGCGCGTTTCGGCGGCGGTGCTTAACCAATACTTGTCGGTGAAAGAGCGGAATCTGGTGTAGCTGTAACGGACTTAGCCCGCGAGCCACTCCACAGGTATGCAATCAACAGCGTGAATAGCGCCGCTGCCGCGGCAAATTTCAGGGGAACTGGTACTGAGGATGGCGAAAAGAAAGCTTCAATCGTCCCCGCGACGATCAGCATAGGAATCACGCCCACCAGCAGGCGAACTGCTTCCGTGCCGCCAATGGCAAGCGAGTCGCGCCGCGACAGCATTCCAGGAAACAGCAGTGCGCGGGCGAGGCGCAGCCCGGCGCCTCCGGCGATGAAGATGGCGGGGAGTTCCAGAACTCCGTGGGGCGAGACGAAGCTCCACAGCGGGACGCTCATGCCGTAGGCGGCACAGGCCGTGCCGATCACTCCAATCATGATTCCGTTGAAGAAGAGCAGGTAGAGCGTCCCGATGCCGGCCGTGATGCCCGAGGCGAACGCCATGAAAGACACCGACAGGTTATTGGTCATGATCGCGCTGGAAGCTTGCGGTTTGATGGAGACGATGGAATGAGTCCACATCTCGTGACGCTCGATGCTCGCGACCAGTTGAGGTGGAAGAAACTCGCGCATGTAATCCGGATCGGAGAGTACGAAGAACATTCCCGCCAGCGCGCCCACCCAGAAGATGGCCGTGGCCACTGCCGTGTAGGGCAGGAATTGCCGGAAGATGCGGGGATAATCATGGCGATAGAACTGCCAAATTCCGCCCACAGTTTTTTCTGCCCTGAGTAGATGGCGTTGTGAGCGCGGCCCAGCAGTTGATTCAGATAGCGGGATTGCTGCACACTGCTGGGGTCGCCGCGGACGGCGGCAAGATCGGTCGCAGTCTGGCGGTAGAGCAAACCGAGTTCGCGCAGTTCACTGCGGCTGAGCGCGTGCAGCCCTTGCTGTTTCACACGCGCGAGCAGAGACTCAAGCTGCGACCAGTATGGCTGACGTTTATTGAGCCAAGAAACGGAGATCATGCTTTTGGACCCAAGTGTAGACCCGTCGGGAAAGCTTACCATCGAAACCCCCGAACAGATCTCCCTGGAATTTCCGTTGGCGGGAGTGGGCAGCCGCGGCTATGCGCTGTGCATCGACACATTGATCCAGATCATTGCCGCGCTGGTGGTCACGCTCATCGTTGTGTTTACCACCCACGACCTGGAACGGTCGTGGGTGGCGGCACGAAACTGGGAGATTGCGATCGCGCTGTTTCTGCTCTTCTGCCTCTACTGGGGCTATTTTGCGATCTTCGAGATTCTGTGGAATGGCCAGACTCCGGGGAAGCGGCAGGCAAAAATCAGAGTCATCAGCGCCAGCGGCCGTCCCATCACGGCGTTTGAGGGTATTGGGCGAAACTTGATGAGGGCAATTGATTCGATTGGCTTTTATCTGGTGGGGAGCGTTACTTGCGCGATCGACAAACAGAATCGCCGATTGGGCGACATGGTTGCGGGAACAGTGGTGGTGCATGAGGTCGAGGAGCAAGGTGTTTTCTATTGGTATGGCCAGGGAAAATCGGCCTCAGCGCCTTCGGTGACTCATGAAGTGGCGGCGTTGACTGACCAGGAATTCCAGTTGATCGAGACTTTCCTGGCGCGGCGGCTTGATCTTCCTAACCTGCAGCGGCTGGCATCGGCACAAGCGATCGCGGAGAGGATGGGGGAACGACTGCACATCTCAAAGGAGCAGCGTCCCTTCGACGAAGAGTTTCTAGAGGAGATATCGAGGCGCTATCGCGATGTGGTGCGGCGGAGCTAGCCATTCGTGAAGCCGATGCACCTCGGGGCTAAAGCCCTTAAATCAGGGCAGGCGCCTATCGCAGCGCTGAAGCGCTGCGCCACCCAAGATCAGATTCTTTGTCACAGGATTCTTTCGTGCGTGTAGCCGTTGGCGCCCAGAGCTGAAATCAGTTCCGCGATGTGGTCGGGGCCGCGGGTTTCCATGGTGATGTCGATCGCGGTGTCGCCCAAATTCACGTTGTGGTAGGCGCGGTCGTAAGAAGTTTCAACGATGTTGGCGCGGTGCTGGGCAAGAATGCCGGTGACGCGGTGCAGCGCTCCGGGATAATCGGGAAGATGAACGCGCAAGCGGACCAGGCGTCCATCTTTGACCAGGCCGCGCTCGATGATGCGCGCCAGCAGCGTTACATCGATATTGCCGCCGCTCACGATGGCGACAACTTTCTTTCCTGTTTTATCCCGTATTGCGGCGATGCGGCGATTGACCAGCGCCGCAACTGCCGCCGCGCCGGCTCCTTCGGCCAACATCTTTTCTCGTTCCAGCAGCAGTAAAACCGCGTTGGCGATTTCCTCTTCTTCGACGGTCACGATGTCATCTACATATTTCTGAATCAGCGGGAAGGCGCGCTCGCCCACACGCCGTACCGCGATGCCATCCGCAATGGTGACTGCCGAAGGCAACGTGACAGCCTTCCCTTCCGACAGCGCAACTTTCACCGAAGGCAAACGAGCCGGTTGAACTCCGATCACCTGGATGCGGGGATCGGTTTCCTTCAGGGCGCAACCGATGCCGCCAATCAGGCCGCCGCCGCCAATGGGCACGACTATGGCTTCAAGATCGGGATGCTGTTCGAGCAATTCCAATCCCAGAGTTCCCTGCCCCGCGATGACCGCGTCGTCGTTGAAGGCATGGACGAAGGTGAGGTGGTCCTGCGCGCTGAGGCGCAGAGCTTCGTCGTACGCTTCGTCGTAATTCGAACCGTGGAGAATTACGTCGCCCCCATAGCCGCGCGTGGCCGAGACTTTGATTAACGGCGTGGGCAGTGGCATCACGATTCTTGCCCGGATGCCGAGGTTGGAGGCATGGAAGGCGACCGCTTGCGCATGATTGCCCGCCGAGGCCGCAATCACGCCCTGGGAACGCTCTTCGGAAGTCAGGCTCAGGAGCTTGTTCAGAGCTCCACGTTCTTTGTAGGCCCCGGTTCGTTGCCGGTTTTCCAGTTTCAGATAGATCGAGTTCCCGGTAAGTTCAGAGAACGTTTCCGAACGGGTGCACGGAGAGACATAGATCGATGGACGGACCCGGGCGAGAGCCGATTGTATGTCAGCGAGAGTGACCATGGGAGCGCGAGCGGCAGCAGGATTCGCCATTTTACCGGGAAATCTTCAAGGTTTCACGATACAGGAACCTCAGCCCCGGCCTCTGGAAATTGCATTTTGCCGATGCAGAAAAACTTATGCGCCTCATCGAAATTGACGATTGTACTTGGATGGGTGTTTCAGGTTAGACAATTACTATGGGGGAGAGTCGCCTCACATTCTCGGCGGATCATGATGCATGCGGCGTGGGCTTCATCGCCCAACTGGGTGGACCCGCGTCGCATGCGTTGATCGAACGAGGGCTGGAAGCGTTGAAGCGCCTGGCCCATCGCGGGGGCGTGGATGCCGACGGGCGCAGCGGCGATGGCGCCGGGCTGCTGGTGGCGATTCCGAAAACTTTTTTTTGCAAGACCGCTCGCGCCCACGGGATTCAATTGCCTGACGAGTTTGGCGTCGGCATGGTGTTTCTTCAGCGTGGCCAGGAGCGGGATGCGGCGGATGCGATTGCAGCGGCGGCGGCGAAATTTGGACTTTCGTTTCTGGGCTGGCGCACGGTTCCGACGGATGCTTCCATTCTGGGGCCGCGATCGAACGATTCTCTACCTGCGGTGCGGCAGTGCTTTCTTGCACGCGGCACTGCTTCCGGAGTGAAATCGTCCGACCTGGAATATTTCGATTTCGAGTTGCAACTTTTCCGGCTGCGGCAGGAACTGGAAACCATTCCAAACGCCGGCTACTACTGCTCGCTCTCGTCGCGAACCATCGTTTACAAGGGGTTGCTCACGCCGGAGCAGCTGGCTCCGTTTTATCTTGACCTGAACGACCCGGAGTTTGCGAGCGCGTTTGTGATTTTTCACCAGCGCTATTCCACCAACACGCAGCCGAGTTGGTCGCTGGCGCAGCCTTTTCGTTTCGTAGCTCATAACGGAGAGATCAACACCATCAGCAGCAATCGGCGCTGGTTTCAGGCGCGCGGGGCAGGATTGCGACGCGAACTTGGACTGCCGCAGAACGCGCGGCTGCTGCAGCCGGGGATGAGCGACTCGGCGAGTTTCGACAACGCGCTGGAAGCCCTGGTGCGGAGTGGTGCGAGCGTAGCGGAGTCTGCCCTGCGCCTGGTGCCGCCGGCGTGGGAGCACGACGAGCATCTCGACCCTTCGTTGCGACAGTTCCTTGCCAGTAGCGCGCCGGAGCAAGAGCCTTGGGACGGACCGGCGGCTCTGATCTTCACTGACGGACATTTTATCGGCGCGAAGCTCGACCGCAACGGCCTGCGGCCGCTGCGCTACACGCTGACCTCGGATGGTTTGCTGATCGTCGGGTCCGAAGTGGGCATCACCGATCTTTCCGACCACCACGTTGTCGAACGGCAACGGCTGGGGCCGGGTGAGATGCTGATCGCCAACCCGGCCAGCGGAGATCTTTTCCGGCCCGGCGAAGTGGCACGGTTGTTGCCTGCTGGCAGTGGCTTGTCCAGCATGACGGTGATTGCGGCGAAGCACGAGGCCGAGCCCACCACTGGCGACGCCAACCGTCTGCTGGCAGCGTTTGGCTGGACTGAAGATCAGTTCCGCATGCTCTTTCATCCTCTGGTGGAACAGGGGCAGGAGGCGCTGTGGAGTATGGGCGACGACGCGCCGCCGGCTTTGTTGTCGAGCCTGCCGCGTCCTCTTTGGGATTACTGCAAGCAGCGCTTTGCTCAGGTGACGAACCCTCCCATCGATCCCTTGCGTGAGAACCACGTGATGTCGCTGGACGCGTATCTGGGACGGAACAGGAAACTTAGTTCTCCGCTGCTCGATGTCGGGCAAATGGACGAGATCGTAAATGGACTCTCACCCATCGCTTACCTTGACTTTACTTTCGAGGCAGCGGGAGGCGTTGAGGCAGCTCTCCAGGTGTTAAGCAGAATCCGCGAAGAGGCGAGAATGATAGCACCGACAGCGGGTGCAATCGTGTTGAGCGATCGTGGAATCAGCGACAAGCGAGCCGCGCTGCCCGCGCAGTTGGCCGCCGCAACCGTGTGGCGGGCCATGACTGAGGCTGGAGCCTGGAATGTTGCCTTGATTGTAGAGACCGGCCAGGTCGTCGACACTCATCATTTAGCTCTGCTGGTGGCCGTTGGAGTGAGCGCAGTGCATCCTCATCTGGCGCTGAGCATGGCGGCACGTGCGAACGTCAACGGTCCCGCCCGCTATCGAGCAGGCGTCGAGAAGGGTTTGCGCAAGGTGCTGGCACGCATGGGCATCTCTACGATGGCCAGTTATCGCAACAGCCAGTTATTTGAGACTATCGGGTTGGATGCGGAAGTGTGCGACGAGTTTTTCGCCGATGCCGGACGAACTCTCGGCGGCAAAAAGCTGCGTGATCTGCTGCAGGATTGCATCACCTGTCACACCGCGGGCTTCGGGTCCACGGCCGCGGACTTTCGCGATTCCGGCTTATACCGTTTCCGCCACAACGGCGAGCAACATGCGAGTTCGCCCGAACTGGTGAGGCGCATGCATCGCTATATCAAGTCTCCCACGGCGGAAAATCATGCGGCGTTCTCTATGCTTTCGGAAGCGAGGAAGAATGTTGCGGTCCGGGACTTGTTGGAGATTCGTCCCGTGCAGGGCGTGTCATTAGACGAAGTCGAGAGCGAGGTCTCGCTGCTCAGCCGATTCAGCACGCAGGCCATGTCGCTGGGAGCAATTTCACCGGAAGCCCATCAAACGCTGGCCATCGCCATGAACCGCCTGGGAGGACGCAGTAATACCGGCGAGGGCGGCGAAGATCCGGAGATTTACTACAAGCGGCCGGAGGCGAACAACCGGGTGAAGCAGGTGGCGTCGGCGCGATTTGGCGTGACTGCAGAGTACTTGGTTCATGCAGACGAAATCGAAATCAAGATGGCGCAGGGCTCGAAACCCGGCGAAGGCGGGCAACTGCCTTCAGCGAAAGTCACGCCTTACATTGCACGATTGCGGCACGCGATACCCGGAACCTCGCTCATTTCGCCGCCGCCGCATCATGACATCTACAGCATCGAAGATCTGGCGCAGTTGATCTATGACTTGCGCGCAGTGAATCCGAATGCGCGGATTGGGGTGAAGCTGGTTTCGAGTTCCGGAGTTGGCGTGATCGCAACTGGCGTTGCGAAAGCCGGCGCCGACGTAATCACGATCAGCGGGCACGATGGCGGCACGGGCGCATCGCCGCTCACATCCATCAAGAACACGGGCCTGCCTTGGGAAATTGGTTTGCGCGATGCCCACACTGCGCTGGTACGGGCGGGATTGCGCGCACGCGTCAGATTGCGCGTGGATGGCGGCCTGAAGTTTGCCCGCGACGTGGTTGTGGCCGCTGTACTCGGTGCCGAAGAATTCGGCTTTGGAACGGCGGCGCTGCTGGCCATCGGGTGCGTGATGGCGCGGCAGTGTCACCTCAACACTTGTCCCGTCGGCATCGCGACTCAGGATGAAGCGTTGCGTGCGCGCTTTAGCGGGAACCCGGAGATGGTGGAAACTTTCTTTCGCGCGCTGGCGGCCGACGTTCGCCAATTGCTGGCGGAAATGGGCGCGGGATCGATCGACGAAATTCTGGGTGCGGTCAACCGGCTGCGGCCGCGCTCGCCGGAAGCCGAAGAGAGCGTGGCTTCGCTGTTGCAGCCGATCTCCAATCCTCCGGCGCAGTTTCCCTGTCCTCATGAGGATACGAGTGCGCTGCATGTTGAGCTGAATCGCGTGGTGGATGACCTGGAATCGCTCTCCATGCGGCCGTATCGTTTTGCGATTACCAACGAAGATCGAGCCGTGGGAGCGCATTTCAGCGGCGAAGTGTTGCGCCGGATCAGGCCTTCGTTCGGACTTTCGAATCTGGAAATGAGCGGCGTCGACTGCGAGTTTGTTGGCACTGCGGGACAGAGCTTTGGAGCATTTCTCATCTCAGGCGCGAACTTCCGCCTCACGGGTGAAGCCAACGATTACGTGGGCAAAGGCCTGTGCGGCGGCAGCATTGCCATTACCGCGCAGGCAGAAGCTTCGCAGCGCGGAGATGTACTAGTGGGAAACACCGCGCTCTATGGCGCCACGGCGGGCGAGCTATTTGTCGCAGGCCGCGCGGGAGAACGGTTTGCCGTCCGCAATAGCGGCGCGCTCGCTGTGGTCGAAGGCGTAGGCCGCCATGGATGCGAATATATGACGGCGGGCGTAGCGGTCATTCTGGGGCCAGCGGGCGACAATCTGGGAGCAGGGATGACAGGCGGCCTGGCCTATCTGTTGCACACCGACGCCAGCGGCCACTCGAACGATATTCATCTGAACCGCGACTCAGTACAGTTCGCAAACCTTGACCCTCGGGAAGAACAATGGCTGCGCCGTATTCTTCGGCGGGACGTTCAACTCACGGGCAGCCCAGTGGCTGCGAGTCTTCTCGCTTGCTCCACGCTGCCGCTAAGTCGGATTGAGCCACTGACGCCGCCGTGCCCGATTGAAGATACCTGGGCCCCGATTCTCACGCGTCTCGCCGCCGAAGAGGCGCGAAGTTATGGGCGGGAGAAACTTCTCTCATCCGAAAGACCGGTTGTACAGTAGAAGCGCAGTAGAACCGCTCGGGAATTCGAGTCGACATCAGCTAAATCCACATCGATGCGAAGTTCGTCTATAATTTCGCATGGATTTTGATCAGCTCATTACGTTTCTGGAAGTTGCCCGGCAAGGCAGCTTTTCCCGCGCTGGAGAGAAAGTTTTCCGCTCGCAATCGGCAGTGAGCGCACAGATCCGCCAACTGGAGCAGGAGTATGGCGATCGCCTGCTGGACCGCTCCGGCAAAACCGTAAAACTGACTCCCGCCGGCCAAGTCTTCCACGACTACGCGGTGCGCATGAAGAAGCTGCGCGACGAATCGCTGGTCGCCGTTGCGGACCATGGCCACACGCCACGCGGCACGCTGCTGGTTGGGGCGAATGAAGCCACTTGTCTTTACGTTCTGCCCGAGGTCTTCGGAGAATACTGCCGGAAGTATCCCGACGTGCAGATCAGCATCTACCGCAATTTCACCTACAAGATCGTCGAAAAACTGGAGAATGGCTCCCTCGACGTTGGCGTGTTAAGTCTGCCGGTGCAATCTCCCAGCTTGAAAGTTCAGGCCATCTACCGCGACCGGTTGATGCTCATGGTGAGCCCGAAGAATCCTTTGGCCAAATTAAAATCGGCGCCGATCAGCGATGTGGTGAAGTATCCGTTGTTGTTGCCCAAGACCGGGCACACGCGCCGGCTGCTGGATAAGCTCTTCCGCGAATACAACACCGAGTTAAAAGTCAGAATGGAGTTGCCGAGCATCGGAATGATCAAAAGCTTTGTCGCGGCCGACCTGGGCATTTCACTCATCAGCGCGGCCTTTGCGCGCGACGAAGTGGCGGCGGGCAGGGTGAAGTTGATCGAGCTGGAAGGCCCGGAACTGTGGCGCGAACTTGGACTTGCCTACCGGCGCGACCGCACGCTCTCAGTCGCGACGAAAAGTTTTGTTAGCGTGGTGCGGCAGCTCTCCGACTATCTGAAAAAGACGGATGGTCCCGCACACTCGTAATTTTTTTACGCATCCGCGTCCGGCGGATTGATTGCGGGCTGAATGAGGTGCAATCCGCACTCGGTCTTCGAAGACCCCTCCCATCGACCCGCCCTGGCGTCTTCTCCCGGCCGCACCGCGCGAGTGCAGTGGGTGCAGCCGATGCTGGGGTAGTTGCGGTCATGCAGCGGGTTGTAGGGCACATCATGTTCGTGGATGTATCGCCAGACCTGCTTTGAACTCCAGTCGGCGAGGGGATTTATTTTTATCAGACCAAATTTCTCGTCCCATTCGATTTTGCCTGCGCTGGCTCGGGTCGCGGTCTGATCGCGGCGGATACTGGTGATCCACGCACGCAGCTCTCCCAGCTTGCGCCGCAAGGGTTCGACCTTCCGCAGATCGCAGCACTGATCGGGATTGCGCTGCCAGAGCGCGGGACCATGAAGGCGCTCCTGAGCTTCCGGCGAAATCAGCGGATACACTCGTTCGATGGCGATGCCATATCTCTGTTCCACCTGGTCCATCAGGTTGTAGGTCTCGGGAAACAGAAACTCTGTATCCAACGTGAAGAGGCGAAAATTCTGGCGGACGCGGGAAGCAACGTCGATCAGAACCATCCCCTCGGCGCCGAAGGCGGAAGAAATCGCGACAGCATCCCCGAAGGTGTCAAACGCCCACTGCAGGACGCGCTCTGGTTTCCATGCTTCCGCGGCGATTTGGAGTTTATTAAGTTCTTCTTTCATGCCAAAGGTTCCTCTTGCGCCTGAGCAAAACCTTCAACCACAGGGGACACGGGGACACACCGGGTAAAACCGCGATCGGCAAACCTCACTACCTCGCCAACCACAAGCAGCGTTGGCGACGCGAGCTTCGGCGACCGATGGAGTTCCGAAACCGTGGTGAGGTGCGTGCGCTGCCCGGGAGTTGTTGCACGAGAAATAATTGCGCACGGAGTTTCCGCTGCGAAGCCGGCGGCGTTGAGCCGGCTGGAAATCCCGGCATAGTTCGAACCCGGCATATACACCACCAGCGTGGATTCGCCACCAGCGAACTTGCCCCACTCCTCGTCCTGGTTTCCGGGAGCGCTATGACCAGCCGTCAGCACCAGAGTTGAAGAGGCTTGCCGGTGGGTCAGGGGGATTCCAACTGACGCGGCCGCTCCCAGTGCCGCGGTCACGCCGGGAACAATTTCATATTCAATGTTCGCCCGCCGCAGCGCTTCAATCTCTTCTCCGGCACGGCCAAATATCAGAGGATCGCCGCTCTTCAGCCGCACCACGTGCCGTCCAGAAGCAGCGCGCGTCACCATCAGGAAGTTGATCTCTTCCTGCCGGATGGTCTTGACTCCGCAACGCTTGCCCACGTTCTGGACCTCGGCGTTGGGCGAAATCAGATTCAGGATTTCGGGTGTGACCAGATCGTCATGAAACACGACGTCGGCCGTCTGCAGAAGGCGCAGGGCCTTCACCGTAAGCAACTCCGGATCGCCCGGACCCGCGCCCACCAGATACACTTTTCCGTTCATACCGTAACTCTCCTGTCGTGCTTGTTCGTCTCATCCTCGGCCTTCGCGAACTCTTCTTTCGCCGCTTGTGTCCTCGCAGACTGTTCCGCCAGGGCCGCCTTCAGCGCCTCGCGGCTGGCCAGCGAGTGCAGCAATTCGCTCTTCGTTCGTGGATCAAGATCGCTAGCCAGCACAAGCCGGCGCGTCTCGCCCAGTTCGGCGACCCATGGCGCGTAACCCAACCCAAACTGCCGCTCCAGTTGTTGCCGGAGCTTTTGTGCCAGAGAGGGACTCTGCCCATTGGTCGAAATTGCGATCTGCAGATCGCCACGGCGCACCACCGCGCCGTAGTAGAAGTCGCAATATTCCGGAACGTCGACCACGTTGCACAAAATTCCGCGGCGCTGCGCTTCGCGGTAGATGGACCCGTTCAGCGCGCTCGACGCAGTGGCCACGATGGCCAGAAATGTTGAATCGAGATCTTCCGGAGCAAAAGCGCGGAGCGCGAGCGTGATCTTGCCTGCATTCGCCCAGGCGTGCACCGCTTCCGAGGCCTCCAACGCGACCACGTGGATGCGCGCACCGGTCTCCAGCAGGCCGCCGATCTTGGGTTCGCCGACCTTACCGGCGCCAACCACGAGGCAGCGTTTGCCTTCGAGCTTCACGAACATTGGGAATAAGCTGCTCATATTTTTCTCGAACCTCGTTCTTCCGAACCTTGTTTTTTTCGACCCTCTCAACCTTCTACGCCACTCGGCACACGTCCCTCGGGCAGATCACGCGCGACTGCTTCGACGAACTCTCCAGCCAGGAATCCGCGCAGATCCGTATCGCTATGTCGGGCGAAGAAGCGCCGCAGATTCTCGCTCGGCTGAGCGTCGGCGAGGTAGCGTCGCAACAAACGCTCAATCGCTTCCGGAACCTCGGTCGCGGGGCAGCGATACCCGACCGGGCGCGCAATCGCCTGATTCAGGCCCAGCGCTCCGCCCAGGCAAAAGTAGTAGGCATCGACCATTTGCCCGTTGACCTTGATCTTCTTGCCTTCAATGCCGACGTCAGCGATCCAGTGCTGTCCGCAACTGTTAGGGCAGCCGGTGACGTGCAGCTTCAGGTGCTGATCAAACCCAGGCAGCCGCTCTTCGAGTTCCTCGACCAGCCAACGGGAGAAGCTTTTCGTCTCCGTAATCGCCAGCTTGCAAAATTCCGTGCCGCTGCAGGCGACAGCACCGCGCCAAAACGGCGAGCCGCTCACCGGCAGCCCGATCTCGCCCAACTCTTTCGCCAGTTCGTTCGCGTGCAAGCGGGGTACGTTGACGATCAGCAGGTTCTGCATGTTGGTGGTGCGCAATTCGCCGCCGGCAAAGCGATCAGAAAGGTCGGCTGCGGCGTGCATTTGTTCGGGAGTGATTCTGCCGCGCAGCACCGTCGCTCCTACGTAGCAGAGGCCGGGCTGCTTCTGCGGGTGAATGCCGATGTGGTCGCGGTAGATGTCGACTGGCGGATGCTCTTCCACTGCGGGATCGAGTTGAAACCCGATCCTCCGCTCCAGTTCTTGCTGGAAGTCTTGCGCCGTCCAACCGTGGCGCAAGAAGAGGAACTTCAGCCGCGCCCGCTCGCGGTGTTCGCGCAATTGATCGGAGTCGCGAAACAGCTCGGCAACTCCCTTAATTACCGGCAAGACCTGGTTCCAGCGGACAAAGGCATTCAGCGGCGCGCCCAGATATGGCTCGGTGGAGAGTCCTCCGCCTACGCGCAGCGCGAAACCAATCTCTGACTTTCCATTCAGCACACGCTCGGTCGCCGTAAGGCCAACATCGTTGATCTCCGGATACGGGCACCAGACGCGGCATCCGGTAATGGAAATCTTGAACTTGCGGGGCAGGTTGTAGAACTCGGCGTTACCCGCCAGCATGCGATCCGCTTCAAGAGCAAGAGACGACGCATCGCAAATCTCATCTGCGTCGACGCCGGCGACGGGGCAGCCGGTAATGTTTCTGGTCACATCGCCGCAGGAACCGGTGGTGTTGAGGCCGACGCGCCAGAGTTCTTCCAGCACTTCCGGAAGCGACTCAATCGTGACCCAATGCAACTGGATGTTTTGCCGCACCGTGAGATCGGCGATGCCGCGCGCGTGGCGGCTCGTGAGGTTGGCAATGGCGCGAAGCTGATTTGACGTCAGAAGGCCGTTGGGAATACGAATCCGCAGCATGAAGAAGGGCAACGCTTTTCCCACTCCGTCCTTGCCTCCAACCACTCCCGCGCCGTCGCCCTGCGTGTAAACGCCCCACCAGCGGAAGTAGGTTCCGATCCACTCCGCGGGAATCGAGTCGAAGCCTCCCCGCGCGAAACGGCGAATCTCAGCCAAGCCGTCCCAGGGATTCAGCGCGCGCTTCAGGCGTTCGGTCTTCTGCGCTTTGGTTTCCTTGACTGGAGTTGCCATCAACGGACTTGCCATAAATCACTCTCCCCCCTGAATCGCGCCCAAAAGAAAAACCCACCGCCAGAGGCTCTCTGGCGGTGGGTGTATGAGTGCTGGATATTATGAAACTTCTAAGTCAGCAGCCTCCCCGCGCCAGAACACACGCATGCACAACAACAACATGCACACATACACATCTGGCGGAGACTGCTGAAATTCGTCATCTTGATAAAGATACTAGGCTGTGGCCGACAACTGTGTCAAGTTACCACCGCACTTCATTTGGATGAATAATTTCGATGTTACGAATCGATGTTACGAGTCAAAGTTTCTTCCGTGCGGGTTTGCTCAAACAACCCTTCCGACTTTTTGCATCAAGCAGCGCTTTTGCTCCGGCCTCTTACGCTTTGAAGAACTGTTGCGGGAAGCTGCAACACGCGGACCTTGGAATTCTTCTTCGATGTGACCTGCACAGCGATGCCACCTTCTTCGGGAAACGGATCTGAAACCACTTCAAACTCTTCGCCGTAAAGGCGAACCCGCCCGGAAACGGCATATCCAAGATGTCGAACGCGGGCACAGACTTCCGATAATGAAGGCGATTCAATGCTTTGAACAGTCATGATAAGACCATTATAGTCTTATAACTTAATCTGCGCCGTGCGGCGGAATAAACCTAGTTCCTGCCTATAGATAGGCATCCTCCCTCGACGCCACACTCGTTCCAGGAAGTGAGGCCCCGGAAAAATTCGCCGCGATGAGCGGCAGCTATTAGGCAATCCTAATTTGGAACGATTGGCCTTTCGGACAATGGCCTGATGAACTGCTGGAATCTATGTTTCTCGCCGGAATGCCTTCAAGCTGGATGGTATGCGACTCCCCCAGTCCATCCTCCGGCCGCTCTCCGTCCACAATGTCCACCTTCTAACCATCGGAATCGTGACTTCACTCCTCGCGATTTTTCCCGTGAGCGCCGTGGCTAGTCCGCAACTCGCGTCTGCTCCCAGCGGCCTGAAATTTGGCGACGTCCTGGTGGGACAGACCGAAACCCAGCTGGCCACGGTCACCAACAGCGGGCAGACAACCGTGACGATCACGGCACTCACGGTGAGCGGCTCCGAATTCACAGTCTCCAGTGTGAGTCTGCCGTTGGTCTTGTCGCCGGGACAGAGCTTCGATTTGAACGTGAGCTTTACTCCCACGGCACAGGGCTGGACGGGAGGCACCATCAAATTTACCAGCAATGCATCCAACGCCACTCTGGATCTCGGCCTGGCGGGAACCGGAGTAACCAGTGAGTCGCTGACTGCGACCCCATCGAGCGTGTCGTTCGGCAACGTAGCGATCGGGTCCACTTCCACGATTCCCGTTCTGCTGACTAACGATCGGACATGGAAGGTGACGATATCGTCAGTCACAACAACGGGCGGCGGCTTCTCGATGAGCGGGGCCACATTCCCTTTGACACTCAGCTCAGGTCAAAGCGTCACCTTGAATGTCACATTCGCGCCACAATCCGCCGGAGAGGACGGAGGCAGCCTGTTTGTTTCAGGCCCCTCGCTTTCCATACCGCTGAACGGCACTGGAACCGCCGCCGGCCAGTTGACCATCTCGCCGGCGCCGCTGAACTTTGGCAATGTGCCTGAGAAAACCACCGAAACCATGCCCATCACTGTGAGTGCCTCAGGCGCAAGTGTGACGGTGTCTTCGGCCAGCAGCAGCAGTTCGCAATATGTGCTGGAAGGAGCGTCGTTTCCTTTCACGATTGCGGCTGGCAAGAGCCTGTCGTTCAATGTGGCCTTCACTCCACAAAACAGCGGGACGATATCTGGCTCGCTTACATTTGGAAGCAACGCCTCCGACTCGCAGCAAGTAGAGTCGCTGAGTGGAGTTGGCACGGTGACGGCCTACAGCGTCAACCTTTTCTGGAACTCAAGTTCGGACGCGGCGGGTTACAACGTTTATCGCAGCACGGCCGCGAACGGAACCTTTTCCAAGATTAATCCCATCTTGAACCCGAACACCGCGTACACCGATAGCACCGTCGTCTCCGGATCGACGTACTACTACGAGGCTACATCGGTGAACGCCAGCGGGCAGGAGAGTTCCCTCTCGACGCCTGCGGTGCAGGCGGCGGTCCCGTAACCGAATTCCTCTTGGAACGAGGCTCGGACTTAAGGCGAAGGAACCACTGCGCGTATTTCGACCGAAGAGCCGCTTTGGGTTCCGCCTTCGGTCACGGCCTTCACGACATAAAAATATGTCCTTTGCGGCTCGACCGTAGTATCGACGCAGCGGGTTCCTTGGACGGGGAGTTCACTGATGCGGTTGCTCTCGGCGTAGTTTCTCGAGGCAAGGCTGCGATACACGTAGTATCCCTTGATTGCGTCTCGTGACGAACTGGATACGGGAACAACTGCATGCCACGATAGGGTCACGGAGTGCACAGGCCGAGTGGCTTCAGGCGGCGCTGCCCCGGTGGAGGAGCGCACGACTCCGGTGCAGGAAGGAGCGTCTGCCGCCCGCGGTGCGATATTGGCCGGTCCAGCGCCTGGAGCCTGCTTTGACTGGTTCCGGAGCTTGATGCCGACGCCGATGAGGAGAGCCGCGACCAGTGCCGCAACCGCGAACTTGACCGGCGTCGACATGCTCATCTGCAACCTACAAGCGAGTTCCTTCGACCGCACCTCTGGCAAGCTTCGTCCAGTACTTCTCTTGACGTAAGCATTCTACGATCTGCCGCCGCGAAGAAAGCCTTTGTGTGCAAAAGCCTGCATACGGAGAGTAACTTCGGTAACCTCCAGTGATTCACAAAGTAATCATTCTAAATGAGTTAGTGGCCCATAGGGGCCATACTGCCGGGGCCGGTTATTTGCGATAGTACAAGTACGGGTGGCCGATGCTGGACCCGTACTAACGATTATGCAAACAAACTGGGTTAAGGCGACTCTGAACCATAAGGCGGTATTCGTTCTGATGCTGGTGGGCCTGTGCCGGCCGGCGCTAGCGCAAGAAGTCTCTGCCGCGCTGATGGGGCCAGAGGCGATCCAGCCTGCCGCCATGACGCCCAGTCCGTTTGTGAGGGTCGTGCCAACTGCGCCTCTGCCGGAAGCGCCCAGTCATAAGCGATTCTGGGACCGTGAGAATACCATTCTGTTTGCCACCAGCGCCGCATTCAGCGCCGCC
>Ga0181525_10002103_pt1 | contig 16605 bp, 15 predicted proteins | sample PEATcosm2014_Bin_48_FD_121100 | JGI IMG/M metagenome (GOLD analysis project Ga0181525, IMG submission 121100) | Peatland microbial communities from MTU Mesocosm Facility, Houghton, MI, USA - PEATcosm2014_Bin06_10_metaG | ecosystem: Environmental > Terrestrial > Soil > Wetlands > Peat | place...
AGCATCCCAGCCGCAGCGGACAGTGCCACCAGCACGAATCCGCACCAAGTAAAACGGGCGGCCCTCGCAGAACTGGCGGTTCACGAACAGGCCGACCGCGAGACCAGGCGAACCGCTGCGCAGCGAGCGCGCGACCAGCTGGACGACGCGCAGCAGCTGTTCGGCTCCCGCATACACGACGCGACACAGCAAGGGCAACGGGGGAGGGGGAGTGACCAGAGGTGACCGCCACCGAAGCCAGGCTGGCTCGCCTCCGCGGCCGGGCGCTTGCCAGGCCGCACAACGCGCGCACGATCGCGGCGCTGGCCAGTAACCCGGGCTGCGCCCGCCGCGCGATTATGGACGCGGCCGGCGTCGACAAGCCGCGGATCGCCGCCCATGCCGGGCTCCCGGCCCCGTTCGGCCAGTCCCGGTTCGCCCTGGCGCGCGGCAACGCGTTCGAGGCGCAGCTCAAGGCCGAGGGGGCAGCCGAGCTCCTCACCCTCCTCCGCGACCACCTGCAGCTGCCCATCCCCGAGGCGCACTATCACGACCTGAACGAGGTCGGCGGCAACCCGAGCCCGGACCTGCGCCACAAGAGGACCGGTCAGCTCCTGACTCAGGCGGCCGCCAGCGACACGGCCACCGGCACGATGTTCGATCACCCGCTGCTGCGCCTAGAGGTCGGCGGCCGCCACGCGTTCCTGGAACCGGACCTGATCGCCTTCCAGCTGCACGGCAGGTTCCACGTCATCGAGATCAAGTCGTTCGCGGTCATCGACGGCCAGGCCGACGCTGACAAAGTCGCCGCCACCGCGATCCAGTCCGCCGTCTACGTCCTGGCCCTGCGCGACGCCCTGGCCGCCCAGCACCTCCCGCCGGAGGCCGTGCACCACGAGACGATCCTGGTCTGCCCGGAGAACTTCTCCAACCGCCCCGTCGCCACCTCGCTCGACGTGCGCAAGCAGCTCACCGTGCTGCGCCGCCAGCTGGCCCGGATCGCCCGCATCGACGACCTCCTCGACCAGCTTCCGGACGGCCTGACCTTCGACCTGGATCCCGACGGCGATGGCGTTCCCCAACGGGACCCAGCCGACCTGGCGACCGCGATCCGCCAGGTAGACGCCAGGTACGCGCCGGAGTGCCTGAGCACCTGCGAGATGTGCTTCTTCTGCCGGGACGAGGCCGCGGGCACCACCGCGGCCCTTGGCCGCGAAGCGCGCGAGGAACTCGGCGGCGTCGAGCAGGTCCAGACGGCGCTCCGCCTCGCTGGTGGCGCCGACAGGCCGGCCGAGGGAACCGACCTGGCCGAGGCGGCCCGGCTGCTGAGGCAGGCGGCCCGGCTGCGCGCGGACGCCCTCGGCCGGGAACCCCTCCGCCCCGGCGCCCTCGGGGAGGCGGTGTGAGCACGCTAACCTCGCTGGCGAGGGCCATCGCCGTCGAGACGGGCCGGGCCCAGCCCAGCTGCACCGTCCGCCACGTTCACGTCAGCGACCGTCCGCTGGTCCTCATCCCGCTCGCGCTGGCCGGCGAGGCGAACGCCCCGCTGGCCGCCATGGTCGGCGACCGGCCCGAGGCGCCGAACCTGCTCGTGGTCCCCGAGCCCCGCGACCGCGACCAGCGCTTCGCCTTCGCCGCCAACCTGGCCACCATCGTTCTCCCGTACCTGACCGGGTACCTGCCAGCCGATCTTGAGACCCACTCCACCCAGGATCCCGCCGCCGCCGAAACCCTCGCCGACGCCCCACAACTCCTCGTGCCCAACTCGGCTGCCATCGCCTTCACCCGCCTGCTCGGCCGCTCCACCCGCTTCCGCCGCACCGAGGGTCCGTACGCCGTCCCGGGATCGGTTCCCGTCCTTGGCCGCTGGCTGACGTTCTTCACCGAACGCGCCGAGCACCCCGCCTCCTCGCTCATGCTGGCCGCGACCGACGCCCTGACCATGCACTGGGCTACCGGCCAGAGCCCGGTCGAGGACCGGAACCTGAGCGCGCTGCTCGGCTGGATCGACCCGCCGCCCGGCCTGACCGGCGCCCAGGCCGCGGTCCTGGCCGAGGACCCGGTGCGCTGCCCCCCGGCCGGTCCCGCCACCGACCCCACATTCGACAACGAGGTCCTGCAGCCCGCGATCCTCGCCGTCCGCACCGCGAGGCTCACCGGCGACGGCCGAACCCGCGAGCGCGCCGCCAGCGCGCTCGCCGACGCGCTCGCCACCCAGCTCCAGCCAACCTGGACCCTCCTGTGGCGCGCCGTCGAGCTCCTCAGGCGAATCCCGCAAGCCGCCCACGTGCAGGCCCGCTGGGACGCAGATAAGGCCGCCTTCGCCTGGCACGGGAGCCACCTCAGGGACGGCGGCCCGCCCCAGCCACGCCGCGACGGCGCGGTGGCCGCCGCCCGCCGGCTCGCCAACGCCGAACGCATCCAGGAGATGGTCGCCGCCCAGCGCGCCTTCGACGACCCGCTGATCATGGCCGAGCACCGGATGACCGGCGAGGCGTTCGCCGGCCGGGTCGTCGCCGCCGAGCCAGGCCGGACCGACGCCAGCGGCCGCAGGCGCGTGCTTCGCCCGAGAGTCACCGTCGAAACCGGTGACCTTGACTTCGCCGCCCCCGATGCCGAACTGACCTCCCCGGCCCGCCCGTCCCAGAAGGCCCGCGTCGTGGCCATCACCGAAGCCGGCCCGCGGAACCAGATCGTCCTTGAGCTCAAGGGCGGCATGGGCCGCTCGCTCACCCCCGAGCCCGGCTCCGTCCCCGCCGTCGGCGAGCGTATCAGCTATGCCACGTTCAGCCCCGCCTACCGGCCGCCGCCCGCGTTCCCCGACCCCGAGGAAACCCCGTGGACTCACGGCGGCCCGCCGCCCCCGTACGTCCCGGCCAGCGACGACGCCACCGAGGACTGGTCATGACGCCTGTTGACCCCGCCGAACTCGCTGAGCAGGCAACCGCCCGCATCCTAGCCGACCTCGGCGGCCCGCGCCGTGGTGTCGTGGTCGATTCCCCGCCCGGCGCGGGCAAGTCCACGCTGGTCATCCGCGCGGCCGCCGAACTGGCCGACGCCGGCGAGCATGTCATGCTCATCGCCCAGACCAACGAGCAGGTCGACGACCTCACCGACCGCCTCGCCGAAGTCCGCCCCACCCTGGCCATCGGCCGCCTCGCCGCCCATGAGTACATCCCGCAGCCGCGTGTAGCCACCCACGACAACGTCACCGTTTCCACAAGATCCGACGATCTGGCCGCCTGCCCGGTCGTGCTCGGCACCGCGCATAAGTGGGCCACCGTCCGTGCTCCTCAGGCCTGGCCCTGGGCCATCGTCGACGAGGCCTACCAGATGCGCTCTGACCTGCTGCTGCGCGTGGCGGGCTCGTTCGACCGTGCCCTGTTCGTCGGCGACCCCGGCCAGCTCGACCCGTTCAGCACCGTGGATACCGACCGCTGGGCCGGCCTGACCTGGGATCCCATGCAGAGCGCGGTCGCCGTCCTGCTGCGCCATAACCCGGATATCCCGGTGCACACGCTCCCGGTCTCCTGGCGCCTGCCCGCCTCCGCCGCCCCGGTCGTCGCCGAGGCCTTCTACCCGTTCACCGGCTTCCGCGCCGCCGCCGCGCCCGGCCAGCGCCGCCTGGAGTTCAGCACCGCCCCGTTCGGTGACAATGCCTTCGACCGCACCTTGGAGACCGCCGCCGCCTCCGGCTGGGCCCTGTATGAGCTGCCCGCCCGGCACACCCTGCGCACCGACACGGACGCCGTCACCGCCTGCGCCGCCGTAGCCGCGCGCGCCCTCCAGCGCGGTCCCGTCTCTTTCTCTTCTTATCCCGAACGAGCAGTGGTATCTGTCCCGGTCACCGCGACCCGTATCGCGGTCGGCACCGCCCACCGCGACCAGGCCCACGCCATCCGCGCCATCCTGGCCGCCAACAACATCGAGGGCATCACCGTCGACACTGCCAACCGCCTCCAGGGCCGCGAGTTCGACCTGGTGATAGTCCTCCACCCGCTGTCAGGCCGGAGAGACGCCACGGCGTTTCACCTGGAATCCGGCCGCCTCTGCGTCCTGACCACAAGACACCGCCACGCCTGCATAGTGGTCGCCCGCGCCGGCATCCCCGCCCTCCTGGACGCCCACCCCTCCACCGACCCCGTCCACCTCAATGTCCCGGTCAAGTTCCCCGACGGCTGGGAAGCCAACCAGTCCCTGATGGCCCACCTCCAGCACCACAAGGTCCGCGCCCCATGACACCTTCAGTGAGTGGGAAGCGCGTGCCCGTGACCGGACACGTCGGCCTCACGAAAAAGAAGACCCGGCCCACAAGGAGCCGGGTGGTCTACAGCGACAAGCATACCTCATCACCAGCCCTTTGGCATGGCGTAACCCCCGGCAGGGTTCGGGAGCTGATGATCCACGAAGTCACGCGCGGAAAGCTTCCGCCAGAAGTGCCTGCCTGCTCCAACTGCGCCCGATGCGCGAAGCGCGCCAGCGGTCTGGCCGGGCGTCGGGTTGACCAGCCCGATTGGCACATGTTCTCGCGCTTGCTCGATCGGAAACCGCAAGTCAGAGTCGTTGGAGATGATCAGGGCAGCCTGGACGACGCCGCGGAGTACGTCCAGCAGCAGGTGCGATGCCACATTGACGTCGCTGCCCTTCTCCTCTCGGTGGGCGACAGAGACCATGAACCGCGCGTCGGTGACAGGCGCGCCTGTCCGGTCCTGAATCATGACAGGCCAGTCGGCGGTGACCAAACGCGGTCGGCCGTTGGGTTGCTTCACGGCAAGCGGGGCCGACTTGACGCGCGCAACGTAACTGCCAAACTCGATGTGGTCCACGCTTCCTACGGTGGCCAGAGCCTTAAAGTACACGTCTTGGTCGGCATAGCTAGACGGGCTCTCGGTCGCGTCGACCCGCGCGGTGCAGTAGATCACGCGCATGACCTGTGCGGGGGACCAGTCTGTGCGCTCATTTACGAGCGTTTCGGCCAGAGCCCTGACATCGAGCCACCGCCAGCCGGCCATACTGCGCCCACACGAGGTACGTCCGCCATAGTACAGATTGTAGCCGTCCACATACACACCGACGCGCATCCTGGGGCACCGCCTTTCGTAGGGGTAACGGACGCCCCGGGGCAAGTCGTTCGACTCGCCCCGGGGAGGCCGACGGAGCGCGGCTTGCGCCGCGAGAGGTGGTGAGGGCAGCGCGCGGACACCCGCCGCTACTCGTACCGCAATGGAGCCGTCGCCTGCAGCAATGGCTGCGATCCGCTGGAGTGAGCGTAACGGAGTCGGCAAGTCAATGCAATTAATGAGAAGCGGAGGGTAAGATCCGGCAGATGCAAGCGTTCGATGAGCTATTCCTATTGGCCACGGGGCGTTCACCATACGGGTATCAGGCGCGAATCGCGCGAGACGGGCTGCCGGACGTGATCGAGGCGCCGACAGGGACCGGGAAGACCGGAGTGATCCTGGCCTGGCTTTGGCGGCTGCTTTACGCGGACCCAGGCTCGACGCCGCGGCGGCTGGTGTACGCGCTGCCGCAGCGGAGTCTGGTCGAGCAGGTGTGGGGCGAGGCCGGGCGGTGGCTCGCCAGCCTGGGGCTTGCCGATCAGGTTGCGCTGCACGTGGTGATGGGGGGCGCGGGGGAGTCGCAGCGGCGGTGGCGGCTCGACATGCACAAGCCTGCGATCGTGGTTGGCACGGTGGACTCCTTGGTGAGCAAGGCGCTGAACCGTGGGTACGGGATAGCTCGAGCCACCTACCCGATTGACTTTGCGCTGGTTACCAATGGGGCGCACTGGATCATCGATGAGGTCCAGCTGTGCCGGGAGTCGACTACCACGCTGAGGCAGCTCGCCGCCTTCGCCGAGACGCTGCGCACAGCGGAACCCTTGGGGCTTACCTGCATGTCCGCCACCGTGCCCAAGGGGCTGCTCGAGACGGTCGACCACCCAACGATCGGTGACGTGCTTGGAATCGAGCCGGAGGAACGTACCGGGGAACTCGCCGTTCGGCTGGGCGCCGCGCGAACCATCCGTCGGCTGGCTGCGGAACCCGGCGACTACAACGCGATCGCAGCCGCTGCGCGAGACCGGCACCGTGCCGGGACGCTGACTCTGGTGGTGCTCAACACCGTGGACGCCGCACGGAATGTCTACAGGTATCTGCGCGGCGGACAGTTCGAACGAACGTTGCTGCACTCCCGGTTCCGCGGCATGGACCGGGTGCGGCTCATAAGCACGATCACTGAGCAGCCGACGGATCGCATCGTGGTGGCGACCCAGGTGGTGGAGGCCGGAATCGACCTCAACGCGGCGGTTCTCATCAGCGAGGCGGCGCCGTGGCCTTCGCTCGTTCAACGGGCGGGACGGTGCAACCGTACTGGCCGGGTAAATAACGCGGAACTGTGGTGGATTCCCCCGCTGAGGCCCAATCCGTACCCGCAGCCGGACATCGAAGCGGCTAGCTCCGAGCTCGACCGCCTCGACGGCAAGGCCGTCACCGGCGAGGATCTGCTGTCCCACGATGTCTTCACTACCGAACCGCAAGTCGCGGTACTGCGCAGGAGCGATTTCATCGCGCTGTTCGATACCGCGCCCGACCTGAGCGGCGCGGACATCGATATAGCCCCCTACGTCCGGGACGCCGACGACCTGGACATACAGCTTGCCTGGGCCAAATGGACCGATGGCGGCCGCGCGGCGGCAGGGCAGGCCCCACCGCCCGATGCCAAGGCCCCTGGGACCGAGTACCGGTGCCGGGTTCCGCTCGGTGAGCTGAGCGCGTTCCTGAAGCGCGACGGCGTCACAGTCTGGCGGCTCGACCAGGTGCTCGGCCAGTGGACCCGGGTCACCTCCCAGGCCAGGGCGCGGCCGGGGGAAGTCCTGCTGGTCAACGCGACCGATGGCGGGTACGACCTCGAGACCGGTTTCGACCCGGCGGCACGCGGACTGGTGCCGGGAAGTCCCGAGCTGCTGCAGGCTGCGGATCCCGTGACGGGAACCGAGGACGCTTATCGGGCCGATTCAGCCAGCGTGGCGCAGGCAGAGTGGATTCAGCTGGACAGGCACAGTCGGGAGACCCGCGATCACGCAGAGGCACTGCTATCGGTGACACGGCCCGAGCTTGCTGCGGACGCCACGCGAAGCGCGGTGCTGGCTGCCTACCTGCACGACATCGGCAAGGCCCACGAGATCTGGCAGAACGCTCTGTGCGCCCTGGCGCCGGAGGAGAGGAAGCATGAGATCCACGCCCACCGGCCGTGGGCGAAGTCCGACAGCAACAAGCCCCTGCGGTTCGACGGCGGTGTCGCCTTCCGGCATGAACTCGCATCACTGCTCATGCTGGACGGGCCGCTGCATGAGCTGCTGGCCGGCGCGCCGGACGAGGATCTTGCGCGCTACCTGGTGCTCGCTCATCACGGCAAGCTCCGTGTCCAGGTCCGCGACCCGGGAGACCTCGCCGTGCTGACGGCAGGCGAGGCTTCGGAACACAAAATGCTCGGGCTTAAGGAAGGCTCACGGGTGGACATCCCGCCACTACTCGGCCAGTCGGCCGCCGAACTGACCGTGGACCTGAGCCAGTTCACATTGGGCGGCGAGCGCTCATGGACCCGCACGGTGCTCGCCCTCCGCGATCGGTACGGGCCGTTCGTGCTCGCTTACCTGGAGGCCGTCGTGCGGATCGCGGACTGGCGTGCCAGCGATCCGCGTACCGCCAAGGAGCTGGCTCGATGACAAGCCCGGCGATCACGCGGCACCTTCTCCCCGGGCTGCGGCCCGAACCACTTGCCAGTTACCTGGCTGGCCTTGGGCTCATCCGCGCGCTCGGCGAGCAGGCCGACCCGGCTGCTACTGCCGCATGGACGGCGGACGGACTGGTCATGGGCACGACGGTACCGGACATCGCAGCATGGCTGGTCGATAAGTACGTGCCGACCCCAGTCTTGAGCCCGTGGAACAACGGCAGCGGGTTCGGCGCCAAGGACAAGGAGCCCCTGCGGGCTCTGGAGGCCCTGCTCGCGCACCCATCCACGCGGCTCGCGTCCATGAAGGAGGCCATCGGGCGGGCGCGGAATGTCGTCCGCAAGGCGAAGAAGGAAGGGTGGATCACGGACGCCGGAGTGGTCGCCGACAAGCGCCGGATTGTGCAGGAGTTCCGCAACTGCTGTCCGGACGCCGTGGTGGGCTGGATCGACGCGGCGGTCGTGCTCGCCGGTGCGGACACGGTGTTCCCGCCGCTGCTCGGCACTGGCGGGAATGACGGCCGCCTGGATTTCTCCACCAACTTCCACCAGCGCCTGCTGGACGTACTTGGCACCGCTGACCAGCAGCGGGCCAGGTCGCTCGGGTGCGCCAGTGACCTGCTGGCGGGCACCGAAGCCGAACAGCTGGCTAGCGCCGGGATCGGCCAGTTCGATCCTGCCGGTGCGGGCGGGCCTGGATCATCCCGGTTCGGCGCCGCTGCCTCGCTGGTCAACCCGTGGGGCTACGTCCTGCTGGTCGAGGGCGCGCTGTTGTTCGCAGCCAGCACGATTCGGCGCAACCAGCACTACCGGCCCCATGAGGAACGAGCCGCCATCCCGTTCACGGTTTCGCCGTCCCCTGATGGCTCGGCCAGCGGAGTCCCCGGTGAGGAGTCACGCGGCGAGGTCTGGGCGCCCGTGTGGAGGCGGGAGTTCACCCTGGCTGAGGTCCAGCAATTGTTTGCAGAGGCCCGTGCGTCGTGGCGTGGTCGTCCCGCTCGGCGGGCGGTCGACTTCTACGCGGCGACTCGCACCCTGGGTGTGGCCAGGGGAATCGACGAGTTCACCCGCTACGGCCTACAGCGCCGAAACGGGCTCGCGTTCGCGGCCGTCCCCGTCGACAGGATCGTCGTCCAGGAGAAGGCCGAAGTGCGGCTGGCGGCCGACGTGGAGGACTGGGCTTCCAGGATCAGCGGCGGCGATGCGTCTGCGGCGGTCGGCCAGGCGGCACGGCTATTCGAGAAGGCACATCTGGAGTACGTACGGGACGGGGAGCCACTGGCGCTCGCGCAGATGCTCGCCGCGCTTACCTCGCTGGAGCAGGCGGTTGGCCGCAGCGGCAGGATGAGGGAGGCGGTTCCCGTTCGCCGTCCCCCGGCTGCCCGGGACTTCCTCCACGTCCTGGCGGCGCAGGACCCCGTCCCGTCAGAGTTGCGGATCGCCGTCGGGCTGGCCTCCTGCGCCACTCGCCCAGGCGCCGACGCGGCACGAGAGCCATCTCGGACCATGCGGCAGATCTTGTTGCCGATCGATCCTCCTGCTCCGGCGGAGCGACATCGCATCGGCGGGCACTGGCGGGAATCTCCCTTGGTGCCCGGACTTGGGCTGCGGCCGCTGTCAGATGTGTTGGCCGACGTGCTGATCTGGCGTTCTCGAAACGCCGCTGCCGAGCGCGAGCAGAAGCAGAAGTTCCACGGCGTGCCGACCTTCCGCCTCGGCATTCCGGTTCCGGCTGCCGACCTGCACGCACTGGCCAAGGAGCTGGTTGACGAGTCATCCCTTGATCTGTGGCTGCGAGCATGCCTAGCACTGGACTGGCACCGGGCGCGTCACGGCTGGCAGGCCCTCAATCCCGTGACCCCGCTGACGACACTGGGGTTGCTCCATCCGCTTGCCTGCGGTCTAGCTCCCGGCGAGACGGGAAATTCCCGCCGTGACCCACCACGTGGCGGCAACCAGCCAGGTCCCGGTGAGCCGAGCGGCGACGAGCCCAGGTTCGCGCTGCGCCCGGAGTGGCCTCCCCTGCTGGCCGCAGGAAAGGTCCGCACGGTGCATGACGAGGCCGTCGCCAGGCTGCGCCAAGTCGGCTGGGATGCGGTTCCCTCTCCGCCACAGCAAGCTGCCGGAAGCGGCGTCCACATCGCTGCTGCCCTGGTTCCTCGCTGCCTCGCGGCAGGTCCTCTGTTCCGGAAACTCGCTTCCTCCATCCCATCGTCCGATGTTCTCCAATCCTCGGAACCCACCGAACCGCCAGACTCACAGGAGCTGTCATGAACGCTTACCGCACGGTGCTCGAAGTCGACCTGATGCCACTGGCCGGGTCGCTCATCCAGCCGACCGGTTTCCCCGACCTGGGCGCGGCCGAATTCAGGAGGCCTGCCGACGACAGGTCAGCCGACGACGTCGACGCCTTGCTGGTCGAGTCGGCGCAGAGCATGGCGAACTGGCTCGAAGGCACCACCTGGGATGCCGCCCGCACCGACCAGATGGCGGAGCTTGCAGCGTTGCCCTATGTCCGCATCGTCACTCCGGACGGTGTCTTCCTCTCGGCCAGCAGGCTGGAGGCACACCGGCTGGCATCGGCGTACGTGATGGACGGAACGGTCAATGGCGTCGAGGGCCGTGAGTGGCTGGCGGGACGGCTAGGACTGGTCAAAGGCCGCCCGCTCGACTACCGTGCGGTGGCGCGGGCCTGCTTCAAGCTGGACCCGGTGTCGCTGATTCACGGCGTGTTTTTCGCCCAGCCGAAGTGGCCGTGGCAGCCAAAGATCGCTCGTGCGGTGACCAGCTTCATCGAGGCATCCGGCGTGCGCACCGCCGTCAGTGGCGGCGTCAAGCGGGACGTGGTCATCAACGAGGCGGAGCCGGGCGCTACCGCGAAGGGATACGGTACCGTTCCGCATCACCGGGTGGAGTACACCGCCCAGAAGATCACCGCCTACTTCACCGTCGACCACGCGCAGTTCCTCTCCTACGGGCTGTCGGAGCCGGCCACGGCGCTGCTTGAAGCGCTGGCCGACTTCGAGATCGGGTCGCTGCTCGACCGCGGCCTGCGGCTGCGTACCCGGTGCGACTTGGCGGTCCGTGAGGTTCGAGGAGACCGGCCCGACGCTGGCGAGGCCGCCCGGCGGATCGCCAAATTCGCCGCAGACTGCGTGGACGAGCTTGGCCCGGTGACCGAGATCGTGTGGTCGGAGAAGGCCAGGAGCAAGTGAGATGGGCACCACCCTGGCGATCAGGTTCCCGCTCCGGCGGTATCACGCGAACCCGTGGGACCGAGCCGTCAACGAGGGCGCCTCGGAGTGGCCCCCGTCGCCCTGGCGGCTTTTGCGTGCCCTGGTAGCGACCCGGCATACCCGCTGGCCGGACCTGCCCGCTTCTGTGCTGGAGGGGTTGCTCGACTCGCTGGCCGACCCGCCGTCCTACCGCACTCCGCGCGCTCTGCCCGGCCACACCCGGCATTACCTCCCCGACCTGGCGCATCGCAAGGGGGAGACCGGTCGTACCGACCTGACACTGGACCCGTTCCTGGCGGTCAGGCGCGACGATGAACTGCTCGTCTGCTGGGACGCCGACCTGCATGGCGAGCAGCGCCAGGTACTGGCCAAGCTCGCCGAGTTGCTTCCATACCTTGGCCGGTCGGAGTCTGTGTGCGAGGCCCGCCTTGTAGACGGCGATCCGGCGCCCGATAACAACTGGTGGCGCCCCGATGGGACCGGCTCGCGCCGCGCCAGGCTACTCGCAGCAGCGCGGCCCATCAGCCTGGCGGCCCTAGAGGCGAGCACGGTGGATGTGCGAGGGCAGCGGCGGACGGTTCCTCCTGGCACCAGATGGATCAGCTACGGGACCGAGGACCTTATCGCCGCGTCAGCACCCCGTAAGGATCCGGCGGCCACCGCGGAGCCGGTGACCGCGATCCGGTTCGCGGTGACCGGGCGGGTTCCGCTGATGGCGACGCACGGCGTCCTGCTCGCCGACGAGGCGCACCGGCAGGCCGGTCGCGAGCTGACAACGGCGGGCCTGGCTGACGCAGAGCGGAAGGAGATCCTCGGCAGCAACGGCGCGGCCACCGATCATGAGCATGCCCACTGGATCCCCCTCGCGGCCCAGGACGAGAAACCACAACCCGTTCGGCATCTTCTTATCTGGGTACCGCATGGGCTACGGACGCGCGAGGTCCGCGCGGTCCTCGGCCTGCGCGGGATGTCCGGGCGGCGCGGGAGCGCGGAGCACGGATACGAGGTGCGCGGCTTCCCGCCGTTTGAGCTGCTGTTTCAGGCGGCCGGGCAGATCGGGCAGGTAGCGCCGGAGCTGTGCGGGCGAGCCCGCCGGTGGCTGAGCCTCACGCCATACCTCCCGGTGCGGCACCGCAAGCGGGAGTCGCTGGACACCTATCTCGCGGCCGACGTGTGCACCGAGCTTGGGTACCGGGGCCTGCCCCCTGCGTCGGCTACACCTGCCGATCCGGAACAGCGGCTGCCGGACCGGTGGGCGCGGGAGTTTCGCCGCTACCGGATGACGGAGAACATGTCCAGGTCCCGGCCGGGCCTACGGCTACAGCTGGAGTTCGCCGAGCCGGTCGCCGGACCGTTGCTGCTCGGGCAGCTCAGCCACTTCGGCTACGGCATCTTCGTACCCGATGACGACGGGTGAGGCCGCTGCCGTAGGCGGGACAGTCGTGCCCCGGGCCGAGCCTGCCGTCACTCGGCGACCGCACAGACGGCATGTGGCCCAGTGTTTCCGGCAGTTCCTCGTGCGCTGCCATCAGTATGAGCGTGGCCTGCCGCATGGCGCGCAGGTGGTTTATGCCGGTGTCCCGGATTTTTGGGTCCTTGAGCAGCTCGATAAGGAAGTTCCACTTCTCAGCTTTCCGCAGCTGGTCGGGGACTGAATCCATACGCAGTACCTTCTCAGGCGCTCGTAAGGTATTCTGGCCGCCACGCGCCGCGGTGCTCCAGTTCTTTCTGCGCCTTGAATAGGAAGTTGCTGAGCGCGCGGGACAGCTGGGCGTTCGGTCGCAAGCTCGCCAGCTGGTGAGCATGGCGGTAGGCGCCGATGATCTCCCACGTTTCCATATCGTCAGGTGCCCGGTGCAACGGCTTGTCATCGTCTGGCATCGTTCGGCCAACCTCCCTGGATGCTGAACTTACCCGGTTGCCTGTTAATCGTGACGGTTCCGGCATACGATTACATCGGTTTACTTATGACCGCGCGAGGGTGCGAGCATTACCGGTCTCGTGGAACCGTGCGGCGCAGAGTGGAGAAACGGCTTCTCGAGTAGAACAGCGCGCAGCGCCGTAGACTGGTGGTGATCAGACATGGAAGCAAGCCCGGCCATGCTGTTCGGTGCGATTCTCCGGAAGCTGCGCGAGCAGGCCGGGCTTACTCAGACGGAGCTAGCAAAGCGTGTCAGCTACTCGGCATCACTGATCAGCGCGGTAGAAATAGGTACAAAACCGGCTAAAAGGGACCTAGTGGAAAGGCTGGACAAGGAGCTATCCGCTAACGGATTGGTCCTGGAGGCCTGGCCTATTACCACGATCGGCAGGCACTCGGCCGGTTTCGTCGCAAGCCTTGAAGATGAGGCATGCAAGATCCATGACTGGGAACCGCGTTTCATTCCTGGCCTGTTGCAAACGGCCGATTATGCGAGAGCCGTTATCAGCGCCGTCCGACCAATGGATACCGGCGAGTCAATAGAAGCTGATGTAACGGTACGAACCGAACGGCAGAGCATGTTCTCTCGCCAGCACGCTCCTACTGGATGGTTCATCATCGACGAATCGGTGCTCTGCCGCCCGTTCGGCGGCAAGTCCGTGATGAAGGCACAGCTCGCGCATTTGGAGGAAGTGGCCAGCCGCCCAACGATCGTGATCCAGGTAATGGAGCTGTCGGAAACCAGGCATCCAGGCTCCGAGGGTCCGCTGCGTATCCTGGAATTCCCGGATTCACCCGCTATATGGTATACTGAAGGCTGGTATTCGGGCAAGATGTCAGAAGCGAAAGATGAAGTATCGTCAGCGATGACGAACTTCAACCTAATCCGCGCATCGGCGCTACCGCCCGAACGGTCGATACGGTTCATAGCATCGGTGAGAGAGGCACGATATGATGGACCTGAACTGGGTTAAATCCTCGCACTCGGGCGGCACCGGCGGTAACTGTGTAGAAGTCGCCATGCTTCCGGACGGCGACCGCGCGATACGCGATTCAAAGGACCCGGCCGGTTCGGTTATCCACTTGACGGCCGACCAATGGGCAAGCCTCCGCAATTCATTGCGAGTCTTACCAGATTTAGAACCGTACCCGGCACATTAACGGGTACGGTTCTTTTCTTTTCTTATGCGACCGGGGCCCGGATCTCGCGTCGGCTATGTGTGCGGTCAGCCCCAGCCTATCGAGCGGAATGACGCCCAGGCGATCCTCGTAGGCGTAGGAGCGTTGGCCCGTACAGATACCTGCCAACGAGTTACCCTGGTCTGGGGGCGGACGGAACCGCGCTGGGTCCGGCACTGCTTGCGCTCCTCCCTTCACTTGCAGTTCTGGAACCATGACCACAGACCTTCGGGTATGGTGGATTTTACTGGAAATCAGTGGAACAAGGGAGGGGAACATGACGCTCACCGAGGTGCCTGAACTGGTGCCCGCGAGGATGCTGAACGAGTACGCGTTCTGCCCGCGGCTGTTCTTCCTGGAGTGGGTCGATCAGCTGTGGGCTTCCAGCGGCGACACGGCCGAGGGCGACCGGCTGCACGGCCGGGTCGACGCCGGCGGCGGTGCCGCCCCGCTGCCCGGTGAGGGAGAAGTGAAAGCTGCGCGGTCGGTCGAGCTGGCCAGCGAGCGGCTCGGCATTACCGCCAAGCTGGACCTGCTCGAAGGGGAGAGCGGGGGAGTGGTCCCGGTCGACACCAAGAAGGGGCGGCCCGGCAAGGACGGAACGCCGTGGGAGGCCGACGCCGTACAGGTCTGCGCCCAGGTCCTGCTGCTCCGTGAGCACGGGTACACGGCGGAGCGCGGCGAGATCTTCTACGCCGAGACCCGGCAGCGTATCCCGGTCGAGATGACGTCCGGCCTGATAGCGCGCACCATGGAGATCCTCGACGAGGCGCGGGCGGTCGCCACCCGCCTGGTCCCGCCCCCGCCGCTGCGGTCGAGCCCGAAGTGCTCGCGCTGCTCGCTGGCGGGCATCTGCCTTCCCGATGAGGTGAATGTGCTCGCGGCGCGGCAGGACGGTCGGCCGCGGCGGTTGATGGCCACCGATCCCGACTCGGTTCCGCTGTACGTGATGGAACCTGGATCGGTCATCGGCATCGACGGCGGGCGGCTGACCGTCTCGAAGTACCGCGAGCTGCTGGCCAGCGTCCGCTTGATCGACGTGCTGCACATCTGCGCGTACGGGAACGTGCAGCTCACCGCGCAGGCGATGCGGGCGCTGTTCGAGCGCGACGTCGATGTCTATCACTTCTCCTACGGCGGCTGGCTGCTCGGCCTGACCACGGGCCTGCCGAGCAAGAACGTGATGCTCCGCATCCGGCAGACAACGGCCGCGGCACGCGGGCAACTAGACGAGGCCCGCCGGATGATCGCCGGCAAGATCCGTAACTGCCGCGTGCTGCTGCGCCGCCACGGCGGAGAGGCGGCGGCGCGCCGCGTCGCCCAGCTCGCCGCGCTCGCCGACCAGGCCGAGCAGGCAAGGAGCGCGGCCTCGCTGCTCGGCATCGAAGGAACAGCGGCGCGCCTGTACTTCGAGGCGTTCCCGTCACTGCTGACGGCAGCCGACCGGCTGCCCGGCCCGGCCTTCACTGGCCTGCGGAACCGCCGTCCTCCCGCCGATGCGGTGAATTGCCTACTCTCGTTCTGCTACGGCCTGCTGACAAAGGAACTGCTGGCCGCGTGCCTCGCAGTCGGCTTCGACCCGTACATCGGCCTGTATCACCGGCCACGTTTCGGCCGTCCGGCCCTGGCGCTGGACCTAGCCGAGGAGTTCCGCCCGCTGCTGGCCGACTCCACCGTTCTGACCTGCGTGAACAACCGTGAGGTCGGCCCGTCCGACTTCCTGGTCCGGGCAGGCGCGGTGGCACTGACCGAAGCCGGGCGCAAGACGGTCATCAGGGCCTGGGAGCGGCGGATGACCGCGGAAGTGCGTCATCCGGTGTTCGGCTATCAGGTCAGCTACCGCCGTGCGGTCGAACTGCAGGCCCGCATCCTGGCCGCCCGCCTGACCGGCGAGCTGCCCGACTACACGCCCTTGGTCACCAGGTAGGTCTGGTCATGGCCCGCCGCCGGTACCTTGTCGCCTACGATATCCGGGACGACCGCAGGCTCCGCAGCGTCGCCGTATGCTGCGAGGGTTATGGCACGCGTATCCAGTACTCGGTCTTCGTCTGCGACCTGTCCGACCAGGAAAAGATCCTCATGCGTGGCGACATCGAGGCCCTCATCAAATCCTCCGAGGACAGCGTGATGCTGATCGACCTCGGCCAGCCAACTGATTCCTCCCGTTTCCTCTTCCTCGGTCACCATGAGAAACTACCCACCACAACGGCCGTCATCGTCTGACCCCGCGAGCGCCGAGGTGATGACCCAGAACCCAGGGACCGCTCGCACCCAGGTCAGCCCCCGTTCCCGCATCTTGACAACTCCACAGAGCAGATCCCAACACCCACCTCCCGCCGACCCCTCGCACGGCGTGCTATCGTCGCAGCTCATACGGCCCATATTTCGCGAGCCCTGTTCCGGCCATTCACTGGCCGGCTCCATTGCGGCCCATGCAGGCATCATAGCGTGCGAAAGAATGGATCCACTGTTCCGGCCATTCACTGGCCGGCTCCATTGCGGCCCTTGTTCAGCCTGCGTTCGGTGCTGGCTACGGTGACTGTTCCGGCCATTCAC